>Ga0209269_1000362_pt1 | contig 46161 bp, 43 predicted proteins | sample MTBAKMMethaMetaG_FD_187455 | JGI IMG/M metagenome (GOLD analysis project Ga0209269, IMG submission 187455) | Enrichment culture microbial communities from Arthur Kill intertidal strait, New Jersey, USA, that are MTBE-degrading - MTBE-AKM (Arthur... | ecosystem: Environmental > Aquatic > Marine >... | reverse complement strand
GCCAGCCCGGAGGCCGGCCCGGCGAACGCATGGCAGGACGCAGAGCATGGTCACTGCGTCGAGCATTTCGTGGTCCCATCGCAACTCCTCGTTGTCGAGGTGTTGCGACGACCGCTTGAATTCACCCAGTACACCTCCGGCGAGTTCCGCGAACTGCTCACGCGGCACAAGATCACCCAGTCCCTGTCCCGGCCGGGGCAGTGCTGGGACAACGCCGTCGCCGAGAGCTTCTTCTCGACCCTCAAGGAGGAGCTCCTCTACCGCGGCGTGTGGCCAACCAGGTCCGCGGCGCGGCGCGCCATCTTCGAGTACGTCGAGGTCTTCTACAATCGCCGCCGCATGCACTCCGCCCTCGGCTACCTCTCACCAGCAGACTACGAAGCAGAGCAAGGAGATCTCAACACAGCTCAGGCAGCGTAAGGAAGGTGTCTGTCAGAGCGGGGCAACCCCAGCGGGCCTCGACCTGACGCAGGTGCGTCGCCTGCCCGAGAACCGCGAATTGGCGCGTGGTCTTGCGCCTGATTCTCGCTCAAGTATTGACGCTTGCTTTCCGACGAACGCTGGGTAGAATCTAGTCACTGCTCCCCGTCGTCCGGGCTCACGCCCGAACTGGCGGGGTTTTTTTTGGAGGGAGATGACTTCAGCTCGCGCGATCGTGTTTCTTGACTACCAGAACGTCTACAACGGCGCGCGTGAGGCGTTTGACCTTCGCGGCGATCCCAGTCGCTACGGGCAGATCGAGCCACTACGACTCGCTGAGCTGATCGTCGCTCGTCACCCAGAGGAGAGTCATGTCGCCGGCGTGCGCGTGTATCGTGGGCGCCCCGATTCCGCCAAGCAGCCCCAGGCCTACGGAGCCAACATGCGGCAGTCCGCCGCCCAGGAGAGGAGCGGCCGCGGACTCGTCGAGGTGATCACGCGTACGCTGCGCTATCCCTACGACTGGCCGAAGACCTCGGCCCAGGAGAAGGGCATCGATGTCGCTCTCGCGGTCGACTTCGTGACGATGGCGGTACGCGGCGAGTACGACATCGGCGTGCTGATGTCGACCGATACCGACTTGATCCCGGCCCTCGAGGCAGTCATCAAGCTTGGCGGCCGACCCTATCCGCGCTGCGAGGTGGCGGCCTGGTCGCGCCCCGGGGCCTACTCGCGTCGCCTCCATGTTCCTGGCGAGAGGGTCTGGTGCCACTGGCTCAAGCCCGACGACTACGCCGCAGTCGAGGACCATACCGACTTCAATCTTCCGTCGTCCTAGCTGGAGTAGACGCGCAGTCCAAGCCGAATGGCGCGGGTTCACAGCGGCATTGCGTCGGCGCGCCCCGGGGACTGCCTGCAGGCGGCCTGTTCTCCCGGCGAGGGCACGTCTCCAAGACCTGTGACGCCTCTCGGGGTTCGCGTACGCCTGCAGCTCGTCGGCAGTTTGTGGGCGGGTCAAGAAGAGTGGCTGCACAGGCCGCATCTGTGGAGGCACGTGAGATCACTGAACCTGTGCGCAATGTCGCCGGGGCGAGGCTCTTGAGACCCTGGCCTGCTCACGCGATTCCTTCGCGGGAGCGCAAACGGCTCTGGCAGAGTCGCAGCGTTCACTCACACGGCCCGACCGCGGGCCTCCCTCTCCTAGGCCGGATGTGCCCCTGGGACTAACATGGGAAGTGGACCGAGGAATAGGGTCTAGTCAGGGGACATTTCGCAGAGCGGGAAGCCGAGAGGAGTCATGGCAGGAAAGAGCAGCGTGCGCGACCACGCAGCAGCGCTCTTCGAGTTTCTAAGAGAAGTCGTACAGCTGCGCTCGACAACCGTCCGATCCATCGACAAGTACGAGAGCGATGGCAAGGTGCTTTGGCTGGCCGAGACGCCTCGCGCGCCGGGATGTTCGTGGGCAGCGTGGCGTGACGAGGGCGCCATTACCGGTTCGACGTCGGCGTGGCTTGAGGTCGCCCGGCCGGTTCTGACTGAGCCGCCCTCACCGCCAGAGGCTCTGCGCCCATGGCTGAAGGTCAGCGAGATCTCGGACTCCAGGTTGGAGTGCCCGGACCTTCAGGACACGATCTCCGCGTCGTGTCTCGGCGACGGCGCCGAGTGCGCGACGGACGACGAAGGCAACGTCAGGTTTGACCAGATGGACGGCATCCTCGACGTTTGGACTGACTACGTGGAGAGTCAGTGGCAACCGTGGGCGCTCAAAGACTCGCGTTTGCGGCCTGTCTACGAGCTCTACAACGAGCTCTTCTCTATCCATCAGGTGTTGCAGTCTCGAGGCGACGAGTTCGAGCTTGTCATCGGCGTCAGTCTGCTTCAGTGGGCGACCGGCGGCCATGACGTCAAGCGCCATCTTCTGACTGCACGGGCGGAGCTAACGTTCGAGAGCGACCGAGGCCGCATTGCGGTACGGCCTGGGCCAGAAGGCGTCGTGCTCAAGCTTGAGCAAGACATGCTGGAGGTCGCTGAGCAGCCATCTCCGGACCTGCTCGGGGAGATTCTGGAGCGTCTGGAGCAGGCGGGCAGCGACATTTGGCAGGGTGAGGACGCGCGAGCAGTCGCGAACATGTGGGTCAACTCAGTCGACGCCGCCGGTCGGTTTATCGACGAGGATCGAGCGCAGTCGGGGTCGCCGGACCATGCAACGGTCTCGTGGGCGCCTGCCCTGATCCTGCGGAAACGCACGGTCCGCCCACTGCTGGAGTTCTACGAGAACATCGTGGCGCTGCTTGGCGAGGGGTACGAGATTCCCGACGGAGTCGCGGCACTTGTCACGCCTGGTAGTGACGCCGCCCACGATGAGGAGGGGAAGCATTCGACACCCGACGGATCTGAGCCAGACCATGTGTACTTCCCTCTCCCGGCCAACGAGGAACAGCTCGAGATCTTGGAACGCATCAAGGGATCGACGGGCGTGCTCGTCCAGGGTCCTCCTGGTACCGGTAAGTCGCACACCATTGCGAACCTCGTTGCGCACCTTCTGGCGACCGGCAACCGCGTGCTCGTGACCAGCCAGACGCCTCGCGCGCTCAAGGTCCTGCAGCAGAAACTCCCTCCCGAGATCGCCGACCTTTGCGTGCTCCTCGTTGGCGACGATCGCGATGCAATGCGCGATCTGGAGCGCTCCGTGCAAGGGATCACCGATCGCTACAACCACTGGGATCCAGCCAGGAACCGGGCGTTGATCATGGAGCTTGAGGAGCAGCTCGAAGAATCACGACGCAACGAAGCACGTCTGCGCGGGCGGCTGGTAGCGCTACGCGAAAAGGAGATCGACGAATACAGTCCGCTCGGTGGCCGCTACGCAGGGTCGCTAGCGGCCATAGCGCGCACGCTGCGACAGGAACAGTCGCGTCATGGCTGGCTTGTGGCGTCCGAGTTCGTCGAAACGGATGCGCAGCCGCCGCTCAGCAACGTTGAGGCCAACGAGCTGCTGGCGATCACGAGACATCTGGACGCAGAAGCACTCTCGGCGCTTTCCTTGCCCGTGCCGGACTTGGCCGATGTCCCGTCAGCCGACGACTTCGAGGCCCTGATCCAGCGCGAGGAACGCGTTCGCGAGACGGCAGGCCGCGAGGTTGCCTGCATCGATGAGTCCTTCGTCGAACGACTCAGCCAAGCGTCGGAGTCGCAGGTCGAAGTTATCCAGGCTGCCGTGGTGGCGTATCGCAAGCCTCTGCGACGCGTCGCCGGCCACGGCCGGGAGTGGGTTGGCAGCGCCTTGCGTGACCTGCTTGCCGGTCGTGCCGCGCGTTGGGAGACCCTACGGCGCTCGTCGTCAGAGGCTCTTGAGCGGCTGACGCGCCTCGGCGAGCCGGCCGCCGCCCGAACAGTCGTCGGAATGGACGAGCATGACCTCCTCGCCGTCAGGCATCACGCGGACCTGCTTCGCGAGCACCTGGCCGCTGGGGGCGGCCTTGGCTCCTTCGTTCACCGCCCTGAGCCGGTCAAGAAGGCCAAGTACATCATCGATGGGGTCAAGGTCGACGGGCGCACCGCTACCAAGCCGGAGGCGCTTACTCAGCTCGTGGAGTGGGTCGACGTCCAAACCGCCATCGGGCAACTCACGTCCGAATGGCAGCCGCACTCTCGAGTTCCGGAGGGCAGCATCCTGCAGCAAATCGCTGAGTTCAGGGACATGCAAACGGAGCTCGAGACGGTGTTCACGCTGCACGGCCTTGCGAGTGATGCTCAAACGGCCTTCGGGGCAGCGGAGGTGCCCGCGGATGTCGATTGGGCTGACGCCGACGTGATCGACGCTGTGTCGGAGGCTGTCGGCATCGCCCTGGATCGCATGAGGCTGGAGGAGGTAGCGGGCGAGTTTGCAGCGCTAGCGAAGGCGATTCGCTCCTGCTCGGTCAACGGCAACGCACATCCGCTCGTGGACGACCTCGCGGAGTCGGTACGGAGCCGCGATATCGCTGCCTATCGCTCCGCGCATGGTGCATTGGCGCACAACTGGAACCTGCGGGTCGAGAACGCTCGACGACTGGAACTGATGGACCTTCTTCGCATGAAGTGTCCGGCCACGACATCGACCTTCGAGGCGTCGTCTGCCGAGGCGGTCTGGCAGGAACGTTTTGCGGCCTTCGAGGCCGCGTGGGCTTGGGCGCTGGCCGACCGCTGGCTTGAGGCGTCGCTCGAGCCTGGAGCGATGCGGCGTTTGTCTAGGAAGCTGGACGATGCCGAGGCGACCTCGCGAGAGGCCCTGAACGAGCTCGCCGCCGAGCGTGCGTGGGGACGGTGCTTCCGTCGCATGACTGACGTCGAGCGCATGCACCTTGTCGCATGGGTGCAGGCCGTTCACAAGATCGGCAAGGGCACGGGCAAGCACGCACCACGCTACCGCCGTGACGCTCGGGAGAACCTCGAGAAGTGCCGCTCAGCCATTCCCGCATGGGTCATGCCAACGTACCGCGTGGCGGAGATGATCCGACCGGGACACGACCGATTTGACGTGGTCATCGTCGACGAGGCTAGTCAATCCGGCCTCGACTCGCTCTTTCTTCATTTCCTGGCGGACAAGCTCATCATCGTGGGTGACAACAAGCAGATCAGTCCGGATGCTGTCGGCACCAGTCCGCAGGCTGTCGAGGACCTCCGCCGCCGTCACCTTGCGGACGTGCCTCTCAGCACTGCGTTCCGCGTAGACAGTAGTCTCTTCGACCAGGCACAGATCAGGTTCGGGAATCGAGTCCGGCTGCGCGAGCACTTCCGGTGCATGCCCGAGATCATCGAGTTCTCCAATCAGCTGCAATACGCGAGTGAGCCGCTGGTGCCGCTCAGGCAGTTTGGATCTGATCGGCTGGAACCCATCGTGGTGCGCCATGTCGCAGACGGCCATCAGGAGGGCACGGCTTCATCCGCGGTCAATCACCCCGAGGCCGAAGCCCTTGTCGCGGCAATTGAAGCCTGCTGCCGCGACGCTCGCTATGTCCATGCCACGATGGGTGTCATCAGCCTTCTGGGCGAGGCGCAGGCCCGTCTCATCGAGAGACTGCTGTTGACATCTGTCGGCCCAGAGGAGATGGAGCGTCGAAGGCTAGTCTGCGGTGATGCGTACTCTTTCCAAGGGGACGAACGCGACGTCATGTTCCTTTCGATGGTGTCTGCTCCAAACGCGAAGATCGGGGCCTTGGCGGACGGGAGGGCTCGACGACGATTCAACGTTGCCGTGAGCCGCGCCAAGGATCAGCTGTGGCTCTTCCACACCGCTACGTCGAAGGACTTGAGTCCGACCTGCGTCCGCCGCGCGCTCCTCGAATACTGCTACAACCCCGCCTGGGATCGGCTGGTCACGGACGACGTGTCGCTCCTCGACCTGGAAAAAGCGAGCCGTGAAGCCGAGCGGGACGAAGTCAGGCCACCGCGGCCGTTCGAAAGTTGGTTCGAAGTGGACGTTTTCCTGGCTATCGCCAAGAGAGGCTACAGGGTGGCTCCGCAGCATAGCGTGGCCGGCTACAGGATCGACATGGTCATCGAGGGGGCTAGATCGCGGCTAGCGGTGGAATGCGATGGAGATTGGTCCCACGCCGGCGTAGAGAAGCTCGAGGCCGACATGGCGCGCCAGCGCAAGCTGGAGCGCTGCGGATGGAACTTCTGGCGGGTCGGCGGCGGGGAGTTCTACCGGGATCCGGACAAAGCGCTCAGGGGTCTGTGGTCGACGCTCGCGCACTACGGCATCCTGCCGCAGGGGGCCGAGACTGAGGACGGCGCTGCGCCACCGGCCGTCGTACCCGACAAGGACAGGCTCCCAGTTCTTGGCGAGGCGGTCTCCACTCCTCCTGCGGACGATAATGAGGATGAGTCGGCCGCTGCTGTGGAAGCGCTGACGGATGGACTGGAGCTACATGTCGATTCGGCTCGCGAGGCGCCAGGTGTGGACAAGTCCACGGAAGTCGCCGCCGCCGAGAGTGGCGACAGCGAGGCCGGGCCCCAGTCGTCGAGCGATTCGGGGCCGATCACTTGGGACCAGTATGAGGCGGGCGTGGGTGCCTGGGCCTTCCCGGAACTCGACGAGCAACCAGCGCAACTCCCGCAATCGCAGACGTCGGCCGTCCAGGGTGCTCCCTCGGCGACGGCGGCCATTGGTGCCCTGGGCAAGACGTGGCTGACCCACGGAGTCCTCGGCCGGCTGCCCCCCCGCACAATTCCTCGAAAGGGTGACTACAAAGTCGCGGAGATCAATCAGGTCGAGACCTATGGACGACAGCTTGCCAGCATGCCTCGTGCCGACTTGGCCGCGCTCGTCACGCGTGTGGTGAACGTTGAGAGTCCCATCTTGGTGGACGAGGTGGCCAGGCGCATCGCTCGGGTGGTGGGCGTCAGGGTCACCTATCCGGCGGAGCGGGCTTTCCAGAATGCGGCTGACTACGCAGTGAGCCTTGGCGAGATTGCTCGGGAAGGTGACGTCCTCTGGAGTCTGACTGACTCCGCGCCGGTGGTAAGGGATCGGAGCGGCTGCCCCAAGGAGCTCAAAGTCGTCAAGAGCGTGCCGCAGGTGGAGATCGAATGGGCGCTGCACAGGGCGGTTTGGGAAGACCGACGACTGCCGCGGGAGCGTGCGACCAAGGAGGTCGCAACGCTCCTAGGCTTCCAGCGTGCGAAGAGTGCCTGCAGGGAGCGGGTCGAGATGGCCATTGACAAGGCTCTCGACGTCGGCGCCTTCAGGCTTGAGCGCGGGGAACTGATTCTCGCCGACGATGACAACTCCCCAGGTCGCGGAGACTCGTTTCCAGCCCAGCCCGTCAATCCACCTCCGCGCACGCTCAAGCCGGCCGGAACGCAGGTACCGCCATCGAACGACGATGATTACAGACAGGAGCAGGTTCGCCTGCTACTGCACGCGGCACAGTCTTCGGAGCGACCCAGGACCCAACTGGACCAGATCCTGCACTTCGGACCTGCAGCGGTTGCTCCGCTCATCGAGTCCCTGGCTGATTCCAGACTCGCGCCGCTGGCTGTGACGGCGCTCGTCGACCTTGGACCGCTGGCCAAGGAGCAACTGGTTGAGGCATTGGAGTCGCCGAACCGTCAGGTTCGGATACATGCAGGTGAAGCCCTGTCGCGGGCAGGTCTCGACGACGATCTGTGAGGCACTCGACGTCGACCTCGCTGCCACTCGTCACGACCCCTCGACGGCTTGGTCGGGCCGTCGGCCTGCGGTCGGCGACCAAGGCAAAGATGCTGCATGCTGCGCGAATCTGCATCGCCGAGACGTCTTCCTAACCTCCAACAACTCCGGACGGTGTGGAGTGTCGGCGCGTCGTCGGCTGGTCGACGAGCAGGGCCAGCGAATAGCCGCGCTGCTCGTAGGCGACTCACAGTGTGGTGGTGCCTCGGCCTGTGCCCTCGAGAATGCCGGGATGATCGGCGCTCGGCAAGATAGGATGCAGCTAGGATGCCGCTTTCAACACGCGCGTAGGAGGGAGGATCGTCCCATGACTGTGGACGTTGAAGCTATCCGTACGGTGGAGGTACCTACGCGCATTGTGCACGGGCCGGGCGCCATCGGGAGGCTTGGTGAGGTCATCGCCGAGCTCGGCGTCAAGTGCCCGCTGCTGGTCACGGACGCTGGCGTTGTCGAGGCCGGGCTCGCGGAGAAGGCGTTGGCGCAACTCTCGGGAGCGGTTGTCTTCGCCGAGGTGCGCGCAAACCCGGACATCGCCCTCATTGACCGTGGGGCCGCGGTCTATCGCGAGCGGGGATGCGACGGCCTAGTCGCGATCGGTGGAGGCTCGCCCATGGACGCCGCCAAGTCCATCGGTGTTGTGATCCGGCACGGAGGGTCCATCCGGCAGTACGAATGGGGGCACGATCCGATCGAAAGTCGCGTGCCCCCGCTCGCCGTGGTGCCGACAACCGCCGGCACGGGCAGCGAGGTCACGCTGTGGGCGGTCGTCACTGACCGCGACCGCGGCGTCAAGTTCAACGTGGGCGGCACACCACTCATCGCCGCCCACGTGGCGCTCATCGACCCCGAGCTGATGGTCGCACTGCCGCCGGGCGTCACCGCGGCCACAGGCATGGACGCTCTGTCGCACGCCATCGAGTGTTACACGTGCGACTACCACCAGCCGTTCAACGATGCCGTAGCCCTGCACGCCATGGAGCTAGTCGGTAACTGGCTCGAAAGAGCCGTTGCGGACGGCACCAGCATCGCTGCTCGCACGGCCATGGCACATGCCGCGATGCTAGGCGGGATGGCCTACGGCACGGAAAGTGCTGGAGCCGCTCATGCTATGAGCCAGTCGGCGGGCGGTGTCCACGACTGCTCGCACGGTGCCCTAACTGCGCGCCTGCTTGGACCCGTCTGCTCATTCAACGCTCAGGCCAGCCCCGAGCGCTACGCACGTATCGCCCAGGCGCTGGGTGTGCAGGTTGCGGGGCTAGACGCGCTCGATGCAGCGATGGCAGGTGTCACTGAGCTCGACCGTCTCGCCAACGCCATCGGCATCCCGACTATGAGGGAACTCGGCTTCTCTGAGGACGAGATCCCCTTGCTGGCGCGGATTGCCTTCGAGGACCCGCAGACACTGGGCAACCCGCGAGAGATCTCCGGAGCCGCTGACTACGAGGGAATCTATCAAGCGGCTTTCGCACAGCGCTGATCCGGGGTGCCGCACGGGCTCCCCACCGGAGCTACGCAGGATGGAGTTACGAGCGGTGCGGCACCTAAGCGCGGTTGGCGGCAGCGGTCGTGTGCGAAACCCGGCACGTCGCCTTGCGCGCCGAATACGCAGCCGGCGAGTGGCTGTGCCTCTCGCTCGGCAATGGGGTCGGGCTGTGCCGTCGTGATGAAGAGAGGTCACTCAGGTCCGCGCCACCGAGGATGCAGCACGCGAGCCTGAGTTGCCCACCCCGGGCCATTGCCGAGCGACTCGCACAACGGCAGCAGTCAAGAGCCGCGTGACTTGCGCAGAGATGCCGGGTCGAGCGTACCGGGCGGCCGCGAGAGGCGCGCTGTGCTACAGTTCTCTCGCGCGTCCCGGTGCTGGAGTATCGAGGGGGCCAATGCGAGTCGAACCGCGCGCTTTTCTTCGTCTGCTCTACGATGGGGCGGTTCGGGCCGCCGATCCCGCCGCTCTCCTAGGGCCGAGCCGCATGCCCGAACGGCCGCGTGGGAGAACCGTCGTGGTCGGAGCTGGCAAGGCGGCCGCGCGAATGGCGGCAGCTGTTGAGCGAGGCTGGCAAGGAACGCTCGAGGGTATCGTCGTCACTCGCTACGGGCACGGTGAACTTTGTGAAAGCGTCGAAGTGGTCGAGGCCGCCCACCCTCTCCCCGACTCGGCTGGACTTGACGCCACGAAGCGGATCGTTCAACTGGTCCGGGGCTTGACGGCTGATGATCTCGTAGTCTGTCTGCTGTCCGGGGGCGGTTCTGCGCTGCTCGAGCTGCCTGCACCGGGCATCGCTCTGGATGAGATACAAGCCGTCGGTCGGGCCCTCCTGCAAAGCGGGGCGAGCATCGCGGAAATCAACTGTGTGCGAAAGCACCTGTCGCTCGTCAAAGGCGGACGACTTGCGGAAGAGGCTCATCCGGCCAGGGTCGTTACCTACATCATCTCGGATGTTCCGGGAGACGATCCGTCGACTGTCGCATCCGGCCCAACGCTACCCGACTCAACGACATATGAGGATGCTGCGGCGACGTTGGCCCACTATGGCATCGTCGGGCCTCCTTCCGTGATGCAGTACCTGCAAGCCGGCATGGGCGTGCGCGGCGATGGGTGTACCGCAGAAGCGGTCTGCGAGACACCCAAGCCTGGCTGGTCATCGTTTGCTGGGGATCGAGTCGAGGTGTTGGCCACGGCCCGGGATGCGATTGAGGCCGCCGCGCGGATCGCCGATGCCCATGGGGTCACACCGGTCATCTTGGGCTTCGACCTCGAGGGAGAGGCGCGGGCTCTGGGCAGGGAGCACGCCGGGTTGGCGATCGAGTGCATCTCTGGCGCCGGCCTTGCCAGTCCGCCTTGTGTGCTCCTCTCGGGCGGCGAGACCACGGTGACAGTTGCCACTGAGGGACGCGGGGGGCGCAATTCAGAGTACCTGCTCGGTCTTGCTTTGGGGTTACAGGGAACTGATGGAATAAGCGCACTTGCAGGCGATACTGACGGCATTGACGGGACCGAGGATAATGCCGGCGCCTTCGTGGTCGCTGACACGCTGGCTCGCGCGTCGGCCGCCGGGCTGGTTCCAGGCGTAGCGCTCCTCGCGAATGACGCGTACGGCTTCTTCGAAGCCATCGATGATTTGCTTGTCGTCGGGCCGACGCGCACGAATGTCAATGACTTTCGGGCAATACTCGTCGAAGATTGCCAATAGGCGGCATATCACTGAGAATGAAGGCCACCTGGTGGCCTGACCAGTCACCCCATACAGCGGTTATCAGAGGATTGACATGTCATTTGCTCTGCGAACCATCGATCGCACGAAGCTCTACACATCAATAGTCGACCAGCTGGTCGATGGAATCCGCTCTGGCGCCTATCCTGCAGGCGCAGCACTGCCTGCTGAGCGGGAGCTCGCAGCTCGGCTTGGTGTTAGTAGGAGTTCTGTCCGCGAGGCCATCCGTGTCCTGGAATACGCAGGCGTACTGGATGTCCGTACGGGCAGCGGAACCTTCGTGACTGAGGCGGGGCTCTCCAGCGCTGCGCGCCTACGGGCTCAGGCCGTGCTCATCGGTGACCAGAGCCCCCTGGACGTCATCGTGGCCCGTCGTGCCATCGAGCCCGTGTGTGCTGAGTTGGCAGCCTCGAACCGGCGCGACCGTGACCTGAAGGAGATGCGGCAAAACGTGACGGAGCAGGCCCGCCTCCTGCGCGAAGGTCAAGATCCAGCGGATGCCGACCTGGCATTTCACTTGGCGATAGCCACAGCGTCGCGAAATCTCGTGCTGGTGCTTCTGTCGGAGCGCCTGGCCGATATCATGCGTCACCAGGCCTGGCGCGCGCTGAAGCACAGATCCAGCGATCGACATGGGACAGCCGGGATGTTCCTGGACCAGCATCGCGCCGTCCTCAACGCCGTTGAGCGTGGCGATTCCGACGACGCCGGCGCACGGATGTCGGAGCATCTGGCGGCGGTCGAAGCCATGCTGCTCGGGGACGTCGCGGACGATGTCGGACTCGGCGAGAGCAGCACGGAGGACGTGCAGGCGGTCTAGCTCGTACGTCCTCGTATATGGCGGCACACCCAACCACGACGTTGGCGGCCGGTAGCCGACAGTGACCTCACTCCAGTCAGTGCGAACATGAGGCGTTGGGCTGCCCGGGTGCAGGCCTGAGTAATCTTGACGCCTGTCTGTCGGGCCCGATGACGTCGGCGTCCGCTCCTCCAGACACCCGCTCTGAGACCACCCGGATCGCCCGACGCCTGTGGCATCGTGGAGCGCTCTGCCTCCATCCATCTCAGGAATGAACCTCGCCGTGCCTGCCACAACGCACATCAACCTTGACTACCGATGGGGAGCGCACCTAGTATGGTAAGCCACTGGGTGGCCGGACCAATTTCGGCTCCCAGACTGTGGCTTGGCCGGGCGGCAAGCTGGGTCAAGGCGGTCACCAAGACAGGGGGAGATGATGGCTGACCGAGATACCACGTCCAGTCACGAGGTCTTTGGCGCACAAGTGACACGGCGCGGATTCATCAAAGGTGCTGCAGTGCTGGGTGCGGCTCTGGGAACCGGATCCATACTCTCTGCCTGCGGAAGCAGCACCGAGAGCGCGGTCTCCGCATCGCCGACCGCGGCAGCCAAGCGCGGAGGGTCGCTGAGGGTTGGGATCATCGGCGGTTCAGCCAAAGACACCCTCGACCCCAACCTGGCATATCAACTGTCAGACCAAGCCTTCCAGTACTGTATCGCTGAAGGGCTATTGGGCTTCACTCCGGAACTCAAGATCGAGAATCGCCTGGCTGAGGAGGTGACGCCGAACACCGACGCTAGCGAATGGTTGATCAGACTCAAGCCCGACCTGGTCTGGCACAACGGCGCCCCCATTACGTCGGATGACGTAGCGTACACGCTGCAGCGCATCACCGATCCGGCCAATCCTCTCGAGGGCGCGGCGACTCTTCGGGGGCTGGAGCCGAGCGGCATCACCAAGGTCGATGAGAGAACGGCGAAATGCACGCTGACGGAGCCGAACGCTCTGTTCTCGGAGGGCCTGGCCAACCGAACGTGCATGCTGGTTCCGGTCGACTTCGACGCCAAGAACCCAGTCCTCTGTGGCCCGTTCAAGGTGAAGAGCTTCACGCCCGGAGAGCAAGCTGCCTTTGAGCCTTTCGAGGAGTTTTGGCGCGGTGCGCCGTACGTTGATGAGCTCACTCTGATCGAGTTCCCCGATCCGTCGGCGCGGGTCAATGCTCTCCTCGGCGGCGACGTGGATATGATCTCTGAGTTGCCCCCCGGTCAGCAGCAGGTCGTCACCGGCGGAGGGAACGCGGTGCTCAGCGCCAAGTCGGGCGCATGGTTGCCATTCTGTATGCGCGTCGACCAGAAACCATTCGATGACGTGAGAGTCCGGCAGGCTTTTCGACTCATCGCAGACCGCGCGCAGATGGTCGAGATCGCCTACACGGGTATCGGGTGGCTCGGCAACGACATGTACGGTCGCTTTGACCCTGGCTATCCTTCCGATCTCCCTCAGCGCGAAGTCGACGTTGAACAAGCGAAGTCATTGCTCAAACAGGCTGGATACGACAACAACCTTACGGTGACGCTCAACACGTCTGATGACGTGAGCCCACGCGCTGTTTCGTCAGCCCAGGTGTTCGCTGAGCAGGCGAAGGCTGCGGGTGTGACGGTCAAGGTGAACAAGATCGGGGGTGGCGCCTACTACGGCGACAACTACCTCTCGTATGCGTTCTCGATGGATACCTGGAACGCGCGCGGTTACTTGTTGCAGGCCCTTCAGGGCAGCGTGCCGGATGCGCTCTACAACGAGACGCACTGGAATGATGCCGAGTGGTATGCGCTCGTTCAGGAGGCGCTGAAGACCGGTGACGAGGCGAAGCGCAACGACCTTGTGGCTCAAGCTGCCACGATCGAGTACGACAGGGGCGGGTACATCATTCCCGCTTTCGTGAACACGCTCGACGCCTACAGTGCGAAGCTGGGTGGCGTAGTCCAGAACGATGCTTCGGGCGTTCCGTTGGCTGCCTATCGCTTCAATACCGTGTACTTCCTCTAGAGACGGTCTCGCGGATTCCGTTCGGCAACGGATACTGCTGCTGATGCCACGGCACTGTGGCGAGGACGCAGCGGCTCGCACGCCGGGAGTCGAGACCTGGAGGTGATGGCCGCGCCTTGTGGAAGTCGAAAGCCCCGCGCTGGTCAGGCATGCCTACCACTGCGGGCTCGTGCGGGCTGCTCCAGTTGCGCACCCGGTCGCGGGCAAACCAATGGAACCATGGTGAGAGATGAAGTTCAGCGCCAACATATCGACCTTGTTCAGGGAAGCTCCGTTCCTTGAACGCTTCTCGCTCGCGGCGAAAGCCGGATTCAATGCCGTAGAGTTCTGGTGGCCGGCCGGCGAGGACTTGGGGGCGGTCGAGGCGGCGATCAGAGCCAGCGGGGTCAAGGTCGTGCTCTTCAATTTCGATGCGGGCGACATGCCCGGCGGTGACCGAGGCCTGCTCAGCGATCCGGCCAGGGAGAGCGCATTTCGCGAGAACGTCCCGGTGGCGCTTGAGTTTGCGGGCCGTGTGGGCTGCCGGCAGTTGAACGCCTTGGTCGGAGTCGCAGTGACAGGCATGAGCCGCAGCGCGCAGCTCAAGCTCGCGGCAACGAACATCCGCTGGGCCGCCAGGCAGGCAGCCGCATCCGATGCCCACATCCTGATCGAGGCGGTCAATACGTTCGAGAACGGCGCCTACCTCCTGTCCCGCACAGACGAGGCAGTCAGCCTCATCCAAGGAATCGACGAACCGAACGTGGGTCTTCAGTACGACGTGTACCACATGCAGCGCATGGAGGGGAACCTCGCGGCGACGATCCGTCGCCACAAGGACCTGATTGCACATGTGCAGGTGGCAGACTCACCCGGGCGTGGCGAGCCCGGGACGGGGGAGATCAACTTCGCGTACCTGTTCCGCGTGCTCGAAGAAGTTGGCTACGGCGGTCATGTCGGCTTGGAGTACGTGCCCACCACAGCGACGACTGAACAGAGCTTCGGCTGGATGGTCGACTCAATGGAATCGCCGGGCGGGAGCCCGGGCTGATGACGGAGGCATACGACGTGCGAGAAAGCATCGGGTTCATCGGTTTGGGAATCATGGGAGCGCCAATGGTCGCGAACTTGGTGCGGTCCGGCCATCCGGTTGTCGTCTATGACCGAAACCGGGAGGCGGTGGACAGGGTTGTCGGCCATGGTGCGGTGTCGACCGGCTCTTCGCGAGAGGTAGCGCAGCAGAGTGAGCTGACCATCACCATGCTGCCAGACTCACCACAGGTGCTCGAGGTCATGAGTGACGTGCTTGAAGAAGCGTCGCCGGGCCAATTGCTGATCGACATGAGCACGATTGCCCCTTCGGTGTCCCGAGAACTTGCTACTCGCGCAGCCGAGAAGGACGTGCAGATGCTGGACGCGCCGGTCAGCGGTGGTGACGTCGGCGCGCGGGAGGGCACGCTCTCGATCATGGTTGGAGGCAGCGAGGCGGCGTATCAGCGTGCCCTGCCTCTCTTCCAGGTTATGGGATCGACGATTACGCGCGTGGGCGAAGCCGGCGCTGGCCAGGTGGTGAAGGCGTGCAACCAAGTGGTGGTCGCGCTGGTCATCGAGGCTGTGAGTGAGGCACTCGTGCTCGGGTCGAAGGCCGGGGTGAGCCCCGAGATGATCATTCGGGTGCTGTCCGGCGGACTTGCGGCGAACAGGGTCATGGAGTTGAGGGGGCGCAACTTCCTCGAGCATGACTTCACCCCAGGGTTCAAGGTGGACCTGCATCACAAGGACCTCGGCATCGCTTTGCAGACAGCGCGCTCCTGTGGCGTGGTGCTACCAGCGTCCGCTGCCGTAGATCAGATGCTGGAGAGCTTGCGGCTCGCGGGTCATGGTGGCGAGGACCACTCCGCTCTGCTCCGGGTCGTGGAGGAGCTGTCCCGACACGTGATTGGCACCGGCGCGACTCCGGTGCAGGCTTGATGTCAGCAATCGCTGTCCTATTGAGAACAATCACCAGGCCCTTGACGACGGCAACAGCAGAAGACGCAAGGGGCATGCGCCGTACCGCTGCGTCGCGCATTCGGCTCACACCGGGATCTCCGATCCCGTCCACAGGCAGGGAGTGGGACGATGGCACGTGACGCGGGAGTGCTGAGAGAGATAGCCGCGGCGGTTGAGGCGGGGGATGACGAGGCTCTGCCTGCTCTCGTTCAAGAAGCCCTAGGGCAAGGTATGCCCGCTGCCTCGGTCTTGGATGATGGCCTTGTCGCGGGAATGGAGTCGCTCGGACGTCAGTTCGGCGCTGGAGAGGTGTTCCTGCCGGAGGTCTTGGCGGCAGCGGATGCGCTGAACGCCGCGGTCAGTGTCCTGGGACCCCACCTAGTGGCGGAGGGCAACCCGGCGAGGGGCAAGGTGGTCATTGGCACCGTTGCCGGCGATGTGCATTCCATTGGCAAGAATCTCGTCGCGCTGCTCCTGCGCGGCAACGGTTATGAAGTTACCGACCTGGGCGTTGACGTCAGCGTGGAGGAGTTCGTCGCAGCTGTAGCTGACGAACGACCCCAAGTTCTTGCTATGTCGGCATTGCTGTCTTCGACCACCGCGCAGTTCGCCGCTGTCACGGAGGCATTGGAGATTGCCGGGCTCCGCCGGCAAGTCCGAGTGCTGGTGGGCGGAGCCCCTGTCCGGCAGGAGTTCGCCACCAGGGCAGGCGCCGATGGGTTCGCTGCGAACTGCGTTGCCGCGGTGGCCGAAGCAACGCGCCTCATGGCCGAGACGGAGGACGAGTGAACTCCAAGGAACGTGTGCTGACCTCGCTGCGGGGCGGCCAGCCGGACAGGGTGCCCATTGTCGAGACGCCGGACTTGGCGTCATTGTTGAACCTGGCGGCAGCGCTCGGAATCCCCTCTCCTGGACCGGAAGACACATACCTAGTGCACCGGATGGCATGTCGCCTTGTCCTGGAACTCGGGCTTGACGCCATGCTGATGCCCGACCCTCTGGACGTGATGGAGCACGATGGGGGCATCATCCGCGACCGCTTCGGCTCCGAGTACCGCGAGAGCGTCCACGGCGAGCCCTATCTCTTTCGCGGGCCAGTCGAGAAGCTCGAAGACACCGTCGGTCTCGACATGAGGCCCGCAGTATCGTCCGCGGATTTCGCGCCTATCGCCGTGACCCGCGATGCGCTCGGGCCAGAGCGTCCCGTCATCATGTGGCTCACTGCTCCCTTCAAACTATCTTGGCGCCTACGTGGGGGCATGCAGGAGTTGCTGACGGACTTCGCAAAGCGGCCTGAGCTAGTCCACGCCCTTGCTCGGGTGACCACCGACTTGCTCGTGAGCATGGTTGAGGGTGCAGCTGACGCTGGCGTCGACGCCATCATCCTTGCCGGCGACATTGCTGGCGAGGAGGGGCCGCTGTTCTCCCCACGGCACTTCCGAGAGTACGTCCGGCCGTACTACGAGGAGATAGTCGCCTCTTCGCACGCCCGGAACATGCCCGTGATCTACCACGGCGACGGCAACATGTGGCCTTTCATGGAGGAGATCATCGACATCGGCTTCCACGGCTTCAATCCAATCCAGCCACAATGCATGGACATCGCCGAGGTGAAGAGGAGCGTCGGTGACCGTCTCTGTCTCGTCGGCAACATCGACTGCCGCGATCTTCTGTGCACTGGGACAGAGGAAGAAGTGGAACGCGTTGTCAGGGAGACCATTGCGATCGCAGCGCCAGGGGGCGGCTACATGCTGCACTCCTCTAATTCACTCCACCATGACGTTCGGCCCGAGAACTACATCGCCATGGTGCGAGCAGGGCAGAAGTATGGGATCTATCCGGATTGAACGCCCCGTCCCGTACAGGCCGATTTCAGTGCTGGGAGGCATCGTGAGCGTCAACGTGAAGATCATAACCATCGGTAATCACCGAATGAATCGCGAGAACGACGAATCGAAGCTGACCAAGTACCTGAATGAGGGTTTGGTGATTGTCGCCGCAGGTGGAGGCGAGGAGCACGGCTTCTGCGTGCCACAGAAGGAGAGAGAAGAGTCTTAGCCGCTGAGGGTGGCGAGAGGTTCAGCGATAGCCCGGGTACGCGCTTCGGCAAAGAGGATGGCATCGCTGGATGAGCGGTCGGCTCTGCAGGTCTGCCTGGGCCGAAAACACTGAATGGGAGGCGGTACATGGCCGGTCTAGACGACGAGACGGCGACTGCTGGGGCAAGTAACACGAGCGGGGCCCTTCAGGGGCCCACGTTGATGCGTCGAGAGGACGCAGTGCGGTTCCTGTGGGGCGACGAAGAGTCCCATCAGGTCTCTGACCTTGTCTATGGGCGCGGGGAGAGGATATCTGCTCTCATCTTCTCGCTACGCCCAGGTGAGCATTTCGGGATGTCCCAAGCATGGAAGACGCTGTACGACCAGCATCGCTTCTACTATGTCGCAAAGGGCCAGCTGGCTGTTCGCGATCCGGAGACCGGTGACGTGGCCGTCGCCTCCGCCGGCGAGGCGATCACTTGGAAAGGGGCTCGGTACCATTTCGGATACAACCCGGGGAGCAGTGAGACGGTCGTGCTCGATTGGTACGCTCCGCGGGAGTGGGCGGTGGACGTTGCGGAGACAGAGGTCTCCTCGAGCAAACGCGAAATCGGGGAACTCCGCGGCGGTCGCTACGACCTTCTCGGGCACTGGCCTCAGAAGGGTCAGCGAGCCGCTGACTTGACTGACGTTGTGACTGTGTCTGAGCGAAATGCGCTCCACTTCATCCAAGGCGAACAGAGGCCGCTGCTGGTGTCGATACTGACATCCAGCGACGTGCTGACCGGCGGCACTTTCAACCTCCGCCCAGGATTCATGAGTGAACCCGAACGGCACCCCGGCGACGAGACCGTCTTCGCGCTCAAGGGCCGCCTTCACGTGTACATGCCCGAGCAGGAGCTCTGGTTCGAGCTGCAGCCCATGGACGCTCTCTTCATTCCGGAGGGCTACTCTCACCAGTACTGCGCCTACGGATCGGAGCCTTGCCATGTCGCTTTCTGCGTGGCGCCTCTGTACTCCGAGAGATCCTGATTCGGCAGCCGCCCACGAGCGACTCTGATGACCAGAGCTCCAAGCCAACCTGTCGAGGGTGCACTACCGCTAACCGGTGTCCGGGTGCTCGATTTCGGGCAGTACGTCGCCGGGCCCGCCGCCGCCTTGCTCCTCGCGGATCAGGGAGCGGACGTGATCCATATCGACCCGCCGGCAGGACCGATGTGGACAACGCCGGCCAATGCCGTGCTGAACCGCGGCAAGAGGGCTGTCTCGCTGGACTTGCGGGACGCTCGCGACGTAGATGTCGCTCGCCGGCTGGCGGCGTCTGCCGATGTCGTCATCGAGAACTTCCGTCCCGGAGTGATGGAGCGGTTCGGCTTGGGCCCTGACGCACTGACATCATTGAACCCGCGGCTCGTGTACCTCTCGCTCCCGGGTTTCTCTCGGCGCGAGGATCGGCACGATCTTGAAGCGTGGGAGGGGGTGATCGCGACGGCCGTCGGGTTGTACCCCGACATCGGCATGAATCGCCGGTTGCGCGGGCTCGCGCCAGGCTACTCGCCCCTTCCAATCGCGTCCGTGTGCGCCGCTGCACTGGGTGCTCTCGCCGTGTCGGCCTCGCTCGTCGCACGAGCCAAAGACGGCCGCGGCGAGGTTGTTGAAGTGCCACTTGCGTCTGCGCTGCTAGAGGACCTCGTCTTCAAGGGCATGAGCATCGACAAGTTGCCGGAGCGGTATCTGTCGTTGGCAGAGCGTGAAGCGGTGCGACGCGCAAGCTCTGGCGAGTCTCCAAACGTGTCGTTCGAACAGATGGGGAATCTGCGTGACCCTTTGTACCAGAACTACCGCTGCAAGGATGGCAGGCTCTTTTATGTCTGTTGTGTTGGGCATAGGGACCACCCTCGTACGCTGCTCGAAGCATTGGGGATGTGGGAAACCCTGCGTGCTGAGGGCCTGCCCACTCAGGATCCGTACGTCTCCTCACGTCTATGGCCAACTGGAACCGATTGCACCATTCTGGGATTCCCACTCTCGCAGCGATGGGCAGACCGAATCCGAGGGCTCTTGACCGAAGTGTTTCTCGAGAAGACGTCCGCGGAGTGGGAGCAGTTCTTCATGGCGCACGGGGTGCCTGGGACTGCGCAGCGTACCTGCGGCGAGTGGATGTGCACGCCACACGCCGTCCAGTCGGGGCTCGTAATAACAGTCCAAGATCCTGACCTCGGACGAATGAAGCAAGGTGGCGCACACGTATGGCTCAGCGGGCGATCCGAGCTCTATATGAGCCCCAGCCCGCTTCGCCCAGCGGCTGCCGACGGCATTCCAGAATGGCTGCCAGATGTCAGCTCAGGTGCTGCTGCGTCAGGCTCCACTCCTGCAGCTTCCGATGAGTCTCAGATAGAGGGTCCAGCGCTGTCCGGCATCCGAATCCTCGACCTCAGCAACGTCATTGCCGGGCCTACGATTGGCGCAATCCTTGCGCGCTTTGGGGCCGAGATCATCAAGGTAGACCCGCCCCAGCCGACTCTCGATCCAGGAGAGACAATCGTCTATGGCTTCTCCGCCGCTCGCGGCAAGCGCAGCATACTGCTCGACATCCGTCGATCTAAGGGTCACCGGGTGGTGCAGAGGCTTGTCGAATGGGCAGATGCGGTGGTCTTCAACGGGGTGGAGCGGCAGCTTCGCGACCTGGGACTGAGCCTCGATGCACTAAGTGAGGTGAATCCCCAGATTGTCCTTTGTCAGCTTTCCGCATATGGAGGTCCAAGTCGCGGCCCCTGGGCTGAGCATCTCGGCTACGAAGACGTCATTGAGGCGTCCACCGGAATCATGGCCCGCTTTGGTGGCTCGGTTGACACACCTGAGGAGCACGCCCACGTGGGCATGATTGACAATCTGACGGGGTTCCTCGGCGCCTTTGCGGTTGTCCTCGGACTCATCGAAAGCTCTCGAACTCGGGGGGCCGTTGGGGTGGGCACATCATTGGCTTCGGCGGGACAGTTCCTACAGGCACCCTTCCTCTTTGACATGCCGGGCCGACTGCAATTCAAGGAGCCGAGTGGGCCCTGTGCAAAGGGTGAGCATGCGCTCTACAGGCTCTACGAGGCTGCAGATGGCTGGTTCTTCCTGGGCGATTGGCGTCACGAGCGATGTGAGAATCTCGCCGCAGTGCCAGAGCTCGCCGGCATCGCCGCGACCCCGAATGACGCTAGCCTAGCGGCCTATCTGGCGGGTCAATTCAGGTTGAAATCAGCCGACTACTGGATCTCTCGGCTCACGACGGCGGGAGTGCCGGCTTATCTTGTGCAGTCCATGGCTGATGTGCGCTCATCTCATCTGATAGAAGCGGAGGACGACGATTCGCGCATGTGGAGAGACGCAATCATCTATCTTCGTCATAGTCCACCTGAATCGGGCTACGCGGTTACGCTCGCAGCACCCAACGCGATCCGCATGAAGCGTCGACCAACGACTGTTCCTGACCCGGCCCCGAAGTTTGGTCGAGACGCAAGCTCGATCATCGAGGAGTTGGGCTTCACATCATCAGAGATGGAGGAAATGCTCGATGCCGGTGCGGTCGCAACAGCTTGGAGCCAGCAGTACCTGCCAGACTGACAGAAGGTGGTCGACGGAGGCTCTTGCTGGGACTTCCAACGCCAACTGGACGGACGGTCTTGTGCCTCTCGAACGCTCGAAGCGCCGATGACATCGCCGATTGACCGTCCAACTGTCTGCGCTGTGGATTGGGTCGGGTAGTCCTCGATGGCCCCGACCTCGCGTGAGCGCGTGACCCGTTGCCTCAATTACGCTCACCCGGATCGCATGCCGAGGGAGTTATGGCTCCTGCCTTGGTCTGAGAGTCGGTTCCCGCGAGAGATTGAGACCATCCGGCGCCGTTACCCCGGAGACTATGACGATGCGCCGAACGTCTTACGTCCCTCGAGACGCGTCAGCGGCAACATCTATGAGGTCGGCGTCTACACCGACGAGTGGGGCTGCCGCATGACGAATATCCAAGCCGGTCTGGAAGGACAGATTCGCGACCCCATTCTTCAAGATATCCGAGAGTGGCGAACAGTGCGTCCTCCCTACGAGATGCTGCCGAGTGACCCTCGCAACGCGCGTGACGTGGTCAACCGACACTGTGCAGGAACTGATGGTTACGTGCGCACCTGCGACTCCAACTTCGGATCAAGTGTGCCCACTCCCTGGGAGCGCCTCCAATACCTCCGGGGAGCAGAGAACGCGATGATGGACCTAATGGACAGGGATGAGGACCTGCGTCGGCTGTTGAAGCTCATTCACGACTTCTTTCTAGCCTCGCTTGAGTTTTGGGTCTCTACCGATATAGACGCAATTCGACTAGGAGATGACTGGGGCTCGCAGACACAGCTGCTCATCCCCCCAGCAGTGTGGCGTGAGCTGTTCAAGCCGCTCTACAGCGAATATTGCGATCTCGCTCACAGTCATGGCAAGGCGGTGTTCATGCATTCCGACGGGAACATCGCCGAGATCTACGACGATCTCATCGAAATCGGGGTGGATGCGCTCAACTCCCAGCTGTTCTGCATGGACCTGCAAGACCTGGGACGGCGAGCTAAGGGGCGCATTACGTTCTGGGGTGAGATTGACCGGCAGCACGTCTTGACCGCTACGGACCCCCAGGCAGGGCGCGATGCTGTTCGTCAGGTGGCCCGCAGTCTCTACGACCCCGCCGGGGGCATCATCGCTCAACTGAGCTTCGGACTGGCAGCCAACCCGGAGGTAGTTGAAGCGGTGTTCTCTGAATGGGAGCTAGTCGAGCATGAATCGCGACTGCGCAAAGCTGATTGAGGTGTCTGCAGCGCCCGGCAATTGCGAGACGGCCCGCGATCACCATGTGACGTGGGGCTGGTCGCGGCCGCCTCTTCGCGCTCCAGACCATTCCGAAGCGCACAATGTTCTCGGCGATTCGCGCTACGTAGGATGTGAGCCACTCGCCCGCCACGTGGGACTGCTGGGTAGGGAGCCCTCGAAATGACCTTCGAACTTCACCAGTTGGCAGACAGCATAGTCATGGGGGATAGAACACTCGCAGTTCGCTTGACTCGCGAGGCCGTTGGTCAAGAGATTGATCCCCGCGTCATCGTCACGGATGGGTTGATGGCGGGCATGACCGCGGTCGGTGAGAAGTTTGGCGCCGGTGAGTTCTATCTTCCGGAAGTCCTAATTGCAGCTCGGGCAATGAGTGAATGCCTTGAGGTGCTCGAGCCGCTGTTACTGGAGTCACCTGTTGAGCGAATTGGCACAGTGGTCATAGGGACAGTTGAGGGGGACCTTCACGAGATCGGCAAGAACCTCGTGGCCATGATGCTGCGAGGAAGTGGATTCCAGGTGATAGACCTTGGCGTCGATGTAGCCGCTGACGTGCTGGTCGAGGCAGTGCATGAGCATGGAGCCAAAGCGGTAGCTGTCTCGGCGCTTCTGACCACCACAGCGTCCCGGCTGAAGGAGGTTGTCGACGCCTTTGTCGCCGCCGGCGTGCGAGAACAGGTGACGATCCTTGTCGGTGGGGCTCCGGTGACGCAGGAGCTAGCTGACGAGATCGGCGCAGACGGCTACGCGCCCGACGCTGCGAGAGCCGTAGAAGTGACCAAGGCCTTCCTCTGCGCGAAGGACTAGCTTTGTACACCCTAGTCAGCATGGACGCGAGGAGGCTGGCCCTCGCGTGTTGCATGTTCGCGGGTTAGCCTTCGCGGCGCCATAGGGCCGTGTCGGCCAGAGCCGCAGGCAACCGGAGGACCAGCCATGCCCGATGTCAACTCGAACGCGCCCGAAGATGTACGTCTTTGGGTCGCGCTTGACGTGCACAAGCTCTCGATCATCGCCGCCATGCTGCCGCCGACCGGCGGTCAGCCGGAGGTCTCCCAGACGCTCTTGATCACCTCAGGGCGCGTTCGTCCAGCGATGCGGAGCGCGGTCGCGAGATCATGGCGTCCGTCGGCCTGCAGGCGGCCCACGGGCAGGCGGCGCAGCGCCCGCGGAGCGAAGTCGGCCTCCTCGAAGTCGCCGCCCAGGCGTCGTCGTCGCAGTCAAGCGGCGGCTCGTCCCGCCCCCGACGCCCGATCATCTCGGCCAGCTCCGCTACGGGGAGCGGCGGCCCGGGCTCACGGTAGCGGCGCCGCAAGGGCCTCTCGGGGCCCTCAACGTCTTCGATGCAGGAGCGGATCTGCAGGCCGATGCACTCCATGCGGCCCTCGAGCTCGGCGAGTCCGCAGCGGCGCGCATCCGCGTCTCCTCGCGCGACGGTATATTGACATAGCAGATGATTATCAGAAGACGCCAATTATCGACAGTAATCACCGTACCCAGAGGAATATCACTTGGAGCAACAGGTACTTTGGTGGAAATTGGATACGGCTTGATGGAAGAGGTTTCTCAGAGATTATCCTAACTGCAGTGGTGATGGTTAACGGCAACAGCGGAAAGCAGGAGACTTGGTACCCCATGGGAAGGAAGTACATTGTAACGGTGGGAGCTAGTCTTCTGTAGGCTGTTGAGTCACTCCAATGACTGAGTCGGTGGTCGTGCTGTGAGACGTGGTGTGTGTATCGTGGTGACTGCATGTGTAGTGGCAGCGCTAATGATCACTGGGTGTTCATCGAAGAAGGGAACCTCAGCTGAATGGAGCACGGAGAGTCCTTCCTTCGGCGCTGAAGTATTCCTCGGACGCGAGTTCTCTATTGACATTCCACTCGGATGGGAGACCCATGTTGACGATTCGGGAGGTCTCTGGGAACTCACAGCCTTCCAAGTGGGAGCGGAAGAGAACTTCCCAGGTGTTTCGGTCGAGGTGGGCGAACTCGACGAGCGGGTTACTCCAGAATCGTACGTAGAGGCTTTTCGGAGTCGACTCAATGAGCAGCTCTCGAGGCTCCAAGCGGAAGTGATTCATGACTTCCGCATAACAGAGGTTGGCGGTGTACCTGCGTTGTATGCCTCGTACATTAGGAGCGTCCAAGAGGAGGACCTCGTAGTCGAGTGGTACTCTCTGGGCCGTGGCCGCAGCAGCTATTCGCTCTACATCGCGGCTCCCCGAGACGTCTGGGCGGAATGGGCCCCAACACTGAGGCGAACAGTGGATACCTTCCAGCCATTGCCGGCAGGTGGTTAACAGGGCGTGGCGAAATACGATCGACGGACTTCATGGTGGAGACGGACGCAGTCGGGGAGCTTGGTCACAGAAGGCGCGTTCGGCCATGCTGGTGTCCCCTCCGGATGAGATGCGACCGGGTCGCGCCGCACTGTGTTGCGGTCCTTACGACCATCGTGTGCTCGCCATACTCGTCGCCGGCTGCGGCGAGCTCCCGACAACCCGCCCCGGACCGTCGCCGATCGTGTGACCCGAGCCGGCTCAACTGAGGCTCCAGAGGGGCGAGACGCCTGAGCCTGCGGCGAGGCGCCTCTTCTCGGATGCCAAGCCTAGCGGCTGAGTTCGCGCTGGCTGAGTAGTCAAGACTGCTTCGAGGCGCCAGTCGGGGAGTCGCTGCCAATCTGCGCCGAATACACCTCGAACGCGAAGGTCGCGCAGTGGTGCTGGCCAACTGTGCAGGCGGTGACAGCGGCCGTACACGGCACAGTGCGGCAGGAGTCCCTACGAGGTGCTTAGGGACAAGCTGGTATCGTGAAGACCGTCAGCTGAAGTCATGAGGGTCACACATGCATTGCCGCTCTGTTGCCGACGTGACGCTGACGAGATGCCTCGTCACGGCTCGCCACACCAAAGTACGATTCGCTACCCACTCAGCGCAGAACCTTGGACAGTGCAGCCTCTTACCACATGAGCGCTCACAGCCCGTCATCACCATCTGACGTCTGCAAAACCTCCATCACCGGTTCGACTCCGGTCGCCGCCTCCAATCTTTCTCCTGCACTTGGCCTCTTCTGGCTCCGCAACGCTCTCCTCTTGGGTCCCTGAAGCCGACGATGCTGCCGACGTTGCTGCCAGACTCCGACGAGACGCAGCCGACGAGACACGATACCGACGACAAGACAGTGCCGACGAGACACTGCCGACGAGACTCGGAAGCACGAACGGGGACTGGACCACGTGCGGCAGTGTGAGGATAGGACTCGCCAGCCGCGGGCTCCCCTGAATCGCGCAAAGAGGCGCAAAGCATGTAGGTGCCGTTGGAGGCCACTCTCTTCAGCGGCACCCACAGACGACCGCAGGAGGTCAGATATTCGATTGGCCTCTGGTACCCTCATCCCTTCGCTCTGCACATGTCCAAACGCGCACAGGATGATCTTCGCCTCGTTGACCGTGCAGTCGAGGAGTGAGGTCAGCTGCGCCAGGAGCCACCAGGACATTCGGTACGTCGCCGCAGCTGCGTCAACGAGGTCGACCGCCGCTACGGCGTCTCGCGCCAGACGGTGTACCATTCGCCGGCAACGCCTCCGACGGGCGAGGTGCTGCCGTCCGAAACGTCGTCCAGAAACGCTGGGACGATATGTGCCATACGAGTAGGATGAGTGCCTCCCCGCGGTGTCACGGCCGGCGCGTCCGGCGAAGCGGAGGGGCAAACGCGAACAGGAGGTGGCCGCCATGCGTCGTTTCATCCTCGCCCTCGGACTCGTCCTGGCCCTCGGGCTCGTCCTGCTCCTGCCCGCAGCAGTCGCGGGTGGCGAGAAAGCGCCGCCCGCACCCGGAAGACCCGGCGAGGCACAGTTGCTGACACAGTTCGGCGCGGCGCCCCTCTGGACGGTGGTCCCGGCGGCGTCTTCTGGACAGGGCCTCTTGCACGACGTGGCGCGGGGACCGAACGGATCCGTGTTCGCCTGCGGCACCCTCAGCACCTTCAGCGGCACTGACCAGCTCTTCATCGGTCAATGGAGCGCCAGCGGGGCCAGACTCTGGCGTCAGACCTGGGGCCCCGGCATTAGCTGGGGTCATCCTACGCATCTGGCCGTCGATGCGAACGGTAACGCGGTCGTCGCCGCGACGATGCGGAGCGATCCGACCGCCGACGACGATCTGCTCGTCCTGAAGTTCGGGCCGGGCGGCGTCTTCAAATGGGGCCGCCAGTACGACGGCACCCTTGGTGGGCACGACGACGTCGTGGACATCGTCCTGGACAAGTACGGGGCGGTCTACGTGGCCGCCACGAGCGTGGGGATGAGCGGCACGGACGACTACCTCGTCCTCAAGTACAGCACGGGCGGTGCGCGGCGCTGGGAGGTGCGCTACGACGCACGCGACGATCAGGCCATGGCTCTGGCCGTCGACGCCCAACGGGACACCTACGTGACCGGGTCGATTCTAGGACCGAGCGGGCGGCGTGAGTGCCTGACGCTGAAGCTGAATCGCTCGGGCGCGCTACTCTGGACCAAGCGCATCCGCAGCACGACCCGGCACTTCGCCGGTCTCGAGATCGCCACCTTCAAGGGGAACGCCTACCTGCTGGCGACGAGGAGCGACCCGATCGGGCCGACCACGCTCAATCAGGACATCGTGCTCGTCAAGTACGGCGTCACGGGAAGCCAGTCGTGGCGGCGTACCTGGGACGGGCCGGCTCACGGCGACGACCTCGCGCAGGGACTTGCCCTCGACGGCAAGGGTAGGCTGCGCGTCATCGGCTCGACGGGCCTTCCGTTGGGAATGGGCTACCGCGGCGTCGTCATGAAGTGGGGCGCGAACGGCAGCCACCAGTGGACGCGCTACGTGTTGCCTTCAACGCACGAGCAAGTCTGGCTCAACGGCGTGGTCGTCGCCGGCTCGACTGCGTGGGTCGTCGGTGACGCGGCGCGGAGCGGTGCCCAAGACATCCTCGTCGCCCGGTACGACGGAGGTGGACGGAGGGTCTGGTCGACGACCTGGGACGGGCCGCCGAGCGGATGGCACATGGGACGCGTCGTCTGCACGACGGGATCGACCGGTCTCGTCGTCGGGGGGGTGACAGGCGGAGCGACCCAGGAACCCATCCTGCTCAAATACCAGCGTTGACTGCTGGCACTGTTCAGAAGTCAGCCGAAACGGCACAACCGCGAAGGAGCACTTAGCCTTCTCGACGCCCTCGCGTCGCCTCATCGGCCCTCGGCCGTCTTCGGCTCGCTCGCGATGACGCCGTCTTCGTGCGGGATGAGAGCCCTTCGCACGGAGAGGCGCCCGCCCTCGAGGTCGACGTCGCCCCAGCTTAGGCCGCAGACCTCGACGCGGCGCATGCCGGTCATGGCGAGCACGCGCCAGAGCCGTGCGAGGCGATCCTGCTTCGTCGACTGAAGGAACGCGTGGGGTACAAATACTCGATCGTGCCCATCCGGACCATGATCGCGGGGACTGCTGGCGGCTAACCGGCCATGCGTGACGGAATCCGGGCCGTGCTCTCGTCGCTCCTCTATTTCGTGCTTCGTCGACTACTCGGCATGCTCTCCTCCAGGGATCGCGCCGCCGAGCAGGTTCGCCTCGAGAACCTCGTGCTGCGCCACCAGGTGACCATCCTCCGCCGTCAGGTGAAGCGACCCGTCTACTCGCGCCGCGACCGCGCTCTCCGGGCTGCAGCGAGTCGGCTCCTGCCTCGCGGGTGCTGGGGTGTCTTTCTCGTTCGCCCCGAGACCATCATGGCCTGGGCTTCCTGATCGACACTTGCACGAGGCGCTACGGCCGAGCGACGCTGACAATCCGTCGCAGGGGAGGCTGGACCGAGCTGCTCGGCGACGGCGACCTTCCAGAGTCCATTGCTGCGTATCGTGAAGGTCGCGCCGGAGCAGATGAAGTCGCCTCAGCGTTCGTGGCTGCCCGCGTCGAGGTGCATTCGCCTACGTTCTCTTGGGAGACAGCAGCCCAAGCTCGCGTGCTCGAGCTTGTCGCTGACTGCTCAACAACGCCGGTGTTTGCTGCTCGAAAGGCACAAGACATAGCCGATCAGCTCCTCGCTCTTCAAGACGAACAGAGACGGCAGCTTCGCGAAGTGGGTGAGCATTTCGCCGTTCAGATGCGCAAGGTCAACGAGCAAGTGAGCGCCCAGGTGCGCCGCATGGCGGCTCCTGCGAAGTTGTGGGCCAATCACGTCACGTCAGTCACGCGCTCGGCGTCCCTGCAGCTCGCACGAGTCAGGGAGCCTTTACGGCTCTATCAGGAGCACCTAGGGAAGGCGCTCAGCGCCGCCGTCAGGGTCACGTCTGAGGCCACGAGGGTGTGGCGGGAGTACCTCGATGTCCAGGCAAGGTTCCCTGTCGTGATGCTGGAGCTCGGATGGCCGGTTCCACTGGACGCGCCAACTCCACTTGTCGCCCGGATTGTGCGAGGCGTCGATGCTTTGGGGGAGGTCCCGAACGCAGCCGACTTCGAGGCCCTCACGAGGACTGTGGATTCCTTGGTACTGGAGTTCTACGACGTCGAGAGGCTTCAGGAGAAGCTCGATGCGTGGCGCTCGAAGCGGCTGCTCTCGAAGCGACTGCCCATCTTGGAGGCGGCAGTGGGAGCTCATTGCCGCGGTGAGTATTTGCTGTCGATTCCGCCGCTGCTTGCCCAAGCTGAAGGGCATCATCGCCGACGGCTTCAACCACCATGGTCGTATGGGTGGAAGAGAGCTCGGAGCGTACGTGCGGCGTCTGTTTGACAGCGGCGAGAAGGAGCAGATCAGCGCAGCAATCAACAAGACGGTTGTCGCGTTCTGGACCGAGACTCTCTACGCCGAGTTCGCGCACGGGGAGCCAGTCTCATCCCCGCTCAGCAGACACGCCGTTCTTCATGGAGGCGACGTCGACTACGGCACTCCCGAGGGGTCCCTCAAAGCTATCCTGCTGGTCCACCTCTTCCAGGATTCATTCGGCTTCGCCGCAGTCGACAGGAGCATTGTGTATCACCATGGCGACTGTGTGGCTCTGGGTCTCACGAGGGGCGGTGTGCGCTTCTTCAAAGACGAGCGCGAGGCGATCGCCGATGGTCTTCGCCCTTGCCGCAGGTGTCTTTCGAGCGAGTAGCGTTTGAGCGGTCTCCGTCCTTTTGCAGTTCTCGCCGTGAGCGGGCACGCCCCATCGACAGGGACGTCCCTCTTGAGACACTACGCCTCGGTCGGTCCAGCCAGCACCAGCCCCGCAATCCGCTCCGCCGCCTCTTCCTGCAGCGCCGGGATGGCGTGCGAGTAGGTGTCGAGAGTGATCGATACGGTGGCGTGCCCGAGGCGCTCGCTGATCACCTTCGGGTTGATGCCGGCGTGGAGCGCGAGAGTCGCATGGTGTGCCTGAGGTCATGGAGCCGGATCCTCGGCAGCTTGGCGGCGGAGATGGCGCGGTCGAACGCCCGTGAGACGCTCTGCGGGTGCAGCGGCCGGCCGTCGTCCATCGTGAACACGTAGCCGGTCTCCACCCAGGCGACCTCGGCGTTGTCGCGGTCGTCCATCTGCCGGGCCGCCTGCGCCTTGAAGGCCTCGACGGTGACGGCGTCGAGAGCGATCTGCCGCCGACCTCTCGCCGTCTTCGGTTCGCTCACGATGACGCCGTCGCCGTGGGGGATAAGGGCGCGACGCACAGAGACCTTTCGTCTCTGAGTCTGATGATCCTGAGATTGGACTGCGCAACTTCCTGAGGTCAATCCTTCAGGACTAGCCAACCGAGACTCGCGAGGAGCGCGGCGCCCGCGCCCAGGTCGCCATCCACGCTGAGTTCACGGGCAAGCAGCAGGCTTTCCTCGACTTCGTGCTCGCGCACTACTCCGCGAGGGAGTCCAGGAGCTCGACTGGGAGAAGCTCGCGCCGCTGCTGCGGCTTGGGTACCACGACTTAATCGCCGACGCCCTGGCCGCCAAGCTCATCGGCCACATCTTCGCCGGGTTCCAGAAGTGCCTGTATCAGCCGGCCACTGCGGCCAGACGCTGGCGGCGCTCGCGGACGAGGCTCCTCGACTATGGACGTGGCTCCTCGTCGGCGGGCGCGCCCCTTGGCCGTCTACCCAGCCTCGCGTCACGCGGCTGGTTCTCAGCGTTGACGAACTGCGCGATTTGGCTCGCGATGCGAGGCGAGCCCAGTGGGCGACAACCTCGTTTCCGTCCCGTCCCCGGCGTAGAGTGAGTGGGGGTCTTACTTGGGGAGGGGACATGGTTTACTGCAGTGAGTGCGGCGCAGCGCTGAACGAGGGCGCGAAGTTCTGTTCGGAGTGTGGCACCGCTGTCGTTGCGAGCGGCGACAGTGTGTCGACAAAGCCTGATTCTCCGACGGAGACTTCGATCGTTCCAGAATCGACGCCTGCGACCATCACGCCGACTCAGCCGCCACAAGACAACGTTGACGACGACGCCAGAGCGACCGTGGAGGTGTCTGAACCGCCGGTTCCCTTGTCCACGCCGACCAAGGGCAAGAAGGTGGTCTTGGTAGTGGCTGGGATCATCGTGGCGATCGTCGCGGTGATTGGTGTCGTCGCCATCACGGGCAGCAGTGGAGATGAATCCTCCCAGGCTCCTGTGGCGCAGACAGACGACAGCACTCCGGTTGCAGCGCAGAGCGACATCGTCGGCTGGTGGGTTGAGTCGGAGCCGGTCGAGGGCAAGAGATGGAGCCCCAGCTACTTCAACGTCGAATCGTCCAATGACGGCGGCTTCGCTGTGGTCTACCAGTTCGGCGTCGTGTTGGGTATCGAGACTGACCCCGAGGCCTTCACCATGGTTCCCGCTGGCGACGGCTTGTACGAGACTGACGGGACCACGACGAGCGACTACACACTGGAGGTGACGAGCCCTGGCGTCGTCAACCTGACCGACAACAGCTCCGATGACGCGACGCCGACAGAGTTCGTTCTCGCTACGGCAGACGAAGCTCAGGCGGCTATCACTGCTGGCGAGGAGGCTGTTGACGGCGGTGATTCGAGTGGCGGTGGTTCGAGTCTGAGTGGCGGCGGCTCGGGTAGCGGAAGCGGACTCTCTTCAGGGGAGTACAAGGCCAAGTGCCGCACCGTGAAGTTCAACGTGCTGAAGAAGGACGCTGACAGCCTGGCCAGCCGGAAGTACACGTTCAAGGGCCAGGTCTTCCAGATCCAGGACGCCGGCAATGGTAGTTACTGGACAGAGTTCGAAGACGCTGGCTTCGATGTGCAACCGCAGACGCAGGTCTTGCTCTCAGTGACGCAGGACGAATGGGGCTACTGGGATGATCAAGTCATGGTCCTCTATGACGGCAAGATGAAGAAGGTCTACGAGGATAACATCGTCCAGGTCTGGGGTGAGTGCTCGGCAGCTACACCTATGAATCAGTCGCGGGCTACAACATCACAGTGCCAGTCATCGAGGGGAAGTACTACGACAAGAAGTAAGTGGTCTGAGTTCAAGGTCGAAGTGCAACACCCGGTTTGCCGACACTCACCCCGCCAGCACCAGCCCCGCGATCAGCACCGCCGCCTCCTCCTGCATAGCCGGAATGGCGTGCGAGTAGGTGTCGAGCGTGTCCCCCGAAGGGAGCGTCATGCTGAGCGAGCCAGCATCAAAGTGGGACGAGAGTGACCTCACGGAGCTAATCGTAACTGGTGTTGTCGAGGATGATCGCCTCGACTACAAGCGGGAGTTGAACACTGAGAGCGCCTCCTCAAAGGCGGAGTTGGCGAAGGACGTTTCGAGTCTTGCGAATACGACCGGTGGCCGGTTGATCTACGGGATGGCCGAATCGGCTGAGGGAACCGCAAGTGCGCCTTCGGCGATCGTGCCGCTCACTGACGAGTCGCTTCCGAATCGTCTGATAGACATCCTGTACGAACGGTGTCAGCCGAACGTGCGCGTTCGGGCCACCCGTATCGGCGTCGAGGGCGGCTACTGCTTGGTTGTCGACGTGCCCGAGTCGCTCGCGCCCGTGATGGTGACAGGCAAGGGGCAGAGTCGCTTCTATAAGCGCTACGACTGCAAGTCAGTCCCCATGAACGAGCGCGACATCAGGGAGCGCTACGAGAGGCTGCTACGATCCCGAGACGTTGTCGCTCAGATGATCGAAGAGGCTGCGCCAGTCCATGCTCACCCCAACCCATGGTGGACCGGCGATCATCTTGGGTTCCTCACATTGCTGCTCGTGCCCTCGTTCGGGCCGATGGACTTGTTCGATCCCGCGTCCTTCAACCCGCCGGACCTCCGCGACCTGCTGCCTTCGGCTCGTAGCGATCTCTGGAGGTACATGGGGTCGGGCCGCGCGACCTACTTTGGAACCGAGTTCAGCTTCGACAACCCGGATCACTTGCTTGCCTTCTTGCGACTTCACCGAAACGGCGTCGCGGAGTTCCACTACACACTGTCAGACCGATCAGAGAATGCATCGTTCTACACGATCACCCAAGCCAATGTTCTTCTTGACGCACTCGAAGCATTGGCGGGCATGTACCTGGCGGCTGGCTATCCCAGTGATGTGCACATCGTCGGGGACTATCGCCACTTGAACGGCTACAAGATCTGGATCCGGAGTGACAGCGCCCCTCCAATTCCCGTGTCACAGCCGCTGACCTACGTCGCCGACACATCGATTGACATGCTCTCCGAAGTCCGCCTCGATTTCGTGAAGAAGCTCCTCAACCGCTTGGCTCAAGCTGCCGGCGTGCCAGCGATCGCCTTCCCTCTCATTGACGGAGTGAATGTATCAACCTGATTCCAGAAGCTGGCGGCTCGAGTCATGCGCAGGAAGGCTCCGACAACCTCGAGCAGCAGCGTATCGCTACGATGTGAACACCAGCCCCGCGATCCGTTCCGCAGCCTCCTCCTGCAGCGCCGGGATGGCGTGCGAGTAGGTGTCGAGCGTGATTGAGACGGTGGCGTGCCCGAGGCGCTCGCTGATCACCTTCGGGTTGATGCCCGCGGCGAGCGCCAGGCTCGCATGCGTGTGCCTGAGGTCATGCAGCCGGATCCTTGGCAGCGATTCCGCTTCAAGCCGAACACCTCCGAGCGAAGCGACGCGCTTGCCTTGCTAAGCTTCACGTACTGTTCTGCTTCAGGTCAACTCGCCGTCCTTCTTCCCCTGTCCTCGTCTGCGCATGACTCACCCGTGAGCTCGATGCGCACCGAACGGTGCACGGTGACGGACCTCCGAATGACGACGCAGCGGCGGCCGAGGTTTCGCGACCGCACTGGGCTTTGGTGCACCCACTTGACAGGAAGCTCTCCATATCAGCGTCCTGACCAGAAGGCCAGAGCGTCGAGGGTCTCAGACGGCCGTGACGCCGCCGTCCACGACCAGGGCCGTACCGACGACGTAGGAACTGTCGTCACTGGCGAGGAAGAGGATAGCGTGGGCGATCTCCTCTGGACGCCCGAGGCGGCCCAACAGCGCGGATTCCATGATGTCTCGGCGCTCTGCCTCCGGATCAGGCGTCGCCGCGATCATGTCGTCGAGGAGCGGCGTGTCGACCGGCCCCGGACACACGGCGTTGATGCGGATGCCCTCGCGGGTATGGTCGGCGGCCATGGCGCGCGTGAGCTGGAGCACACCGCCCTTGGTTGCGGCATAGGCGGCACACTCGGGAGCGCCTACGACGGCGAGCTCCGAAGCGACGTTGACAATGACCCCGCTGCCCTGGGCGCGCATCAGAGCGACGGCCTCACGGCAGCAGAGGAAGGCGCCACCCAGGTTCACGTCGACGAGGCGGCGCCACTCACCGAGAGTGGTGTCGACGACGGTGCGCTGGAGACCAATCCCGGCAGCATTCACCAGTACGTCGACACGCCCTCGGTCTTGGCGTGAGATGGCGAAAAGCCGCCTGACATGGTCCTCTCGACTCACATCGCAGGTCACCGCGCGGGCGGCGGCGCCGGTGCGAACGAGCGCCGTCGCCTCTGGACCGCAGTCGGCGACATCGGCGAGGATCACCGCTGCGCCCTCGGCAGCGAGCAGCCTCGCGGTCGCGAGGCCGATGCCAGACGCGGCCCCGGTGACGATCGCTGAGCGACCGGCGAGCCTCATGGCCGGGCTTCGATACCGGTCGGCACCTGCGCGCCTACCTGATGCAGTCCTTCACGAACTCCCCCTCCTTCATGATGACGAGCATCTCTGGCTCTACGACGCATGTGATGTCTTCTAGTGGATTTCTCCTCAGAAGCACCAGGTCTGCGCACTTGCCCGCCTGGAGCGTGCCGACCTGAGCTTCGATCTTGAGGACCTCTGCGCCGCTCCTCGTGGCTGCGACCAGCGCCTCCATCGGACTAAGACCGTATGAGACGAGATCATGGAGCTCATTGAGGGACTGCTCACCGTATGGCGTCAGGGACGTGCAGAACGAGTCACTGCCGAGCGCAATCCTCACGCCGGCGTCGCGTGCGTTCAGCATATTCTGTGACAGACGGCCGTGGTGAATCTTCCTGAGGCTGTCCTTGTCAGTCGGAAGATCGTCACCCCCGCCGGGCACGTAGATATTGCCGTAGTACCCGCCCTCTCCTGACCACTCGAACCACTGCCGGAGAAGCTCCAGCGTCGGTACCAGCGAGATGCCCTTCTCAGCCATCAGGGCAACCGTCTCCTCGCCCAGGTCCTCGCCGTGCTCAATCGACCAGACACCGGCCTTTGCGGCGTCGAGAGCACTCGAATCGCATTCGCAGTGTGCACAGACGGGCAGCTTCGCGAAGGTGGCTTCCTCCACCATGACGCGAAGCTCCTCGTAGCTGTAGTGCTGTGCGTCCTCGGGTTCGTTTTCGTGCAAACCGCCGCCGCTCGCCCACACCTTGATGCACATGGAGCCGTTCTTCACGATCTCACGGGTGACCTTGCGCACTTCCTCCACTCCATCGGCGACGATCCCCCAAGGATGTGAGGTGCGCACCATGTTTGCCGGTACCTCAGCGTCACCGTGCCCTCCGGTCCGGGAGAGGCCGCGCCAGCAACCGATAATGCGGGGACCGCGGACGAGTCCAGCCTTGATGGCCTTGTGAAGGTGCAGACCGTGGACTGAGATGTCACGGACGCTGGTGAAGCCATGTCGCAGCATGCGCTCGGCTTGGGCGACCGCGGTCATAGCCTGGTAGCGGTCGTCCTCCAAGACCCAGTCATTCTCATCCGGGAAGTTGGCGCCACCGAGGTGGCAGTGGGCATCGATGAGTCCCGGGATCATGGTCGCGCCAGATGCATCCACGACGCGAGCATCGCCGGGCACCCTCACTTCACTCGCCGCCCCGACGGCTTCAATCGTGTCGCCATTCACCACGAGGGTCGCCTGCTCAGCTGGTTCAGAGCCGGTCCCGTCGATGAGAGTCATTCCTGTGAACGCTGTGTACTCACCCATGCCGGCAGTCCTCCTCCATTGGTAGCGGACGGGAATCCGCCGTTCATTCACTGGGTCTGTTGCGGCGGCTCGCCCTTGCCGGCGCTTTCGCCCTCGGCCATCCACTTCCGGAGTGCGGCGATGCCGCGGCTCAGTAGACCGCTCAGGCCTGTTGGCTGGAACGCGAGGATCACGAGCAGGATTGCCCCGAGAACGATGAAGCGCCACTGGTCCACGTCGCGCAGCAGCTCCGATAGAAGCATGACGATGAAGGTGCCGAGCGCCGGACCATACAGCCTGCCGAGGCCTCCAATGACGATCATCAGCATGAAGAGCGAGAGCGGGGCAAGGCCCATGACGACAGGTGAGATGCCCTCGTAGTAGCCCCCATACAGCGCGCCGGCCAGCCCTGACAGGAAGCCTGAGACCGCGGTCGAGATCAGGATGCTTGAGCGTCGGTTTGCCCCCATGCCGATCGCGTAGGGCGTCGAATCACGGAGCGCTTGGAGGGCCAACCCCGTAGGTGAGTCGACGAGTCGCTTCAGCACCCAGGCCGTGAAGACGACACCGGCCAATGCCACCCAGTAGTAGCCCCTTTGTTGGCCGGTCGGGGTAGCGTTCGAGAACAGGCCCGGTACGGAGGAGAGTCCATAGGGGCCGCCCGTTAGGCCGGAGCTGTCGTTGATGATGATCAGCCGAAAGACCTCTGCGAACGCGAAGGTTAGCAGGGCAGCGTAGATGCCGCGTAGACGCAGGGCGGGCAGAATCATGAGGATCCCGAACCCGGCGCCGGCAAAGGCGCCGATGCCAAGTCCCAGCCATGGTGAGAGACCGTAGCGGCTCGAGAGGATGCCATACGCATACCCGCCGGCGGCGAAGAGCGCGAGTTGCCCGAAGTTCCAGATCCCGCTGATGCCAATCGTCAGATTCCAGGCCAGATTCAAGATCGCGTAGATGAGGCTGAGGACGAGCACGCCGAGTAGGTACTGGCTAGTGATGAAGAAGGGCACCACGGCGCCGGCTGCCAGCACCGTCAGAAACGCCCAGCCTGGCGTGCGGGAAGCGTCCACAAGTCGGAGGAGTTCCGCTCGGTCTCTTCTAGGCCGAGTGGCTTCGACGGTCACAGCCGCTCCTCCTCTGGCTTGCCGAACAGGCCGTTGGGCCGGATCAGCATCACGGCGACAATCAGGACGAACAGCAATGGCAGCGACCACATGCTGCTGATGTACGTCGCGGCCAGCGCCTCAAACAAACCCAGAATGAGCGCCGCGTAGATAGTGCCGCGGATGCTTCCCAGCCCAGCAAAGATCGCAATGATCAGCCCCTTCAGAAGGGGAAGATCCCCGGCGGTGGGTGAGATGAAGTACAACGGCGCCAAGAGCACACCGGCCATGCCTCCGAGGACGCCGGCCAGGGCCATGACTCCGATGTAGACGCTCTGCACGGAGACGCCGTTGAGGCGCGCCGCGTCCATCTGCTGCGCCACCGCCATGATCGACAGGCCGTATCTCGCCCGGTTCAAGAAGAGGCTGAGGGCGCCAAGGATCAGCAAGGCCAGCATGGCGACGAGGACGAGGTGCCACGTGACGCTCACCGTTGATGTGATCTTCAGGCTCCCCTCGAGCAGCGGCGGGATGCCCTTGTTCCGAGCCCCGAAGATGAGCGTGAATGCGCTGGTCAACATGATAGATACGACGAGGGTCGTGATATAAGCGAGCATCTCGAAGTCGACGTCTTTCCGGCCGAGGAGCGGGCGAACGGCCAGATAGAACGTCACGACTCCGAGAAGCGCTCCGGCAAGAGCGGCGCCAATGATTCCTAGCCAGCTGGGCAGTCCGGCTTGCGACACGATGAACCAGGCAACGTAGCCTCCCGCCACGCCAAAGAGCCCCTGCGCCATGTTGAGCGTACGCAGGCACCCGTACACGAGGGTGAGTCCCATCGTCATCACTGCGTAGACCGAGCCCATGATGAGACCGCTGATGAGAGCTTGAATGAACGTGTCCACTACTCCACCTCACCGCCCAGGTAGGCGCTGCGCATCGCCTCATGACTCGACACCTGAGGCACCGTGCCCTCGAGTACGATTCGGCCGTTCTCCATTACGTAGACCCAGTCCGCGATCTGCTCTGCGTTGCTGAGAGTCTCTTCGACGAGCAGGATCGTCGCTTCGCTGCGTGCGATCTCGCCTAGCGTGCTGTAGAGCTGCTGGACCAGCACCGGGGCGAGTCCGAGAGCCGGCTCATCGATCATCAGGAGGCGAGCTGGCCCCATGAGCCCTCGGCCGAGACCCGCCATCCTGCGCTCGCCACCAGAAAGCGTCCGGCACTGTTGATGCCGGCGCTCCTTAAGGCGAGGAAACAGCTCATACACCCGCGCAAGGCGCTCGTCCCGCCGTCTCCAGGCCTCCTTGACGAACGCGCCCATGAGAAGGTTCTGCTCGACGGTCATGTCCTGAAAGAGGAGATCACCCTGCGGCACGTGCACAAGTCCACGTGACACGATGACCCTCGCTCGCGCGCGGTCGATCCGCTGGTCGAGGAAGCTGACCTCGCCCTCCCAGACTGGAGTCAAGCCACTGATGGCTCGCAGCAGTGTCGTCTTTCCGTGCCCGTTTGGACCAGTGAGGACGACCAGCTGGTGCTCACGGACGGTCAGCTCTATGCGATCGAGAATGCGCGTATGACCGTATCCTGTCGAGAGCGAGTTGACTTCAAGCATGTTCCGCCGCCGCTTCCTCGACTTGTTCCTGTTCGCGGGCGGCGCCCAGGTAGAGGCGGATCACGTCGGGATCCGCCTGGGCCGCGGCCGGTGAGCCCTCGAACAGCTTCGCACCCAGGTGCATCACAAGGATGCGCGTTGAGGCTGGCATCAGCACTCGCATCACGTGCTCAACGAGCAGAATCGTGAGCCCTGCCTTCTTCAGTTCCGAGATAAGCTGCACGATCTGCTGCATCTCGTCGTCAGTCAGGCCGCCGACCGGCTCATCCAGCATGAGCACATGGGGTTCCGTCACGAGCGCGGCCGCGAGCATCAACCGCTTGCGATCGAGCGATGAGAGGAACTCGCCTCTCTGTCCGAGCTTCTCGCCGAGACCGACGCGCTCGGCCGCCGCAGCCGCCTTCTCAAGCACGCCATCGTCGAACCGCAGACTCATCTGCGGGCTGTGCTCCCGGCCGAACTTCGCGGCCAGTGCCACGTGGCTGAGAACGGACTGAGACGGGTACACCGGTGCGACCTGATAGGTGCGGGCGATGCCCATACGCCGGATCTGGTGCGCCGGCATGCGCTGGATTTCGCGGCCTCGACACTTGACCGTGCCCGATGTGGCACGCGCGTGACCACTGATCAGGTCGAAGAGCGTCGTCTTGCCTGCACCGTTCGGGCCGGCTATCCCCAGCGTCTCTCCCTCCTCGAGCGAGAAGCTGAGACCATCGACGGCCGCCAGCCCGCCGTAGCGCTTGGTCAAGCGATCAACCTGCAATACGGTACGCATCGGTGATCCATCACATCCAGGGAGGCATCTGGAGCTTGCCAGCCACGAATGGCTCTGGGTCGATCAGCACCTGCTTCTGGTTCTGGATCTGATAGATGAACATCGGCATACCGAGACCCGCATCCTTGGTCTGCACCGGATAGCTGAACGCTGTCTGGTCCGCGGCGGTGAAGTTGTAGGCGCCGAGCACGCCTCGGTAGATCGTCTGCTTGATGTGCTGGGCGACTTCCGCATAGGCAGTAGGATCAGCTGCCAGCGAAGCGGCGGTGGCCCAAATGTAGACCTGGTCGTAGAGAAGCCCCGGCCCCCCGACTCCCGGCGGCTGGCCGTACTTGGCCTCAAAGGCTTTCACGAAGGGTTCGCCGACCTGGTCGGGTGTGATGCCTGCGTTGGTCTGCCAGACGACGCCGTTGCCGGCATCCCCTACCAGGTCGAGGTACTCCGGCACGGCGGGCCCGTACTGCTCGTAAAGCAGTGAGTTCGTTGGATTGGCTACGAACTGCTTGGTGAATGAAGCCAAGTCGCTGACGTAGTAGTCGGTGTTCATAACGACGTCCGGATCGGCAGCACGGACCTTCGCGAGGACTGGACCCCACTCGGACAAGGGAGCGGTGACCTTCTCATAGACTGGCACTTGCCAACCCGCGTCCTTCACCTCGTTCTGGAAGTTGTCGGCGACACTCAAGGAGTAGGGGTCGGTGCTCGAGATGATCGCCACCGTCTTCTTCCGCGGCTTGAACTGGCCGGTCGCCACCCAGTCTTTGAGCACCCGGCCGAAGTTCTGTCCGTACTGGGCATCTGTGGCGCACGTCTGGAAGACCATCGAATACTTGTCGGGATTGTCCGCAACGTACTGCGCATCACCACTGTAGGCATTGGTGTGCAGCAGAGGGACGCCAGTCTCTGAGGGCGCCTTGAAGGCGGCGTGGGTGTACTCCATGTAGCCCATGGTGACGACTGCCGCGCCCTCCTCGTTCACAAGGCGCCCGACGGCGTTCGAGACCTTGTCGGGTGCGAGGTCGCTCTCGATGTCCGCGGTCTTCACAACCAGCCGGCGACCGAGCACACCGCCGTTGGCGTTGATCTCCTGGACGGCAAGCTCCAGGCCCTTCATCATGTCTTGGCCGTCCCCCGCAAGGACTCCGGTCAGCGGAAAGGCGCCACCGACGACTATGTCGCCGGCCGCTGCAGAGCCGCCACCGCTCGAACTGCCGGCACTCGTGCCGCCGCTCCCGCTGTCCCCGCCGAACTGGTTCCCGACTACCCCGCCTACGACGAGGCCAGCTACTCCCGCCGCCCCCAAGTACACGAATTCGCGACGAGTTACGCCCGCTTGTGACTCGCGTTCCTTAGCCATGTCCCTTCCCCCTGAAGTTCCTGGGCCCATTGCGACATCCGAGGATGAACGCGACGCTCCCTTCCCTAAGAGAACCGTGGTCTTGCAGAGCAATTCAACCGACTGGTCGGTTGAATGTCTATCGGATATGATGTGCTGTGTCAAGGAACCTGCAAACGCTGAGACTGGAAGAATGATGCCGGACGAAGATGGAAGGAGCCCGGACGAGAGCACCTTCGACCATCTGCCGCCGACAGCCGCCCGCCTCTGCTTGGCAGCTCGGCGGCTCTTGGTCGAGCGCGGCTTCACGGCCCTGACTCTGGATGCAGTGACCCGAGCCGCGGGCGAGAACAAGGCATCCGTCAAGTACTACTTCGGCAACAAGGATGGATTGCTCGCCTCGCTGGTTGATTCGCTAACCCCCCCCAGCGAGAAGACGAACATGATGGAGGCGACTTCTACGCTCCCGCCCGGCCCCGAACGTCTTGCTGCTCAAGTCCGCGGCCTCCGGCAACTCTTCGAAGATATCGACTCGTTTCGTGTCCTCTTCTATCTACTCCCGCACATTCTCACGAACGATGCGCTCCGATCTCAGATCGCGGCCCTCTACTCTGGGTACCGCGAGATGAACGTGAGCATGTTCGGACTGCCGGAGCCGCAGGTGAGCGACCAGAGGCTGCATGGCTGGGTGGCAGCTCTGGTCACCGCAGCGGTAGACGGATATGCGGTGCAAGCCCTCCTGGACCCCCAGGGATTCGATGCCGATGCAGCTCTTGATGCCCTCGAACACCTGGTCGGCTTGTATTTGGCAGCGGAGATCGCAGACAAAGGGTGAGGTGCATGGCGATTCGGCCACTGCCGTCATGCCTGAGCGCCAAAAGCGTAGGTGCTCCCGCCGCAGCTCGACAATGCGCTCCTCGATGTTGGGGCGGCGGTTGGTGGGGACAGCTCGCAGGGCGAGGAGAGGCCGGCAAGCCCCGGAAGCCCGGCCGCCTCGTAGCGGCGCAGCCAGCGGTGCACCGTCTGCCACGCGATTCCGTACCTGGGGACAACCTCGGTGACCGGGAGGCCGCCAGGACCTCGAGCACGGCCGTTCCGCGACTCCAGCTCCGATAAGCCACGATGCCTGCCCTCCTCGACTCGCCGATCCAGCTGATCGATTATTCGAGGTAGGGTTGGCGCCGGCTTCAAGCCACGTCCGTCAAGGCGGTGCACGAGCGTCTCCGCCCCATCCCTGATGCTCAGCTCGCTAGGAGCTGAGCCGTCACTTCTCCTCGGGGCTCTCGAGCTCGACGACGGCCGCAGCCGTGAACTTGGCGAGCGAACCGGCGCTCATGTGGCGGTCTTTTCACGCCGCAGTTGCAGTCTCCGCCGACTTGATGGCTGAGGCTCAGCTCTTGCGGCTTGAGGCGTGCCAGCACGTGTTGCCGCGTTTGTCGCCGCAGCCCTCGGCACCAGGTGCCAAATGGGCAACAGCGCGCTGATGAAGCTGCGCAAGCAACTGGTTCTCAGGCTGAAACTGCAACTACTGACACTGAGCCACAGGCCCGTCCGCGAACTGTCACGCCGAGGGCCGCGGGTTCGGTCCCCCGTCGGCCTTGACGGCCTCAATTCGGTTGCCGCCAACCTGCCGACATGCTGCTGACGAGACGCCTCGTCACGGCAAGACATGCCCCATCACCTGAGGTCATCCGTTCACGCCAGAACATTGGATTGTGCAGCACATTCGCGTACTGGTGGCCAAGCTTCAGCACGGCCATCTGACGACTGCAAAACCTCCATCAGCGGTTCGACTCCGCTCGCCGCCTCCAAGTCCTTCTTCCTGCGTCCACGCTAAGCAGAACCGCTTCGCACCATCGCGCTCTGCCGCGTCAGGCCTGCCGACATGCTGATGATCATCAGGCTCGCACCCACTACCTCGTGTCGCTGACGTGCCGACGCGCCACACGATGACTCCCAGCCACGCCCGGCAATCCTCACCCCGCGGCCTCCTAGACTCAGCCAGCGATCGCTCGAAAGGCCAGAGCACCGAGCAGGCCGCCGACCACCACGGCGATGACGGTCAGGACCAGATAGGCGCGTCGGTAGGCCAACGACGGCACACCGTCGGGTACGCCACGGCACGTGAGGGCGCGCTGCTGCGCGCGTAGCTCCAGCTGCTCGCGTACGCGTTCGACGAGCGGCCACTCGACGCCGCAGCAGAGCAAGAGCGGCGCCAGGCCGAGGATGGCGAAGGCCACCGCACAAGCCACCCAGGCCCAGACCGGGCCACCACCACCAGTGGGAGCAATGCCGTATTCTGCGAAGTTCCAGCCCAGCGCCAGAAGCAGTAGGGACCAGGCCGGCAGCGCGAGGCCGAAACCGCCGGCTCTGATGGCCAGCCGCGCGTTGGCAAAGCCCAGGATCATCCCCACCACGACGACGGAGGGCAGCACCCAGACCCAGCCTGGGGCCTGCTCGCTGATCTGATACGGACCCCCGTGCGCAGCGAAGCCGCCCAGCTCCATCAGACCTCGCATGGCGAAGAACAGCAGGCTGCCACAGCAGGCCATTCCGGTCGCCGTGGCCAACACGCCGGCAAGTGCCCGCCATGGCCACGACCATGGCCGCGGCGGACTCTCCCCGGCAACGCCTAGCCAGCTCATGGCCTCCTCGCACCTCTCCCCCCGGCGGTCGCTCATCGGTCGGAAGGTAGGGGTTGACCGGAGGGCGACGGGCTCGTCCTGCAAGGACAGCATATGCCGAACATGGGGGCGCTGCCACGTAAGGTCCTGCGACTGCACGGAGATGAGCTGCGGTCGTAACGGCTCTGTGTCGGCTCGCGGCCGCGCCGCGCTTCGTTCCTGACGTCAGCGTGGTCGCAGACGTCGGTGTGGGCGCCGGCCACTGCGACTTGACCGGTTCGACTCCGCTCGCCGCCTCCAGCAACTTCCCTGCATCTGGAGAGTTCCGGTCGTGCGCGCCTGCGCACCAAATTCCGGATTCGGCAAGACGGCCGACACCGCCGACGAGACCTGGTCCGAAGTTCCCCGCCCCAAGGTCACCCGATTAGACGGGGTCAACCCCACCACGGCAGGGGGCCATCCAGAAGGCGCGATGCGTAGCTGCCGATCGACTCTCCGTGGACGGCGGCCGTCCTTTGCAGGCGGTCGATGTCGCGCAGCGCGTAGGTGCTCTTCTCGCTGGGCAGGTCGGCCGGGTCGGTCGACCACCTGCCGCGCGCTACGCGGGGATGGACCTTGATCAGCCTGCCGTGGTAACTGATGCGCACGAGCCGGCCATCGGCGCGCACCTCGACCCGTCGACCGATCAGCTCGCCGGGGACCGAGTAGAGGGCGTAGGCGACCTGGATGTGGTGGTCGCGATGCACCTTGCACGAGAGGTAGAGGGGCAGGTCGTAGGGCTCGGTCGGGGCGGGTGCAAGGCGCGGCCGCTCCTCGAGCTCGAAGACCTCATTTGGGCGCCGGTGGGTCGTGCCGTGCACGCGCATTCCGGCGCGCTCCGCACACCACGCGTGCGCCCTCTCTCGGGCGTCGGCTATGTCGGCGAAGCTCGTGCGGTGCGAGTTCGGCGACGACGAACCACTGCCCCTTCGGTGAGACCTGCAGCCAGGCGCAGGCCGGGGAGCGGTAGCCGAAGTCGATGCAGCGGTAGGTGGGCGGGCCGCCTTCGTCTGCGGTCACGCGCGCCTCGGGAGGGAGCTGCGCAAGATCTTCGCTGCCCAGGGCGTCCCCGCCTGGCGGCGGCCGAGGACCTCTCCTTCCGGCGCTGGATCGCTGCCCACGGCTGCGAGGAGGCGCGGCTCCTGCTTGCCGAGGTCGACGAACTGCTGGGCGAACGATGGGCCGAGATCGAGGCGCGCAACGCTGACAAAGAGGCCGTTGAGGCGCCGAGATAGTGCGTTCGAAGGCCCACCTGATTCGGCCCTCGTTCGCATGCGCGCCGGCCCGCTAGGCTCAGATCCGGGCGCCGAGCGGTCGATCGGCGCCCAGTACGGCGCGAAACGCGAACTAAGCGGCCGGTGCGGCGCCTTCGCCTCGTCGGCATCTGCGCGGCGGCGTCGCCGTGTGCAGGCGGTTCTGGGCGCGAGGAGGTGTGGCGGACCTGTGTGGTACGTCCGGACCGTACCGCGGGTCCCGGGAGGGTAGACTCCAGGACGGCCTCAGGAATCCGTCGTTGGGGGTCTTCATGTTGGATCAGTACACAGCTCCCGACCATCGCCGCTCGGCCCTCGTCACGATTGACGTGCAGCGCGACACACTCGACGGGCAACCGCTCGAGGTGCCGGGCACCTCGGCGGCGCTCCCTCAGCTGGTGCGCGCCCTCGAATCGTTCCGCGCGAGGGCGCTTCCGGTGGTCCACGTCGTGCGCATCTACCGGCGCGACGGCAGCAACGTCGACCTGTGCCGACGCGCCCTCCTCGAGCGCGGCGCACCGCTGCTGCTCGCCGGTTCGGCTGGCTCTCAGCTCGCCGGCTCGCTGCTGCCCTCGCCCGAGATCGTCCTCGACGCAGAACGGCTGCTCGCCGGCGAGCTGCAGGCGATCGGAGAGCGTGAGTGGATCATGTACAAGCCGCGCTGGGGCGCCCTCTTCGGAACGCCGCTTGAGGCGCACCTCCACTCCCTCGGCGTCACCACACTGGTCATCGCCGGCTGCAACTTCCCCAACTGCCCGCGCACCACGATCTACGAGGCCAGTGAGCGCGACCTGCGGCTCGTGGTCCTCGCCGACGCCCTCTCGGGGCTCTACCCGCGAGGGCGTGAGGAGCTCGATCGGATCGGTGTCTGGGTAACCGACACGGACTCCTATCTGCGGGTCGTCGAGGAGTAGCGGTAGGACACAAGGGGCGCGCGGAGCGTGTCGGCGCGCTGCCGGCAGTCAGGTAAGCGTTCAGTCAGTCTGGTGGCGAAGCAGACAGGAAGTTGGGTCGCGGCGGAGTGGCGATGTACTACTGGCTGCGTGACAACGGCTTTCCCGATGGCTTTCAGGTGCTGTACTGGAACTGCAACTGGAAGAAGGCTCTGCTCATGAAAGGTCCTGCTTAGCCGTACTCGATGACTCGCTTGGCAGGTCTCCAAGACCTCCAGCAGCTTGCGCCTCGCTGGCCTCGCGAACCCACGACGCCCTGCTCCCCGGCGAGCCGCTCTATCTGCGCGAGGCGCCCGCCAGTCACGGGGTCGACGTCGATCACGTGAAGGTGCGGCAGACGGTCGGCAAGCTGCGGCGCCGGCACGGGCTCGTGATGAGCGGCGAGCCGCGGGAGCCCGGCTATCGGGTCACGGATTGGCTGTGGGAGGCGAAGAGGGTGCGGAGCACGATTGGGCGCGGGCCCACTAGCAGGCTGCAGAAATACTCGCCGGCGCACCCGTCCGGCGAGGGCCCGCAGCCTCGATCAAGGTACGTCCGACTGCCCTCATCTGATAGAATAATCCCTGCAAATCACGAATAGGGAGGGCGCGA
>Ga0209269_1000361_pt1 | contig 46358 bp, 38 predicted proteins | sample MTBAKMMethaMetaG_FD_187455 | JGI IMG/M metagenome (GOLD analysis project Ga0209269, IMG submission 187455) | Enrichment culture microbial communities from Arthur Kill intertidal strait, New Jersey, USA, that are MTBE-degrading - MTBE-AKM (Arthur... | ecosystem: Environmental > Aquatic > Marine >... | reverse complement strand
GCCAAAATGGCGGCCCTCGGTGCGGCCATGCGTAAACTCGTTCACTTGTGCTTCGGGGTGCTCAAGCAGCAGACCACTTACCAGTCCAATTGGGCTGGTGGCTGTTGACAGACGAGACGGTATCTACAAGTGGGGGAAGCTGATGGGTGCAAACAAATCCGGCTACGAGGCATTGAGAAAAGGCCGGGTTTCAATCTCCGGCCAGATATACCACGTCACCACTACGACCCGGGACCGCCGCCCTTTCTTTGCGGATTTCGCTACCGCATGTGCCGCTGCTCGTTGTTTCACCGGTACCCAACTGTTGGGCGATACAACACTCCTGGCCTGGGTGTTGATGCCTGACCACGTTCATTGGTTGTTTCAATTGGGTGCGGGAAGCCTGCCTGCTTTGGTGGATCGTCTGAAATCAGCCAGCGCGCGCGAGGCTAATCGCGCTGACGACCCTTTTGGGCCGGTATGGGCAAAGGGATTCTACGACCATGCTTTGCGGCGTGAGGAGGACATCCAAGGGGTGGCCCGTTACATCGTGGCTAATCCGTTACGGGTGGGGTTGGCAAGGCGGGTGGGGGATTATCCGTTTTGGGGTGCGGTTTGGCTTTAGGGCGGGATCGCGCCCATGGGGCGCTCCTACATCGGAGGACTTGTAGGAGCGCCCCATGGGCGCGACAAATTTACGAAGAGGCCTTCTCTTCCTCCGGCCAATTCTTGATGTAGCGCTTCAGCAGCATGTTCTCGAAAGCCGCTTCCTTGAGGGCGGCCTTGGCCACGTCGTGGAAGGAGATCAGGCCCAGCAACTGGTCCCCTTCCAGCACCGGCAGGTGGCTGAAATGGTGTTCGGTCATCACCCCCCGCACCTCGTCCACCGAATCCTCCGGTTTGCCCGCATAGACTTTTTCGGTCATCACTTCTTTGACCGGGATGGTGGTGAGGTCGCAGCGGCACTGGGCCATGGCCTTGAGCACGTCGTGCTGGGTGACGATGCCGAGGATGGCGTTTCCCTCCATCACCAGCAGGGAGCCGATGTCCAGGGCCACCATTTTCTGCACCGCTTCGCTCAGGGGTTCGCCGGGGGCGATGGCGTGGATGGCGGCGCCCTTCATCTGGAGAATGTCGCGGATGAGCATGGTGTCCCTCCTCCTCGGTTGATCCCGCGACTTTCGCGGTTGAGGTGTCCTACCGGTCGGCGGCGGCCAGGGCGGCGGAGCCTTCGGGCTGATGCAGGGCGGCGATCTCCCGGCTCAGCTGGTAGACCGCCATGGCGTAGTTCACGCTGCGGTTGTAGCGCGTGATGACGTAGAAGTTGTTCAGGATCAGCCAGTGTTCGGTGCCGTCCTCGGTTTCCAGGGCCGCCAGGGCTGCCGGGGTGTCGGCTGCCACGGGGGCGAGGGGGACGATGCCCAAAGCCTTCAATTCCGCCACGGTGCGCTGGGGCTTGATGCCTTCCGCCTGCACGGCCCGGAACTCCTCGCCGGCCACCGAGGCCGGCACCGCCACCGGTTCCCCCGCCTTCCAGCCGTAGGTCTTGAGGTAGTTGGCCACGCTGCCGATGGCGTCCTCTTCGCTGCTCCACAGGTTGCGCCGCCCGTCGCCGTCGAAATCCACCGCAAAGCGGCGGAAGCTGCCCGGCATGAACTGGGGGATGCCCATGGCGCCGGCGAAGGAGCCGCGCAGGGAAAGGGGGTCGAGCCCCTCGTCGCGGCTCAGGAGCAGGAAATGCTCCAGTTCGCCGCGGAAAAACTCCGCCCGCCGGGGGTAGTCGAAAGCCAGGGTGGAGAGGGAATCCAGCACCCGGAACGAGCCGGTGGACGCGCCGTAGCGGGTTTCCACGCCGATGACGGAAACCACCACCTCTTCCGGCACGCCGTAGGTTTCCCGGGCTTGCCGCAGGGTTTCCGCGTTGGCCTCCCAGAAGTCGGCACCGCCGTCGATGCGCCGGCTGTTGAGGAAGTTGGGCCGGTACTGGTGCCAGGGCTTGGGGCGCACCACCGGCGTCGACATGGCCCGCACCACCTTGGGCTGCAACTGGGCATGGGCCAGCAGGTTTTCCAGCGCGTCCCGCTTGAAATCGTGCTTCGCCACCATCTCTTCGATGAAGGCCTCCACCTCTGGCCGGCCGTTGAGATGGCCGGCGGTGTCGGACGTGGCGCCCAGCAGCGCCCAGCACACGGCCAGCAGGCCGGCGACGGCGGTGGGACGGTGTTTAGGAGGGGCTGATGAGTGGGCAAAAAAATTCATGGAATTTGGGGGGCGCATGTTTGGGCGGTTTGGCTTCAATGTTAGCACAGCCGCTCATTGAGCCAAGTGCCAAAAACAACGGCCACCCAGGGGTGGCCGCTGAAAGCATTGATATCCGCTAGCTTTACAAAAACCAGGCTCCGCCACAGTTCGCGTTGACGCCTACGCTCCAAGCGCCGCCCACGGCGCTATTGATGTCGCAACCCGGGGCGCCGGTATTCCAAACGCTGTGCCGGAGCGAACCGGCCGAGGGAGCACCTTCATCCAACTTACGGTCCAGTTCAGCCATCAGGGTATCCGGGACGTTGTTGCCGGTTTTGACGTTATGTCGAGCTACAGCAACAGCTGCACCAGTGGGAACACTATATGCGGCATTGGTGACCAATTGCATCGGACCACCCCAGGCATTGACGGGGCTATTGGCTGTTGTGGAGCCACCGGTAGCGGTACAGACAGAACAGGTGATGAAACCGGAGACCGTGAGGTTCTGGAACGCGGTGGCGCTGTCAGCGACAGCGATGGTGCCGTTCCCGAGAGCGGTTGTGGCAGGCAGTGCACCATTTCCCACCGTCGCGGCCTGGGCGGCAGTCAGGTCGCCGGGGAGAGCGCGGTAACGATCCTGAAAGGCGTAAAAAGCGGTCTGGACACCGGATACCTGGTTCCCCAGGTTTCTTACCCGAGCATTGGTAATCAGTTCCTGCCCCTTCAGCACCCCGCCCAGCAGCAGGCCGATGATGACCAGCACGATGGCGATTTCCACCAGGGTAAAGCCGGATTGTCTTGCCTTCATGGTTCTCTCCAAAATATCAGTGGAAAATGAATCCCCTACTTGTATTAGCGGGCGATGCAGCAGAAACTTGACCCCGCTCTTATATAAGAGTCCGTATCGCTACTTTACAGAATAACCCTATTGGCAAAAAAACACAAACGTTTCATCGGGATATGACGATGTGTTAGTCGGTTTGGCGAGGATTCGGAGGCCGGCTTTCCTTTTTCGCCATTTCGTCCAGGCGCTCGCTCAGGAAGCGGATTTCATGGGGGTCCGAGAGCTTGCCGCTTTGCAGCAGGCCGCCGAGCAGGATGCGGACGCTCTCCAGTTCGTTCATGTCCTCCAGGATGAAGATTTCCATCTGGTTCGCCCAGTGGGGCACCTCGGGGCCGGTGGCGTGGAGGCGGATGGCCTCGGCGTATGTGCGCGCCAGGGGCAGGTCGTGGAGCCGGTGTTTGGCCAGGAGGGCGGCGTGGGCCAGCCAGGGCCAGCGGCGGTTGGGGTCGAGGAGGAATTCACGGTGGATGAAACCGAGCATTCGGCGCTGCTTGGGTTCGTCGTTGACTTCGGCGTATAGGCGGGCGGCGGCGAGCAGGGGGTATTGGCCTTGGGGGTCCAGTCTCAGGATGGCGGAAAGCCAGCTTTCCACCGCCCCGTAGTCCAGACGGCGGAACGGGAGGCTGACGCCGGCCTGGGTGTCGAAGGCTTGCAGGCGCAGCATCAGCAGCTTGGCCAGGGCCACGGGTTCCCCCAGGCTTGCCAGTTGAAGGGCAGCAAGGGAGGGCGGCTGGGGCAGGGCCTCAGGCCGGGGGTTGGGCGGTGGAAGCCGGCTGTGCCAGGCCAGTTGCAGGCCGAGGCCCAGGGCCAGCAGGAGGAGGATGGGCTTGGGGACGTCCCGGAGACGGCGCTCGGTCATGGCGGCATCATGTTCTCGTAGGAGCGCCCCATGGGCGCGACGGTCGCGCCCATGGGGCGCTCCTACGGGATTTTGCAGTCGGCATGAACGCTCTCACAGGTTCTTGCGCTGGAAGTCGAACAGGGCGGCGGCGCCCAGCAGCAGGAGGTAGACCAGGGTCTGGCCGGCGATGGGGGCCAACTGTTGCCAGGAGGCTTCGGGGTAGGCCAGCCAGGCGCTGTTGCCGAACTCGTTCAGCCGGGGCAGCAGGGCGGCGATGGCGTCCAGGGCGGCGCCGGTGAAGCGGCGGAACAGGGTGTCCTCGGCGGGGCCGCCGTGGCTGATGAGTTGCAGGGCGTAGATGCTGCGGGCCAGCAGGTAGAACCCCGCCGTGGCCGCCAGGGAGGGCATGGCCTGGGAGAAAGTCAGCACGCACAGCAGGGCGAAGGCGGCCACCAGCCAGAGTTCGCAGACCAGGGACAGGGTCCACAGCCCCGCCTGGGGCAGGGAGGCATAGGGCAGCAGTCCCAGGCCGAAGACCAGGCCCGCCAGGGCGGCGAGGGCGGCGAAGCCGGCGAACTTCCCCAGCAGGTAGGCGCTGCGGGGGATGGGCAGGGAAAGGGACAGTTCCAGCACTTTGTCGTTGAACTCCCGCACCATGCTGGTGACCACGAAGGCGGCCAGGATGAACACCGCGGCGAAGCGGTAGAAGGCTCCCAGCAGGGCGGCCTGGATGGGGCCGGATTCGGTGATGGCGATCTCCCCCAGCAGGCCGGCCACGCCCACCCCGGCCAGGACGGTGGCGACCAGCAGCCACACCAGCCGGTTGCGCAGGGCTTCGAGCAGGGTGTAGAGGGCGATGGTGGGAATGGAGCGCATCAGGGCAGCCTGCCAGCGGTGACCATGCGGTTCATCAGGGTGTTGGGGGAGAGCCACATAGTCAGGTCGTCATAAGTGGCCGTTTCGGTGCGACTAATGAAATCGGGGTCGCCGTCGGTGTTTTCCAGTTCATTGGCGTCGGTGGGCGCAGGATTGACAACTCCTCCCAAATTGATGGCTCCGAAGCCGTTGCGGCCGTAGGACAACACCACCGCGGGAACGGCGGTGGCAATGGCCGTTCCACCTGGACAGCCGGCCGTGGAGCAGACGTCCAAGGTACCGTCCGAATCCAGGGTGAAAAACGCCAATGGCCCACGGTTTGAAAAAATGTCGGTGACGGCATAGTGGAAGCGGTTGTTCCAGGCATCCTGGGGCGCGACACCCAGGGTGACCCAAGGAACATTGCCTTCCTGCACCACGCAAGCACCGCCTGCGGCAACATCTTCCAGTCCGTCGTTGGCGGTGCCTGCGCCAGCGCCGGTCAGGTCCGGGCAGGGCAGGTGCTCGTTGGCTACCGCGTAGCCGAGCAAAGCCTGGTTGATTTCTTCCAGGGCCTTGCGGGTCTCATCGATGCGGCGCTGGTCCACCTGGGCGGAAAGGGGCATCATCAGCCCGGCCAGGAGCAGGCCGATGATGACCAGCACCACGGCCATTTCGACCAGGGTGAAACCGTTGGGGCGCGTTCTCATGACGATTGACCTCATTGCGTTATGGATACATCAGGGCCAGGGGCATGTGTCCGCCCCCGCGACGGTGATGGAACAGTCTTCGGTGCCGGCGCAGGCTTTGACGCCTTGGACGTAGATGCCGCCCAGGGACTGGGGCCAGATCCAGACGCTGGTGAAGTTGGGGTTTCCGGCCAGGCTGATGTTGTTGAATATGGAGCCCGAATTGGAGCAGCCCCGGACCTGGGTCGAACCCAGTGGAGTGCTTCCGTTGTAAAAAATCACGTTGGCCCGTTCGTTGTTGTTCAGTTTGTTGAGGTAGAGGGCCAGCTTGTTGCGGGTGCCCGGGAAGGTGAGATTCAGGGCCTCGACGAAGGTAAGGGCCGGGTTTCCAAAGGTGTCGACGCCTACCCCCTGGTTGGTGACGGTAATGGTTCCCCAGCCGCCGGTGGACACCACCGTGCCGTCCGCCAGGGTGACGCTGGTGGCACCCGTGTCGCCGGGGGGGGAGGAGAGCCCAAGGGCGTCGAGGATGGCTTGGCCCAAGTCGGTTGCCGCCGAGGCGCCGGCCTTGACGCAACGCACCAGGTCGGCGCTGGGAAGTGCGGGGTTGAAGGCCGTAGCGCCGGTGTAGCTTCCCCCATTAGGGAAAAGCCCGACAAGGGGGGCTTCCAGATAGTTGACCGGGTTCGCCTGGTCCGCTGCCGTTACCCGCGATTGCCCGGCAGTCCGTTCGCCGGAGAAGATCAGCACCGCCGAGCAGGTTTCGCCATTGACCGTGATGCCGGCGCTTTCCGCGAATTTCAGGTTGTTGGCCCAGTTGCAGCGGAAATAATCCTTCGTCTGGTCGGCGGGGCCGTCCGTTACCGGGCAACCCGCCGCCGAAGCCGCGGTGAAGGCGGTGGCAAGGGGCGGTGCGGCGGCTTCGAGGGAGGTTTTCATGTCGTCCAGCAGGGTGCCGACAGCGCCGGCAAAATCGCCGCGCCGCTTGATGGGCGCGAAGATTTCCCGGCTGGTGATCCACAGGCCGCGGTCGTTGTTGGTGCCGTCGGCGGCGCTGTCGTTGGTGGCGAGCACCAAGAGGCTGTCGGCGCTGGCGGCCGGGTTGAGCGTCAGGCCTTCGACGTAGGCGGCGAGGGTCGCATTTCCTCCGCATTGGGTGGCGCCGACCGGGGTGCGGTCCTGGCCGCCAAGGGCCGCTCCCGGCGCAATGAGGACCGCCCAGGGGGTGTCGTGGCTCCCCGGCGCGGCCAACACCTGGCCGGCGGCGTTGCGCACTTCGATCTGGCCGGTGGTGTCCCAGTTGACGACGTCGGGGAGGGGGCTGTTCTTGGCGCGGCCGGAGACGACGTACCACAGGCACTCGCCCGCGCCGTCCCGGGGCGGAGGAAGACCCAGCGTCCGCCACGGCAGGCGGCCCGCCACGGTGACGTTCTTGGCGCCGCAGGGCGCATCGGCAGCACCATCGTTGTTGGTATCGGGGCAGGGCAGGTAGCCCCACACCTTGTCCGTCCAGCCTCCGCCATCAGGGTGGGTATCGCGGTAAATGGCTGCGTGGCCGACCAGGGCATCTTTCGCCTGGGCCAGGGCGGCCACGGTGTTCTCCTCCGCCTTCATCTGCGCCGCCTTGCGGGTGAGGGAGGTCACCAGCAGGGCCGCCGCCGCCACGCCGAGAACCAGGAACAGCACCAGCAGCGCGGCGCCCTTCTGGCGGAAGAGGGGGGGGCGCGATGGGAAAGGGTTGCGGTACGGGCTCATTCCAAGACCTCTTCGACGGCCTCCTTGTTCTGAGGGGAATCATACACTTCCCGCACCTTGCCCGTCGCCCCCTCCAGGGTCTGCCCCACCTTCAGGTCCACCGCTTGGTCCGTGGTGGCGGGGCGGAGGGTGACGTGGCCGCCGGCCGCCTGCCGGTCCAGGATTTCCACGCCGTTTCCCGGATGGTCTTCGTTCCGGGGGGTGCCGTTGACCCATACCGTGCTCTTGCCGCTGCTGCGGGTGACCAGGCCGTTGACGGTGATGGTGTCGGTTCCTGCTCCGGGCAGGGGGCTCTGATGCCGCTGGGCGTCGAGGACCGCCCGTTCCCCGGGGGAGTAGAACAGGCGGTCCATGCCTTGCGCCCGGACGGGGCTTGCGATGAGCAGCAGGGTCGCCATGAGGAGCGGTAGATGCCTGGGCGATGTCATGCCCGAAATATAGTCCATGGCGCTCATTGTTCGGACTCGGAGGGTTCGCCGGTGGCGGGCTGGAAGCTGATCCAGTCCAGGGTGCATTCCCCCCTCAGGTTTTCCCCCAGTTGGGGGGCGGAATCGGTGGCGGTCCGGTCCAGGGCGCAGCGGTCCAGGACGAAATAGCCTTTGCTTTCCGCCGGCAGGTGGTTGAGCAGGGTCAGCAGGTCGCCTTCGTGGAGCAGGCCGAACTGGAGCTGCATGCGGCTGGCCGAAAGGCTCAGGGCCGATGTTGTCGGGCCGGCGGGCAGGGTATAGGGCCGGCGGGAGGCGATGGTGTATTCGATGGGGAACAGCTTGTGCTGTTCCCGGATGCGGGTGAGGGCGTCGATCCACTCCAGGCGCTTTTCCTCCCCGGCCTTGCCGGTGGCGGCAAGGGCCTGGTAAGGGGCGAGATAGAGACGGATTTCCTCCTTTTCCGTTTCGGCCCGGGCGTATTGCTCCCGGGCGGCCGTGTAGCGCTGGCTGGCGGCGGCGGTCTTGTTCTCGGCGTAGCCCAGGAAGGCCGCACCGCCGAAATACAGGGCGCTTCCGGTGACGAGACTCAGGGCCAGCAGGGCGATGGCCAGGCGCATGAATTGCAGGTTTTCCCGGATGAAGTCGGGCAACGGGGCGCGGTTCATGGCGATTCGATCCGGCGGGTGAGGCGCAGGGTGAAGGTGGCGGAGGCGGCTTTGCGTTCCTCGTCGACGCTGCCTTTGAGTTCGGCCTTGGGGTCAGTCTCGATGGGCAGGGTGACGGGGACGGCTTCCAGGCCGGGGTGGGCCCCGAGCTTGGTGGCCAGGGCCTCCACCTGCTCCAGGGCATGGCGGTAGTTGGTGAAGGGGCTCACCTCCCCCTCTATCAGGGCCACTTCGTACAGCCCGCCGCCGGTGGCGGGGGGCGGCGCGCTTTCGTCTTCCGGTTGGGCGGCGGCGGCCTCCTCGGAACCGAGTTTCAGGTTGGGGTCGGCGCTGAGGGCCCACTGGAGGCGCTCAAGCCGGATATGGGGCTGGCTGGCGAGGGCCTGGCTGACCTGGTTCATCAGGGGTTCCGGGGTCCAGGAGCGGGAGGACAGGTGGGCCGCCAGTTCCACCGTCTGCTTCAGGGCATCCGGAGGGGCCGGCAGGGTGGGGAAGGCGGCGCGGATGGCCTGGGTGCGCGCTTCGATCCGGATGGCCTGCTGTTCGGTTTCGCCGGCCCGGCTGAGGTGAGTCAGGCCGTGGGCGATATTGAGGGCGGCCGACGCTCCGCCGAAGATCACCAGGGCGATGCCGCTGGATTTCATCGCCAGGGCGGTGCGGTCCAGCCGCCAGTAGCGGGTTTCCCGAGGGCTGGCGTAATGATTGGGAATCCGGTGCCGGGCCAGGAATTGCAGGAGCAGGGCTTCGGCGGCGGGGTGATCCGGGGCGGGGGGCAACCCAAGGGCCGCGGCGGCGTCCGCCAGGTCGCGCAGTTCGAAGCGGCGCAGTGGGCTGCTGTCGCATTCCCCTTCCAGGACATCGAGTTCTTCCCCGGTGCCCAGGAAGTGGATGTGCAGGGCTTCGTCCCGGGGCAGCAGGCGGGTGTTGTTGAGATATTGCTGAATCTTGGCGCTTTCCTCGTTCACCATGGCGGCGAGGCCGGACAGGTCGGCGGCGGCGGCGTAGGTGAGGCGGCTGAATTTCAGCAGCCCGTCCTGGAAGTAGCTTTGCCGCAGGGAGCCGCTTTGGGAGTTGGACTTCAAGCCTTCCATGCCTGAGGTTCCCACTTCCTGGCGGGTCACCAGCAGCAGGTGGCGCTCGCCGGCCAGCCCCAGTTTTACCGCCAGGGGCTGGCTCAGCAGGGGGACCGAGTACACGCCGGCGATCGGGGTTTTTTTCTCCAGGGCAGCGTCGAGCCAGGGTTTCAGCCCTTCCTCGTTGCTCAGGGCGGAAAGCAGCAGGCGGTCGTCCCGTCGCCCCTCGCTGTCCCGGCCTTGGAATTCGGAATGGCGATAGATTTCGGTACGGAATACCTGGCCCAGCTTGCGGTTCACCAGGGCGGCGCGGGAGCTGCCCAGCAGGTGGGGAACGGTGTCGAGGCGGAAGTCCTCTTCGATCACGTCCACCAGGAAATGCAGCGGCATCCCGGGGTGGGCGCTGAGATGGGCGGCGAAGCCGGCGATGCCCTCGGCATCGGCGGGGAACACTTGGCGTCCGGACAGGGTGCCGCTCCGCCAGGTGGACACCGCGGTGTATTTGCCGTTGTGGTAGGCCAGGAGCTTGGCGATCATAGTTTGATCTTGCTGATGGTGTCGTAGATCGGCCCCAGCACCGAGAGCATGATCCAGCCCATCAGCAGCCCCAGGACCACGGTCAGGATGGGTCCGATCATGGCTTGCAGGCGGCCGATGGAATCCTTCACGTCCCGGTCGTAGAAATAGCTCACGTTGGCCAGGGCGGTGTCCAGGGCGCCGGTGGTTTCCCCCACTTTGAGCATGCGGATCACCAGGGGGGGGAACAGGCCGGTGTTCTGGAAGCTGGCGGTGATGCCCTGGCCTTCGCCGATCTGGCGTCCGGCCTGTTCGATGGCCTGGGAAAGCACCACGTTGCTGGCGATGCCCTCGCAGATCCTCAGCGCCTGGAGCATGGAAATGCCGGAGTCGTACAGCAGGCCGAGAAAGCTGGCGAAGCGGGCAAGGTTGATTTTCTTCAGGATCGGCCCGAACAGCCAGACCCGAAGCTTGAAGCCGTCCAGCCGGTAGCGGAAGGCAGGGGAGTGCTTGGTGCCGATTTTTACCGCGGCGAAGGCGGCGAAGGGGAAGGCCAGCACCAGGTACCAGAACTGGACGAAGAAGTTCGAGGTGGCGATCAGCATCCGGGTGTGGATGGGAAGCTCCTGGCCCATGCTCTTCATGAAGCCCACCAGCTGCGGCACCAGATAGATCATCATGAAAAACATCACCCCCGTCACCACCACGGCGACGAAGGCCGGGTACATCACCGCTTTCTTGGCCTGGGCGATCATTTCGTCCTGCCACTTGAGGGATTCGGTCAGGCGGCTGAAGATTTCCGGCAGGCGGCCGGATTGCTCGCCGGCCTTGACCAGGTTGACGAACAGGCTGTCGAACACCGTCGGATGCATGGCCAGTGCTTCGGACAGCATCTTGCCGCCCTCCACCTCGTCCAGGATGTTGGCGATGACCTGCCGGAACTGGGGGTGGTCCAGGCTGTCCCGCAGGTCCGACAGGCCTTCCAGCAGGGGGACGCCGGCCCGGGTGAGCTGTTCCAGGTGGAAACAGAAGGTGATCAGATCCTGGCGCTTGATTTTGCGCTTGATCAGGGTGAAGTTGCGGGTGGTTTTCTCCCGCACGTCGATGACTTCCAGCCCCAGGCGCTCCAGGCGCTGGTCCAACTCGGAGTCGTTGGCGGCGTCCAACTGGCCGCGGACGATGCGGCCTTCCGGGTCCACCGCCTTGTACAGGAACAGGGCCATCACTTCACCCGCTCGGTGAGGTCCACCACCCGGGCGATTTCCTCCAGGCTGGTGGTGCCGTCCAGCACCCGGGAGCAGGCGTCCTCGATGATGGGCTGGAAGCCCTTGGACAGGGCCAGCTTGCGGACTTCCAGCCGGGTGGCCCGGCGGGCGATCAGCTCGTCCAGTTCCGGGTCCATCTTCAGCAGTTCCATGATGTTGGTGCGGCCCTTGAAGCCCTGGTAGCCGCATTCCTCGCAGCCGGCGGCGCGGTAGAGGGTGGGAGGGGCGGCGGTTTCGGAGACGCCCAGGAGCTTCACTTCGATCGGGTCCGCCGGGTAGGGCTGGCGGCAGTGCAGGCACAGCTTGCGCACCAGCCGCTGGGCCACGATGCCGATGATGTTGCCGGCCAGGATGTCCGGCAGCACGCCGATGTCCAGCAGGCGGGGGATGGAGTCGATGGCCGAGTTGGTGTGCAGGGTGGAGTACACCTGGTGGCCGGTCATGGCGGCGCGGAAGGCCATTTCGGCGGTGTCCTCGTCGCGGATTTCACCCACCAGGATGATGTCCGGGTCCTGGCGCATCATGGAGCGGATGCCGTTGGCGAAGTCCAGCTTCACCGCTTCGTTGACCGAGGTCTGGCGGATCATGGCGATGGGGTACTCCACCGGGTCCTCCAGGGTCATGATGTTGACCGCCTCGGTGTTGATGTGGTTCAGGATGGAGTACAGGGTGGTGGTCTTGCCGCTGCCGGTGGGGCCGGTGACCAGGATGATGCCCTCGGGCCGCGCCAGCATCAGCTTGAGCACCGACAGGTTGCGTTCGCTCAGGCCCAGCCGCTCCAGGGGAACGATGCCCTTCTGCCGGTCCAGCACCCGCAGCACCACGTTCTCGCCGTGGGTGGTGGGCTGGGAGGCGACGCGGAAGTCGATGGGGCGGCCGGTGAGGGTGAGGGAGATGCGGCCGTCCTGGGCGGCTCGGATTTCGGCGATGTTCATGCCGGAAATCACCTTCAGCCGCACCAGGATCGCCGGCCAGTATTTCTTGTGCAGGCTGCGCACCTGGCGCAGCACGCCGTCGATGCGGTAGCGGATGCGGAGGAAGCCGGCTTCCGGCTCGAAGTGCAGGTCCGACGCCCCTTTTTGCACCGCGTCGGTGAGCAGGGCGTTGACCAGGCGCACCACCGGCTGGCTGTATTCGTCGCTCTCGGCCTGGAGGCTCTGGTAGTCGATCTCCCCGGTTTCGATCTCGTGCAGGATGCCGTCGATGGACATCTCGTAGCCGTAGAACTGGCTGATGGCCCGGGCGATGTCCGCCTCGCCGGCCAGCACCGGCGCGAGGTGGATGCCGCCGCCGAGGCTGGCACGGATCTGGTCGATGGCGACGATGTTGAAGGTGTCCGACAGGGCCACGGTGAGGGTGCGGGTGGCCTCGTCGAAGGCGATGGGGATGGCCTTGTGGCGCCGGGCCAGTTCCAGGGGAATCATTTTCACCAGCTCGGCGGCGACCACCGTGGTGGACAGGTCCACGCTGACCTGGCCCAGGTTCTCCGACAGGGCGTCGCGGATGGTGGCCTCGGTGACGAAGCCCAGGTTGACCAGCAGCTTGCCCAGGGGCAGGTTGGCCTTCTTCTGCTCCAGCAGGGCGATGCGGATCTGGTCCTCGGTGATCAGCCCTTTCTCGACCAGGAGTTCGCCGAGGGGTTTCTTGACGGTCATGGCCTTACCGAAGAATCTGCGCCGAAGGCGCACCAAGTCCCCCTCTCCCGCAGGCGGGGGAGGGCAGGGGTGGGGGAAAACCGTTCATGGCACGGTTCGTTGTTCCCATAATCGTCGGCATCTGCGCCATGAGCGATTAAGGCGTCGCCTTTTCCAGGGAGTTGATCCGGCCACGCACTTCGTCCGGCGAGAAGTTGTGGGGTCGGTTCGACGCGGCCAGGGCACGGTGGTAGTAGTCCCGGGCCAGCTTGTTCTGGCCCAGGTGGTCCAGGCTCACCGCCAGGTTGTAGAGGTAATCCGGGTTGCCGGGCTGTTTCTGGAAGGCGCGGAAATAGGCCTGCTGGGCCTCGGCCCAGCGCTGCTGGCCGGCGTACAGGTTGCCCAGGGCGAAGTGCAGGGGGTCGGAATCCGGCTGCTGGCTCAGGAGGGATTTCAGGCGGCTCTCGGCCCGCACCGGGTCTCCTTCGCCGAGACCGGTCAGGCCCCCCTGGGCCGCCCCATCGTTGGGGTCCAGCTCCAGCAGGCGCTGGTACAGCCGCGCCGCCCCTTCGCCGTCGCCTTTGCGCTCCTGGAGGGCGGCCAGTCCCAGCAGGGCATCCCGGTTGTTGCGGTCGGACTGGAGCACCTTGCGGTAGGCTTCCTGGGCTTCGTTGTAGTTGCCCGCCTGCAAGGCCTGGTAACCCCGGGTCAGGTGAGGGTTGAGCTGTTCCGCCGGAGTGCCCCGCTGGATGCGGATTTCTCCCCGTTCCGGCGTGGCGGTTTGGGCCGATTCCATCGGGACGCCCTGAACGGCGGGCAAGCTGCTGCGTGCGGCACCAGGGTCGGGGGCGCCGGGGACGGCAGGCAGGCTGTCGGCTCCGGCACCCGGCTGGGCGGGGGCCGGTTCTTCGGCCAGGGACGACACGGCTTCGGGGCCGGCAGGCGCTACGGCAACGGCCGGTGCCGGGGCGGTGGGCGCGGCGACGGGAGCCGGCTGCCCGGGCTGGAGGGCCAGCAGGGGTGGGTTCATCAATTCCTGGTAGAAGTAATAGCCCGTGCCGGCCGCCAGGAGGGCAACGCCCACGGCGGCCGCGGCCATGACCGGCTTAGACAGGCTCAGGGCGGGCTTGCCGGTCTTGGCGGCGAACACGTTCCGCGCGCGTTGCTTGGCGGCCTCGGGACGCTTGGGCGCGCCGGGGCGGACGGGCGATGGGGCGGCAGGGTGGGGCTCCCGGGGTGGCGGAGGCGCGGATGCCTCGGCTGGTGGCTCAGGGGGCCTTGGCGCGGCGTCTCCCCCCCCTTCCGCCATGGTCGCCGTGAAAGGGCGGGAACCTGGCGAGGATGGGGGGGGTGGGGGGGGCGGAAGGGACGCGCCGCCCTCTTCCTTGTCCCCCTCCTTCACGGGAGAGGGCGCGGGGAAAGGGTTCTGCCCGGTTTCCGGCGCGGCTGGCGGGAGGGATTCCAAAGCCAGTTCCATGGCCGGCGCCGGTTCCGCCTTGATTTCCGTTTGCCGGTTGGACGGCGTGCCGTCCATTCCCGCGAAGTCCATCGCCGCAGACGGCGGGAACGCCACCGGGGGGGGCTCGGCGTCACGGACAGGCGGGCGGCTGGTTCCGGTGTCCAGGCTTAGTTCGGGAAAGGAGGCGTCAGGCGTCTCACCGGCAGGGGACGTTTGCGTATCGGGCGGCGTATCGCCCATTCCCGGAAACCCCGCTTCGGCCTCTGCCGGTTCCAGGGGAAGGGGAGCCTCGTCTGCCGGCCGGGCGGCTGCTGCTGCCTGTTTGGCCTGCTCGGCCTTCTTCAGGGCTTCCATGAGAAGGCTCACGGCTGCTGACCCTCACTGGCCGGTTTTTTCGGGGTGGCGAAAAAATCCTTCTCCGGCAGGCGCAGTCCGGTGTCCCGGAAATCCCCTTCCAGGCGCGCTTCCCGGACGATGGTGGGGCGCAGGAAGACCACCAGCTCGCTTTTTTTCGTGGTTTCGTTGCGGTTCTTGAACACCTCGCCCACCAGGGGGATGCTGGACAGGCCGGGAACGCCGTTGTTGGCGTGGTCGATGCTCTCCTCCATCAGTCCCCCCATGATGGCGATCTGGCGGTCCTCCAGGCGGAGCACCGATTCCATCTCCTTGGTCTGGAGCACCGGGATGCAGCTCTGGACTTCCCCCGCTTTGGGGTTGTTGCCGCAGTCGTTGCTGATGGTGAAGTTGGTGTTGCCGAGACTCTGGGCGGTGAGGGCCAGGCCCGGGTCGGGAACGAATCCCTGGATGCGGGACACGGTGGGGCGGACGTTGAGGGTGATTTCGCCGTTGTCGGCGATCTGGGGCGTCACCCCCATGACGAAGCCTTCCGGCACCGTGTGCACCTCGGAGGTGGCGGTGACCTGGGCGGCGCTGGTGGCGGTGGCGGGGGTGACCTGGGCGGTGATGGTGAAATAGACCCGGTTGTTCACCACCTTGAGCATGGCGGTCTGGTTGTTGAGGACGCTGATCTTCGGGCTGGACAGCACCTTGAGGCGGCCGAACTGCTCCAGCAGCGTCACGGCGGCGGCGATGGAGCCGAACTTGGACGCCGTGTTGAGGTAGCCCACGGCGAAGGGGGTGGAATTGGTGGAACTGGTGGTGCCGGACCCGCCGCCGGAAATGGTGGTGATGCTGCCGACGGTGTTGTTGCCGATGTTCCAGCCTTTCGTCCCCAGGGGGGCCAGGTTCCAGTTGATGCCCTGCTGGTACTGCTCGGAGAGCTGGACTTCCACCACCGTGACCTCGATCAGCACTTGGCGCCGGGCGGTGGCCATCACCTGGTCGAGGAATTCCTGCACCTTCTCGTGCTGGCGGGAGGTGGCCCGCACCGCCAGGAGGCCGTTTTCCGGGTTGGCGATGACCGATGCCGCTTCCCGGTAGGTGGTTTTCTGGGTGGTGCTGGCGTTGTCGCGGGTGACGGTGGCGGGGTTGGGGCTGGCCGGTGCGGGGGTGGCGGTTTGGGCGCTGCTTTCCGCCACGGTGGTGATGCTGCTGCCTTCCGGCAGGATTTTGTCGGTTTCCCGCAGCAGGTCCTGGACGTTCTTCACCAGGGTTTCCCAGAAGCGGTGGTTGGAGGTGTTGGTGACGGCGGTGGACGAATTGTTGGTGGACTGGCTGCCGCCGCCGGAACTGCCGGAGCCGATGTTGGCCGCCCCGGTGGTGGCGATCTGGGTGGCGATGCTGACGCTGCTGGTGGCGTCCCGGGACATGTTGAGGTAGTCGATCTTGTACTGCTTGAGGTAGGGCGTATCCGGCATCACCGCCAGGTTCGGGCCGTCCAGCTCGTAGCGCATGTCCACCTGCTTGGAAATGCGGTTCAGCAGTTGGGGCAGGGTCTGGTTGAGGGCGTTGAGGGTGACGTTGCCCTCGATGCCGGGGTGAATGTCCACGTTGATCTTGGCGTCCCGGGCCAGGGCGAACAGCAGTTCCCGCACCGGCACGTCGTTGACCACCACGCTGTAGGTTTCGGTTTTCGGCGCCGGCCTGGGCGGCGGCATCACGGCGGACTGGCGCACCGGGGCGGGGATGGCCCCTTGCGGCGCGGGCTGTTCCATAAGGTGGCCGGAGGAAGGGGCCACCGGCTGCGTGCCGCATCCGGTCAGGATGGCCATGGCGGCGGAAAGGGGGATCAGGCGGCTTTTCATCATTCCGCAGTATAGGGGAAATGCCTAGGTGAAGAAAAGTGCCGCAGACCGGTTTTTCCCATTATGTCTTAGGCATATAGCGTGCGTTTGTTATGCGGCTTGGCAAGAACAATCCCTAGCGTTTTTGTTTGCCATCTGAAAAAGCTTTCTGGGCGGTGAGTTCGGCGCGGATGCCGCCCACGGTGCGCAGTACCGGGCGCTTCGCCTGGAGGAGGGCCGGGAGGCGGGCCACTGCCTGCTTGGCCTCGGCGTAGCCGGCGAAGTCGCCGTAGGTGAGGCTGTAGACCGGCCGGTTCTGGGCCACGGTGAGGTAGAGGTAGACCTTGTCCTCGCCCACCGCTTTCGCCAGGGCGCGGACTTCCTGTTCCAGTTTTTTCCGGTCGTCGCCGGGCGTGGCGCCCACCTGGACGGTGTAGCGTCCCCCCTCCCCGTCGGCAAGCCACTTTTCCGTGGCTTCCAGGCGCTGTTCCAGCAGGGGGGGCGGGGCGGCGGGAGGTGCCGGGATTTCGGCGGCAGGGGGCTTGGGGGGCGGCATTGCCGCGGCAGGGGGCTGGGGTGTGGCGGGAGAGGGAAAGAGGCTGACTGCCGCAGCGCCGGCCGCGAGCAGGGCCGCGGCGCCGGTGGCGGCGACGGCGATTTTCTTCCACGGCCACCCGGCCTTCAGGCCGCTGTCCCGGATCGCGGCCAGGGCATGGGTGGCGCGGATTTCGTGGGAGTTTTCGGCGAAGGCGGCGAGCATGGCCTTGTCGGCCAGGATGTTGACGCGCCGGATCAGGCCCTGGGAGGCCCGGACGATGAGGTCCACGGCTTCCCGGCTGAAGACGTCCGGTCCCTTGTAGCCCACCGCCCGCAGGCGGAACATCAGGTAGTCCCGGATTTCGTCCGGGCTCAGGGGGGAAAGCTCGAAACTGTGGGTGATGCGCTCCCGCAACTGGCGGATGTGGGGCTGGGCCAGGTGGGCGTCCAGTTCCGGCTGGCCGAAAAGGAGGATTTGCAGCAGCTTGTGGGTGCCGGTTTCCAGGTTGGACAGCAGGCGCACCTCTTCCAGGCTTTCGATCGGCATGGCCTGGGCTTCGTCGATGAACACCACCACCTGCTTCCCTTCCGCGTATTTTTCGATGAGCCGCTGCTGCAGGGCGCGAATGATGAAGGTGGTGCGCTGGACGATGTCGATGCCCATGTCTTCCGCCACGGCGTAGAGAATCTCGTCCCGGTTGAGGCTGGGGTTGGCGATGTAGATGGTTTCGACACTTTGGGAGAGCCGGTCTTCCAGTATCCGGCACAGCATGGTCTTGCCGCTGCCTACTTCCCCCACTACCTTGACGATGCCCTCGTTGCTGGAAACGGCATACAGCAGCGCGTCCAGCACGGTGCCCCGCTTGCCGCCGGGGTAGAACAAATCCAGGCGGGGCGTGATCTTGAAGGGGGGCGAATCCAGTCCGAAGAAGTCGAGATACATGGGCTGCCTAGTCTATGCAGTTGAGGAAGGCCTGCTCCAGCGTTTCCGCTTCGAAACGCTCGCGGCACTCGGCCGGCGCGCCGACGAAGCGGATTTCGCCGCCGTGCAGGATCGCCATCCGGTCGCACAGTTCTTCCACGTCGGGAAGGGCGTGGGTGCTGAAGAAAAGTGTATGGCCGGCGGCCTTCAGGCGCAACAGGTGGCGCTTCACCAGGGCCCGGGCTTTGGGGTCGAGGCCGCTCACGGGCTCGTCCAGGATCAGCAGTCGTTTGCCGCTGAGAAAGCAGGCAGCCAGCCCCAGCTTCTGCGCCATCCCCTTGGAGTAGGCGCGGACCGGTCGGCCCAAGGCGGCCGGGTCCAGGTCAAGGGCTTCCAGCATGGCGGCAGCGTCGCCGGCGGCAAAGGCCCGGCCATGGAGCTTCAGCAGGTAGGCCAGGAAATCCCGGCCCGTCAGGTAATAGGGGGGGGTGAAGCGCTCCGGCAGAAAAGCCAGCTCCTGCCGCGACGCGGTTTTGCGGTGGGGAATGCCGAAAAGGGCGATCTCGCCGCCGTCGATGGCGCAAAAATCCAGCAGGCTCTTGATCAGCGTGGTCTTGCCGGCACCGTTGACGCCCACCAGGCCGAAGCATTCTCCGGCCTGTACGGAGAAGTTCAGGCCGTTCAGGACCGGGACGTTGCCGTAGCGTTTGGTGACGTCCTGGAAGGCGATGGTGTCGGGATTCATGGTTGGCCGCTACTGTATCACTCGTCGGCGGGGGCATAAAGGTCAAAGGCCGAAGTACGTAATAGTACGAATGTACTAACTATATAATTTGTTTGGGTTATTTTGAATATTATGTTGAGAACGGCGGGCTTTCTCGATTAGAATTGCCCCCATTAGCCGTAAAGGGAAAGTCGCGTGGCGACACTTCAGTCCCCCTCGCCCGCAAGCGGGAGAGGGCAGGGGTGAGGGAAACGCTCAAGGCAAATCGCTGCTTTCCTGACCAGGGTGCGGCGATTTGCCTTGAGCGTTCAGATAATTATTAAGGAGGAGTAGCATGGAAGAAGCGGCAACCAATCTCGCGACCACCGTGGCCTGGCTCGGCTTCGGTCTCGCCTTCGTGTTCGGCTTTATCGCCAACAAGACCAATTTCTGCACCATGGGCGCGGTGTCCGACGTGGTGAACATGGGCGACTGGGGCCGCATGCGCGCCTGGCTGCTGGCCATCGCCATCGCCATGATCGGCACCAACGCCCTGGTGCTCCACGGCGACCTGGACCTCACCAAGACCATCTACACCACCCCCAACTTCACCTGGCTGGCCTACATCCTCGGCGGCCTGTGCTTCGGCGTCGGCATGACCCTGGCTTCCGGTTGCGCCAACAAGTGCCTGGTGCGGGTGGGCGGCGGCAACATGAAGTCCGTGGTGGTGTTCCTGTTCCTGGGCTACTCCGCCCTGGTGACCCTCAAGGGCATTTTCGGCGAGTTCCGCGTAAGCGTGCTCCAGTCCGCCCCGGTGACCCACAACTTCGGCGGCAGCCAGACCATCCCCTACCTGATGGAAGGTCTGTTCGGCCTCGATCACCGCACCCTGCACATCGCCATCACCCTGCTCCTGGCCGGCGGCATCATCGTGTTCTGCTTCCTGGACAAGGAATTCCGCACCAGCCTGGACAACGTCCTGGCGGGCCTGGTGATCGGCGCCATCGTCACCGCCGGCTGGTACGTCACCGGCAAGATCGGCTACGCGGAAAACCCCGACACCCTGGAAATGACCTTCTTCGGCACCAACTCCCATCTGGCCGAGTCCATGTCCTTCGTTGCCCCCACTTCCTACACCATGGACTTGTGGGCCTACTGGACCGACGTCAGCACCGTGGTGACCTTCGGTATCGCCACCGTGTTCGGCATCGGCATCGGCTCCTTCGTCTACGCCCTGATCACCAAGTCCTTCCGCTGGGAAGGTTTCACCTCCCCCCAGGACATGTTCCGCCACATCATCGGCGCCGTGCTGATGGGCTTCGGCGGCGTCACCGCCATGGGCTGCACCGTGGGCCAGGGCATCACCGGCGTGTCCACCCTGTCCCTGGGCTCCTTTATCGCCTTCCTGTCCATCGTGGCCGGCGCGGCGATCACCATGAAGATCCAGTACATCATGATGATGCGCGAAGCCTGAGTTTTCCCGCGCAGCAAAAAGCCCGGTCATCGACCGGGCTTTTTTGTTTTCAAGCGTAGGGGAATGGGGCATATTGTCGTCCTATAACAACGACTCAGCCGCCGCCGGTGTTCGTAAAACCGGTTACGCATACCAAAGGACGCGCCATGAACAACCGCCAACATCATGGCGTTTCCCCGTCCCCGGGGGAAACGCCGCGGACCGCTTTTTTTGAATGGGACGCCGGGACCGACGCCTTGCGGGGTTGCCCGGCCTATGCGCTTCTGTTCGGCGGCGATGCCGTGCCGGATACCGGCCGTGCCTTCTTGGCGCGGCTGCCCCGGGACGAGGGGGAACGCCTTGCCGCCCTGCGGGCTGGTCTGACGCCGGCGTCCCCCACCTACGCGGCGGTGCTGCATCTGGACAACGCTATGGTGGAGGAGCGGGGATGGGGGACTTTCGACCACCTGGGACGGCTGCTGCGGGTCAACGGCACCCTGCTGGCCGCGGGCGCGCAGGCGCCGGGGGCGGCCCGTGGCCCCATGGACAAGATGGCCGGAATGGTGCCCGGCGTGATCTATGCTTTCCGGCTGCAACCCGACGGCACCAGTTCCCTGCCCTACGTCAGCGGCCAGTACGAGGAGCTGTCCGGCTTGGAGCCGGAGGGGCTGGCTACCGACGCGTCGCCCTTCTTCGCCAATGTCCATCCCGACGACCTCGCCTACCTTCAAGGCACCATCGCCGATTCCGCCCGCCTTCTGGCACCCTGGCGGGCCGAATTCCGCTACCGGCACCCGGAGAAGGGGGTGATCTGGGTCGAGGGCCATTCCGTGCCGGAAGCCGAGGCGGACGGCAGCATCCTGTGGCACGGGTTCATCCAGGACATCACCGCCCGCCGGCGGGCCGATGCGGCGTTACGGGAAGCCAACGACCAGCTCCGCGCCCTGATCGAGGCCTTGCCCGACGCCATTTTCTTCAAGGACGGCCAGGGCCGCTGGCAGATCATCAACCGGGTGGCGGCGGAATTGTTTCAGGTGCAGGGCATTCCCTGGCGGGGCATGACCGACCAGGAGTTGGCCGAGGCGCAGCCCGGATTCCGTATTGTGCACGAGGTTTTCTGCACCGGCGACGAGGCCGCCTGGGGGGCTGGCGGTTCGAGCATGGGCATCGAATATCTCCCGGGGTCGGACGGCGCAACCCGGGAATTCGAAGTGCGCAAGGTGCCTCTGTTCGAGGCGGACGGCAGCCGCAAGGCCCTGGTGGTGATCGGCCGCGACATCACCGAGCGCAAGCAGGTGGCGGAAGCGCTGAGCGAAAGCCGCCAGGATCTGAACCGGGCCCAGGCGTTGGGCCACATCGGCAGCTGGCGACTGGACGTGCGCCGCAACGAGTTGACGTGGTCCGACGAAAACCACCGCATTTTCGGCATCCCCAAGGGAACGCCCCTGACCTACGAAACCTTTCTTTCAACGATTCACCCGGAAGACCGGGACTATGTGGACCGGATGTGGATGGCGGGCCTGGGGGGCGAGCCCTACGATATCGAGCACCGCCTGCTGGTGGACGGAAAGGTCAAGTGGGTGCGGGAAAAGGCCGAACTGGAGTTCGACCAGGAAGGCGGGCTGCTGGGGGGCTTCGGCACTACCCAGGACATCACCGATCGCAAGCTGGCGGAACAGGTGCGGCAGCAGTTCGAGGCCCTGGTGGAGCACAGCCCGGATTTCATCGGCATGGCCGACCTGGAAGGGCGCGCCATCTACGTCAACCCGGCCGGCTGCGCCCTGGTGGGCCTGGAGGGGCCGGAGGCGGCGCGGGGTATGCCCATCACCGATTTCAACCCGGACGAGCTGGACCGGATGTACGCCGAGGAAGTGATCCCCGCCATGATGGCCCAGGGCCGCTGGGTGGGGGAAACCCGCTTCCGGCACTTCGTCAGCGGCGAGGTTTTTCCCATGTACCAGATCGGCTTCCTGGTGCGCCAGCCCAACGGCGAGCCCATGTGCGTCGCTACCATCGCCCGGGACATCGGCCCCCTCAAGCAGGCCGAGGAGGCCCTGCGGGAGGCCGATCGGCGCAAGGATGAGTTCCTCGCCATGCTGGCCCACGAGCTGCGCAACCCTCTGACGCCCATCCGCAACGCGGCCCGCATCCTGAGCCTGCTGGAGGGGGCCGAGCCGCGCACCCGCTGGGCGAGCGAGATGATCGAGCGCCAGGTGGCCCACCTCACCCGCCTGGTGGACGACCTGCTGGACGTGTCCCGCATCGTGCGCGGCAAGATCGCCCTCAAGCGGGAAACCGTCGAACTCGCCGCCGTGGTGGAGCAGGCCCTGGAAGCGGTCCGCGCCCCCATCGAGGCCAAGGGCCACCAGTTCCACGTCCGCCTCCCCGGCCACCCGGTGCGCCTGGAGGGCGATCCGGTGCGCCTGTCCCAGGTGCTGCTCAACCTGCTGGACAACGCCGCCAAGTACACCCCCGCCGGCGGACAGATCGAACTCGACGCCCGGGTGGAAGGGGGCGAGGTGGAAATCCGGGTGAGCGACAACGGCGCCGGCATGCCGGCGGAACTGTTGCCCCTGGTGTTCGAATTGTTCCAGCAGGGGGAGCGCACCCTGGACCGCTCCCAGGGCGGGCTGGGCATCGGCCTCACCCTGGTGCAGCGCCTGGTGGAAATGCACGGCGGCCGGGTGGCGGCCTGCAGCAAAGGGCCCGGGCTGGGCTCCTCCTTCGTGGTCTGCCTGCCCCTCAAGCCGGAGGCGCTCCCGACCCCGCCTTCCCTTGCCGGTGAAAGGCGCCAGCCGGTTCCCGGGGTCCGGGTGCTGGTGGTGGACGACGACTATGCCGTGGCCGACAGCACCGCCATTCTGCTGGAAATGGAAGGCCACCAAGTGCGCATCGCCCATTCCGGCGAAGAGGCTCTGGAACGGATTCCCGAATTCCGGCCCCGGGTAGTGCTGCTGGACATCGGCCTCACCGGCATGAATGGCTTCGAGACGGCGAAACGGCTGCGGCAGCTGCCCGCCGGGGGCGACCTGTACCTGGTGGCCCTCACCGGCTACGGCGACGACGAAACCCGGGCCCACGCCCTGGAATCCGGTTGCGACCATCACTTGGTCAAGCCGGTGAACCTGGATACGCTGCTTGCGCTGCTGGCGTCGAAGGCCGGCTAGGTAGGAGCGCCCCTTGGGCGCGACTGTCGCGCCCAAGGGGCGCTCCTACAGGATCAGGCGGCTAATCCCCGCAGCCGTAGTACACCGTGTATCCCGCGCTTTCGTCCCAGTTCAAGGGCGAGGCCAGGGCGCCCTGGGCGCGGGCGATGTCCGCCGCCGCGCCGTGGGCCACCAGCACCACCCTGCCGGCCCGGGCTTCCGCCTCGAAGGCCTGGATGTCCTCTTCCGGGATGCAGCTTCGCGCCGCCGCGTCCAGTTCCCCGAAACCCTCCACCGTCGCCGTGCCCTCGGAACGCCCGCCCACCAGGGCCAAGCCGGCGCCGAGTCCGGCCGCGTTCAGTTTGCGGATGTCGGCCTCGGCCAGGCGGGATTTGGCGTAGGTGGCAACCAATGAATTTTTCGCTGACATGATCGAGCCCTCCATGGGGACGCTTGTGCTTAATTCATGTCTAGCAGAATTCCCGACTGTTTCAATCGGTATTTGCCCGCGGATCAGCCGCCCGCCAGCTTCACCCGCTTCTCGTAGGCCTCCCGGGCGATCGCCACGTCCTCCAGGAAGCCCGGCAGTTCCTCCAGCAGCAGCGCCTGGGGGCCGTCCACCAGGGCCTTGGACGGGTTGGGGTGGAAGTCCACCAGGATCATGTTGGCACCGGCGATCACCCCCTGGGCGGTGACGTGCTGCACTTCCAGCAGGCCGTCGGGGGCGCGGAAGCGGCCCCCCACCGAGTGGGAGGGGTCGATGCACACCGGCATGCGGGTCAGGCGCTTGACGGTGGGCACGTGGGCGAAGTCCACCAGGTTGCGGTGGGGGTCCCCCATGTTGGTCTTCATTCCCCGCAGGCCGAACACCACTTTGCGGTTGCCTTCGGAGGCCAGGTATTCGGCGGCGTTGAGGGATTCGTTGAGGGTGATGCCGAAGCCGCGCTTGATCAGCACCGGGAATTCCTGCTGGCGGCCGCAGCTCTTCAAGAGCTCGAAGTTCTGGGTGTTGCGGGTGCCGATCTGCAGCATCACCCCGGTGGGCTTGCCGGTTCGGTCCAGGGCTTCGCGGATTTCGTCCACGTGGGACTCGTGGGTCACCTCCATGGCGATCACCTTGATGCCGTATTTCCCTGCCAGCTCGAACACCCAGGGCAGGCAGGCGGCGCCGTGGCCCTGGAAGGCGTAGGGGCTGGTGCGGGGCTTGTAGGCGCCCATGCGGGTGCACACCTGGCCGTTGTCCCGCAGGGCCTTCATCATCGCCTCCACGTGCTCGGGGATGTCCACCGCGCACAGGCCGGCGAAGACGTTGAGGTTGTCCTGGCCGAAGCGCACCCCGTTGTAGTCGAAGTGGGTGGCCCGCTGGTCGTCCTTGTGGCGGCCCAGGACGCGATATTCCTCGGACACCCGCACCACCCGCTCCACGCCGGGCAGCGCCGCCATTTCGTCCAGCGACAAAGGCGCGGTGTGGCCGATGAGGTAGATTTCGGTGAGCAGCTGTTCCTCCCCGCGCTCGCTGTGGATGCGGTAGGAAATGCCCGGCAGGCCGGCGAGGTGGCCGGTGAGCTGGCGGAATTCGGCGCTGGTGGGGTCGATGTCGGGGGCGAGGATGAGGATCATGGCGGCTTCCGTGGGGTGGGGAGCTTCATTGTAGCCGACCTCGCCTGCATTGCCCGCCGGGAGGCGGGCCTGAGGCCCGATGCAGGCGAGGTCGCCTGCGCTACAACGGCAGTTGAACCGGCGCTTTCACCCCGGATTTCTTCAGGGGGATGAGGCGGCCGTCGAAGTCCTTGCCCTGGAGCTTGGCGAGGGCGCCTTCGGCCTGAGCTTTCGTCTCGTAGGGGCCCACCCGCAGCCGCCAGTAGCGGCCGTCGGGCTGGTCCACGCTGCCGAAGTAGCAGGAGAAGCCCAGGGGCTCGATTTGCTTGCACAACCGGGCGGTTTCCCGCGGGTCCTTGAAGGCGGCGACCTGGACGAAGTACACCGTGGTGACGGCGGTGGGTTTGGCGGCGGATTTTTCCTTGGGGGGTATCTCGGGCTTGGGCGCCTGGATGTTCTTTTTCATGGCGCTTGCGGGCTTCGCGGCGCTTTTTTCTTCCGTGGGCTTGGGCTGCGCCGGGATTTCGATTTTCTTTGCCGGCGCGGGGGCGGCCGGTTGTGCAGGAGGGGTGGCCGGCGTGGGGGCTGATGGGGCGGTCACTTCCTCTTTCGGCTCCTGGATGACCAGGCTGCGGCTGTAGTAGTAGCCGGTGACCAGTACCCCCAACATGGCCGCGACCAGCACGCCGCCCATGAGGTAGTGGCGCAGTTGCAGGCTGTCCTCGTGGCGGACGTAGGCCGGGTCCGGGGGAAAAAGGGTGGCCTGCCGGTCATCCTGTTGCGCCGCTTCCGTCGAGTCCTTGCTGCCGAACATGCCACCCCCGCGTCTTGTTGGTTTCCGCAAAAAATACCATGCCTGGGCATGAACCGGAAGCCGACGGGGCCTCTCGTTTCCGCTAGAATTCGACTCTTTCCCATCCGAACCCGCTTATGGACACCGCCCGAATTCGCACCGCGGTGGAACGCTGCTGGCAGCAGGACGTTCTGCCCTCCCTGATGGATTTCATCCGTATCCCTGCCATCTCCCCCCTATTCGACGCCCGCTGGGCGGAGCAGGGCCATATCGAAGACGCGGTGACCCTGGCGGTGGACTGGTGCCGGACCCAGCCCATCGCCGGCATGGCGCTGGAAGTGGTGCGCCTGGAAGGCCGCACGCCGCTGCTGTTCATAGAAATCCCCGGCCAGTGCGACGAAACCGTCCTGCTCTACGGCCACCTGGACAAGCAGCCGGAAATGGTGGGCTGGCGGGACGACCTGGGCCCCTGGAAGCCGGTGGTGGAGGGCGACAAGCTCTACGGCCGGGGCAGCGTGGACGACGGCTACGCACTCTATTCGGCCCTCACCGCCATCCGCGTACTCCAGGAGCAGGGCGTGCCCCACGCCCGTTGCGTCGCCCTCATCGAGTGCTGCGAGGAAAGCGGCAGCTACGACCTGCCCCATTACGTCGAACATCTGGCCTCGCGCATCGGCATCCCGTCCCTGGTGATCGGCCTGGATTCCGGCTGCGGCGACTATGAGCGGCTGTGGTGCACCGTCTCCCTGCGGGGCCTGATCAACGGCAACCTGACGGTGGACGTGCTCACCGAAGGCGTCCACTCCGGCGACGCCTCCGGCACCGTGCCCTCCAGCTTCCGCATTGCACGGCGCCTGCTGTCCCGCCTGGAGGACGAGGAAACCGGCCGCATCCTGCCGGAAGCCTTCCACAAGGAAATCCCCCAAGGCCGGGTGGGGCAGGCGGCCCGCGCCGCCCAGGTGCTGGGTACTGCGGTCTACACCAAATTCCCCTTCGCCGAAGGCGTGGAGCCCACCGGCCGCGACCCGGAACAGCTGATCCTCAACCGCGCCTGGAAGCCCGCCCTGTCGGTCACCGGCGCCGGCGGCCTGCCGCCCCTGGACAACGCCGGCAACGTGCTGCGTCCCCGGACGGCTCTCAAGCTCTCCCTGCGCCTCCCGCCTTCCTGCGAGCCGGAGGCCGCCGCCGCCGAGCTGAAAACCCTGCTGGAATCCGACCCGCCCTACGGCGCCCGCGTGGAATTCCACGCCGAGCAGAAGGCCCCCGGCTGGGATGCCGCCCCCCTCGCCCCCTGGTTCGAAGCGGCGCTGAACCGGGCTTCGGAAACCTATTTCGGTAAGTCCGCGGTGTTCATGGGCGAGGGCGTCACCATCCCCTTCATGGGCATGCTGGGAGAACGCTTCCCCCAGGCCCAGTTCCTCATCACCGGCGTCCTCGGCCCCGGCTCCAACGCCCACGGCCCCAACGAATTCCTCCACTTGTCGGCGGCCAAGGCCCTGACCTGCTGCGTGGCGGAAGTGCTGGCGGCCCATTGTTCCCGGTAGATCGGGCATAAATGCCCGACCTTCGGCTGCCCAAAAACATCCGGCGGATTACGGCCCGCGGCCTAATCCGCCCTACACGCCGGCCGTCCCCCTCTTTCCAGAATGGTCTTTCATTAATTGCTTATATAGGGTAGAGTTTTTGCAATAATCAAGCAGTTAATGACAAATGAGTAGGCCGGAGGAGCAGGGAGCGATGGAAGAAACCGTAGAACGCGCCGCCAAGCCGCAGCAGATCATCCGCATCGGCGACATCCTGGTGGAGCAGAAGCTCATCACCGCCGAGCAGCTCCAGTTTGCCCTCAACGAGCAGCGCCGCACCGGGCGCAAGCTGGGCCGGGTCCTGGTGGACAGCAGCTTCGTCACCGACGAGCAGATATCCTCCGCCCTCGCCAAGCAGCTCAAGCTTCCCTTCATCAACCTCAAGGCCTTCAACCTCAAGGCGGCTACCGCCCGCAAGCTGCCGGAGATGCATGCCCGGCGCTTTCGCGCCCTGGTGCTGGAAGACCGGGAGGACACGCTGCTGGTAGGCATGGTGGACCCGTCGGACCTGTTCGCCTTCGACGAGTTGGCCCGGATGCTCCGCCGCGACATGGAATTGGCGGTCATCACCGAGGACCACTTTCTCCAGGCGGTGGACCTGGTCTACCGCAAGACCGAGGAAATCAGCGACCTGACCAAGGAATTGGAGCAGGAAGTCGGCAACGTGGTGGACTTCGGCCTTCTTGCTGCTTCCCAGGCGCTGGAGGAAGCACCGGTGGTGAAGCTGCTCCAGACCATTTTCGAGGATGCGGTGCAGGTGCGGGCCTCGGACATCCACGTGGAGCCCCAGGAAGGCCAGCTGCAAATCCGCTTCCGCATCGACGGCGTGCTGCACCTGCAAACCCAGGCCGACATGAAAATCGCCTCGGCGGTGATTGTGCGCCTGAAGCTCATGTCGGGCCTGGACATCTCCGAAAAACGCCTGCCCCAGGACGGCCGCTTCAACGTCAAGCTGCGCCAGGGTGTGGTGGTGGACGTCCGTATCTCCACCCTTCCCACCCAGTACGGCGAATCGGTGGTGATGCGTCTGCTCAACAAGAAGGGCAGTCTTCTTGATCTGGACAACATCGGCATGCCCCCCGCCATGTTGGCGCGGTACAAGCGCATCATCCACCAGCCCAACGGCATCGTGCTGGTGACCGGCCCCACCGGCAGCGGCAAGACCACCACCCTTTACGCCACCCTGAACGAACTCAACTCACCTGAGCACAAGATCATCACCGTGGAAGACCCGGTGGAATACCGCTTGGCCGGCGTCAGCCAAGTTCAGGTGAGGGAGAAGATCGACCTTACTTTCTCCCGCGTGTTGCGCTCCATCCTGCGCCAGGACCCGGACATCATCCTGGTGGGGGAAATCCGCGACGGGGAAACAGCAGAAATTGCCATGCGCGCCGCCATGACCGGCCACCTCATGCTCTCCACCCTGCACACCAACAGCGCCGCCAGCACCCCGGCGCGCCTGATGGACATCGGCATCCCCCCCTTCATGCTGGCTTCCTCTCTTCTGGGGATCATTGCTCAACGATTGGTGCGGGTGATCTGCGACGGCTGTGCCCAGCCCTACGAGCCCAACCACATGGAGCGGGAATGGCTGGCGGACCAACTGGTCACCCAGCAGACCTTCTCCTTCGGCCGCGGGTGCAACCACTGCAACGGCACCGGCTACCGGGGCCGGCTTCCGGTGTACGAAATGCTCGAAATCACGCCGCCGGTGGCGGAGGCGATCCACCGCTTCGACCCCCTTCAGTTCGAGAAGGTGGCCAAGGCGCAAATGCACGGCCAAACCCTGCGCAGCCATGCCCTCGACCTGGTGCTGGCCGGCAAGACCACCATTTCCGAGGCGATCCGCATCAGCAGCCAGCTGGAGGATTGAAGTGGCGGAACTTGTAGCGCAGGCGACCTCGCCTGCATTGCCCGCGGCGAGGCGGGCTGAAGCCCGCATGCAGGCGAGGTCGCCTGCGCTACGGGGCTTGAGCCGATCCGCCTGCGTTCGTGGCGAGTTGAATTAAACAAACAGTTTCCGGGAACCCTCCATGCCCCTGTTCAAATACAAAGGCCGCGCCCCTCACGGCGAGATCACCAAGGGCGTGCTGGAAGGCGCCGACAGCAGCGCGGTGGCCGAACAGCTGTTTCACGCCGGCGTCACCCCGATTGAAATCGAACCGGCGGCCAGCACCTCCGGCGGGGGCGGGTGGGACATCATGGGCTACTTCAAGCGGGGGGAAAAAGTCGGCCTGCTGGACATCATGGTGTTCAGCCGCCAGATGCACACCCTGCTCAAGGCCGGCGTGCCCATCCTGCGCGCCCTGGCCGGCATGCGCCAGTCCAGCCGCAAGCCCATCTTCGCCGAAGTGCTGGGCACCCTGCACTCCTGCTTGGACAAGGGCCAGGAGCTCAGCTCGGCCATGATGCGCTACCCCAAATACTTCGACCAGTTCTACGTCAGCATGGTCAAGGTGGGGGAAATGACCGGGCGCCTGGACGAAATCTTCTTCCGCCTATTCGAGCACCTGGAATTCGAAAAGAAAATGCGCGGCCAGATCAAGAGCGCCCTGCGCTACCCCTCCTTCGTGCTCATCGCCATGGCCGTGGCCATCGGCATCCTCAACGTCTTCGTCATCCCCACCTTCGCCCGTGTATACAAGGGCATGAAGGCCGAGCTGCCGGCCATGACCAAGATGCTCATCGCCGCGTCCGACTTCACCGTCCACTACTGGTGGCTGCTGATCCTCCTCGGCGGCGGGGCGGTCTACGCCTTCCTTGCCGCCATCCGCACCCCCAACGGCGGCTACCGCTGGGACAAGATCAAGCTCCACCTGCCCATCGCCGGCAAGATCATCTTCAAGGGCACCATGTCCCGCTTCGCTCGCAGCTTCGCCATGGCGAGCAAGAGCGGCGTGCCCATGGTCCAGGCCTTCACCGTCGTGGGCCAGGTGGTGGACAACCGCTACATCGCCGAAAAAATCGAGCAAATGCGCAACGGCGTCGAGCGGGGCGAGTCGGTGCTGCGCACCGCCACCGTCACCGGCGTGTTCTCCCCTCTGGAACTGCAAATGATCGCCATCGGCGAGGAAACCGGCGAACTGGACGAGTTGATGATGGAAGTGGCCCACATGTACGAAACCGACGTGGAATACGACGTGGCCAACCTCAGCGCCCAGATCGAGCCCATCCTGCTGGTGTTCATGGCGGTACTGGTGCTGATCCTGGCCCTGGGCATCTTCCTCCCCATGTGGGACCTGGGCGGTGCCGCCCTGCATAAGGGGTGATATTCAAACAAATATATTATGACTATGTCGTAAGTAATTGATGCCCATTGTCTTAATGGGTGTATGAGATTATGATGATTTTGTTAAATGCATGACCCCAACAAGCCCGGCCCTGCCGGGATAACAACGATTTTTTGTCCGAGGAGAAAACCCCCATGAAAAACCAACGCCGCCACCAAACCGGCTTCACCCTGATCGAACTGATTGCCGTGATCGTGATTCTCGGTATTTTGGCCGCCGTGGCGCTGCCCAAGTTTCTGGATGTTCAACAGCAAGCTCGTGTGGCAAAAGTTCAGGGCCTCGCGGGTAGCATTAAATCGGCCATGGCTATTTCGCACGCCGCCAATATCGCTGCGGGAAACACCAATTCGGCCACCAGTACGGTCACTCTTGAGGGGGCTAGCTATACCCTGGTCTATGGCTATCCCAATTCCACTGAGATAGCCGCATTGGCTGGTTTTACTGCGTCCAACACTGCTGGTGGTGCTGACTTTTATTGGTCGGCAACTCCCACTAGCGGGGCCGCCGTTACCATCAATCCCGACAGCACTCACACCACCAATTGCCAGGTCGTTTATACCCCCGCGACTAGCGGAACCGTTGCTGCGACGGCCGTGGTGACAACTAGCGGTTGTTAAATTAGAAGGGGGGGTGTTCTCCCCCCCTTTCCGTATCCCATGGAAATTGGCCATTCGTCCTAAAGGTGTTAGCCGCGCGCCAAATAGGTTTTACTCTGATCGAGTTGATCCTCGTCATGGTCATTACCGCTGTTCTGTCATTTGCGGCTTTTCGCTTTTTTGATCGCGCTACCTTTGACGCCCGCGGCTACGCCGACGAAATCTCATCCATGCTGCGCTTCGCCCAGAAAGAAGCCATCGCCAAGCGGCGCAACGTGTGCGTGAACGTTGCCGCCGGCAACGTCACCCTCAGCTTTTCCGCTGCCTCCGGCGCCGCCTGCGACCCGGTGGCGGCCAATAACACCGCTCTTGCCGCGCCCAATGGTGATGCTTCGTTCAGCCGGAACGCCCCTTCCGGCATCACCCTGGCTCCGGCGGGCAGCTTCAGCTTCGACCCCTTGGGCCGCCCTAGCGCGGGGCAGGCCATTACCGTCACCGGCGATGGGGCCCGCGTCATTACGGTGGAGGCGGAAACCGGCTATGTGCATTACTGAGCGCCGTCTTTTTCGCCAGCGCGGCCTCACCCTGATCGAGCTGGTGGTGTTCATCGTCATCGTCAGCATCGCCGTGGCCGGCGTGCTGCTGGCCCTCAACCAGGCGGTGCGCTCCAGCGCCGACCCCCAGGTGCACAAGCAGGCCCTGGCCATCGCCGAGGCCTTGCTGGAGGAAATCGAACTCCATCCCTTCACCTTCTGCGACCCGGACGACGCCAACGCCTCCACCGCCACTAGCGCTGCCGTCGGCGTCGGAGAGGCATTCTGCGCAACGACGGTGGAAGCCATCGGACGCGAAGCGGGGGAGGCACGCCCCTTCGACAACGTGAACGACTACCACGGCCTGGCCATGGCCGCCGGCGCCGTTGCGGACGTTTCCGGCAACGTGCTGGGCGGGCTGGGCGGCTACAGCGCCGCCGTCGCGGTGGCCAACGACGGCAACCTGGGCGCCATCGCCAACGCCGAGGTGCTGCGCATCACCGTCACCGTCACCGGCCCGGACGGCAACACGGTCACCCTGGATGGCTACCGCAGCCGCTACGGTCCGAGAACATGAGGACCTTCCACGCCTCCGCCGGCTTCACCCTGATCGAGGCGATCGTGGTGATCGTCGTCCTCGCCATCCTGTCTTCCGTGGTGGCGGTGTTCATTTCCGGGCCGGTGAACGCCTATTTCCAGTCCGCCGCCCGGGCGGAGCTGGCGGACATCGCCGACACCACCCTGCGCCGCATGGCCCGGGACCTGCGGCTGGCGGTGCCCAACAGCGTCCGCGTCACGGTGGCCGACGCCAGTACCTTCCTCGAATTCGTCCCCACCCTGAGCGGCGGCCAGTACCTGCGCCGCGACGCCTGCTTCACCGCCGGCGGCTGCGCTTCCATCACCGCCCTCGCCGGTGCCCTGCCCAACTTGGCGGACGGGGCCATCGACGGCAACCGGCTGTCCCTGTACAACCTCAACAACAACGGGGCGGGGGATTGTGCCGACGAGGCTCCCAGCATCTACTGCAACGGCGGCGGCGCCAATGCCAACGCGGCAACCATCACCGGCCACGCGGCGGCGGTGGACGGCACCACCGGCAGCGCCCAGCTCACCCTGTCCTTCGCCAACACCGTTTTCCACCCCAGCCGGGGCCTCAGCTCTCCCGGGCAGCGTTTCCAGGTGGCTGCCGGACCGGTGACCTACGCTTGCACTCCCGCCACCGTCGGCGACAACGGCACCGGCACTCTGCGCCGCTTCCAGGGCTACGGCCTCTCGGCTGCCCAGCCCACTGCGTTTGCAGGAGCCGGAAACCTGATGGCGGGCAACGTCAGCAACTGCATCATCACCTATGCCGACGGGGTGCTGGGCAACCGGGGGCTGGTGACCCTGTGGCTCCAACTGATGCGGAACGGCGAGAGGGTGAGCCTGTTCCACCAGGTGCACGTGGACAATACGCCATGAACGCCGCCCGCCGTTTTTGGCTCTTCGTAGCGCAGGCGACCCCGCCCGCGCTACGGGAAGCGGCCGGTGTAGGGCGCAATAGCGCAGCGTATTGCGCCGGATGTTTGCCAACGGCCAGGCACAAACATCCGGCGGATTGCGGCCTGGGGCCCAATCCGCCCTACGCGCTGCGGAGAAGCGGCCTAATCGCCTCCCAGCGGGGCTTCGCCGTGGTCACCGCCATCTTCCTGCTGGTGGTGCTGTCGGCCCTGGGCGCCTTCATGGTGAGCATCTCCACCACCCACCACGCCGGGGAGGCTCTCGACATCCAGGGCGCCCGGGCCTACCAGGCGGCGCGGGCCGGCATCGAATGGGGCGTGTGGCAGGTGATGAACCCGGAGAACACCAATCCCGCAGCGGCTCCCTACACCACCCAATATGCCTGCGCCGGCAGCCCCACCACCTTGCCGGCTCTGGGGGGCACCCTGGCCGGCTTCACGGTGGTGGTGAATTGCGCCTTCGCCGACCACCGCGACGCCGGCATGCTGAAGCGGGTCTACACCCTCACTAGCACCGCCTCCTGGGGGCGCCCGTCGGGTCCCGCCGCCAGCCTGGATTTCGTGGAGCGCCAGGTGACGGTCACCCTTTCCACCTGCCGGCAGGCCGTGGACGGCGCATCATGTTGAGGAAGGCGACTATGATCCGACGTGCCTTGATGCTGGTTCTGCTGCTGTCGTTCAGCGGCACCGCCGTTGCCGTTTCCGTTACCGCCAGCCCCAACAACTGCCAGCAGATCAGCGGCGGCGGCCGGGACTGGTCCCGCGCGAGCCGGGCGGAAACGAGCAACGGCAGCTATGCGACCGCTACTTCCCTGCTCAGTTTGGCCGGCACCACCGACTACCTGCAATGCACCGGCTACGACTTTTCAGCTGTTCCTGCCGACGCCGTCATCAACGGCATCACGGTCAACGTGGAACGCAAAACCAGCAGCCTCCTGTCCCTCGGCACTACCCAGGATGCCGCGATGCGGTTGGTAAAGGGGGGGGGCATCGGCTCCGCGGACCGTTCCACTTCCACCGCCTACACCACCTCCGACGTCAGCGAGGCCCACGGCGGGGCCACGGACCTGTGGGGAGACAACTGGACCGTCGCGGACATCCAGAGCGCCGATTTCGGCGCGGCCTTCAAGGCCTCGCTCCCAGCTATCCTGGGGGTGGTCACCACCGTTTCCGTGGACTATATCTCCATTACGGTGGACTACACCGTCCCTCCCTTCGAGTGCACCCAGCCCGCCAACACCCCCGCCGGCCTGTCCCTGACCTGCGTCTGTGATACCTTCGGCCGGACCAGCCTTAACCCTTCCACCATTTTCGGCGCCAACTGGATTGCTTCCAAAAGTGACGGTACCAGCGTAGTTCCCTACATCAACCAGACCACCGGCTATCTGCGCCTGACCGAAAACACTGCCGCCAACGCCAAGGCGGCCACTGTGCCCGGCATTTTCCCCGCCGCCGGCAACTACATTTCAGTGGAGTTCCAGCATTTCGCCTACGATGGCAGCGGTGCCGACGGCATGGCGGTGATCCTGTCCGACTACACGACACCGGCGGTGCCGGGGGCCTTCGGCGGCTCCCTGGGCTATGCGCAGAAAAGCAACCCGGGTTCCGACTGCACCACGGCGGGAGGATGCCCGGGTTTTGCCGGCGGCTGGATCGGCGTTGCCCTGGACGAATACGGCAACTACCAGAATCCCACTGAAGGCCGGCTTGGCGGTCCCGGGTTCATCCGGGACTCGGTGGGTGTACGGGGCTCCGGGGCGGGCATGGAGGGATACCGCTGGCTTTCCGGCACCGGCAGCCTGGACCCGGCGGTGGATAATCCCGGTTCCGCCTCGCCCGCCCCGGGCCACTACTACCAGGTGATCGTGGATGCCCGCAACGAGCCTACCAGCACCACGGTTACCGTCAACCGCGACACTGGCGGCACCGGCAATAACTACGCGTCCCTGTTCAATCTGGCCAACGTCTACACTGCGGCCCTGGCCCAAGGCTTCGCCCAGGATGCGGTTCCGGACTATTGGCAGGTTTCCTTCACCGGCTCCACCGGTGCTTCCACCAACATTCACGAGATCGGCAAGCTGCGCATCTGCGCCCAGACCATCCTGCCGCCTTCCGGCGGTGCGGCGACCAACTTCGCCGCTATCGATGACGCCTATGGCATGCCACCCGTTGCCAGCCAGTATTACCAGACCGGCCATATCTACACCAAGCTGGTGGGCGTTCCCTTCAAGCTCAACGTGGCGGCCCTCAACAGTACGGGAATCTCTACCTACTATGCGGCGACGGGCAATAAAACGGTGACGCTCAAACTGGTGGACAACAGCGACGGTGCCTGCAACAGCGGCTGTACCGCCGCCTGTACCGGCAAGACGGCGGTGGCGAGCCAAACGCTCATTTTTGCCGACAGCAACAAGGGCCAGAAACAGTCGGCCAACTTTACCCTCAATTCGGCGTACAAGAATCTGGTGGCCGTAATCAGCGGCCTCTCGGCGACCGACGGTAGCTCGGTCACGGATTGTTCCACCGATGCCTTCGCAGTACGGCCCCTGGGAATCGCTTCGGTGGCCTCCATTGAGACTCCCTCGGGCGTTACGCCAACCAACGCCGCCACCAACTCCGGAACCGGCGGCACGCCGGTATTCAAGGCGGGGGGCGACCCCTTCGCCCTCACGGCTACCAGCATCGGCGTGGCCGGTTTCCCCAGCGGCTATACCGGGGTGCTGAAAATCAACAATGCCGCCGTGCAGGCCGTGAGCCCCGCCGTGGTGGCCGGGGCGGTAACGGGCACTTTCCCGGCGGCCGCTTCCGGCACGCCGTCGTCCATCGCCACCGGCGCCGCCTTCACCTACGGCGAGGTGGGCGCCTTTCGCTTCCTGGGCTACGATCCGGCGGCGGATATCGCTTCGCCCCGGGGTGTTTTCGACGGCGTCGCCACGGCCACCGAATGCAACGGGATGACGGCGGCCCAGTGCGACACTCTCAAGGGCGCCACTTGGACCGGGGTGGACAGCATCAGCACTAAGGCGGACTGCGTGTCCGACAGTTACGCCAACGTCAAGGACGCCAGCGGCAAGTATGGCTGCAACTTCGGCCTGGTCACCAATGCCGGCCCCTTCGGGCGCTTTGTCCCCCATCATTTCACCCTGTCGGCGCCCACCCTCGCCAACCGCAGCGACATTGCCGGGGGCGGAGGTTCGACCTTTACCTACATGGGCGAAACTATGGCGGCCGCATTCACCCTCACTGCTCAAAACGGCACCGGCGGTACCACCAAGAACTACACCGGTAACCTCGCCAAACTGACCCTCACCAATCCCTCGGTATTCGGTTTTGGCGCTCTGGACAGCGCGGCCGTGAAGACGCCCCTCACCGCCCGACTGAATGCTTCCGCGTCGGCCGGGACATGGCCTAGCGACCCTGGCCCCGGCTACGCCAACAACGGTATCGCTAGTGTCACCGCCACCCTCGCCCTTACCCGTGCGGCAGTTCCCGACGGTCCCTACGAGAACCTGGATATCGGGGCCATGCCGACGGATAGCGATGGTGTGACGCTGCAACTCGACGTGCTGCCTGCTGGCCAGAAACGGGACATGGATGACAACGGCAGCGATGACCATCAGCTTATCGGCTCTACTAGAGCACGCTTCGGCGTCCTGCGCCTGGGGAACGCCTACGGCACCGAAGCGCTTCTCCTGCGGGTGCCCCTAGAGGCCCAATACTGGAACGGCACCGTGTTCCAGACCAATTACGACGATAGCCACACGCCTTTGGCGGCGGGCAACTTCAAGCGCGACAATTACCAGAAGAACCTTCAGAACGGTGAAACTGCCCTGACAGTGGGCGGCGGGGGTACCCTCAACCAGGGCCGGATGAACCTGAGCCTGAGCGCCCCCGGTGTGGGCAACAACGGCAGCGTGGACCTGTGCATTGACCTGGACGACCCGGCTGCCGTCATCGATGCCGCCTGTGCCGCCACCGGCGCCAACCTACCCTACCTACAGGGCGCGTGGCGCGGCGCCGCGTACAGTTTCGATCCGAAGTCGCGGGCCACGTTCGGGGTGTACAAGAGCAGCAGTGGGATGATTTATTTGCGAGAGAACTACTAAGAATGCCGCTTCCGTTGTAGCGCAGGCGACCTCGCCTGCGCTACGGCAACGGCGGTGATTTTTGAGACAGGCGCTAACAACGAGGGAAAACAAAAACCCATGTCCTTACTGACCCAGTTCCTCAAACCCAAGTACAAGCCCGGCTGGCTCGGGCTGACCACGTCGCCCGGGGAGGTGCGCCTGGCCGCCGTGGAGCGCCCGGAGGAAGGCAAGCCCCGGGTGGTGGCCGCCCATCTGCACAATGGTCCCCTGTTCGACGGGGCGGCCCTGGAGGCGGCCGTGCGCAACGCCGGTATGGACGGCTACCGGGCGACGGTGCTGCTGGAGCCGGGGGAGTACCAGATGCCCATCATCGACTCTCCCAAGGTGCCCAAGGAGGAGAAGGCCGCGGCGGTGCGCTGGGGCATCAAGGGTACGCTGGACTTCCCGGTGGAAGAGGCCACGGTGGACGTGGTGGAGATTCCCACCGAGCAGTACATGCCCGGGCGCCAGCCTTCCCTTTACGCGGTGGTGGCGCGCAACGAGGTCATCCGGCGCTATGCCGCCCTTCAGGACAAGCCGGGGCTGCCTCTCCAGGCCATCGACATTCCCGAACTGGCCCAGCGCAACCTGGCGGCTCTGGCGGAAGAGCCGGAGGCGGGGCTGGCGGTGCTGTCCCACGACCACAATGGCTGCCTTATCACCTTCACGTTCAACGGCGAACTGTACCTCTACCGACGCATCGAGATTCCCTTCCCGGATGAGTCTTCCATGGACGCGGAGCGGGTGAAGCAGATCCACCACCGCATCACTTTGGACCTGCAGCGCTCCCTGGACTATTTCGACCGGCAGCTCCATTTTATCCCGCTCAAACACCTGCTGATCGCGCCCCTGCCCGGGCCCAGCAGCCTGGGGGACGAACTGGCGGCCAACCTCCGCCTTTCCGTCGGTACCCTGGACCTGGGCAGCCTGATCGACCTGTCCGCGGCGCCGTTGCTGGAAAACCCCGTCATGCAAGCCAAGTTCCTGCTGTCCCTGGGGGCCGCCCTGCGTCAGGAGGAGGAACAATCGTGAGCCAACAGATCAATCTTCTCGGCCCCCAGTTCCGCAAACGGGAAGTGCTGCTGTCCGCCGGCCTGATGGCGGCGGGGGCGGGGACCGCTTTCCTGCTGATGGCGCTGGCAGCCGGCGGGTTTTATTTCAGCACCGGACGGCAGGCGCAGCAGGTGGCGGAATCCGCCAATGCCCTGGCGGCGGGGGAGGCGAGGCTGGCCAGGCTGATGCAGGAGCGGGACCCGGTGGCCCAGGCCAAGCTGCTCGACGGCGAAATCGCCCGCCTGGAGGGAGCCCAGAAGGACAAGCGGGAGGTGGTCGCCCTGCTTCAAAGCGGCGAAGTGGGGGACACCAAGGGCTATTCCGACTACCTGCGGGCCTTCGCCCGCCAGATCGTGGACGGGGTGTGGCTCACCGGCTTCGACATCGCCGCCGCGGGCCGCCGCATCACCCTGGAGGGGGGCGCCCTGCGGGCCGACCTGGTGCCCCTGTACATCAAGCGGCTGCGAGACGAGCCGGCAATGCAGGGGCGGCAGTTCGCCATGCTGGCCTTGTTGCCGTCAAAGGTGGAAGCCAAGGAGGAGAAGAAGGAGGGCGAGGTTTCCGTCCCCGAAAGCGCCAAGGCCCCCACGCCGGCGAACTACCTCGCCTTCACCCTTTCCTCCGAATTGGAGCAGCCGGGGACGGGGGGTGGCGCCTCTACCCGGCCTACCAGCCAGGCGGAACGCTATGCCGAATACGCAAAAATCGCGCAGGAAGCGCAGAAGGGGGGCCAATGAATACGAAATGGGAGGAAGTCTCCGCCAAGGTCAATGCCCTCAGCCAGCGGGAGCGGGGGATACTCTTCGCCACCGTGGTGACGGTGGCCGCCATGGTGGTTTACCTGCCGGTTCTCGATCCGCTGCTGGCGAAACAGAAAAGGCTGGATCTCCAGATGACGGAGCAGCGTGCGCGGACCCTCGAAGTTCAGGCGCAAATCGCGGCCCTGGAGAGCCCCGGCCAGGCCGACCCCAACTCGGCCAAGCGCCAGCGGGTGGAAGCATTGAAACAGGAGGGCACCACCCTGGACCAGCAGCTTTCCGCCCTGCAACAGACTCTGGTGCCCCCGGGCAACATGGTGGGCCTGCTGGAGGACCTGCTCAAGCGCAACGGCAACCTGAAGCTGGTTTCCCTGGCCACCCTGCCGGTTTCTCCCCTGGTGAAACCCGAGGCGGAGGGTTCTTCGGCCGGTCCAGTCCCTTCGGCCGGTTCCGGGCAAGGGGATAAGCCGGGAGGAGGCGGGGAGGCCGTGCCCCGCTTCCAGGTCTTCAAGCACGGGGTGGAAATCACGGTGGAAGGCAGCTACCGCGACATGCTGCGCTACCTGGCGGAGTTGGAGAAGCTGCCGTGGCAGATGTACTGGTCCGAAGTGAAACTGAAGGAGAGCGGCCACCCTCGCAACCTGATGACCTTCACGGTATTTACCCTGAGCCTGGACAAGACGTGGTTGAGCCTATGAAAACGATAGACCGCAATGCAGCGCGGGCGGCCCCGCCTGCCTCTCAAACAGGGCATGTAGGGCGGATTAGGCCCCGGGCCGTAATCCGCCGGATGTTTTCGGATGCCGAACATCCGGCGCAATACGCTGCGCTATTGCGCCCTACATTGGCGGCCCTCCTGCTGGTTTTACCCCTGGCCGCCGCGGCCGACGACGCCACCTTGCCCGACCCCACCCGTCCCCCTGCCGCCCTGGCCGCTCCCGGCACCGGAGAGGTGGCCCCCGAAGGGACGGACGCCCTGTTGCGGGTCCAGGCGATCAAGATTTCCAGCCGCCACAAGGCGGTGGTCATCGACGGGCAGGAAATCCCCCTCGGCGGCCGTTACGGCGAATACCGGGTGGTGGGCATCTCCCCCGCCGAGGTGGTGCTGCGCAACGGCAAGGAGCCGCTGGTGCTGAAGCTGTTCCCCGACGTGGAAAAAACCCGTTCCCCTTCTCACAACCCGGTTCAACGGAAAAAGACGAAATGATGGCCCATCACAACACCCCCCGCTCCCTTTTCATCCGTTCCTCCGTGCTCGGCCATTCAACCATCTTGCTTCTGGCCCTGGCGCTGTCCGCCTGCGAAACGGCGCCCCATAAGGGCAGCCAGGCCCTGGACCAGATCAAGGAGGAGATGTCCGTGGCGGCGAAAACGCCGGCCGGGGACATCCCGCCGTCGGCCATCGCCGATGCCCTGCTGCCGCCCCTCAGGATGGAGTTCCCCAAGGGGACGGAAAAGCGCCTGGAGCCGCGCTTCGACCTGCTGGTGAATAACGCCCCCGCCAACCAGGTGTTCTTGGGAATGGTGTCCGGCACCCGCTACAGCATGCTGCTCCACACGGAGGTGGCCGGCAGTCTGTCCCTCAACCTCAAGGACGTCACCGTGCCCGAGGCCATGGACGCCATCCGCAACCTTTACGGCTACGACTACAAGATCGACGGGGCGCGGATTTACGTCTATCCCACCGGGCTCCAGACCCGGGTGTTCGAGATCAACTACCTCACCAGCCAGCGCAAGGGCCAGTCCGACATCCGGGTGACGTCGGGTTCGGTCACCGATAGCGGCAGTAGTGGGACTTCTTCCTCGATGACCGCCACTCAGACTTCTACGTCCTCCCAGGGGCAGCAGGTTCGCTCCCTGGTCACCAGCAGCATTTCCACCTCGTCCACCAACGAGTTCTGGAAGGGCCTGGATGCGTCGGTGAAGGCCATCGTCGGCGACAAGGAGGGCCGCAGCGTGGTGGTGAACGCCGATGCGGGGCTGCTGGTGGTGCGCGCCATGCCGGACGAGCTGCGCAACCTGGAAACCTTCCTCAAGCGCACCCAGCTGGCGGTGGAGCGGCAGGTGATCCTGGAGGCGAAAATCATCGAGGTGACCCTGAAGGATTCCAACCAGACCGGCATCAACTGGGCGGCCCTCCACCAGAACAAGCAACTGGGCCTGGGGGTGGGCGTCGACGCCCGTTCCTATCTGTATCCCAGCGGAACGCCGGTCGCGGGCAGCACCGTGGGCGGGGTGCTGGGCGCCGGCATCGCGGGGGCCACCGGCACCAACAACGGCCTGTTCGGCATCGCCATCCAGGCCGGCAGCAATTTCGCCGCCGTGATGAACTTCCTGGAAACCCAGGGCGACGTGCACGTGCTGTCCAGCCCCCGGGTCGCCACCCTCAACAACCAGCAGGCGGTGCTGAAGGTGGGGACCGACGAATTCTTCGTCACCAACGTCAGCTCCTCCACCACCTCCACCGTGTCGGGCACCACCAGCCTGCCCAATGTGACCCTCCAGCCCTTCTTTTCGGGCATCGTGCTGGACGTGACGCCCCAGATCGACGTGGACAACAACATCATCCTCCACGTCCATCCCTCGGTGAGCGAAGTCACCGGCTCCCAGAAGGAGGTGGACCTGGGCACCGCGGGCAACCTGAAACTGCCCCTGGCCAAGAGCAAGGTGAGCGAAACGGACAGCATCGTCCGGGCCCAGGACGGCCAGATCGTGGCCATCGGCGGACTGATGAAGCAGAGCACCAACAACGCCCGCAACGGCGTGCCCGGCGTGGGGGACGTGCCGGTCCTGGGGCACCTGTTCCGCAACACCAGCCGCGCCGAGGAGAAGAGCGAGCTGGTGATCCTGCTCAAGCCCACGGTGGTGAAGGGGGCCGGGGCCTGGAACCAGGACATCCTGCGCAGCGAACAGCGCATCCGCGCCATGGCAACTCCCGCTCCCGGCCAGCCGCCGGCGGCTCCCCAGGAGTGACGGGGATGTACGAAGCCCATTTCGGCCTTCACGAATCGCCCTTCGGCCTGACGCCGGACACCAGCTTTTTCTTCGCCTGCGCCGGCTACCAGGAGGCACTCAATACCCTCCTGGTGGCGGCCCAGAACGGGGAGGGCTTCATCAAGGTCACCGGGGAGGTGGGCACCGGCAAGACCATGCTGTGCCGCAAGTTCCTCTCCACCCTGGACGAGCATTTCGTCACGGCCTTTCTCCCCAACCCCTACCTGGACCCCCGGACCCTGCTGCTGGCCCTGGCGGACGAACTGAAGCTCGACCTGGACAAGGGGGCCGATCCCCACCAGACGCTGAAAGCCCTCAACCACGCCCTGATCGGCTTCGCCGACCAGGGCAGGAAAGTGCTGGTGTGCCTGGACGAGGCCCAGGCCATGCCCCTGGAAACCCTGGAGTCCCTGCGCTTGCTCACCAACCTGGAAACGGAGAAGCGCAAGCTGCTCCAGGTGGTGCTGTTCGGCCAGCCGGAACTGAACGACAAACTCCGGCAGCAGAGCGTGCGCCAGCTGAATCAGCGCATCACCTTCCATTACGAGCTTCCGCCCCTGAACCGGGAGGAGCTGGACTACTACCTGGGCTACCGGCTCAACGTGGCCGGCTACCGCGGCGGCCCGCTGTTCGACCGGTCTGCCGTCAGGCTGCTGCACCGGGCCAGCCGGGGAATTCCCCGCCTGGTCAACATCCTCGCCCACAAGTCGCTGATGCTGGCTTACGGCGAAGGCCGGCAGAACGTCGTTCCCCGGCACGTCAAGGCCGCCGCCGTGGATACCCCGGCATCCGGAGGGATGTCCCGTTTCCTGTGGCGCTTCGGCATTTGAAGGGGCGTGGGCTATCACCGCAAAGACATCCGGCGGAGTACGGCCCGCGGCCTAATCCGCCCTGCAAGGTATTCGTGAATATTCGTGTTAATTCGTGGCTGATAAGTTTTTCCGGATTAAGGACCGTGACACCATGAGCGTGATCAACAAGATGTTGCAGGAACTGGAACAACGCAAGAGCGGCGGCGCCGCCAAGGGCGGGCTGCCGAAGGAAGTGCGGCCGTCCCTTCCCCCGCACAGGGATGGGAAGTGGGGCAAGGCGGGCGCCGCGCTCCTGATCCTGGCGGGCCTTGGCCTGGCCGCGTGGTATGGCGCGGCATGGCTGGGCGGCGGGGTGTCTTCCGCCGTCAAGCCGGGTCCGGCCATCGCGCCCCAGGCCGCGCTGGAGCCCGTTCCGGTGCCCCGGTTCGAAGCCGCTCTGCCTGAGCCCCAGGCCGCACGGCCGGTGGAAGCGGCGCCTGCCCCCGCCCCCAAGAAGGAGAGGGCGGCCAAGGTGCCGCCGGCCGGCGAAGGCGCGAAGGCCGAGGAGCCCGGGCGGCGGCGGGCCAAAGCGGCCAAGGCGGCGGTGGCCGACGCCGGGAATGCGCCCCTCAAGACCACGTCCCCCCGCCAGGAGGCGGAGTACCGCTACCAAAAGGCCCTGGCCCTGCTCCAGGAGGGGCGGGTGGCCGAAGCCCAGGAACACCTGGAAGGCGCCCTGGCGGCGGACCCCGGCCATGGCGCCTCCCGCCAGTTGCTCGCCGGCGTCCTGATCGAAGGGAAGAAAGGGAGGGAGGCCGAGGAAGTGCTGAAAAAAGGTCTGGAAATGTCCCCCGAACAGTCGTCCCTGGCCACCCTGCTCGCCCGCCTGCAAATGGAGCGCGGCGAAACACGGGGCGCCATCGCCACCTTGCGGCGCTCCCTGCCCCATGCCGCCGACAACGCCAGCTACCAGGCGCTCCTGGCTGCCCTGCTGCAACGCACCGGCCGGCACGGCGAGGCGGTGGAGCACTACCTTGCCGCCTTGCGCCAGTCCCCGTCCTCCGGCCCGTGGCTGATCGGGCTGGGTATTTCCCTCCAGGCCGAGAACCGCCTGGACGACGCCCGCAGCGCCTTCACCCGCGCCAAGCAGTCGGGCGTCCTCAGCGCCGACCTGGAAGCCTTCGCCGACCAGCGGCTGAAACAGCTTCGGCCGACGGCGGAGAACTGAGGTTTTGTGGCGCAGGCAATGCGCCGGCGAGGCGGGTCTTCTGCGCTACAATTGAAGGCCGCCGTTGCTTCCCAACCGTTAGGATGACCCTCCCCGACTACCAAGGCGGTTCCCTCGCCAACCTGATGGCCTCCCTGCGGGCGGCCCTGGGGGAGCCGTCGCCGGTTTATCCGCCCCTGCGCCAGTTGCAGCCGGAGGAGGTGGCCGGGGCGCGCAACGTGGTGCTGCTGGTGGCGGACGGCCTGGGGGAGGCGATGCTGCGGCGCTTCGGCGAAGGCGGCGCCCCAGCAGCACGGTCTCACCGGCTGGTTCACCTATTTGTCCGAAGTGGGCAGCGTGCTGGCGGTGCTGCCTTTCCGCGCCCGATTCGGCGGCGCCTCCCTGGCGGCGGCGGGCATCGAGCCCCGCCGGCTGTTCGGCTTCACCCCCCTGTTCGACACCCTGGCGGTGCCCTCGGTGGTGGTGGCGCCGGAGTGGATCATGGGCACCGACTTCAACAACGCCGCCAGCGGTTCCGCTCGGCGCCTGGGCTACAAAAACCTGGCCCAGCTGTTCTCGTCGGTGGCGGCGGCAGTGGAGGCGCCGGGGCAGAAATACGTCTACGCCTACCTGCCGGACATCGACTCCCTCGCCCACGAGCACGGCGCCACCAGTACGAAAGTGGCGGCCCGCTTCGCCGAACTGGACGCCGCCTTCGGCGCTTTCCTGGAAAGCATCCGCGGCACCGACACCCTGGTGATCGCCACCGCCGACCACGGCCTGATCGACACCGCCCCCGACCGCCTGATTCATCTCAACGACCATCCCCAACTGGCGGAAACCCTGGTCCTGCCCCTGTGCGGCGAGCCCCGGGCCGCCTACTGCTACGTCCACCCGGACCAGACCGGGCGGTTCGAAGCCTACGTTTCGGATAAGTTGGCCCACTGCGCCGAACTGCACCGCAGCGAGGACCTGCTGGCGGGGGGCTTTTTCGGCCTGGGCGAGCCTCATCCGCGCTTGGCGGGGCGCATCGGCCACTATGTGCTGCTGATGAAGGGCAACTGGGTGATCAAGGACCAGGTGGCGGGGGAGAAGCCCTTCCGCCACATCGGGGTTCACGGCGGGGTGAGTGGGGAGGAGATGGTGGTGCCGTTGGTGGTGGTGAAGGTGTAGCGCAGGCGACCTCGCCTGCTCTTGAGGTTTTGTATGCGCTGCGCGCATGGATGGATTGGGTGTCGGGGGCTGCCCGACAGCAGGTTACTTTCTTTTGCTTGCCCAAAAGAAGAGTAACCCAAGAAAAGGGCACCCCGCTGCCCCGGCCCTACGGGCTAAATCTCGCCTTGCCGAAAAAATCGGGCGGGCGCCCAAACTCGGGCCTAAAGGCCCTCAGACAAGTGCGCCCGACGGCCCCCGATTTTTTCGGCAAGGCGAGACGGGGCAGAGGGGAGGGCACGTCAAAACCCCACGCTAAGCAACCGCTCTGCCCATAGTCACCTCCTTATTTCCTGTCCGCCCTAGTTTGTTTGAAGGCAACTTGTTGTCCCCTATAGTTAAACAAATTTGGTTTGCAACTTTCAGTAGGGGGTGAATCATGGACGAAGACGAAGCAATGCGACTTGGGTATGACAGAACCAAATACGGATTCACTCGCCAAGACCTCGAAGCGATGGGAGAACGAGCGGTTAGAGACGCTCTTAATACTGGCAAATATGGACATCCCGGCCTTGCCCCATTTGCCTTCGTTTCCGCTTGGTTGGCGGATCAAGAATTCGCCCGTTCTGAAGCAGAATCCGCCAAACGCGATGACCGAGAAAAAGAAACCCTGTCCATCGCCAAAGACGCCAATCGCATCGCTATAGCCAGCTCTCGCTGGGCCATGTGGGCGGCAATCATTGCCATAATAGCTGTCGTAGCTGAGTTCGTTCGTTGGTGGGCTACGTAATTACCAAAGCAGTTAGTGCGCAAGCGTAGAGTGCAATAGCACCGCGTGCCGCATGGCTACGCACCCTAAAACCGTATCGTCTAATCCGGAACGGTCGATCACCGACGCTTTTCTTCCCCTCTGCGCCGCCGAGTAGCGCAGCCGGGCCGGGGGACGTCGGCTGAGGGTGTCTGAGGCCCTTTAGGGCCGAGTTCCTCAGCCGCCCGGCTCGGCGAGCAACGCAGGGAACCCGCAGCGTAGCGGAGGGCGGTGTAGTGGGGTCGCCTTTTCTTTGGTTAGGCGGTTTCAAGGACCAAGTGCAACAGAGGGGTCGAGTGTAATGCCCTGGTTAGCACAATGCTCGCAGAAGACTTCGGCCGGCGTGCGAAAGCCCAGAGACTTCCGCGGTCGAGTGTTGAGAGACCA
>Ga0209269_1000359_pt1 | contig 46487 bp, 45 predicted proteins | sample MTBAKMMethaMetaG_FD_187455 | JGI IMG/M metagenome (GOLD analysis project Ga0209269, IMG submission 187455) | Enrichment culture microbial communities from Arthur Kill intertidal strait, New Jersey, USA, that are MTBE-degrading - MTBE-AKM (Arthur... | ecosystem: Environmental > Aquatic > Marine >... | reverse complement strand
TCAAGCAGGAGATCGGCATGCGCATGAACGATCCGGCCGCCCACCTGCGCACCCGGATGACCGAGGCCATGTTCAAGGGGCATTCGCTCTCCCGTCCCATATTGGGATCGCCTGAGACCCTGGACCGGTTCGATTCATCCTTCCTGAAGGACTATCACCACACCCATTACCACCCGCCGCACGTGGTGGTGTGCGCGGTCGGCAACGTGGACTTCTCCCGGGTGCTGGATTGGGCGGGCCGCTTCGACCACGTGGCCGGGCAGGCCGCCCCTAAGAGGCGGCGCAGGCCGAAGCTCAACGCCGGGGTGAACTTCTTCAAGAAGGGAGCGGACCGCGCCTATATCGGTGTGGGCCTACCCGCCTTCGCCGCGCCGCATGAGATGGCGCTCACGCAGTCCGTTCTCACCACCATACTGTGCGGGGGCACGTCCTCCCGCCTCAACCACCGGATACGGGAGGTGGAGGGCTTGGTGTACTCCATCAGCATGTATCCCCTGACCTTCCACGACTCCGGTTCCCTGATGACATACTGCTCCACGTCCATGGAGCACGTTCCACGGTTGTTCGATTCCCTGGGGCAGGAACTGGCGCGCTTCAAGGACGAAGGCCTGACGGAAGGGGAGCTGGAGAGGGCCAAGTACGGACTGAAGGGCTCCCTGCTCCGAAACGCCTGCCGCCCGGACCAGAACATGAGCTCCCATCTCATCCAGTATCTGGAGATGGGGAAGGTGCAGACCATCGAGGAGCAGCTGAGCGACATAAACGCCGTCACCCCGGAGATGGTGATGAAGGTGGCGGAAGAGCTGTTGAAAAGAGAAAAGGTGTGCACCACCATCTGCGCCGGCCCGGAGATGAGGGCGGAGATGATGGAAGCAGCGGAATCGCTGGACTTCTAGGGTTCGACGACGATCAGCACCTGACCGCCCTCGACGGTCTCTCCCGCCTTGACCCGGACCTCCTTGACCTTGCCGGCCGCCTCGGTCTGGACCTCGTTCTCCATCTTCATGGCCTCAAGGACCGCCACCACCTGGTTGGCGCTGACGGCGTCCCCGACCTTCACCTTCACGGCCATGATCTTTCCGGGCATGGGGGCCAGCACGGCACCGGAGGCGCTGTCCGACTTGCCTCCGACATCCACCTCCTCCACGGCGATGTGCTCTATCTCCCTCACCTGATGGAGCTTTAGGTCCATGGTGCGGTCGTCGGCGGTGACCTTGGCCCCGGTCTCCAGGTCTCCCTCGATGACCAACGGGACCACTTCCCCGTTGACCAAGACCTTGTCCTCCTTGAAGATGCACTTGAAGACATGGTCCTCCACGTCGACCCGGTAATCGCCGCCGTTCTTCTCGACCACCAGCTCATAATCGTGTCCATTGACGGTGACCTTCAGCTTCACAGGGGCCACCCCCCGCTGCCCACGGCCTCACGTCGTGCAGAGACCTTCCAGGCGTCCATGGTGCCTTCAGGGGCCTTGCTGGAGGCGTGCCGCTCGGTGGAGCGCATGTAGAGAACGGCCAGAGCGGCCAGGTCCTTGAGGTTCACACCCTTCTCCATCATCTGGCGGTGCTTGAAGTAGTCCAGCGCCACCGGGGGGAAGAGGGCGTAGGAGAGGACGTCCTCCTCGGAGCAGGTCATATCCTCCTTGCAGGCGTACTCCTCCACCTCCTTGCACAGCTTGTCGAACTCCGGCTCCAGCAGGTCGGCCGGACGCACGGTTATGGGCTTCTCGTCCCCGATGATCTTCCTGCGGATGGCCGGGTCTATCTCCGCGGGCGTCTTGCCGTACAGCCCGCGCACCAGGTTCTTGGTCTCGTTGGTCACCATCTTGTAGCGCTCACCGGCGATGATGTTGAGGACCGCCTGCGTCCCCACTATCTGCGAGGTGGGGGTGACCAGCGGTACATGACCGAGGTCCGCCTTCACCTTCGGGACCTCGGCCAGCACGTCCGCCATGCGGTCCTGCTTCTTGGCCTCCTTGAGCTGGCTGGCCAGGTTCGACATCATGCCCCCGGGGATCTGGTACACCAGCACGTTCGTGTCGATGCCGGTGTGTTCGCTCTCGAAGGCATGGTATTTCGTGCGCACTTCCTTGAAGTACTCGGCGATCTCGCTGAGCTTCTTGAGGTCCAGGCCGGTCTCGTATTCCGTCCCGCGCAACATGGCCACCATGGCCTCCGTGGGGGTCTGGGATGTTCCCAGGGACATGCTGGATATGGCCGTATCGACTATCTCCGCCCCGGCCTCGACGGCCTTCATGTAGGTCCCCATGACCATGCCGGAGGTGGCGTGACAGTGCATGTGCACAGGTAGCCCGATGTCCTCGCGCAGCTGTTTGACCAGCTCGTAGGCGTCCATGGGGGCCAGCATGCCGGCCATGTCCTTGATGCAGATGGTGTCCGCCCCCATCTCCTGCAGCTTGCGGGCGAACTTGATGTATCCCTCGATGGTATGCACTGGGGAGATGGTATAGGATATCGAGGCCTCCACCACCCCGCCGTACTTCTTCACCGCCCTCATGGCCATCTGCATGTTGCGATGGTCGTTCAAGGCGTCGAAGATACGGAAGACGTCTATGCCCCGCTTCACCGCGTTCTTGACGAACTTCTCCAGTATGTCGTCCGCATAATGGCGGTAGCCGACGATGTTCTGCCCCCTCAACAGCATCTGGAAGGGGGTGTTGGGCATCTCCTTCTTGAGCTTGCTGATGCGCTCCCAAGGGTCCTCGCGCAGGAAGCGAAGGCAGGTGTCGAACGTCGCCCCTCCCCACATCTCCACCGACCAGTAGCCTATCTCGTCCAGCAGTGAGGCTATGGGCAACATGTCCTCCGTGCGCATCCGGGTGGCCAGCAGCGATTGGTGCGCGTCCCGCAGCACGGTGTCTGTGATCTTGATCCTCATTCGTATCCCTCAGAGCGGCATGTTGCCGTGCTTCTTGGCCGGGCGGGCCTCGCGCTTGCGGTCCAACATGTCCAGGGCCTCGATCACCCGCATACGGGTGTTGTTCGGTTCGATTATATCGTCCAGATATCCACGTTCGGCCGAGAAGAAGGCCGAGGCGTACATCTTTCGGTACTCGGAGATGAGCACGTCCCTCTTCTCCTGGGGGTCGTCGGCCATGATCAGCTCCTGCTTGAAGACGATGTTGATGGCCCCCTCCGGCCCCACGATGGCTATCTCTGCCGTGGGCCAGGCCAGGTTGGCGTCGGAACGCAGGTGCTTGGACCCCATCACGCAGTAGGCGCCCCCTATGGCCTTGCGGGTGATCACGGTGACCTTGGGCGAGCTGGCCTCGGCGTAAGCGTAGAGCAGCTTGGTGGAGTCCCTCAGCAGTGAGGCGTTCTCCTGCTCCACGCTGGGCAGGTATCCGGGGACGTCCACCAGGGTGACGATGGGGATGTTGAACGAATCGCAGAAGCGTACGAAGCGGGCGGCCTTGAGCGAGGAGTTGGAGTCCAGGGTGCCTGCCAGTACCATGGGCTGGTTGGCCACGATGCCCACCGCCCCTCCGTCCATTCGGGCGAAGGCGGTGATCATGTTCTTGGCGAAGTTCTCTTGCGTCTCCATGAACTCGCCCTTGTCCACGATCTTACGGACGACCTCCTTCATGTCGTAAGGTTTCATGGGGTCATCGGGGATGATGGTGTCAAGGGAGTCCTCCCTCCTTTCCGGGTCGTCCCCCATGGGCTTCCTGGGCGGCTGCTCCAGGTTGTTGCTCGGGAGGTAGGCCAACAGCTTACGGACCTGCTTGACGCAGTCCATGTCATCCTCGGCAACGAAGTGCGCGGAACCGGAACGGATGGCGTGCACGCTCGCCCCTCCCAGCTCCTCGAAGGTCACCGACTCGTTCTGCACGGCCTTGATGACGTCCGGTCCGACCATGAACATGAAGGACTTGTCCTTGACCATGAACACGAAGTCGCTGAGCATGGGCGCGTACACGCCGCTGCCCGCACAGGGGCCCATGACCATGGCTATCTGAGGGATCAGTCCAGAGGCCAGGGTGTGGCGGAGCATGACATCGCCGTATCCGGCCAGGGAGTCCACTCCCTCCTGCAGACGCGCTCCTCCGGAATCGTAAAGGGCGATAAGGGGGCAGCCGGTCTTCACTGCCAGGTCGATCACCTTGCACACCTTCTTGGCGTGCATGCGGCCGACCGAACCGGCGAAGACGGTGAAGTCCTGGGCGTAGACGAACACCTGCCTCCCTTCGATGGTCCCGCGACCGGTGACCACGCCGTCCCCGGGTATCTTCTGCTTCTCCATGCCGAAATGGTAGGTCTGGTGGGACACGAACGTGTCCAGCTCCACGAACGAGCCAGGGTCCAGTAGGGCGTCCACCCTCTCCCTTGCGGTCATCTTTCCTTGCATGCGGTGGGCCTCCACCCTCTCGGCGCCTCCGCCGGCCCTCGACCGCCTCTTCATGTCCCTGAGTTCCTTGACCTTGTCTTCGCCCATGTTGTTCCTCCCATTATTCGTGCTCATAGCTAATGAACGTTACCGGTTTCGAATCGTACCTGTCCGCGGTCCAAGGGGACCACATCGTGCACCGACGTCGCACGGTACACCATCCCGTCCTCGGAACGGAAGACCAGGGAGCCGTCAGCGTCCAGGTACATCCCCTTTCCCCTCACCTTCTGGTCACCGAGCCTGACCTCTATATCTTGGCCCAGGGACTCGGAGTACCTCTCGTAAAGGTCGAGGTCCCGCTCGCCCTTCTTGAACCTTGAATAGAAATCGTCCAACTTGAAAAGCAGGACGTTAAGGAAATGCTCCTGGTCGATATCCTTGCCGCAGATGGCTCTCAGGCTGCCCGCCTCCGGAGCGGTCAACTTGGCGGGGTCGGTGTTCAGGTTGACCCCCACCCCCATGACGAGGAAGCGGGGCTCACCCCCCCTGTAGCAGGTCTCGACCAGCACACCGGCGACCTTCTTTCCCTCCAGCTTGACGTCGTTGGGCCATTTTATGCGAGGGACCGCCCTGCAGACCTCCTCTATGGCCTGGGCCACGGGAAGGCAGGAAAGGACCGTCAAAAGGGTAAGGTCCTGGGCGGGCAGGTCCGGCCTCAGTATCACGGAAAGGTAGACGCCCCCCTCCGGCGACTCCCATATCCTGCCGGTCCGTCCCCTTCCGCCGCTCTGTCTGGTGGCCGTGATGACAGTACCTTCCGGCTCGCCCTCCAGGGCCAAGGCCTTGGCGATGGTGTTGGTGGAATCCACCTCCCCCTTGACCAGGACCCTGCGGCCGACGAGCATCGCTCAAACCTCAGTAGTCGACTGGCCCCTTGCAGCGGAGCGTGAACTCTTCGCCCAGGGTGGCCAGGGCGGATGCGACGACCTGGTCCAGGTCGCCCTGGCGCAGGTCCGCCACCACGTCCATGACCATCCTCTGGCCGTACACCAGCACGCGGGACTGCACCGCCAGCAGGTTGACGTTCTGGGCCGCCAGGGCCTCGGTGGTCTTGTATATGGCGCCGGGCTTGTCCGGGATCTCGAAGGTGAACTCGGCCAGCCTGCTGTCATCGGGCAGGAATGATATGGAAAGGACCCAGGAGTCCACGTCTCCCACCATCATCACCGGGGTACCTTCCTTCACGCCTTCCAGCTGTCCGAGGTAGTCCTTGGGAATGGCGAATTCCCCGTCCTTTATGAGCGAGGGTGAGCGGGACACCTTGCGCAAGGTCTTGACCTTTATCTTGCTGGGCTGCGAACCGACCATCCCCTTGGTATAACGGTCGCTGATGTGCGAATGACTGATCTCCATGCTCTCCACCTTGGAAAGGGCTGCAGGGCTGGTGCGCCGCAGGGAGGCGAAGTCCTCCACCAACTGGGTCGAGTCACCGTAGTATGAAAGGTCAACCAGCATCTTCCAGACCATGGAAATTCCGCAGGTCATGCTGACCGAGACCGAATTGAGGATGTCCACGTTGCGATCGGCCAGGAACTTGGCGGCCTGGGCGCAGGCGCCCGGAGCGTCGATCATGTGAAAGGTGATGTTGCAGAGCTCGCGGTAGTTCTCAGGTCCGAAGGTGGAAAGGACCATCTCGTGTCCCTTGGACCCACCGTGCTCGTACCTGAAGAGGGTGGAGTACACCTGGCTTCCGTCCTCCAGGCCCAATCGCCTGCGGATCTTGTCCCCTATCCTGACCTTACCGTCCTTTACCCTGCTGAAATCCCAAAGCTTCATCTGAGGACCCAAGCGGCAAATATTCTATCCCCTGATAAAGCTTGTCATGCGAATCCTGCCAGGATTCAAAATATTCTTGCGGATTGTGAACTATTGCGGGAAAGTTGACCCAAGCGGTGCCAGTGTGCCGAGGGAAAGCGACCATGCCCGTCCGAAGGTCAATCCTCATCGCCTCCCATCTCGTATTCCATGACCTCTTCCACGCGGCAACGGCAGTTCAGGCAGTCCGATAGCGGTTCGGTCTCCACCATCTTAGCGCCCTTCTCCGTCAACCGCATCATCCCGTCTTCGCCGCTTTCCACCAGACCGCGTCTCTCCAGCTCGCAGATGGACGATTCCACCGCTTCCCTGAGATCGTCGTCCCCCTCTACCGACATGGCCAAGCCCACTCTTTCCAGGCTTTTCACCGGGGAGATTACCCCTATGACCGATCGGTGCACACCCATGCGGCGCAACGAGGGCACGAAGGGATTGAAGAAATCGATGGACAGGCTCTCCAGGTCCATGGTCCTCCCCTCCAGCTCCGGAGGGACGTTCCACAGCAGCTCCGGTGGCGCCATCACATCGTCCCACATGTTCGGAGCGAGCTCGGACAGACGGTCCGGTTCCATCTTCCACCTCAACACCAACGGGTAGTTGCGAAGCAGGAAGGCCAGGTCCCTCAAGGCCCGGTCCGCGTCAAGCCTGACCGCCCTCTCGAAACCTTCGGCGTCGCCCTCCTCCCCGTCCAGCCGACAGCTCCACACCAGGCTGAAAAGGGCCACCTTGGGGAGGTTGAAGGTGTACGTCGAGGTAAGCTGATAGGAACTGCTCATAAGGGGCTGTGTATCCTCCTCCACCGTCCTCACCAGTCCAGAGGGCGAAACCAGCCACACCCAGTCCTCCCAGAGGTCCTCGGGTATCTCATCGAAGGTCAGCTCCATGGCCATTCGAAAAGCCTCCCTCAATTTATAATATCCCCTTTGCTGCCCTCCCTCAATTTTATATATCAGTAATATAGTACCGCCCTACTTAGTAGGGCTCTACCTAGGAGGTCAGGACAACATGATGGGCAAACCGCATATGTACAATGGGAATCGCATAAGCCCCTCCCAATTTATAATGATGATCAAGCTGGCAGATCGTCCAATGTACGGGTACGAGCTGCTGAAGTCTCTGCGTGATGACTATGAGGGCGTTTGGACCCCGCAGACCGGGGCAGTATATCCGGCATTGCGTCGCCTGCAGGAGCACGGTCTTCTTACAGTGGAGAACGTAGATGGAAAGGACCAATACTCCATCTCTAAGGATGGATTGGCCTGGCTGGACGAGACCCTGGCTACCATGACCTCCGGCGTGCTCTTCATGGCTCGGAACATGGAGATAATCGGCCGGGCGTACCTGAGTCGCAAGGGCGAGGTAAACGAGTTCATCCCTCTGGACGAAAAGCCTCCGGAAATACGGCTGAACGAGTTCAAGGTGATCCGTGAGACCATGCTTAGCAACCTCCGAATAATCGAGATGCAAATAGAGGAGCTGGAGAGGGAGGTAAGAGGTTGAATCGCGTTCTCCCTCGAACCCTTTTCTTTCGGACCGGTGCCGGTCCGCATCGCATACCGAACGTCATTTCAAGACACAGAACAAAGCGCTGGTGAAACATGATACTTAAATATCTCAAGTTGAAGGAATGGGCCATTATCGTCGCCTCCACGGCGTTCATAGTGACCCAGGTCTGGATCGACCTGAAGATCCCTGATTACATGTACTCCATCACGAACCTGATCCAGACCGGCGGAACGGTGGGGCAGGTCATGGGCGAGGGATGGCCCATGCTGGGCCTGGCCTTCGCCAGCCTAATCACCTCGCTGATCGTAGGTTTCCTGTCCGCATACGTCGCCACGTCCCTTGCGAAACGGATCCGGTCGCTGCAGTTCGGGAAGGTACAGTCCTTCTCGGCCAACGAGATCAACAAGTTCTCCACCGCAAGCCTCATCAACAGGGCGACCAACGATGTCACTCAGGTGCAGATGGCCGTGGCCATCGGTCTGCAGGTGATGGTGAAGGCGCCCATTATGGCCGGATGGGCCATAATCAAGATCTCAAATAAAAGCTGGCAATGGACCGCCGCCACCGCCGTGACCATCGTAGTGATCATGGCCGTACTGGGGGTGATGATGTACTTCGTCATCCCACGCTTCAAGAAGATACAGTGGTTGACCGATGACGTTAACCGGAACATGCGTGAGAACCTCAAGGGCATACGTGTGATCAGGGCCTACAACGCCGAAGGATACCAGGAGGCCAAGTTCGAGAAGGCCAACGAGGCGCTGACGTCCAACAATCTGTTCACCGGCCGGGCCATGGCCTTGATGATGCCATTCATGTCCACCATGATGAGCCTCCTTTCGCTCTCCATATATTGGATAGGGGCCATAGTCATAGCGGCCACAGTGGGCGTCGGCGCTCAGATCGCTAAGTTCTCGGACATGATCGTGTTCCTAGCCTACGCCATGCAGGTGGTCATGGGGTTCATCATGCTGATCATCGTGTTCTTCATACTGCCCCGGGCCATGGTATCCGCCCGACGCATCGAGGAGATACTGGACACCGAACCGTCGATCAAGGACGGCACGGTGACGGCGACTCCATATCATACCGATGGCGAGATCGTGTTCAACAACGTCGGTTTCAAGTACCCCGGAGCGGCCGATTACGTCCTGAAGGACATCAGCTTCCGGGCGAACAAGGGTGAGACGGTGGCCTTCATCGGCTCCACCGGGAGCGGGAAGAGCACCATAGTCAACCTGTTGCTGCGCTCGTACGATGTGACCGAGGGAAAGATAATCGTGGACGGCGTGGACATTCGCGATTACACGCTCGAAGCACTTCACCGGAAGATAGGATACGTGCCTCAGAAGGCCTCGTTGTTCTCCGGGAGCGTCCTTTCCAACGTTGCCTATGGGGACATGTCCTCCGAACGAACGGTAGAGGACGTCAGGAAGGCGGTGGCCATCGCTCAGGGCGCGGATTTCGTGGAGGGCATGGAAGGGGGGTACGACGCCGCCATCGCCCAAGGCGGCACGAACCTGTCCGGAGGACAGAAGCAGCGTCTCTCTATCGCCAGGGCGGTGTGCCGCAGGCCGGAGATATACATCTTCGACGATTCATTCTCCGCCCTGGACTACCGCACCGACCGCAGCCTTAGGAGCGCCTTGAGGAAGGAGACGTCAAACGTGACCAGCATAATCGTGGCTCAGAGGGTCGGTACCATCATGGACGCGGACAAGATAGTGGTCCTGGACAACGGGAAGGTGACCGGCATCGGCAAGCACCGCGAGCTCCTGGACACCTGTCCGGTGTACCGGGAGATCGTGCAGTCTCAGCTCACCGAGGAGGATCTGAGAAGATGAGCGCTGAAACGGAAAGGCCTCGTAATGTGAGGAGGCCGGGCGGTTTCGGGCCGGGGCACGGGCCTGGTATGTTCGCCGGAAAGCCCAAGAGCTTCAAGACGGCCTGGAAGAAGATGCTGTCCTACATGAGGCCGTACATCCCGGCCCTCATCATCGCCTCCATACTGGTGATTATCGGCACGGTGTTCATCGTCATCGGCCCGGACAAGCTCTCGGAGATGACCGACCTGGTCGCCACCGGAATGATGGCCGGCTCCATCGACCTGACGGCCGTTGCGGAGATAGGAACGTTCCTGGTGACCATCTACCTGTTGTCGGCGGTCCTGAACTACGGTCAGGGCTTCATAGTCGCCACCATGGTCCAGAGGCTGTCCAAGCGGCTAAGGACGGACATATCGGAGAAGATCAATCGCCTTCCGCTGCGATACTTCGACCGCACCAGCTACGGTGACGTGCTCAGCCGGGTGACCAACGACGTGGACACGCTCGGGCAATCGATGAACCAGAGCGTGGGCATGCTGATGAGCGCCTCCGCGCTGCTCATCGGCTCGCTGGTGATGATGCTGTTGACCGACGTGATCATGACCGCGGCGGCCGTCCTGTCCGCCTTCGGCGGCTTCATGATCATGGCCCTGATAATGACCAAGTCGCAAAAGCACTTCCAACGCCAGCAGAACCACCTCGGCCGGCTCAACGGACATGTCGAGGAGATGTACACCGGTCACGTGATCGTAAAGGCGTACAACGGCGAGAAGGGCGCGCAGAAGGAGTTCGAGACCATAAACGACGATCTCTTCGACAGCGCCTTCAAATCGCTGTTCCTCTCGGGCATGATGATGCCCCTCATGGGGTTCATCGGTAACCTCGGGTATGTGGTGGTCTGTATCGTCGGCGCCATCCAGGTGGTGAACGGCACTATATCCATAGGGGTCATCGTGGCCTTCATGATATACGTGCGGCTGTTCACCCAGCCGCTCACCCAGCTGGGGCAGGCTACGACCAGCCTGCAGTCCGTGGCCGCTGCCTCGGAAAGGGTGTTCGAGTTCCTGGAGGAACCGGAGATGGAGGGCGAGGAAGGGAAGAAGCTGGTGCACACCGATATCAAGGGGGACGTGGAGTTCAGGAACGTCTCGTTCAGCTACATCCCCGAGAAGGAGGTCATACACGACTTCTCCTTCCACGTCAAGGCCGGGCAGAAGGTGGCCATCGTCGGCCCCACCGGTGCGGGCAAGACCACCATCGTCAACCTGCTGATGCGCTTCTACGAGGTCAACGCAGGGGACATACTTGTCGATGGCATATCGACCAAGCAGCTCACCAGGAAGAACGTGCATGAAATGTTCTGCATGGTGCTGCAGGACACCTGGCTGTTCGAGGGGACCATTCGCGAAAACATAGCCTACTGCAAGGAAGGGGTCACCGACGAGATGATCGAGGCCGCCTGCAAAGCGGTGGGCATCCATCACTTCATCAGCACCCTTGCGAAAGGTTACGACACCGTTCTCGACGAGGACTCCAAGATCTCCATGGGGCAAAGGCAGCAGATGACCATCGCCCGAGCGGTGGTGCAGAACGCGCCGCTGCTGATATTGGACGAGGCGACCAGTTCGGTGGACACCAGGACGGAGAAGATAATCCAGAAGGCAATGGAGGACCTCACCGTCGGAAGGACGTCCTTCATCATCGCCCACCGCCTCTCGACCATAAAGGATGCGGACACCATCCTGGTCATGAGGGATGGGAACATAGTGGAGAACGGGACCCACGAGGAACTGCTGGAGCGCGGAGGCTTCTACAGCGACCTGTACAACAGCCAGTTCGAGAACTGCGACTGAACGTCCTTTTGCAAACCCCTTACCAACCTTTATTCTTCATCACCGCGATGAACTGGGTGGAGGTAATCATGCTCCTGCCGGACCGTGTCATCAAAGCCCCGTTCGCCCACACCTACTCCATAATCGCCAGGGACGAGGAGAGCGGTGAGATGGGGGCAGGCGTGCAATCGCATTGGTTCTCGGTGGGAAAGGTGGTCCCTTGGGCCCTGGCCGGCGTCGGCGTGGTGGTGACGCAGTCCTTCACCAACCCTGCCTTCGGTCCCCTGGGGCTGGAGATGCTGGGGCGTGGGGCCTCCCCACAGGAAACGGTAGAGCGATTGGTCAAGGAGGACGATGGACGGGACTATCGGCAGCTGGCGGTCATCGACGCCCAAGGCAATACCCACGCGTACACCGGAAGTAAATGCACGGCCGAGGCCGGGCATATCTGCGGCAAGAACTTCTCGGTGCAGGCGAACATGATGCTAAAGGACACGGTCTGGAAGGCCATGGCCGGGGCGTTCGAAGGGTCCGAAGGACCTCTGGCCGAACGGATGCTCACCGCCCTGAACGCTGCTGAGGCCGAAGGCGGTGACGCCAGGGGGAGGCAGAGCTCCGCTCTGGTCGTGGTCAGAGGACAGAGCACCGGGCAGGTGTGGAAGGACCGTCTGGTGGACCTCAGGGTGGACGATCACACCGAACCGCTGAAGGAGCTTGGGCGGCTGCTCAAGGTCTATCGCGCCTATGAGAGCATGGACGCCGGCGACGCGGCGATGGAGAAGGGGGACATGGGGGCGGCGCTGCGCTACTATTCTAAAGCGGAGGAGATGTTCCCCCAGAACGAGGAGATGGTGTTCTGGCACGCCGTCGGTCTGGCCAACAACGGATGCTTCGCGGAGTGCGTTCCCCTTTTCCGCAAGGCGTTCGCCATGAACCCCAACTGGAAGGTAATGGTGCCCCGGTTGGTCATAAACGGTTTGCTAGACCTTGATCAGGAACGGATCGACCGTTTGCTCAATGGATGAGCAACACTTACCACATCTCTCCGCAAAAGCTCTTCTTAGAAGTACCAATGATGGGCCAAGATATAACCTTCCATCAAGATCAGAGCAGTGACGATGACGATCCCCTTCCTATTGGTGAATCCTCTCCTGTCGGTAAAGACCATGCCAACCAGCACCATAACGCTCGACAGCACGATGGCCAGGTAGGGCAGGACCCCGATCAAGATCACATCTCCGAAGTCAGGGATGGGTATGGCAAGGGCCCAGAGGGCGATGGGGTAGATGATGATGGAGGCGGTCCAAGCGATGGCCAGCAGCCCCATCATTATTATGAGCTTGCTCAGGGATGAACGACGCACCAGTTCCTTGGTGGCAGGAGATGTCTCGTCCTTGGCACGCCCCTTGTCCAAGGAAACCACGGTGTTGGTTACGTAACTGAACATCACCATGTATGGAAGCAGGAGCAGATCCCAATATGTCCTCAGGGCGTCGATGCTGACATCATCGATCACCGTCCATGTGGTCACCCTCGGCGTCCAGGTGTCGACAAAGTCCCAGCATGCACAGTAAGACACGACGATGTTGATGGCCATAATCATTAGGATCCCTATGATGAAGATGTGGTTTGACCGGAGGGAACGCATGTCCTTGCCAATCTGTTCCAAGAGAGGGCTCAAGGGCCCGTCCCCTTCTCCATAAGGAAGAGATCGTTCCTGTGGATCGTCAGCGGTACGAGCGGCCTTCCTTCCGTCCACGTCAGTATTGCAGGACATCCGTCCATCCCCCCTCCCATTGACCCCAGAAACCGAAATGATACTCGCCTTTCGAGGTGACCAAGAACGCATCGAAGTACACCTCGGGACGGAGCGCAGCATATGACGCTCCAAAGGGGTTCGGATAGCCCTGCTCCGGCAAGCTGATGTTGAAGACCAGCGTCCGGAACGTATCCACATCTGCCGAGAGGGCGACACCCGTCTCGTTCCAATAGAGCATGACCTCATCCCCTATCTCCAAGGGGTTTCCGGGAGAATAGAGGCTGGCATGAAGGTCGCAGGTCATTTCGCCCAAGGTGCCAGGAGGTGCCTTCATCGCGATATCATAGGTAACGTTGTCGTCGGGATTGTTCACCGCTCCTATGCTGGCATCCAGAGAATCGTAGTAGAAAATCGCTTTCTCGTCTATGATGAAAACGTAATCGCCATCAGCGAAATCGGTGGTCTGGGAGGGTACTATGATATAATTGCCGCTGGTGGCTGGGTAATAGATGAAGCGGTGGCCGCTCTCGGACCATTCATCGACAGTGACCGTCCCGTTCCAGCTCAGCTGCAGGGAGCCATTCTGGCTGCTGAAATGGTCGAAGTGGACCTTGGCGGTATAGGGGTAAAGTTCAGCCCGAGCTCTGAGGTCTTCCATGACCAACTGGTCATCGAACAAGGTATCCAGATCTGTCATGTCCGATAGCTTCCAGATGTCAATGCCGCCATACGGGACCCCATCGCTCTCATTGTAAGGGTCCACGAGATCGAACACGTTATTATCGTTCAGGGATACCAATCGGAAGGTCACGTTCTCGTTCGAACCGAACACATTCTTATCGGCTTCCACCGTCAGGTACACCACGCGTCCGTCGTTGAACGAGCAATAAATGGCGAATGATAGTAATCCAGTGCCTAAAAGCAGGCACGCCACGACCACGACCATAGCCTTTCCGCTCTTATCAACCCCATCCTCCCCCAACGCGTTCTACCCCGAACCCACTTGAATGTCATGCACAATAAGACTAACGGAACATTTCCAATCACGTGAGTAGAAAACGGCGATCGGTATGGATGGAGGTAGAAGGACCATCCCCTCTTTCATTGATTATTCAGGACGCACGTCCTTCTCCAACACGATGTTGTTGCTGATGAGGTTGATCTCCTTCACCCGCACGTTGCGGAACTCCAGTCGGTCGCCCACATCGTCCAGTATGATGAGCGTATCATCCTCCTTCACCAACCGCACGGCGTTCTGGACCAGCTCCAGCACACCATCTCCAGTGGACATGTAGACCGTGGAACGGCACATGGGAACGGTATCGCTGTCCGTAAATAAAAAAGGATTCAAGGTCAAGCGAACTTCCACTGCGCGTACTTCCCCTTCTTCTTGGTCGGGGGCACGATGGCTCCGAACATGGTGAACGAATAGCGTACCGGTACGCGCTTCCTCGGTCCGGTCCAATAGGGGCATTTCGTGCACTTGAACCCCAGCTCCACCTTCTTGTCGTCCAGGGTCAGGTTGTGCAGCTCCTCTGTGGGGGAGGTGCACACTGGACAACGTCCCTTGTGGCTGGTCTCCTTGGTCTCCCGGTACAGGATGGTCACCTTGGCCAAATTGCGGTGCAAGGCCATCTTCCTCATGCGGACCTCCCCCACCTTGTAGTCAGGGTTCTTCCGCTTCAGGTCCTCCAACACCAGCTCGGTGAAGCGACGCTGGGAGGAAATGCTCTGTTGCTCCCGGATCACCCTTCTTATGGAATCCTCTAGGACCTTGGCGGAGGGTATGCGGTAGACCATCCGAAACGAATCTGATAGTGAATACTCAAAACTTTGCTAAAGGTCCCCTAGGTCCCTGAGGACCACGACCGTCCTTACATCGAGGTCCGTCAGCCATTCCAGCTCCAGTCCCAGTACGCTGTGGCATCTGTTGCATTCGAGGCACCTTGAAAAATCAAGGCAGCAGCCTCCGTTGCGGTAGCGTTCAGTTATGAAACGCGGGTCCTTGATCCTGGCACGCTCTCGTCCTTTATGGTCGGTCCGAACATCGTACGGGTAGGCCATATATCCGTAGTGAATTCCGTATAAACGGTGGCAACCACAAATTGGACATTTCAGGCGATCTCTCATGGTGAACAGATCACCCGACGATGTTCCACTTGAAATCATCTCTGTCATACGGTCTGAGGGCTAATCGTACCGTTCGCTCGCTCCGCAGGAAAATTGTTTAATCGCCCGCAACGATTCATTATGGGGCAAGGGACATGAAAAAGAGCAAGGTCGTCATCATGGGCGCGGCCGGACGTGATTTCCACAACTTCAACACCTACTTCCGGGACAACGAGAGATACGAGGTGGTGGCCTTCACCGCCGCCCAGATACCGAACATAGATGGTCGCTGCTATCCGGCGGCGTTGTCCGGTTCCTTGTACCCCAATGGAATACCTATCATGGCCGAGGACGAGCTGCCTACCATCATCCGCAAGAACAAGGTGGACCAGGTGGTGTTCGCTTACAGCGACATATCACACATGGAACTGATGCACAAGGCCTCCTGGGTGCTGTCGCTAGGGGCCGACTTCCGGCTGATGGGGAATTCGAAGATCACCCTGCAGTCCAACAAACCGGTCATATCGGTCTGCGCGGTACGTACCGGCGCCGGCAAGTCCCAGACCACCAGGCGCCTTTGCTCCATTCTGCACGACCGTGGCCTGAAGGTAGTTGCCGTGCGGCACCCCATGCCCTACGGGGACCTCGCCAAGCAGGCCGTGCAGCGTTACGCGGAGTACGCCGACCTGGACAAGCACGACTGCACCATCGAGGAGAGGGAAGAGTACGAGCCGCTGATCGACAACGGCATAGTGGTGTACGCCGGGGTCGATTACGAGCGCATATTGAGGGAGGCTGAGAAGGAGGCTGACGTCATCGTTTGGGACGGCGGCAACAACGACCTGCCCTTCTTCAGAAGCAACCTGCACATCGTCATGGCCGATCCCCATCGCGCCGGGCACGAGATCTCCTATCATCCCGGAGAGGTGAACCTCAGGCTGGCGGACGTGGTCATCATAAACAAGGTGCAGACGGCCGACCGCCGGAACATATTGAGGGTGAAGGAGAACATCTTAAAGTTCAATCCCAAGGCCATCGTCATCGAGGCCGCTTCCCCCATCAAGGTCGACGACCCTTCCATGGTGAAGGGGAAGAGGGCGTTGGTGGTGGAGGACGGCCCGACGCTCACGCACGGGGAGATGGCCTTCGGCGCCGGGACCATAGCCGCAGAGGACAACGGTGCCCTGGACATCATAGACCCCAGACCATACGCGGTCGGTTCTATCAAGGCCTTGTACGAGAAGTACAGGCATCTCGGCCCCATCCTGCCGGCCATGGGCTACACGGACGAGCAGATCGCGGATATGGAGGAGACCATCAACAAGGCGGACTGCGACGTCGTCGTGGCGGGAACTCCGGTGGACCTGCGGCGGGTGATGAACGTGAACAAGCCCATAGTGCGTGTGCGCTACGAACTTGCGGAGATCGGCAAGCCCACGCTGGAGGACATACTGGATGAGAAGCTTGGTCCGGTGCTCTCCGTCTGCCACGGAGATTCCTGTCGAGTGATCTAGGCTATTTCCTGTCCCTCAACCATTTGATGTCGTCCTGAGCCTCGGCCTCGCTCTCGTAGATCCCCATCTGCCGGCCCATCTCCACTGCGAACTCCGCATAGGCCTGTCCTTGACCGGTTATTATGTTTCCGTCCACGGTCACGTACTCGTTGGTGAATATGGACCTCTCGAACTCCTTGCCAGGACTCTCCAGGCTGTGGGTGCAGCGCCGACCGTCCAGCACGCCTGCGTAGGCCAGCCATTGTGGCCCGCCGCATATGGCCGCCAGTTTTCCACCTCTTTCGTTCACCGTTCTGATAAGCTTGACCAACGCCTCGACCTTCTCCTTGTTCGCCTCATCATCGATGATGTCCATGGGGTTGCCACCAGGGATCACCAGCAGATCCACGTTATCAGGATCGACATCGGTCACGTCCAGGTCGACCACTGTCCAAAGGTTCTCCAGGGAACGGCACGGCTTGTTTCCCAGACCGACCGTGGCGGTCTTCAGCTTCGCCAAATTGTTGGCCACGAAGACCAGCTCGAAGCCGGCGTACCCTTCGTAAAGCAGATAGAAGATGCGGGGGCCATCGCTCATGATCCACGATGCTTTTCCTGACACATATTGCTTGCCACCATCATATGAGCGGAGGCCGTCCCTCCTTGATCATACGGGCCGCAACTTCCGTTCTGCGAATCCTGGTCTCCTCACGTTTGGCATCGAATATCCAAGCGGCGAAATGCCTACGATGAGACTCAGGAAGGGAATCGAACATCGCCCTCACCTCCGGTTCATCCCGGAACAGTGACGAGATCATCTCCGCGGTCGGCATCTCTCTTTCCTTCAGTGCCGAGACCCGTTCTCCGATATCTCCCAGGACCTCTAACCCAGAGGGCGTCATTCGGTCCTCAGAGATGAGACGCTGAGCTATGTGCAGGTTCGTCCTCGACCAACGGCTGGAACTGCGTCTGGGGGTGAACTTGCGAACATATCGTTCATCGTCCAGCCTCTTGATGATGCTGTCGATCCACCCATACCGGATGGTCTCCTCCAACGCTTCCTCATAGGATATTCCTTGTTCTTGTGCCCCCTTGCGGTAATACAGCATCCAGATGCCCCTGGAGGCGGCATGGTTGTCTCGCAGCCATGCTTCCCATTCGTTTCGGTCCCTGAAGAAGAGCGTTTCCAGTTCGATCGAGCTTTTCGGAGACATTTCCATTCACCTCCACCATCTATTGCCCCTATGTTTGTCAGAGTCTCCGAAGATCCTTGCCCACTTTGTCTTCTCCTCGACCCGTTGTACGTCGGTCCCACCGCAACGGGGGCAGCGGTCCTGCTTGAGCTCTGTCTCCACCTCGAAATCGTGACCGCATTCGCAATGCCATTTGATGCTGCGGGACATCTGCAAATCCATCCTTCGCACTCGAATGGTCGCCCGTCGATTTATTCATATCCTAAGAAGTGCGATATTTCGTCGATGCCAACGATCAGAGAGGTGGTCAAGGTTCTCCCTGGGCAGGCCACTCGCGATGGCGCTGGGGTCAAGCTGACCAGGATGTTCGGTCGGGACGAGGCGGTCCTTATGGACCCTTTCCTCCTGTTGGACCATTTCGGTTCTGACCGACCGGAGGATTATTTGCCTGGGTTTCCGATGCACCCGCACCGGGGGATCGAGACCGTCACCTACATGCTAGACGGTTTCATGGACCACCGGGACAGCCTCGGTAACTCCGGCACCATCGGTCCGGGGGACGTTCAATGGATGACCGCCGGGAGCGGCATAATCCATGAGGAGATGCCTAGAAAGGCCCAAGGGTGGATGCAGGGCTTTCAGCTGTGGGTGAACCTGCCGAGGGCGTGCAAGATGATGCCCCCGTGCTACCGGCAGGTGCGCAAGGAGGACATTCCAGTGTTCGAACTGGGAGGCGGCTCCTCCATCAAAGTGATCGCCGGGGAATCGCAGGGACTGGTAGGACCGGTGAAGGACATGGCGGTGGACGTCAAGTACTTGGACATGACGCTAGGTCCCCGTACGGCGTTGGAGCACGAGATCCCCCTGGATAGGAACGCCTTCGTCATGGTGTACGAGGGGCAGCTCGTCGTCGGTAAAAGAAACCCGCAGGTCGTTCCGACCGGGAGCGTAGGCGTGCTGGGTACAGGTGATACCTATATGTTCAGCACAGGGAACCGGACCGCGCGGTTCATGCTCGCCTCGGCCAAGCCGTTAAGGGAGCCCATTGCATGGGGCGGCCCTATCGTCATGAACACGGAAGAGGAGCTGGACCAGGCCTTCGCCGAACTGAAGGAAGGGTCCTTCGTAAAGTGAGTTCGCTCTCATCTCCGCCGCGACCTTGACAAATTTATTATGGTAAATCGGCCATGGCCGAAGTACGCGGGGGTAGCCAAGCTTGGCCAACGGCGCAGGACTTAAGATTCTGTCCTTAGTGGTTCAAGGGTTCGAATCCCTTCCCCCGCACCAGTTCTCATCCACCACCCATCGATTTTTCCTTTATAATTTTAAAAATATTGCTTGTCAGTAACATTAAATTTGTTAAGAACGAATAATTATATAAATAATAAATTCTAGCACACACGGGGAAATCAATGAAACTTTTCACCAAATCAAATTCCGGATATCTTCTAGCCCTTGCCGCCGGCCAGTTCCTCGTTTTATTGATGCTGGCCGAATCGATCGCTCCCGATTACAGCATGCATACCAATGCCATCAGCGATCTGGGGACGATTGCTGAAACGGAACTATTGTTCAACACATCGTTGTTCCTAATAGGCCTGCTGAACTTCGCGGCCGGCTATGTTCTCTTTAAATCGATCGGGGACCGCAAGGTGTTCATCGTTTTCGCCCTTGGCGGAATAGGGGCCATAGGCGCCGGCCTCATACCGCTGGACAGCCCGATCGGCGTTCACGGGCTCTTCGCGCTCTTCGCCTTCGTGTTCATCAACGTGGAAGCGATGGTCGCCGGTAGGTTGGCCCAGTTCCCCTTGGACAGGATATCGTTGCTCTTGGGCGTCCTGGGCATAATATTCGTCCCGGTCATGATCATGGTCGACTCCGGCTCTTTGGATGTGACAGGAAGCATAGGCCACGGCGGCGTCGAGAGGATGATTGCATTTCCCTGTCTGATCTGGATGCTGGTGTTCGGAGGTTACCTCGTCTCCTCTCCCGAGCTGAAGAAGTGAGCAGGGGGAATCGCCGCCTCGCAATCGGGCCGGCATGCACACACCCAGGCCCGTCCACTAGAATCAAATTGACGTCTCAAACATTGCCAGGAACTGGTAAACATCCGACAGCCGATTCAGGTCGATTCTTAGCGACACAACGTCCGATGATGATGGTCACGGCCAATGTACAAGGCGATGTCATTTCGGCGTAGGACTTAAGATTCTGTCCTTAGTGGTTCGTGGGTTCGGATCCCTCCCCCCGCACCAACTCTCTAGGGGTTATAGACATCTTTTAGAAATGTCACCCTGACACACTGAGTCACAGTGAGTATATATTATTTCATTAATATTAACTATTAATCATATAATAATAAAATGTTAAATATCTATTAAGGCAATCATGATGTTGTCCCGATCGTGGATTGGGATTCTGTAGGGTTTGTTAAAGCAAGTCCGGTTCGAGTAAATATTATTAATAAATTAAGCGAGAAACCAATGAGTCCGAAAGAGTTAACCAAATCCCTAGCGATACATTTCCCGCAAGTAAGTTTAGCATTGAAACAACTGACTGAGAGAGGAATTACCATTTGTTTAACAGATTCCAGATTAAAGGGACGATTATATGGTTTAACCGATCTTGGTCAAAGCATCATAAAAATGCTCTGAAATGAGTTGAAAAAATGAGCGTTCAAACAAATTTAGATACTGTAGAACAAAAACCGAATAACGACCAGATCATATCATGGAATTTTCCATCGAGGGGGACATTAGACTCGTCACATGGAATCCATACATATGTTGCATCAATGAATCCGCATCTGGCTAGAGAATTAATCAAAATGCTTGTTCCAGGAGATGGGAACTTATTAGATCCGTTTGTCGGAGGTGGTGCGGTACTTGTTGAAGGTCTCTTGCACGGGTGCCCTTCAGTAGGAATTGATGTAAATCCACTCGCAGTACTAATATCAAAAGTGAAGACGACTTATGTGGACAAAACAAAATTATCGTGTACGTATCATAAAATCCTGAAAGATTATCAAGCACTGACCATAGATCCTTTAGAATTCCCAAAGCAATATAAAATTGAATATTGGTTCAAACCAGAATCAATCACACCATTAACTAAATTAATCAATCTTATTCAACAAATCGATGATCCTGATGTTAGAGATGTGTTTAAAGTAGCTTTCTCAGCAACTGTAAGAGATGTATCCCTAACATACAGGGGAGAAGTAAGATTGAGACATCTGGAAGAAAAAGATTTGCAAAAATTCAACCCGAATGTTCTTAAAAAATTTGAGGAAAGATCGAGATTGACAATAGACCGGGTTTCGTGTTTACCAAAAAATCATATTGTCAAAATTCAAGCTGGAAATGCAATGAAAATTAACTATCCCGATGATAGTTTTTCAACAATTGTCTGTTCACCCCCATACGGGGATGATCGAAACGGAGTGGGGTATTTTCAATTTTCTAAGAATATGTTATTCTGGCTTGGTTATTCAGATTTACAGATTAGGGAAGCGAAAAATGGTTTCCTAGGTGAAATAAAAGGAAAAAATAAACCAAATTCAAACGAGTTAGATCAAGTCCTTGAAAAAATCGAGAATAATCCAATTCCAAGCAATCCCCGGGCTATTGAGGAATGCCTGGCGTTCTATCATGATTATCAATTGGCCATAAGTGAAATGGCTAGAGTATGCAGTGGAAAAATTGCTATTGTCATTGGTAATCGGACGTTGTCTAAGACGCAAATAGATAATGCAAAAATTACAACCGAGTTCATGTACGACCTTGGTTTAACGCTCGATCAATATTATTACCGAATTATCGATAAAAAAAGAATAGGTGTAATGCCACCCGGGAACGGTCAAAGAGATAAGAGTGGAGGGGGATTAATCAATAAGGAACACACCTTGATTTATTCGAAACATTAAGGGATCTTCTTTTTAATATTGTTCCAAAATTCCACAGAATCCCTACAGAATTGATCTTGTTGTTTTTTCATATTCAAAGTAACTATCTGCTTACCCGATTGGGTAGGCGGTATTGAGGGAACAGAACGGGAATTAAATGAATAACAGTTGTCAAAACTACCGTGAATTTCAATGTATTTGCGCTTTTCCGAGGGCCTATTAACCGTACCCAATTCTCCTTTATTGACAAGATCCCCATGTGGTGGTGGAAATGATTTTACATCTAATGTCATTAGTGGTGAAAAGAAACCATTAGATTGCATAGCAGTCGAAGCGGGAACATCATCAGATACTCTTTCCGCCAAACTCGCTTTTACATGGACGCCTCCAAAAACATGAAATCGATTTGTTTTGTATCCCTCCAAAACAACATCCAGTTTAGCGTCTCCTACAGTAGTCTCACAACCCATATCCATCAAGGCTTGTCTTTTAGCCTCTCTACTTATTAGCGGTCTTAATTGAATCTCATTTGAGATTAACAATGGATTATAATAGGCTGCAACAAAAATTTCAAACGCTTCCCCACCCGCTCTTACCCAACTCTGTTGAGGATTTGAGGGGGATGGTGCAGCTAGAAAACATCGATAAATTATGTGGTGCCAAAGGTCGCTCGGGTTTGCATCTGGACATAACGTAATTGCATACATTAATGATTTTGAGATCGCATCTCTTTTTTTCGGTTCCGAAACTAGTTGATTATTGAGGTAAGAACGGATGCTGTGATACTGATCATCAGTAACATTTTCAAGAACAACAACAACTCCTTTTTCAATAAATTGCATCGGTGGCAATATAATTGTTGATGATTTATTGATGATTAACTAATAATTAACATTTGATTATCGATTGGTGAAGAGGGTTTAAACAGATAAATTATTGAATTATAGGAATTATTTTACCAGCGAATCTCGTTCTAACTTATCTTGAGAAGCCGATTAATTCGTCCTTCGATCATTTTAACCAGTTCCAACATCGACTTATTCACCTGTTCTCGATCTACTCCATAGTGTGCTCTCCGATGGCAGTTGGGACATATCCCTATAACAAAATCCGGATGATCTGGGCCGCCATCAGCTAACTTTTTTATGTGGTGGACCTCGAGATAAAGGATTCCATCAGAAGTTATGAAAGGTGCTTTGGACTGACAATACTCACAAACCCCATTTGCTCGTTTTAACCCATATGCGCGAATTGCAGTACTTCTTTCTCGAATTGTTACTTTTCGTTCAGAAGTCTGAGTATTTGTTGACGATGAAGCCATCGCCTTCTTTCGTAGGGTTGATAATTCATCTTTCAAAAGGACTTGAACATCTTTATCTGATGCATCTGCAGCATCAATTGGCAGCAAGGCGAATTGGATGGTTTTTCGATGGATACCTCTAGTATCCTCATCAAGAATATTGTATCCAGTGCATATCATTTGACCGATGTACTTTACCTGGCCTCCCCCGAGTATCTGGAATAAGTGAAGTTCTTTCCCATTTTTCTGATGATCGCGGATTTCTGCATTTCCACGAACGAACGTCATATCCCCGGTTTGACCTTCTCCCGAATAAAGGAAAATTCCGTCATCTCTCCAACCATCATGATAACCATGCTCCTTTCCAGAGGCGCCAGTAAACAGAAGAATTGTTTTGAAATCGTGCGGTGTTGAAATGCCATATTGGCGTTGTCCTCCAATAGAATCGTGAATTTCTTGTCGCTGGTAAACTGAATCCCGTCTAAGGTCCAACATCATTGCTTGGAAGGTGGTGTCAATATTTATCGATGAGCTATTCAAACAATTTACATGTAACGATGGTCTGGGTGCTAGCAATGCGGATATATCAAAAATAAGGTGCGGCCTTTCTATTTAATTGAATGATAATAACAGATATTATTATAATTATATTAATTCGAAACTCGTTATGACGATTAACAAATGATTATAAAAGGGATTAAATGAGGGCGGTTCAAAGTTTAAACGAATTTAAAGAAATGGCTCAAAGAACATTTCAAAACAACCAAGAGTCGTTGGATACAGATGGTGTGCTGAAAAATCCCCATCTTAAAGCTTACCTCCTCGAATCCAATCATAAGAAAATTTCAGATTCATCATCTTGTCCTCTGGGTCAGTGGAAAGCCCTTGAGGATAGCAGGGGTTGGTTCACCAACATTGATAACGATAATCCGTATTCATTTTTTATTGATACTACAGATGACCGAGTTTGGAAACTGTATAGTTTATTGGATGTAAAAAGATCCGATGTCCTTGTAAATGAATGGATAACGCACTGTAAAGGAATGGATTATTGTTGGTTATCAAGGCAACAACTTCTCCATTGGGAAGGACGAGATAACTGGGAAGAAAGAGGAATTGGAATTAGATATGCAGATGGTCTGGCACCCGAGGATACAGCTGGTAATTTTAGCTTAAAAGCTTGGCATGGGGCAGGAAGGCATATTGAAGGTTTAAACGAACTTCTTGATAAAGCGAAAGAAGCATTTGCCATACACAGTATTAGGTGGCAGAAAAAATCTGGCAACGATGCGGAAATTATAACTGAATGGTATAGTAATGGGAAAGTCACCATCAGCAAAGGAAATGACATTGATGAAGTGCTAGCAACGATTTCTGAGATGGCGATTAGGTATAAGGGTTCATTATTAGCCGCGGCTCGTTTAAGAGACTCAAAAATGGGAGCGTTTGAACTGAATTTTACTCAAAAAATTGACTTAGATGCATTTACATTAAAAGTGTTAAAGGGTGTAGGAGATATGCGTCTTTGGTTGGTAGAATTAGAACACGAACCTGACTTTAGACGGTTTAAAGGTGTCGATTTACATAACTGGGACCGAGTTTTTCTTGACGTGGGTATCGATTATGCATATTTGACAATTCCAAAAAAAGGATGTGTTAATGCAGCTCCAAGGATAGCTGCAATTCAGGGCGAGGATAACTCCGGAAAAACTCAGATTTATTACGATGGGGTGAAAATTTTTGATTGATGCATGCCCCAGAATTGTTCTTTGGAGAAGAGTAGTCCATCTTTTTCACGAATATAAACATCAAAATTTTGTTGGACCATTTAAAATGGCCGGATTTGATGAATACAAAGTAGAGCCGTATTTCTTGGATGAAGACGGCAATATTGGGGAACCGGATATTGTTGCGACAAGTGCTCAATCATGGATATGTGTCGAAATTACTATGTGGAATGGATCAAAGGAGAATCAATTGGCCGCCTATCAAAAGCTGAAGTCGGAATATTTAGCCAGTTGTGGATTACGTCAACTTGCATATCAACCAGATGTGATGGGGGCAAGATGTGAATCTTACAACGATGGCCCGTTTTGCCAGTTGGTATTGAATGACCATTTTGATGTTGAAAACATTGATCGAATAAATGACCCAATGCTGAAAAAGGCACTTGAGGATTCTATTGGATTGGATTTGAGAAGAATCCCCCAGACAAAATTTACAATTATTCCCGAGTGTTCAATACCAGAGATTAGGCAAGGAATATTCGATCAAGTCATGATGCTATTCGAACCTGATGGCAATGGATTAAGTGCAATTGAAATTACTGAAAATGCTCTTGATAGTTTAAATGATAAAATTCGAGTTCAGAGGAAACACAAATTGATAGAAGAAGTCCGAGAACAAATGAAAATATTGGTTAAAAATGAGCTAAAAAATTATCTTGAAGAGACAGTTGAAGGTAGGTTTAAACCAAAAAGCGACTATCAAGACCATTATGCCACTCGAGAAAAAATCGGTTCTATTTTAAAAAGATGGGCTGGACTGACATCGATACAAGATACTAAATTGACTGATTTTTAATAACAATTAATCGAATTCCCATTTGTTGGTAAATGGTAGTAAATCATGTTAGATGAGATTTCTCACAATACCTGTCTCATTTCCTTCTCATAGCACCGATTCAACCTTTTCAAGGTCTTTGTTGCTGGCTTGAGACGGCTACCTTCTCGAACCTTCCGCTGCATTCGAATCAGCTGCCTCTTAGAGATACCGTACTTCACCGATGTTTTCGATTTCAGCTGTAGGATGAATGCGTCCAACTCCACAGTCCCTTTTTGAACTTGTTCAGGATTTGCTATGATCTGGTAATCATCTGTTTTCACTCCAAGTATTTCGGAATCGTCTAGGTTGTTCGACTCCTTACCGATGTTAATTACAGATTTGATTCGAACGTGTCGCCTTTGCAAAACCCCCACGTCTCCGGCAAACTTGGCCTCGGGGTGTTTTTTAAAGTTGAAATAAACCTCAGTCATCGGTTTCCAGTATTCCATTCCGCACAGAACGTTCCCGGTGGAGTAATCGATAAATTGTTGGTGAACCACCTTCTGTGGATCCTTGGTGAATGGAGCCATGGGTTTCACCATATCGTTGGGTTGAACGGAATTTTGTACTTGTCCACCAATAAGGAAGAAATTGAACGGTTTGACCTGGTTATCATAGGATTTACCTTTATTGATAACCCGGAACCTCCTCAGCACATCTGTTGAGGTAACAGCCATCTTTGAAACCGCGAATATGGAGGCGTATTTTTGTTCAATAACCTCCCGCTGGCTGGGATTATAATGCTCGGCCAGAATATCCTTCCAAATAACCTCCTGCCATTTCTTATCCGGATTACCACGGAACGGGTTGAGTATGTGCCCAAGTCCATGAAGGGAATGTTTCCTAACGACCGGAATTCCATTTTCGAAATAGTAGAGAACATACCTTTTTACCGCAATTCCATAGAACCACAATTCCAATTTTTCCTTGGTGACAGGATGGAAGTTTTCCTTTTCCAATTTAAACAAGGCGTCATCGAACTGGTAGGGGGATAACTTTTGGAAGTAGGACTGGACCTCTTCCAGGTATTCTTCCGGTATAGCCATGCTGTCAGTGTCACAAAATGCGTAGATCGAATTGTGTTTCTGCAATAATGCCTCGGTAATGGCAAGCACCAGACGGGCTGATGCCGTAATCATTGTACCAAGGATTGGACTAAAATGTCTGCCCATTTTCTCTATTTTTGGAACTTCAGCAGCAAACGGCTCGTTCTGTCCGTAGACCTTTACTTCTTCCTTTTCTTTCTTACCTGAGGCAGGATTCGATTCGATGAAGATACCGTAACATGTAGCATTCGTAATGACCTTGATAGCCCGCTGCAATGTGTCCAGTCTTGCCTTTTCATCTGCAGTTTCAGCTTGTTTTTGCTTTAACTTTACTTCTTGACGATAATTCATTAACGAAAGGAAGAAATCATCCTTCATTGGATCGACTGCTTGCCCACCGATTAAAGAAATTGGTTTCATGTTCCTCTGGACCCCACTAGCTTTAAATGTTATTGCTCTCAAAATTTTCGGAGTCTTACCAGTTAGAATTTTTGAGGCAATCACGTCTGCTAATGTGTACCATATCTGCTCATCCGACGAAACGTAGTTGATTCCTATGTTGTAGGTAATGTTATTACCATACTTCGCCCGTATGGGTAGAATGCACTCATCCGGTTGAATTAAGCAAATAGAATTGAGTTCTTGCCAATTTGATCTATCGGATAGTTCTTCAACCCTTATCCGGTCTAGGAACGCTTGGACCGCCTCAGTATTCTCCTCGGCATCCACTCTGCTGGCAATTACGAATTTCCATAAATTTTGCAGAATACACATGGTTGGATACATACTGAGGAAATCAATCAGGGCGACGCGCATAGGAGCTTTTCTGACTCGAACCTCAGACCGACCTCCATAATATGTGGACATGACCCATCCTAATGCCTGCCTAGAGAATCGTGGATTCCGATTCATAAATGGAGAAAATCCCATTTTTCTGAAGTATGCCTTGCCTAATGATGCGGGCGAATACATCGATAGTGGACTTTCGTCCAAACCAAATTTTTCGTATTCTTCGAGGGCCTTCCTGTAGAGTGCGTATGTTGCCTTTACATCATTTCTGTTGTATTCGATATACTCGGAAGTAATTTTTCCGTGTTCATTTACATGGGTCTTACCACTGTCCGCTTTGAAATATTTGCAGGCTGACTCAAGAGTGTGGCTCTCGTTGGTTAATGCAAAGCTAAGGGTCCTTAGATCGAGGAAATTTCCTTCGAAGTCCTTGACCTTGGTTTTTCTCTTTCGATTGTTACCGCAATTTTCCGGCAATGACCGGGAAAATTTAATGAATGATGCTTTACTGTTGAGATTTTTTATTATTAACCGTGGAAACTGGAGGTCTTCGGAGAGTTTGAAAGAGAAACCGCCATAATTGGCTTCTCTTGCCACTCCACAGGAAATCGCCAATCGGGATAAATCAAATGGTAGATTGAATCCAACGCATAATGTATGTAGATCAACCAGTTCACGAATGAGAACAATCTCCACAAATTCCCGAACCGGCATCAGCTCAAGGTTGTGCTGTTGGCAATAATTCTGCAGCTTTGAAATATCTGTGTCCTTTAGATTATCTCCCTGAAATAACCCTTCAAACCGGAGTTCGCCTCGTTCATATATCTGGAAGAAACCGAACAACAGGTTCTGCAGGGAATCGGTTGTGGTCTCGGTATCGAATACCAACACTCGATTTGGAAACTCCTTCTGTTTATATTTATTAAATGGATGAGGGACCGCTGGTTCGGTGAAACAACGGAGGGCGACCTGAAGGTCGTCCATGCTCAATCCGCTCCGTTACTCTGCTCCCACTTCAACCACTTTATTTCTTGTTCTGCCAGGACCTGAATATCTTGGAGTCCTCTTTTAATAAATTTTATCCTTTCTTCTGGTGATTTACCCGGGTTGATCCAATCCTTTGGCCATTTGGATTGCTTAAGCGATAATAGTTGGTGGCATCGGAGGCAAACTGGTATCGTCAAATTTGAATTCTGCCGACCTGCTATGTGGTGATTCTGTATCTCACAGGGGCGAACTTGAAGGAGGCACAGGGGGCACCAACCACCCGATTTAATTATTGAATCGAGGGCAAAGTGTTCCCTCTTCAAGGCCGTCTGATTGGCCATATAACCTTCTTTACTCATCATCGATCGTCACCCCTTGTATATCGAGTAAAATTCTTCATCTTCCCGTTGCTCCTGCAGTTCGTACAGAATATCTGGCCTTATGTCCAAGACGTGATAGGTTCCATCAGAAGCCCTAATCTTCTTGTCCAGGAACGGTAGTATGTAGGTGGTATCACCGCTCTCTAGGAAGTTACGTATAGAAGCCAAGTATCGACCAATTAGGCTAGCAGTTCTGTTATCCGAAATCAGGACGTAGTACGATTTCCCGTTGCTGTTAATCAGCATCGGTACTTCGTTGACCATCCGCTCTTTGACTACCCATTGCCCATCAACCTTTTTGAACCCGTCAACGTGGCGTAGAACGGTCGCGGGGCTGATCCCACACGCCTTAGCGGTTGCGGCAAGTGATGATTCGTTGCGTTTCATATTGAAATAAACCGAGCGGGCAGTCATTCGAACACCTTTTTCATCGGGGGTTAGTTCATTCCAGTCTAGTTTTGAGGTAGGTTTTTTCTTAGTGGAGGTTAAGGGAACTTCCTTTTCCTTGGCGTGCCCCCTCAGTTGAGATAACGAAGCCGCGGGATAGCGTGCGTGCAGCCTTTTAATGCGACTGGTATAGCTAGTGCATCCGGCTTGAGCTTCCCAATCCCCATAGTTCTCAAAATTCTTGCTGAAGCGCTTTACCATGCATAATCACCCTTAGAAAAGCCCCGCTTCCTTCAGCCGCCGCTTAACCGTACAACCCGAAACTCCAAAGTAAACGCCAATTTGCTTGTAACTAAACCCGCCATCGTGCATCTTTTTGGCCAGATTCGTGTTGATGTACACCTTTCCCCTAATGGGGTATCCAACAATCCCGATGATCTTTGAATGAAGTTTTTCATCGATTCCATTGATTGTTTTAGTTTTCTGAGGGGGCGAATCAACTGCTAGGTCGTTGCTCATCTGATCACCTTCTCGTCCACCTTGAGTTCAGGCGTCTGTCTAATGACGAATTCGACCGCGGTCTCCTTTGGAGCAGATATGTAGCAAAACGAAGCCCCCTTAATCAGAGCGTTGCAGGCGTCAGTATAATCGATAGTCCTTCGCATCACGGACTCTAGGTACTGTACGTTGGCGTAGACCCGTGTTCCAAGGATGTTAATGATTTCTGAGATTTTTACCATTCTATTCCCACCTTAATATAAAGAAAATTTTCGGTACCAGGCGATGAGCCTGATACTGATTAAGCAGTTTTTTAATCAGATTCCACGCCCTCTTCTGGCTCCTCACCGGCGTGGACCAAGGCACCCAATATCTCGCCCTCAACGACATCCAGTACGTCGTCGATAATGTCGATTGGCACTTCGAAGTCGGCCAGTTCATTCCTGATGCTTAGTACACCCTCGTAGAACTCACGGGGAAGCTTGCTCTCTTCACAGATCTCCATCTTATCACCCTACAGTTGGTAACATCCTGGTGCGATTTACACCGGGCCTTACCATTGCTGCTCATATTCTCTTATGTAACTAAATAGTTATCTATTGCCTGCTATCAGCTATCACATGATAGCAATTATCTGGATGATAGCAATTGATAGCGCGTGATAGCGATAATTCAATGAAAATACATTAGCCATTATATCTTAACTGCAATAACAGGCAATGTTTAATTACTAGTAAAAACATACCTATTATTAGAAAAGTGAATGAGGGTACAATGGCGATTCGTGATCAAACCAAGGAAACGCTGGTGTTACAATACTTCCTGCTCCATGATAACGAATGGTCAAACACCGATTCAATCGTCAAGTGGGTCAATTTTGGGGATAGTAAGGCCTCCAGCAAAGTGCTGAAAGAGGAAAGTATCATGGAATTTTCCCTATCGAGGGATGGGGCGGTTAAGATATGTACTCGACTTACTCCATATTATCTGGCTAAACAAATTACCACTGGTTATAAAAGTCGTAAAGTGATTTTATATCAATTGCCGGAAAATGAGGATGGCTTCATGGTCATTGCTAGAAGAATGGCCGATAACCCAATTCTCTTCCTTAATAGTAAATACGCGAGGAACGGCATAGCCAAAAATGTAATCGATAAAATTCAGAAATCACTATCAATTGATCTCGATCAATGGAAGGGTGACGTTGTGTGGGTGCTTGAGCACTCCCCAACGGCCTTCTACACAGCAATCGATGATTCTATAGCATCTGGTCCAATCTCAAAGATGCCCGACCCCCAGGAACGATTAAGCGCCTTCCTATCCACTCTTATGAGTGCAGTTAATGTTGATTGGGTTTCCAAATCGCGTTCACAGCTCTTCTATGATCAAAAGGATCTGAAGGTTGTCGATCCAGAATATGCCCGAATCATGCACAGATTGGAACATGTTAGGGGTCATTGATGACCGAGCAATTTGAACCCGTGGTGCTTAAGCCCTATACATTTTCTTCGTTGTTGATGTCCGGGATCGAGGTCTATGACCGCGAATCACTTGGTTTTCTAATCGGTCATCCCGAGCGGGATTTCATCAAAGGTGCCGTCTCGAATTGCCTGTCGATCCAATCAGCTTACCCTGTACAAAGTGCCCAGAGGAGAAGATATTCAGTTGAATTTGGCAACCTAGCAGCCCGGAAGCGGATTGAGGAAAGCGTCCGAGCGGTGGGTTTCGACATTGCTGGAGGTTTCCATTCTCACCCCAATGGTTCGTTCCGGTTATCTGATGATGACGTTGATGTGATATTCACAGAACTGGAAGATAACTACTCGAAGACTGGCATAACTCGGTGGTTGGAAATCATCTTGGGCATTTTGAGAATTGAACATCCTGAGTCGTCAGTTCACCTAAAGAAGTACTTCCGGGGCAAGTCACCGCCTAAATCGGGATTTTATCCTAGAAATGATGAACCTGGCATTGTTGGTGATCTACTGCTCAACACCTCCAAGTGTTATCGAATCAAGATGGCTGGATACTGGTTCGAGGGCGATGAGGTTGAGGAAGCTAATCTGGTCTATTCACTATTTTAATTGGTTATCAAAATAAATATTCTAATCTAAATATTTAATTTTATCAAATCCTTCGTTATCTGGACATGCACAATGCGGGAAATGGAAATTTTCGGGTTTCCCATACAGCAATCCTTGAAAAATATTCCACTGCCACACGGACAATCCCAATCATCGGGACAATGTAATTCTGATGTATTCTCTTCAATTACAGCCCTCTGGACATCTAGAATTTGTAGTGGTTTTTCTACTCCTGTTGATACTCTGTAAATATCTCTAAAGGCGCTGTTTTCGGGATGTTTTCGATCATAGGGCAAGAATATTATGCAGCGTTTGTCTTCTGGATGCTGGACTAATGAAACCTCATTTGCTTCAATTTTATCGACAACACACACTGCCGCCTCCCCCATATACAATTCTCCAGGCATGTGTGTACATCCAGGATCATAAGGATTTTTTCCACATATGTTACAATGACTCTCAATTACAACCAACCCAGTGCTAGCAAATACTCGATAAGGAAAAATTTCTTCGTACGATAGTAAATATTCACACAATTCTGACACCAACAGTTGCTCTGGATTTGATGCATGTGTCAAAATGAAATGCGAAGCGCTCAATCCATCTTGGAGACACCCCCAGGCGTCATTATAATTAAAATCCATGAGTTGGTCCCAATATTTTGCGATCGATTCCCACAGTTCAAAATATGCTTTCAGTACCAATGCACAATTTGCAGCATTTTCATTATTAGTAGTCCTCGCATCTTCAATTAAATCGTCACAAATCCTCTTCCCTTTTTTTGCTATCCCAATTGCTTGTCGAAATTGCTTCGCATTAATGTTGTGAGGAAGTGAATTAATAAGCCTACGAATTTTGGTATTTGCTATAGAATCCGCAATATTCAGTGGGTCATACTGGACCATTCTATTTCAACCTCATTTTTCCAATAATTTTTGGAAGTTCCTTCAACCCCTCTGCCGGGCCATCATAATCAATTTGGTCAGGCACATCTCCATTTTCACTTCCAAGTACAATTTTTAAATGAGCCCTTGTCGGATCCTTCGATTTTCCCCTAATCTTCTCAACATAATTGATGACAAGTTGAGCTACAAAATCACTTCCCACACTTTTTACAAATTCATAGGAAAAGAACAGTATGGGGATCCATATTTCAGCAGATCTAAGATTTTCTGATTTAATTTTTTGCGGATCCTCGACAATGCAAACCTTATAATCAGATAGATTTTTTTTAGAATATTTGTAAAAAGATAAGGTACCGTCACGGAATATTCCCTGAGGTTCAAAATCAGAATGACCTGGGAGGATCAGAATATCTGCACATTGAGCATCTTCAAGAAGTTGATCTGACAATTGTGATAATCTCAATATTTCTTCTTTGGTGAAGTTTGTTTTAGATATTTTGTACTGGTCCAGCAAATCCATCTGTTCCCCCACCTATGGCTTATCACTAAATCAATGTCCATTTCATTTATTAATTATCGGGTAATTTTCTGAGTTTCATCATTGTATCATTGATATAAAATTTGTTTTGGTTTTTATTTTAGCCATCTTTAAATTTCCAAGTGAAAATATTTGAGATGTGCTCAATAATTATTTTGATAAAATTCCACTTGTTATCGATACCAATCCATCCCAAACCCCACTGACAATTATTGTCATTAGTCCGGTCCATATCGATTCTACAATCGAAGTTAATACTAATAATCCGACCAATAATTGAATTTGCAATGTCGGGTCTAGTATAGTTGCGAGGATCCACAGGATTATCGACGCAAGACCACCAGTGATACTTATCCAGAATTCGGAAGCATAGAATAATAGAAAAATTAGAATGCCCAAGGAACCGATGGTCAATAAAATTTTCAAGATTTCATCGGTAACCATACTTATGAGCACAGCGACTATAGCTCCAGATATTGTACCAACTGTTACTTTCATTTACGGTATCTCAGGTTGATACTATTAAAAAATTAAGTATTTGAATATTGAGATAATAGTATAATTCTTAACCTCGATGAGCCTTCTTGCACCATTATTTTTTAAAAATTGAAGTTTTATCTGGCCATTGGGTTTTCGGTCTTGATACAACCGGCACAGCAACACCCGTATCCAAGAAAATGATTCGTTTACGTTCTCCATCGATAATGTAATGTGGGAGTGTAGGAGGGTAATCCCTACCATCAATTTCAATTCCAACCTTTACTAGGTCATCATATCGTACTAAATATTCGTTATAATCACCCTCTTCTTGCAGTACGATTATTGGAGGCATGAAACTTACATTAGTAATTCCAGACCTTTTTCTTAATGTAATAAGATCTTCATTTGGGACCAATCTCCCAATAAAGGCAAACACATCATTTTTAAATGAATAATATTCAGTTTTCATCATTTGAAACTGTAATTTGGTTTGTATTGTTGAGGGCAAATTCAATCTTGGTTTGATATTTTTCATCCTCGCTTCTAACAATATTTCTTCATATTTTCTCTTACATTTTTCATCAACCATTCCACCCTTGTGAGTGGATGAATGTCGTATCTCCCACAGTAAGCGAATCGTCAAATCAATCGGGTCGTTAATATTGTAAATTTCCTTATTCCCAGGAGTGAAATTTTTACCTTGAAAATTTTTATAAAATTCTCTTACGAAGGTATCAAAAGCATTCATCAATTTCTCAAATGAAGATGTATAGTCACCAGTCCTACTATCTCCGTCTTCAGAATGTGCGACCTTATCCATCGCTGCACAGGTATCTTCGAGACCTTCAACTACCTTTAACTGAGCCACTATCTTTAACTTTCCAAATTCATTGGTGATCGTATTGGGTTCTTTGAAAAAATCGGACATTAAATTCCTACCAACCTTTAATCGGGTTGCACGACTGGAGACGAACATTTTCCAAATCTTTTATAAAAAATTTCATACTCGATAGATGATTTGAGTTGTAAAAAAACCCGATTGTTTGAAATTTATCAATGAACCCCTCTTTCCCACACTTCTCTCTCGTTGGTTTTTTTGCATTCTCCATTTTTAAATGATCTTGTTTAATAGTTTTGCTAAATCTAATGGCCCCCTCTCCATTCATACGACCACGGTCAAACATCATTTCAATCGCATAGAGAACCATTGGACAATTTGGTTTGACTTTTTTAAATAGATTCTCTTTTACATCGTCATATTCTTGAAAGCGTATCTCCTCAAAATTAAGTTGACTGATAATATCTGGATTCAGAATTGCAATGTCAAAATGACCCCGGATATACTTTCCTCCCTTCGGTGTACGTTCATCATCAGTCTTTAACAAAAATTCATATTCCGGTGTGTGGCACCTAAACGGTGTTGGGTATTCGATATGAATGATACTGTGCAGGTTGCCATTTTTATCTGGCACCCTGTAGTCGCCCAATTTTGTGGTGAATAAAATGTAGAATTTATACCTCAAATCATGTTCTGTGAAGTATGATGTTGGATTCTTACCAAAATCATTACAGAGGGCATCAATAGAATCGTCAACGATCGAAATTATTTCCGAGTTGCAAATTTTCTTTTCGTTAACCAGATTCATCCCCACACAGCCTTTCTCCTATCACGTAGGAGTCGATCTTCTCTTTGATTTTTCCGTAAACCTTGAATGGTTTGTCTGATTTGGCGTTCTTCTTCAGGTAGAATAACGAGCCTTTACTGTTACCCGCCTTCATCCATTCGTAATAGCCAATTAATAGAATCTTTGATCGAAGATCTTCGGTGTCGTCTCGTATGAGCGAAGGGGTTGGCGAAGTAAAATCAATTGATTTACGTTTACAATTCAGATGATCAGCCATTTCACCCGCTTTCATCGTAATAATTTGTGTCCAATCAAAGTTCTTTTTTCCATACTGAACTTTCGAGGAAAACCCACGATCAAGTTCCTCAGTAAGTTTCGATGCAGCCTCCGGCCTTAGACGAATGTTGTAGTTATCAGTTTGAATGAAGTCACTCCGTTTGAATACCAGACTCTCCAACGCATTGATGATGGCGACATCTACAATCCAACGGTAGGGCTCTTGAAGATCGTATATCATTGGGGCTTTTGCCTTGTTTGATTCGTGGATGAATCCCACATATGGATCCAGACCACTCGCGTTGGCAGCCCTCCAACACTCTGACTCCAATACTGCATAACCGTAATTGAATAGGGCATTGATGTGATCGATTGCTCCCATCGGCTTGCCCGTCTTCCCACAATTTCGACCAAGAAAATCCAGCTTCTTGCTGAATATACTTGAAACGATTTCCCAATAGTTGCGGGCTGCCATACCCTCGACTCCAAGGACTTCCCTTCTGGATTTTGTTTTAGCCAGTCGCTGGGCATATTCTTCCATTTCCTTGAAGCACGAAAACTTCTCATCCTTAACGGATGGGTATCGTGAACAAATCCAGTCCAGAACAATCTTGGAGTTGGCAATCTTGGCCTCTATGATCTTTTGTCCAATCCCTAGACCAACGTCGGATACACTGGCTTTATACTGCTCCAGACGGGTTTGACCCTGACCGACCTCCGGACGAACGATATTTGTGAGTAATTTTCCATCCCAGTTGAGGACTATCAGATTGATGTCCTGTTTCGTTATCCATTTGATAGCGTCCAGGGAAATGTTACCTGAATGTCCATAGATCACGATTCGTTCGCAGTCGTGTAATTTTGGAATTAGGACAACTTCTTGAGGATCGGTGACCTCTTTGGACCTTCCACATCTAACGTGCAGTTTCCCGGAGTTGACGTAGAGGGAAATTCCATAACCGGAAAGGTAGATTGTCTTCGACCTTCTCATCCCTTCTTCATAGGCAATATTACCTATTTTCGGGGTAAAGTTTTCACTAATTTCAACACCTCCAAAACACGCTTAATCCAATATGTTTTATTAGGTAATTAAGCATGCTGGCTATGTAAAAAATGATAAGGAAACATAGAATATTTCACTGAATTTATTTTATAGAATGCCTTTATTTATTCACATTATAAAATTAATAAAGAGTTACCATGACAATTCGTGTCAGGGTGACATTTTTGAAAGATGTCTATAACCCCCGCACCAACTCTCTAGGTGCTAAAAGATCAATGAAACCCCTTCCTATGTTATGTACTGGACAATACCGGTAGCGGTAGAAACGAACTGCTCGTAACTAATTAATTAAAAAAGAACTCGCACCGATCATGATCGGAGGAACGATTTCGCCTCGGCATACATATGGTCCGCTACCTCCGTGGACACCCATCCGCCCTCAAGTTCGGTCAGTTCCAGCCCCATCTCTTTGGCATACTCTTCGCACCTGACGTGAAAGTGGTCCTGATCTCCCAGTTTGGTCTGGATCTTCAAGCAATGCGTGTATCCGGCCATGTCGAACAGGAGCTTCATGTACTCCTTGGGGGTCATGTCGATCTGATCCAGGCCTTTGAAGAGAGGGTTATGGCCCAGGCACTCCCTCCAGCTGCAGGCGACGGCCGGCGTTAGGTACAGCATACCAGTATGCTTTTTCATGAGTTCTAGATATTTTTCGGTACTGCCGAACGGAACGCAGATGCAATCGTCGCACAGCTTGCCTTCCCCGTCGGTGAACAGGGTCATGGGTATCGGTAGGTTCTCTTTGGCCCATTCCTGGATCCCCTCGAGCCCACGTCCACACAGTCCATAGTAAAGCGCTATGCCATCTGCATGACCAGGGACCATGAGCATGAGCCTGCGTATCTCACTGCCGAGGTCCTTGGGCTCCGAGTGTAAAGCGAGGTCCATCATCCAGATGATGACGTTGAACCCCTCTATCGGGACCCCTGCATCCTCTTTGAAGAAATCCTCCTCGGAGATTTGAGTGAACTCCATATTTCTCGTCTTTAACTTTGGGATGAGAGTCTCTGTGTTCTTATTCGTTAGGAGGACTATCCTTTTCCTATCTGGATCGGTTGCCAGATTGTATACCATCTCATCCTCGAGCAGGGGGCATGCGATCATCATAAGCCTGCCATTGACCATATTTCCTTCCGATCCCATATGACGCTCTCCGATTGATCTTGATTGAAACGCAAGCATCAGATGCAGTATTCCCCCCTAAACATATTGGTCCGCCTATGGCAGCGATGATCGGTTACGGTTTATTTCACGGTCGTATCTTCGGCGCCTTTGATCAATGCCTCTTGCATGATTAACAAAACCTGACCCTCGACAACTTTTCAATACTTATCTGACCCTTATCCTTTATTGAGGCGGCAGGACTTAAGATTCTGTCCTTAGTGGTTCAAGGGTTCGAATCCTCTCCCCCGCACCTCGATTTTCATTAAGCGCCTCGCTCAGCAAATCTAACAATTTTTAAGATTCTTCTCTCTCCATGATTTAACCCTAGGACTAAATGCTAAATAATATCCGATGGTCACGAGCAAAACATCTAAAACAATTCTTAATAATACGTCGGTGATAAATCCGGAAAACAACAGGGGCATGAAGAGAAGGAACGTGGCCCAGTTAATTCCGAAAAACAATATGCTAAATCTTACCAATCTGTGTTTTGAAAAAGACTCATTTCTTGGGCACTCCAACCAAATACACGCAATACCAATGCAGGCACCTATAATCAAAGTCCATAATAATGTGAACAGCGGGCTTGTTAGATAGCCCGATTGGATCAAACCTGTGAAATACGCAAGATAGCGTCCAATAAAAAACACACCTGTGAACATGCATACAGTAAACATCTTTCTGCTAAGCGCCAACTGCTTTTCTGTAGATTTCTCTTCTTTATTATCTATAGACAGGCCTAATAGGATGCCCAATAAAAAAGCAGGAATCGCATCGCTCAGGCCAACAACGAATTCGTTAATCAACTCGTTACCAAATAGAGCTACCCCCTCCAGCATGGCGAACAGCCAAAGCAAAGAGATCGCTGTCCCATAACGAAGTCCTTTTTCGAGCCCAACTCCAGGTATGCTGCTTTGCAATTTCAAAAATACAAAAGTGGCTCCTGAGAAGGCAAGCAACGCCCAGAGTGTAGCAGTGATTTCAACTCCAAAGATTTCCGCAATATTGCTATATTTCGGATCGTCCGGCATCGTACTGTAATCGCTTGTCAATGCGTGCAGGGCGATATCGATCAGAACGCAAATTGATATGATGGCTAGAGTTATTAACAACTGTTTTTTCTTCATGATATTACGCATCCATATAATTTAGAAGGGAACAAACTAGCAGCGTGATGATCAATCTCATGTAAATTTAATTTATTTTTAAACATATTTATTACGAAGATCCCATTTTTATTGTCTTTTATTTATTCAGAATTCATGAATCCGTCTATTCATCTCGATCTCGAAACCCCCGGGTAGTCAATTTCTGCTTCTATTCTCGAAAAAAATATATGTCTGGGTAATAGAACCAAATGTTTGTATTTTTGATGGAAGCGTCTCATATTTTTCGTCACCTTTTTTTATGTAATATTGTCAAATATATTATAAATTTCAAAATGAATAGAAAAAGCTAAAAAACTATTGCAATTATTTTCTGTTTTAAAATTCGTTGATTCGCTTTCAAAAGTACACTTTTTATATCTATTATCAATAATATAAAAGTTATCAACTTCTTAGCAACCACCAGAAAAATCTATGTTTGAAAATACTCCGGATGATGATATAATTTGGCCAATGATCATAGCAGAAATTAAGATTCTGTCCTTAGTGGTTCAAGGGTTCTAATCCCCCGGCTCATCATCTGAGCTAAAGATAGATTGGAGAAACGATGCCTTTATTATCTATATATCGAGAAGAAACTATATGGTTTGAATGATTGCCAATAATTATCTTATCATAAATTAAATAAAAATAATTTATACATCATCCAATTCCGATCCGTAATGAATCGTATCTCGGTGGGTTACCGATGATCAGTACTTGTAGGAATCGTCTAATCGTCTGCTCAGCTTCTCGGTTATGACCCTCAAGTTCTGCTTATCATTCTCGTCCAGGCATTCGAAGAGGCTGTTTAATATCTGTTCGATGGCCGATTTGGAGAGATTGAACGCGTCCACGCCCCTCTGTGTCAGGTATAGCCTGTAAGTTCGGTTCGATTCGGTGATGTTCGTCACATAATCGTTCTGTATGAGGGCGCGGACCCTCCTCGTCGTAAGGCCTTTATCGGAACCTGTCAATATGCTCAGCTCCTTCATGGAGCATCCCTCATTGTTGCCTATCTCCAATATGTATGGCACATGGCACGATTTGAAGTCATGGTCCTTGAGTATCAGGTTCATTCGCGTGTCTATGAATGATTTCATCCTCCGGGGGGAGACGAAAAGATCACTTTGGTTCATTCTGTTCGAATTATAATATCCGGAGGGATTATTATCTCTTTTCACTTAACAACTTGACTTTACAAGTTACTAACGCTTAAATACACAATTGACTTGACAAGTCAAAAATTCTGAAGGTCAATCATTGAACGTTGAGAATCCGCTGCACTGGTCCAATATCGACCCTAAGCAGCGCAAAATGATCATAACAGGTCTGATGCTGGGAATGCTGGCGGCCTGCTTTGACGGTACTATCATATCAACCTGCGGCACGACCATAGCATCAAGCCTGGGCGGCCTCGGGCTTTTCAGCTGGATGTTCACGGCGTATCTACTGTGCGAAACCATCGCCATACCCATCGCCGGAAAGCTCTCGGACATCTACGGAAGGAAGCCGTTCTTCATGGGCGGTGTCATCCTGTTCCTCGGCGGTTCGGTAATCGCCGGTCTATCGACGAGCATGGAGATGCTCATCATCTGCCGCGGCATACAGGGGCTGGGCGGAGGCATTCTGATACCTGTCGCCACGGCGTCAATCGCTGACCTGTATTCCCCTGCGGACAGGGCAAAGATGCAAGGCATCATGGCCGCGGTCTTCGGTGTCGGCACCGCGCTAGGTCCGATCATCGGAGGCATAATAACCGATTACATAAGCTGGCATTGGGTGTTCTACATCAACGTTCCGATCGCCGGACTTGCGCTGTTCCTAACCTCAAGGAAGTTTCCGTCCATGGAGACGGCCATCCACAAGAAGATCGACTATCTAGGCATGTCCCTTCTGGGGCTGTTCCTTCTGGACCTTCTGCTATTCTTCACCTGGGCAGGTACGGACATCGAATGGATCAGCTACGAGTCCGGGCTGATGATCGCCATCATGGCCGTGCTATTGGCCGCGTTCGTGCTCATCGAGTTCAGGGCCGAGGACCCGGTCATCTCCCCGCGGCTGTTCAAGAACAGGACCTTCGTGTGCGGTGCCTTCGCCATGTTGGTCTTCGGACTAGGCATGACCGGTGCCATGGCATACCTGTCCATGTTCGGCATATTCGTCTTCGGGCTCACCTCAGAGGAGGCCGGGTACATGCTTATCGCCCTGGTCGCAGGGCTGATGATCACCGCCATGCTCAGCGGCAGGTACGTGCAGAGGACCGGGTACAGGCTATGGGTCACCGCCGGACCGATCATCTCGTTCATCGCCATGGCGTACATATCGACGCTTGGATTGGGGGATAGCGTATGGCTCCTCGTAGCTGGCATATTCCTGCTGGGCGTCGGTCTGGGCTGCGTAATGTCCATATTGATGGTCGCTGTGCAGAACAGTGCCAAGCCAGAAGAGATGGGAATGACCACGTCAGGCGTCAACCTCTTCCGGTCCATCGGCGCAACGGTGGCGACGGCGGTCTTCGCCTTCTTGATCCATCTACGTCTGGACGATGAACTGGCGGTCAACCTTCCTTCGGAGGTCTATACCGCGGTACCTCACAACACCGACGTGCTCGCCTATGTCTACGCCATGCCTGAATATTCACAGATGATACTGGAATCGTTCGCCAGCAGCATCAACTTCGCCTTCCTCATCGGAGGTGTGATAATGCTGCTCATCCTGCTGATCGTCCCGTTCTTGAGGGCGGAATATGCAAGTGGGGTTGAAGGTCAGGAGGAGGCGGAGCCAGAGACGGTGCGCCGGAACATACTGGTGCCAACGGACGGTAGCATGTACAGCCAATCTGCACTGAAGCATGCCATCGACCTGTCCAAGCGGTCCAACGTCAAGATAACGGCCGTGAACGTGGTCGACAACACGAAGGTCACGTCCACCCTGCAGACCATGACCGTATCTTCCCCGGACGCACGCCCCTTCGTCGAATCGACGGAGGCTGTGTTGAAAGAGGCCGAGGAGATCGGAAAGACCGAAGGCGTGAAGATCGAGACACTGAAGATGACCGGTGACCCGTCGGTCGTCATCAACGATATGTCTGTCGATTACGACCAGATCGTTATGGGAACCAAAGGCCGCACCGGGCTTCCCCACCTGCTCATCGGCAGCGTGGCCGAGAAGGTCGTAAGGGGCTCGAAGTGCACGGTGACCGTGATCAAATGATCATTGTCCAAGCACGCGACAGAAAGACCTGAAACCTATTGACGGTCGGCCAAACCGACCGTCGTCTCCTTTCCTTATCAGCATCGCAGGGATGCGTTCTCGAAAGGAAGGGTGTAACACAGTTAATGGAACGGGATTCAGAACATCATCAAGATCATAACAAGTCTCTCCTATTTTTTGCAGGGTATCATTTAATTATCCAAGTCCGGTAGAAAAATCACAGTGAGCGGGCTACATTGGTATAAGATGAGAAAGGGGACGATATTCGGAGCTTTATTGGGGCTGATATGGGTCGCCTATCTGTTCGAACCAGTCCCGCTCGGAGAAGGAACGCCATTTCTGGAAATGATGGCATACCTCTTGGCCGACGGCATCTCCGTGCTCATCCTCGGCGTTCTGTTGGGCCGCTTCGTCGCCACAGAACCTCAGGCCGCCATGAAAGACATCGATCGGAAAATGATGCCACTGATCCTGGTCCCGCTCGTGATGTTGATCGTCAGACTTTTCGAGCATAACGTCCTGAACATCTATTCATCATATGACAGTCGGACACTGGAAACGATCCTCTGGACACTTGGAACAGGGTTTCTCACCGCCATCACCTATACGTCCCTTCGGACCGGCGTTCCTTCGGAAGTCCCGCTCGGTCGGGCAATGGCGTTCGGCATCAGGTCCAGCAACCCATCGGGCCTACTTCTCGTCCCCGAGGTCCTTCAACGCTGGGCAGCTATCCGTCTGGATCTCCTGTACCACCGGACAGGTCCCGGTCTGATGCGTCCTGATCCAGGATGCGGTCATCGCCACTGCCAGTATGCCCACGATGATGAACAGCGAGGCCAGCACAGGGACGTGGACATGGAAGATCCCGGCGAGCATCTTGGCCCCTACGAACCCCAGGATGGCCGCCAGCCCGTACTTAAGGTAGCAGAACAGGGTCATTATGTGCGACAGGGAGAAGTACATCGACCTAAGTCCAAGGATGGCGAAGGCGTTGGAGCTGAAGACGATGAAGGAAGAGGTGGTGATGCCCAGTATGGCCGGGATGGAGTCCACGGCGAACACTATGTCGGTGCTCTCGATGACCAGGAGCGCGATGAACATGGGAGTGGCCCATAGGGCCGTCTTCCCTGCACCGTTGGGCAGGTGGACGAAGAACTTGTCGCTGTGGTAGTCCTTGGTGACCCTCAGGAACCTGCGGAAGAAGCGGACCATTAAGTTATGCTCCGGCTCGACCGACTCCTTTTCCTTTCCAACCACCATCTTGATCGCCGTCAGTACAAGGAAGGCCCCGAAGATGTACAGTATCCAATCGAACGACTCCACCAGCGTGACGCCCACCATGATGAAGGCCAGCCTGAACACAAGGGCGCCCAATATTCCGTAGAACAGCACCTTGTGCTGGAACTTGCGGGGGATGCAGAAGGAGGTGAAGATCAGGATGATGATGAACAGATTGTCCACGCTGAGCATCAGCTCCATCAGGTATCCGGTGGTGAACTCCAGGCCAGCGTCGGATCCCATATAGAAATAGATCCCGGCGTTGAAGGCGATGGCCGCCCCTATGAAGAAGGCCATCTGCAGGAGGGCCTCCCTTGGTTTGATCACATGGGCCTTGCGGTTGAACACGCCCAGGTCCAAGATCAGTAGCGAGGCTATACTGACGATAAATATTATCCAGGCCATGTCCGTGACTTCTGTCAAAGGTACCATCTATCCCCAGGAAGGCGCCGAGGAAGCCAACCACGACGTCCGCCTGCTGAGCAGTTTTTGGAATGCTATCGAGCCTCGATATTTAGGGTTATTCGTGCTAAACCCCTTCCCATGCAATATGTCGCACGATGCTGAACGTAAGAAATATGGATGGCTAAGTTCAGGTAGGCCGTATGGTGGGCAAACCCGGTATGGTGGGGAGGAGGCGCGCTAGCACCGATCCTCAAGATCCGACATGTCCGTCGCCCCGACCGCCATCTTCCTCCTGCATATGGCCAGCCAGGAGGCCGCGCAGACCACACCGACCACAACGTTGATCATGCCTAGCACCAGGACCAATCCGCTCCCGGCCAAGGAGACTATGATCATTCCCGTGCTGCCAAGTACCAGGCTGAAGCAGTTTATCAGGGCGGATGCAGACCCCGCATCCTCCCTCTGCTGCTCCAGCATGAGGAAGGTTCCCGCTGGACGGACACAGCTTCCCATGAGCGTGGCCGGCAGCAGGGCCAGGGCGAACACCATCGCCCCCATCTCACCCAGGAGGGCGACCGCAGCCCCGGCGATGGCCATCACCCCGAAGGAGGCCACGACGATGGACCGCCGCGTATAGTATCTGGAAAGCCAAAGGTACAAGAACGGACCGAACAGCATGCCCATGGCGTTGAGGGTGAAGTAGTAGCTGTACTCCTGCGCAGAGAGGCCGAACCCGTCCTGGTATATGTATGCGGAATCGGCGATGAACGCCAGGGAGGCCAGGCTGACCAGGGAGAACACCAGCAGGAGGGAGGTGAACCCGGGGTTGCGCAGCACCACGCCCAGGCGGCGCATGGATTGTATCACGGTGCCTTTGAAGCGACTCCCAAGCGTCTCCTCCAGCAGAAGGCAACCGGTGAAGGATAAAGCCCCGATAAGGGCCAGGATCCAGAACAGTCCGCGCCATGAGGTGAAAGGCAGCAGGAACGCCCCGATCACAGGAGCGACGGCAGGAGAGATCACCACCATGGATTGGACGATGGAGAGCACTGATTCCCTCCTTCTCCCCTCGTAAACGTCCTTGATCATGGCGGTGGCCACGGCCGAGGCGGCGCTGCCCCCCACGGCCTGCATGACCCGGAAGGCGATCAGCATGTAGATGTCCCATGAAACGGCACATCCGACGCTGGCCGCGACATACATGGATAGACCGATGAGCAGCACCGGCCGCCGTCCGTACTTGTCGCTGAGCGGTCCCCAGAACAACATTCCTAGGCTGAAGAAGATGAAGAACAGCACCAGGGTGAGGTTGGTCAGGGCGGAGGTCGCTCCGAAGTACTCGCCCATCCTAGGCAAGGCCGGAAGGTAAAGGTCCGTGGAAAGCGGGACGAAGGCGGACAGGACGGCCAGGAGAACGATGAGTCCCCTGTTCCCTAGAAACCTCTGGTCCTTTATGATCGATATGTCGCTCAACGTGTTCGTCACAGGCGTTCCCGAGGTACCCGGTCAGCTGGTTATAACTTTTACTTACGTCCCTTCCACGAAAAGGGCTCCTGCCGGTCCTATGGAATTTACACAAGCTTTATGGGGGACCCCTCTTTCAAGTCAATCGAACTAAATGGGACAAAGCAACGATGTCAAGGGTCGATACGTGGCCCTGGCCATAGTAATGGTTGGGGTGTTCATGTCCGTTCTGGACGCGGTGGCCTTGAACATCGCCCTGCCCTCCATAACCTCCTACTTCAACGTGGCGGTGGCCGACACGCAATGGGTGGTGACAGGATATCTTCTGGCCCAGACCTGCTTCCTCATCATATCTGGGAAGATCGCCGAACGCGTCGGGCAGGCCAGGATATTCACCATCGGTCTGGTGGTCTTCTCCACGTCCTCGTTACTGTGCGCTCTGTCCACCAGCCTCGACCTGTTGATCACCTTCCGGTTGGTCCAGGGGGCGGGCGCCTCCATGATGTTCAGCGTGTCCACCGCCATCATCTTTCGTATCTTCGACATCACGAACCGTGGCAAGGCCATGGGCTTCCTGGGTTCCACCGTCGCCGTCGGCGGTATGATGGGGCCGGTCATCGGCGGTCTGCTGGTGGGGACCTTCGGATGGCGTTCCATTTTCCTGGTCAACGTGCCCATCGGGCTAATAGCGGCCGTTGCGGCCCTGAGGTACCTGCGCATCGAGGAGAGGCTCACGGACCGCCTGCACATGGACTATCCCGGGGCAGTTCTATGGATAGCGATGATGGGCTCACTGGTGCTCATGCTGGGCGAGATCGGGAACACCGGCAGAATGGCACCGAGCACGATAGCGTACCTGGCTATCCTGATTATCACGTTCTCCCTGTTCATCGTCCGTGAACGACGCACGAAGGAACCGCTGCTGGACCTTTCGGTCTTCCGCGTACGCCGCTTCTCTCTCACCGCCCTGAGCATGGTCATGTTCTTCATCTCCATGAACATGGTGACC
>Ga0209269_1000357_pt1 | contig 46566 bp, 42 predicted proteins | sample MTBAKMMethaMetaG_FD_187455 | JGI IMG/M metagenome (GOLD analysis project Ga0209269, IMG submission 187455) | Enrichment culture microbial communities from Arthur Kill intertidal strait, New Jersey, USA, that are MTBE-degrading - MTBE-AKM (Arthur... | ecosystem: Environmental > Aquatic > Marine >... | reverse complement strand
TCTTGCCTTCGGGCTTCCTTCCGACCCCACCTCACGATGACGCCGTTGCCTCTGGCTCGGAGTTGGCACCACCTCCTCCTCCAGGGGACTCTCACCCCCAGGCGATTGCCCATGCCGGGCGTACTACGTGCGAGGGGCCCGGCGCTCGGCGCCGGGCCCCTCGCGTTCTCGACCGGTGCGCGGCCTCGCGGCCGCGCGCAACTCACGTGATGGCGTCGCGGCCGCGCTCGCCGGTGCGCGTGCGCACGGCGTCGTCGATGGGGAGCACGAAGATCTTGCCCTCACCGATCTGGTTGCTCTTGAGCGAAGCAGAGATGGCGCTGATGATGCGCTCCACGTCCTTCTCGAGCACGACCATCTCGACCTTCATCTTGGGGTGGAAGCGGTACTCACCCGGCTTGACGTCCTCGCCGCGCGTGAATCCCTTCTGGACGCCGAAGCCCTTGACCTCGGCGACCGACATGCCCACCACGCCCTCGACCGCCAGGGCCTCGGCCACGGCGTCGAGGTTGTACGGCTGGATGTAGCACTCGATCTTCTTCATGCTCGCCGCTCCTTTCAGCCCGCCGCGCACGGCGGGAGGTGCTCACCTGCGATCGGTCTACTCTCGCGTCGTTGCTACCCTGCGCGGGCTCAGACGACGCCCATGTCGAGCATGGAGTCGGCGACCTTGACGAAGCCCGCGATGTTGGCGCCCGCCACGTAGTTGCCCTTCATGCCGTAGGCCTCTGAGGCCTCGACGCACTGCCGGTGGATGGCCTTCATGATGCCGTGCAGACGAGCGTCGACTTCCTCGCGCGTCCACGAGAGACGCAGGCTGTTCTGCGACATCTCGAGGCCGGAGGTGGCCACGCCGCCGGCGTTGGCGGCCTTGCCGGGACCGTAGAGGATGCCCTTCTCGACGAAGAGGTTGACGCCCTCGGGCACGGTCGGCATGTTGGCGCCTTCGGAGACCACGTACACGCCGTTCTTGAGCAGGTTGGCGGCGTCCTTGGCGTTGACCTCGTTCTGCGTCGCGCTCGGGAAGGCACACTCGGCCTTGTGATCCCACAGCGGGTTGAAGTCCTTGGCCTTGTCCACCGGCGTGTAGACGGCGCTCTTGAACCTGTCGGCGTACTCGCTGACGCGGCCGCGCTTCACGTTCTTGAGCTCCATGAGGAAGGCGAGCTTCTCGCGGTCGATGCCGGCCTCGTCGTAGATGTAGCCGCCGGAGTCGCTGCAGGTGACGGCCTTGCCGCCCAGGTCGATGATCTTCTCGATGGTGTACTGGGCCACGTTGCCGGAGCCGCTGACGAGGCAGGTCTTACCCTCGAGGGTCTCGCCGCGGGTGGTGAGCATCTCGGCGGCGAAGTACACCGAGCCGTAGCCCGTCGCCTCGGGACGGATGAGCGAGCCGCCCCAGTTGAGGCCCTTGCCGGTCAGCACACCCACGAACTCGTTGCGCACGCGCTTGTACTGGCCGAACATGAAGCCGATCTCGCGGCCGCCCACGCCGATGTCGCCTGCGGGCACGTCGGTGAACTGGCCGATGTGACGGCTCAACTCGGTCATGAACGACTGACAGAACTTCATGACCTCCATGTCGCTCTTGCCCTTGGGGTCGAAGTCCGAGCCGCCCTTGCCGCCGCCCATGGGCAGCGTGGTCAGGGAGTTCTTGAAGACCTGCTCGAAGGCGAGGAACTTGAGGAGGCCGAGGTACACGGTCGGGTGGAAGCGCAGGCCGCCTTTGTAGGGGCCGATGGCGCTGTTCATCTCGACGCGGAAGCCGCGGTTGATCTCGACCCCGCCGGCGTCGTTGATCCAGGGCACGCGGAACATGATGACGCGCTCCGGCTCGGAGATACGCTCGAGGATCCTTGCCTCGCGGTACCTGGGGTTCTTGTCGAGGACGACCTCGAGGGACTCGGCCACTTCCATGGCGGCCTGGTGAAACTCGGCCTCGGCCGGGTTCCTGGCCTCGAGCCAGGCCATGTATTCGTCGACGAATGCGCTCATGTAGTGCCCTCCACGTAGGCAGTTGTGTGTGCCGATGATGCGCGTTCAGGCTCCGCACACGCCTCGCGTGATGAAGTCCACAGGCCGCGAGGCGCCCGCAGTATACGTCCTCGCAGGGCACGCGGCAGTCGCCATCCGGGCCAAACTTTCGCCGTGGGGCTGGGCCACTTGGTACAGTATGGCAAATCAATCGTCCGCCCGGACAACGGGCCGGCGCTGCCACCTCGGTCGTCGCCCGCCCCCCAACGCTTCCGAACCGGTCATCAACGACCTGCCTGGTTTGTACATTCCGCACAAGTCCGGCAGCTCAAGTTGGCTCTCCGTTCGCCTTCATTGACTACGGACGAGCGCTATAGTGAGACGCGAGAGGGCGTCAGGACCCCCCGCCCGGACCCTCGCCCCCCGCCGTACCGCTCAGGCGCGTGAGCGCTCTCCGCACCCTGCGCACGCCCGCGCCCGGAACGCCCGTCCAGCGCAGCGCCCGCGCATGCGAAAGGGCGCGAGGAAGGAGTGCACCGCATGGCTCTCAAGACGCCCGATGAGTTCGTCCAGAGCCTCGCCGACCTGCACCTGCAGATCTACATGTTCGGCGAGCAGATCGACGACTACGTCAACCACCCGATCATCCGGCCCAGCATCAACTGCATCGCCATGACCTACGAGCTGGCGCAGCAGCCCGAGTACGAGGACCTCATGCTGGCCACGAGCCACCTCACCGGCAAGCGGGTCAACCGGTTCACCAACATCCACCAGTCCACCGACGACCTCGCCAAGAAGGTCAAGATGCAGCGTCTGCTGGGCCAGAAGACCGGCTCGTGCTTCCAGCGCTGCGTGGGCATGGACGCCCTCAACGCGCTGTACTCGGTCACCTACGAGACCGACCAGGCAAGGGGCACCGACTACCACGAGCGCTTCAAGAAGTACCTCGAGTACCTCCAGGACGAAGACCTCGTCGCCGACGGCGCCATGACCGACCCAAAGGGCGACCGCGCCCTGCCGCCGCACCAGCAGCCCGACCCCGACATGTACCTGCACGTCGTGGAGAGGCGCGACGACGGCATCGTGGTGCGCGGCGCCAAGGCGCACCAGACCGGCGCCTGCAACTCGCACGAGATCATCGTCATGCCCACGCTCTCGATGCGTGAAGGCGACGAGGACTACGCCGTCAGCTTCAGCTGCCCGGCCAACGCCGAGGGCGTCTACTACATCTACGGGCGTCAGAGCTGCGACACGCGCAAGCTCGAGGGCAACGCGCTGGACGTCGGCAATGCGCAGTTCGGCGGCCAGGAAGCCCTGATGGTGTTCGACGACGTCTTCATCCCGTGGGAGCACGTCTACCTGTGCGGCGAGGTCGAATTCTCCGGCGCGCTCGTGGAGCGCTTCGCCGGCTTCCACCGCCAGAGCTACGGCGGCTGCAAGGTCGGCGTCGGCGACGTACTCATCGGCGCCTCGGCGACCGCCGCCGAGATGAACGGCGCCGCCAAGGCCAGTCACATCAAGGACAAGCTCATCGAGATGACGCACCTCAACGAGACGCTGTTCTCGTGCGGGCTGGCCTGTTCCTACGAGGGCGTCAGGATGCCGGCCGGCAACTACCAGATCGACATGTTGCTGGCCAACGTCTGCAAGCAGAACGTCACGCGCTTCCCCTACGAGATCGCGCGTCTCGCCGAGGACATCGCCGGCGGCCTCATGGTCACCATGCCGTCGGCGCAGGACCTCGCCGACGAGAAGATCGGCCCCATCGTGGAGAAGTACTTCGTCGGGCAGTGCGACACGCCCACCATCGACCGCATGCGCATCATGCGCCTGATAGAGAACCTCACGCTGGGCACCGCCGCCGTCGGGTACCGCACCGAGAGCATGCACGGCGCCGGTTCGCCGCAGGCGCAGCGCATCATGATCGCGCGCCAGTCCAACATCGACCACAAGAAGGAGCTCGCCAAGTCGCTCGCCGGCGTAGGCAAGCCGTGGGACAAGGGGAAGGTCAAGGCGCCGACGGCCGTCGCCGACTGAGATGCCCGACGACGGCTCGCCGGAGGAGGGACGCGTGAAGGTCGTGTACTGCGGGGGCTGCAACCCGCACATCGACCGGGCGGCCGTCGCCGCCGGTCTGCCCGTCGACGACCCCGACGTGCCCGAGGGCACGACCGTGCATCTCAGCGGCTGTCCCCGAGCGTGCTCCTCGGACCATCAGCTCGTCGCGGAGGGCGATGAGCGGTGCGCCTACGGAACACCGCTCGATGAGCCCGCTACGCCGCTGTATGGGCAGGTCGGAGCGGACGCTGAGGGCGCCCCCGCCGGCCCCGCCGGACCACCTGTCGTCGTTGTGGCAGGCGAGCTCGTCGACGGCGTGCCCACGCCGCCGGAGGAGCTTGCCTCCGCCGTGACGCGCAAGCTCAAGGAGTAAGGGGATGGACTGGAAGACCGACTATGCCGCCAAGCGCACCACGGCGGCGGAGGCCATCAAGTGCGTCAAGTCCGGCGACCGTGTGGTGTTCGCCCACGCTTGCGGCGAGCCGCTCGACCTGGTCGACGCGCTCGTGGCCCGCGCCGGCGAGCTCGAGCGCGTCGAGATCAACCATATGGTCGCGATGGGCAAGGGCGAGTATTGCCGGCCCGAGTACGCCGACAGCTTCTCTCACAAGTCACTGTTCGTCGGCGCCTCGTCACGCGCCGCCGTCAAGGACGGGCGCGGAGACTACGTGCCGGTCTTCTTCAGCGAGATCCCCAAGCTCTTCTGCGAAGGCTATCTGCCGCCGGACGTGGTGCTCATCCAGGTCTCGCCGCCGGACAAGCACGGCTTCTGCTCCTGCGGCATCTCGGTTGACTACACAAAACCCGCGGCCCAGGTGGCCGGGACCGTCATCGCCCAGGTGAACCCCAAAATGCCGCGCACGCACGGCGACTCGTTCCTGCACGCCTCGGACATCGACGCGTTCGTCGAGAGCGAGCAGGACATCATCGAGCTGCAGCCGCCCAGCATCGGTCCGGTCGAGGAGGCCATCGGCAGGCACATCGCCGGCCTCGTCGAAGACGGCTCCTGCCTGCAGCTCGGCATCGGAGGTATCCCCGACGCCGTGCTCCTCTTCCTCCACGAGAAGAACGACCTCGGCATCCATACCGAGATGTTCAGCGAGGGCGTGGTCGACCTCTACAACGAGGGTGTCATCACCAACGCTCGCAAGACGTTCCACCCCGGCAAGCTGGTGGCTACGTTTCTCATGGGCACGCGACGTCTGTACGACTTCGTCGACGACAACCCGGTCGTCAACATGCTCCCGGTCAACATCACCAACGACCCGTACGTCATCGGGCAGAACGACAGCGTCGTGGCCATCAACTCGGCGCTCCAGGTCGACCTGATGGGCCAGGTCGTGGCCGACTCCATGGGGGCCGCCCAGTTCACCGGCATCGGCGGACAGGTGGACTTCGTGCGCGGCGCCGCCCGCAGCCGTGACGGCAAGGCCATCATCGCGCTGCCGTCCACGGCCAAGAAGGGCACCGTCAGCCGCATCGCCGCGGCGCTCGCACCCGGCACCGCCGTCACTACCATGCGCGCCGACGTGGACTACATCGTCACCGAGCACGGAGTCGCGCACCTGCGCGGCCTCGGGCTGCGCGAGCGCGCCGAGGCCCTCGTCGAGATCGCCGACCCGGCGTTCCACGACCAGATCCGGGAGGAGGCGGCCGAGGTCTACGGGGTCGGCCGCCTGCCCCGTCAACCGCTCACCGAGGAGAGCTGAGAGCCATGGACCACGTACACAACGAACCTGAACCGCGGGTCATCTCGTCCGCCAGCGGCCAGCCGGCCGAGCTGCGCCGCGTGGAGCGCAAGATGCGCGTCCACCGCCAGCCCAAGACGCTCATCACCGGCGTCGGCGCCGTCGACCAGCTGGGCATCGAGGCGAAGAAGCTCAACGGTACCAAGGTGCTCGTGATCACCGACCAGGGCGTGAGCGAGTGCGGCATGTGCATCGACGTCGAGCGGCCCCTGCGCGAGGCCGGCCTCGAGGTCGACTTCTACGACAAGTCCGTGCCCGAGCCTCCCATGAGCACGATCGAGGAGATCGTGCGCATCGTCGAGAAGGGCAGCTACGACCTCATCGTCGGCTTCGGCGGCGGCTCGCCGATCGACGTCGCCAAGGCGGCGGCGGTGCTCCCGCACACCGGCGACACCGTGTACGACTACGTCGGCATCGACCAGGTCAAGAAGAAGGGCCTGCCGATCATCGCCATCCCCACCACCGCCGGCACGGGCTCGGAGTGCACGGCCATCGCCATCTTCGCCAACGAGAAGCTCAACGTGAAGCAGGGCCTCGTGAGCCCCTTCCTCATGCCGAACGTCGCGCTCATCGACCCGGAGCTCACGCTCAGCTGCCCTCCGAACGTCACCGCTGCTTCGGGCATGGACGCGCTCATCCACAACATCGAGGCGTACATCTCGGTGAACGCCACCATGCACACGGACTCGCTGGCCTACGAGGGCATCAAGCTCATCAGCCAGAGCATCCGCACCGCCGTGTTCGACGGGAGCAACATGTGGGCCCGCGACGCGATGGCCATGGGCTCCATGATGGGCGGCATCGCCTTCGGCAACGCCGGCGTCGGCGCCGTGCACGCGCTCTCGTATCCCATCGGCGGCATGTTCCACGTGCCGCACGGCGTGGCCAACACCATGGTCCTGCCGTGGGCGATGGACTTCAACAAGCTCGCCTGCCTGCGCTGGTTCCGCCAGTTCGGCGAGGCCATGGGCGAGAACATGGCGGGCCTGTCGGACCGCGAGGCCGCCGACAAGACCGTGGCGGCGCTGCGGCTGCTCGCCGACGACCTCGGCGTGCCGCAGTACCTCAGCGACGTGGACATCCCCGAGTCGGCGATCCCCGACCTCGTGGAGGGCGCCAAGACCCAGGCGCGACTGTGGAGCAACAACCCGCGCAAGTTCACGCCGGAGGACATGGAGCAGGTGTACCGCAACATGGCCGTCCGTCCGGGCGCCAGAGCCAGGACGGCGGCCGCCGTCTGAGCGAAGCTCCGGGGGAAGCGCCGGCCGCTGTCGGGGGGGCGGCGGCCGGCGCACGGGGGCGGGCGCGGCGCAAGAGCGCCGCGCCCGCCCTTTCGCGTAGCATTGACCCGCTCGGCGGCCGGATCGCCGCCGGCGACGACCGCGACCTGCTCATGGAGGAACGAGATGTACGACTGGCGCGACGACTGGCAGACGCGCTTCGGCCGCACGGAGCCCAAGATCGTGTGCGTCGGCCTCAACTACACCGACCACGCTGCCGAGCAGGGCGCCAGCCTGCCGGCGCACCCCATGCTGTTCGCCAAGTTCGCCAACGCGCTCTGCGGCGACGGTGAGGACATCCGGATCGCCGCCGGGCTCGGCCACGTGGATGCGGAGGCCGAGCTCTGCGTGGTGATCGGCCGAGAGGCGCACGACGTCCCGGCCGACGACGCCCTGGACGTCGTGCACGGCTACCTCTGCGGCAACGACGTGAGCGCCCGGGACCTGCAGTTCAGCGACCGGCAGTGGTTCCGCGGCAAGAGCCAGGACACGTTCTGCCCCGTCGGCCCCGGTATCGTGCCGGTGAGCGAACTCGGCGGCGCCGGCGATCTGCGCGTGGCGCAGCGCCTCAACGGCGAGACGCTGCAGGACTCGCGTACGAGCGACCTCATCTTCGACGTGGGCACACTGGTCGCGTTCATCTCGCACGCACTCACGCTACTGCCCGGCGACCTCATCATGACGGGCACGCCCGAGGGCGTGGGCGTGTTCCGCGACCCCAAGCTCTCGATGAGGCATGGTGACGTCGTGGAGATCGAGGTCGAGGGCATCGGGGTCATCCGCAACCGCGTGGTCGATCTGGGCGGGACCTGAGCCTTCAGGGGAGGGCTCAGGCCACAGCGTCCGCCGCAGGCGCGGGACGGCCTCCGGGCCGCCCCGCGCCTCTCCGCTTCAGCCGGCTCCGGGCGCACGGGGGAGAGCGCCCGGCGGAGGTCAGGCGCCGGCCGTCACGCGGCTTCCGTGGGGCACGACGAGGCAGCACGCGTCGTCACCGGCCCGCTCGAGCGCCGTCGCCACCGCCTCATCCACGGTCGCGAACGGCGTCATGCACATGCTGCGCACAACGTCGTCCGGAAAGTCGGACACGAGGTACACGTCGGCGCGCGCAAGGAGGCCCGCGACGGCGGCCGCCTTGTGGCCGCCGAGCACGAACTCGCGCTGGATGCGGTCGATGAGCACCTGCGGGCTGCCCATCCCGGTCATCCACTCTCCGAACACCCGCTGCCCGAACCCCTCCCCACACCGGGCGACGAGGACGACGACGCCACCGTCGCGCACCGCTCCGGCCACGTTGTCCAGGGTCTTCTGCGCCTGGTACAGGTTGATGTCCTTAGGCCGCCCGCCCGGCGAGGCGATGACCACGTCGGCCGCCTCGGGCACGCGCAGGTCGCAGCGCCGGTCGTAGACCGCGGCCCCGGCGCGGTGCGCCTCGAGGTAGTGGCCGGCGACGGCGTGATAGATGCGCTTCTGCTCGTCGAGCAGCACGTTGAAGATGTAGTCGATGCCGATCAGCTCGCCCGCCTCGTCGATGTCTTCGCGAACTGGGTTGCCGTCGATGATGCCGGCCCGGGCGGTGGGCGCCAGCATCATGCTGTGGTTGTCGCGGATCGCCGCGTAGGAGCAGAGCCCGGGCACGACTGCCTTGGCCCCGCCGCTGAACCCGGCGAAGTAGTGGTACTCGATGTTGCCGGTGCAGATGCGGAGGTCGGCGTCAAGGTAGTCCTGGAACACCTCGAGGCGGGTGCCGCGGCTGGTGGTGCCGACGGGGACACAGCGCGAGGCGTCGAGGTCGACGAGGCGCACGCCGCGCGCCACGACCCCCTCCCCCACCAACCGCGCCTGCTCCTCGCGCGTGTGGGCGCGGTGGCCGCCGAGCGCGAAGAGGATGCTGACGTCCTCCGGGGCCAGCGGCGCAAGCTCGTCGAGCAGCGCCGGCAGGAACCGGTAGGACGGGCAGGGCCGCGTGACGTCGCTGACGACGATCGCGGCCTTGCGCGACCGCGCCGCGAGCTCGGAGAGAAGCGGCGCGCCGATGGGCTCCGCCAGGGCGCGCCGGATCTCCTCCTGTTCTTCCGCGGCGGTCGGCGTCGCCGGCGGGGCGGACTCCTCGCCCAGGCCGCAGCCGGGCCCCACGACGGTGACGTCGAGGCCGTCCGGGAGGGCGGCCTCGAGCGCTCCGTCGCCATACGGGATGGCGACCCTCACTTCGCCGCCTGTACGCCGCTCCCGGCCCGCTCCCCGTTCCCGAAGCGAGCCGCGGAGTCCTTGAGCGCCTCGATCACCGGCATGGGCTTACCGGAGAGGAACTGGACCATGGCGCCGCCGGCCGTGCAGACGTAGTCGAACCGGTCGGCGAGCCCGAACCTGTTCATGGCGGTGACGCTGTCGCCGCCGCCGAGCGCGCTGAAGCCGGCCGTCTCGGCCATCGCCTCCCACAGCGCGCGCGTGCCGTACTCCGTCTGGGGCTGCTCGAACACGCCGGGCGGGCCGTTAACGAACACGGTGCCGGCGGCGGCGATCGCCGCGCGGTAGGCGTCCACGGCGGCGTGGCCCAGGTCGACGATCTGCTCGGCCACCGGCAATTCGGCGACGGCGACCTCGACGCGCTCACCGCCGCGCACCACGGCAACGTCCTCGGGCAGCACGATCCTCTCGCCGTGCCCAGCGAGAATCGCCTTCGACTCCTCGACGTAGCGCTCCAGCTGGCTCGCCCGGATGAACTCCATGCTGGCCGCGCCGATGTCCACCCCGCTCGCGGCCAGCATCACGTTGGCCATGAGACCGGCCGTGAGTACCTGGTCGACAACGCCGTCGGCGAGCGCGGCCGCCATCATCGGGAAAGCCTCCTGGATCTTGGTGCCGCCGAGGAGGAAGACGCACGGGCGGGCGGGCTCCTCGCGCAGGCGCGCGAGGTTGGCGTACTCCTTCTCGAAGAGCCGGCCCATGGCCGACGGCAGCAGCTGCTCGAAGCCGACCAGGGTCGGCTGGGAGCGGTGCGCCGCCGCGAAGGCGTCGCAGACGTACAGGTCGGCCAGCGGCGCCAGCTTGCGCACCACCAGCGTCTTCGCCTGGTCTTCGGGCGAGAGCTCCAGCTTACGCTCGAAGAGCGTGAGCTCCTCGCCGCAGAAGCGCACATTGTCGAGCAGCAGCACGTCACCGTCTGCGAGCCGGCCGACCGCTTCGCGCGCGGCCGGCCCGCAGACGTCGTCGATGAACCCCACATCGCGGCCGGTGAGCTCGCTCATCACCGCGGCGTGCGGCTCGGTGAACGCGTAGTTGTGGTACTCCAGGTCGCCCCCCTGGTGGGCGAGCAGCACGACCCTCGCCCCTGCCTCCGCAAGCTCGCGAATCGTCGGCGCGCAGCCCTTGAGCCGCGTGACGTCGCGCAGCCCGCCGGTCTCCCTGTCGAGCGGCGCGTTGATGTCCACGCGGCACAGGACGACGCTGCCGCGCCACGCGAAGTCGTCAAGCGTGTTGATGCCGTACTTCACCTTGCGCGCGCCCCTCCTCGCCGCAGTCTCGTCAGGCGGAGGCGGCGACGGGGGTGCCCAGCCCGAGGTACTGGTTGGTGAGCCCCACTGCCTCGAGCCGGTCGGTCTGCAGGCTGAGCGCGGCGCGGATCGCGTCCATCGTCTCCGGGATCACGACCGACTCCTGCGGGATGTTGATCGCGAACATGAACTCGCGCCCGCTCTTGGCGATGGTCTCGTCGAACACGGCGATGTCGTACATGTCGGCGCGCTTGTGGCCGAGGTCGCGGGCGTAGCGGAACAGCGCCGCGTTGCTGTTGAAGCCGTCGGCGATCTTGACGCACCGGATGCGCGGGTGCGCCTCGAACAGCTCGAGCGCCCGCTCCTTGCTCACGTCACCCTTCGTGGTGGCGATCACGTTGATGATGTGGCCGTGCGTGGTGGGCACGTGCACGAGGAGGCCGGTGGCCTCGATGTGCGGCATGATCGTCATGAGGTCGACGGCCTGGTGGTTGGGGACGGGCTCCACCTGGGCCACGTCCACGAGCCCGCGGTGCGTGTCGCCGGGGTCGGCGACGCGTCGCACGATGGTGACGATCACGCGCTCCACGCCGACCTCGCGGTCGAGGCAGTCCACGGCGCGGATGAGCCCGGTGGTGTTGCAGCTCGTCAGCTTGAGGTAGTCCTTGCCGACGCCCTTCTCGTAGTTGGCGTAGCCGTGGAAGAAGACGTCGACGATGTCGTTCTTCTCGCCGCCCTGGAACACGGCCTTGACGCCCCTCGCCTGGTAGAGCTCCTTGTTCTTGCGGCCGACGCCGCCGGGGGAGGAGTCGAGCACGATCTCGACCTTGCCGAGCAGGTCGTCGAGAGTGCCGCTGACGGGGATGCCGACGGCGTCAAACGCGGCCTTCTGCCCGACCTCGACGACGTACAGGTCGTACGGCATGCCGGCCTCGCACAGCGCCCGCGTCGAGAGGGTCGGCGCGACGTCGACGACGCCGACCAGTTCCATGTCCTGCTGCAGCGCCACGCCGTCGGCCAGACGCTGGCCGATGACGCCGTATCCCACCACACCTACTCTGGGCTTGCCCATGATCCTGGCTCCTTAGCTTCCCGTCAGTACCCGAGGTCTTTCTCGACGACCCCGATCGACTCGTCGAGGACGCGCACGACGGTGTCGATCTGGTCCTTGCTGATGATGAACGGCGGCGCGACCGCGTGCACGTGGCCGCCGCCCAGCAGTCGCACGAACACGCCGCGCTTGAACGCCTCGTCGCGGATCTTCGCGGCGACGCCCTGCGCCGGCGCGAACCACTCGCGGGTCTCCTTGTCCTTGACGTACTCGATGCCGGCCACAAGACCGACGCCGCGGACGTCGCCGACGATCGGATGCGCGAGCAGCGTGCCCAGGCCGTCCTGGAGGTAGGGGCCGAGCTCCGCGCAGCGCTCCACCAGCTTCTCGCGCTCGACGATCTCGAGGTTGGCGAGGCCGGCGGCGCAGCACAGCGGGTGTCCCATGTACGTGGCGCCGCTCATGAACGCCTCGGCGGGGCCGCCGAGGAAGGCGTCGTACACGTGCTTGCGCGCGAGCACGGCGCCGAGCGGCAGGTAGCCGCTCGAGAGCCCCTTGGCGAGCGTCACGAGGTCGGGGCTGGAGCCGAACTGCTCGAACCCGAACCAGGTGCCGCTGCGGCCGAAGCCGGTGATGACCTCATCGTTGATCACGAGCACGTCGTTGGCCTTGCAGATCTCGTTGACCATCGGCCAGTACTCGGGTGGCGGCGGGATCACGCCGCCGGTGCCGATCATCGTCTCGCCGAGCATGGTGCCGACGTTCTCGGGGCCGTAGAAGTTGATCTCGTGCTCGACCTGCGTGGCGCATTCCATCTTGCAGTCTTCGCCGTAGGTCTTGTTCCAGGCGCACTGGTAGCAGTAGGGCGCGCCCAGCTTGATGAACCCGGGCAGCAGTGGTTCGAACTTGGCGCGGTTGACGGTGAGGCCCTGGGCGCTCACGGCGGTCATGGTCGTGCCGTGGTAGGCGCGCTCGCGGAACATGACCATGTACTTGGTGCCCTTGCCCTTGTTGCGCCAGTACTGGCGCGCCATCTTGACCGCGGTCTCGACCGACTCCCCGCCTCCGAGCGTGAGGAACACGTGGTCGAGGTCGCCGGGGGCCAGCTGGGCGACCTTGTTCGCGAGCTTGACCGCAGGCTCATTTGCGATCTGGAAGATGTGGTAGATGGAGAGCTTCTCCATCTGCGCCTTGATGGCGTCGTGGATCTCGGTGCGGCCGTGACCGACGTTGACCGTCCAGAGGCTGGCGAACGCGTCGATGTACTCGTTGCCGTCGCTGTCCCAGACGAGCGCACCCTCGGCGCGCTCCATGATGACGGGCTTGAGGTTCTGCATCTGCGTGAACGGCGGCCAGAGGTGCTGCTCGAGGAACTCCTCCTTGACTCCCCCGGCCATGGCCTGGTCCTGGTCTCCCATGCGTCCTCCTCTCCTCTGGTATCCACCCAGGTGGAAACCTACGGGCTCCCCGCTCGGGTGTCAACACGGTCGGCGTTCCTCCGCCACGAACCCCGGACACCGGGCCGGGGCAGCCGCCGAACGACCGTCTCAGTCCCCGAGCGCCCGCTTCATCTCGGCGGTGATCCCGCAGATCCCGGCGAGCGCGGCCCGCGCGGCGTCGTCGATCGGCCGGCCGTGTTCGGCCCGGGCGGCCAAGAGCGCATCCATGCGCTCTCTGGCCCGGGCCACCTCGTCGCGCCCGTCCGCGACCCACTGGTCGTACGCCTGGCGCGACGAGATCGCCGGAGCGAAGTGCTCGCCGGCCCGCAGTCGCCGCGCTGTGTCCTTCTCCTTGAGGAAGTCACCGCCGATGCCGACCCGCTCGATCATGTCGACCATCATCTCGTCGCGCCGGGTGTCGACCTCTCCGAGGATGCGCCGGATCATGCCGGCCACTTCCGCGTCCAGCACGATCTGCGGCAGGAACAGCGTGTTCACCGAGTCGATCATGCCGACGCCCCCGCTCAGCACGTCGGCCCCGACGCCGGCCGTCGCGAGCCCCTTGAGCGCCTTCTCGTAGCCGGCCTGCAGACCGGCGTACTTGGCGTCGGTGGCGAGACCCGGCACCGCCGCCGGCACGCCCAGATGATGCGCGAGCTCCACGCAGGCGACGTTCATCAGCGTGCACTCCGGCGCGGCGTACGAGACGCCGGCGGAGCGCATGTCCATGACGGAGCCCGAGACCCCCATGACGACGCGGGCTCCGGGGGCCAGGGCCTGCAGGGCGGTCGCGACGGCGAGGAACTCCGCGAGCCCCTGGACGATGGTGCCCGCCGGCGTCACCGGCGACGTGGCCCCGGCCATGGGCACCGTGTACACCTCGACGGGCGCTCCGCGCCTCGCGGTGGCGGCGTGGAAGTCGAGGAGCGGCCCGTCGATGCGCAGCGGGGAGGCCGCGGTGAGCAATGTACTGAACCGCGGCCGCTCCCGAAACGCCTCGGCGTCGCCGGAGACGATGTCCATGATGCGCAGCAGCGGCTCGGCCTGCGAGGGGCTGTCGACGAGCGTGACGTGCTTGTGCGCCTCGGTGAGTACCACGTAGCAGACGACCAGCTCGCGGACCTCGACCGGCACGTCGCCGGCCGTGATCGTCGTCCACATCACATCGACCTCGGGCACCTCGTCGAGCAGGATCGTCGCCGCTTGCAGGTCGGTCAGGGTGGAGGGACGCCTGATGCCCGTCTCGTGGTCGAGCACGAACGCGGCGCAGCCGGAGGAGCAGAAGTGCGCCGGCTCGCCCTCGTCCAGCACCACGTCGTGCTCCGGGGACGCTCCGGCGAAGAGAACGCGCCGCGGGCACGCCTCCACGGAGCGGAGCACCAGCTCGGGCGGGAAGCGCACGACACCGGAGGAGAGATCGACGTCCGCCCCGAGGTCCGCGAGCACCGACAGTGCCGCCGACCCCTTGAGCTCCACGCCCACGCGTTGGAGGATCCCCAGCGCCTCCTCCACGAACGACCGCTTGTCGGCCTCGTCCAGCCAGGTCATGTGCGCCCGCATCGGCATCCTCCGATCTTGCTGTTCAGGTCGGGTTCCATTGATCCGTCCGCCGCGGCGAGCCCGGAGGGCGAGGGAAGCGCCGCTCCCGGAGCCGGCGGCGGCGGAGGTGCCCGGCCGCGGGCGGCATGTCCGCCCAGAGCCGGGTCACGTCAGACCGTCGGCGTGTCCGACAGCAGCTTCTTCGTGTAGTCCGCCTGCGGGTCTTCGAGCACGGCATCGACGAGCCCATACTCCACGATGCGGCCGTCGTTCATCACCGCGACCTCCTGCGAGATGCTGCGCACCAGCGCCAGGTTGTGGGTGACGAACAGCATCGAGAGGCCCATGTCGCGCTGCAGGGCGGCGAGCAGCTCGATGATCGCCGCCTGCACGGAGACGTCCAGCCACGAGGTGACCTCGTCGCAGATCAGGACCGTCGGCTCGGCCGCGAGGCTGCGCGCGATCGCCAGACGCTGGCGCTCGCCGCCGGAGAGCTGGTCCGGGTAGCGGCTCAGGAGCGATGAGTCGAGCGCCACCTGCTCGAGCGCCTTCACCATGCGCTCCTCCATCTCGCTGCGCGACAGGTCGAAGAAGACCTTGAGCGGCTGCGACAGGATCTGGGCGATCGTCTTGCGCGGGTTGAGTGAGCTGTAGGGGCTCTGGAAGATGTACTGGATCGCCTGCCGGGTCGCGCGCGAGCGGCCACGCGCGTCGCGCGCCAGCGGCTTGCCCATGAACTCGATGTCGCCGACGATCCTGTGCGGATGCAGGCCGGCGATGCAGCGCGCCAGGGTGGTCTTGCCGGACCCCGACTCCCCGACGAGCGACAGGCAGCGCCGCTCGCTGAGGCTGGCGGTGATGTCGTGCAGCGTCTCCTTGTGCTGGTAGTAGGCGACCACGTTGCGCACGCTGATGACCTGCTTCTCCTCCGCCTGCGGAACCGAGAGCGACTTGTCGCGCAGCTGGATGTCGGTCGCCGTGTGCTGCGCCCCCACCTCCTGGTAGCGCCAGCAGCGCACCTGGTGGCCGGGGCTCACCGCCTCGACCGGCGGGAACGCCTCGCTGCACTTCTCGACCGCCCAGTCGCAGCGCGGGGTGAACGCGCAGCCCGGAGGCCGCTGCCCCGGACGCGGCGCCCAGCCGGGGATGCCGCGCAGCGCGCGCTCGCCGGTGATGTCCGGGATCGAGGCGAGCAGCTTGCGCGTGTACGGGTGATGCCCCTGGTCGAAGAGCTCGTCGCGCGTGCCGATCTCGACGACCTTGCCCGCATACATCACGGCGATGCGGTCGGCGAGGTTGGCGACCACGGCGAGGTCGTGGGTGATGTAGAGCGCCGCGACCCCGTAGGACCTGGTGAGGTCGCGGACCGTGTCCAGGACGTGCGCCTGTGTGGTGACGTCCAGCGCCGTGGTCGGCTCGTCGAGCACGATCACCTTGGGCCGGTTGGCGAACGCCATGGCGATGGCGACGCGCTGCTGCTGACCGCCGGAGAGCTGGTGCGGGTAGCGGCGCAGGAACTGTTTGTCGGACGGCAGCAGCACCTCGGCCATCATCTGCGTGAGGCGCGCCTCACGGTCCGCCTGCGAGGCCCCGAACCCGTGCACCTCGAGGATCTCCATGAGCTGCGTGCCGATCCGGAGCGCCGGATTGAGCGATGCGGAGGAGTCCTGCGGGACGTAGCTGATCGCGCCGCCGCGGATGGTGCGCAGCGCGCCGGCATCCATGGCAAGCACATCGATGCCGTCGATCTCGACGCTCCCGCCGGCGATCTTGGCGCCGCGGCGCTGGTAGTCGAGCAGGCTGGTGCCCACCGTGGTCTTGCCGGAGGCCGACTCGCCGACGAGGCCGAGGACCTCGCCGCGGTGGATCTCCATCGAGACGTCGTCGTCGATGTCGACGCCCGAGGGGTCGAGGACGATGCGCAGGCCCTCGACCCTGAGGACGAGCACGCGCTCCGCCGTCGCGGTGGTCTCCTGTGCGGTGACCTGCTCCTCCATCACCCCACCCCCGTGTCGCGTTCGATGCCGATGAGGGCGCGGCCGAGGCCGTCGGCGATGAGGTTGGTGCCGATGGTGAGGATGCCGATGAGCAGCACGGGCACGAACACCGGCCACGGCTGGATGACGATGCCGATGCGGTTCTCGTTGATCATCAGCCCCCAGTCGGCGGCGGGCGGCTGCATGCCGAAGCCGAGGAACGAGAGCGCGGCGATCAGGCCGATGGAATAGGTGAGCCGCAGGCCGAACTCGACCAGCAGCGGGCTGGTGATGCTGGGCAGGATCTCGTTGAAGAGGATCTTCCAGCGCGCGATGCCGAAGGCCTCGGCGGCGCGCACGAAGTCGCGCTGCGCGACCTCGAGCGTGGCGGCGCGCGCCACGCGCGCGATGCGCGGCGCGTGCGAGACGCCGACGATGACGACGATGAGCCAGAGCCGCGGGCCGAGGATGGAGACGAAGAGCAGGGTGAGGACGATCTGCGGGAAGGCGAGGACGACGTCGAGGATGCGCATGATGGACTCGTCGATCCAGCGCCGGGCGTAGCCGGTGATGAGGCCCAGCGTCACGCCGAGGGCGAGACCGATGACGGTGGCCGCCAAGGCGAGAACGATGACGGTACGGCCGCCGTAGAGCACGCGCGTGAGCACGTCGTGGCCGATGTAGTCGCTGCCCAGCCACGTCGTGGGGATGTCCGGCGACGAGTAGGGCGGCGCCACGAACTCGGTCGGCGAGTAGGGCGCGACCCAGGGGCCGACGACCGCGAGGATGACGATGGCGGCGAAGATGCCGACGCCGATCTTGGTGCGCCCCATGCGCCACGCCTCACGCAGCATCATGATCCACTCCGAGGGGCGGCGCTCGCCCTGGATGACCACGGGCTCGACCAGCTCGGAGTCGTTGACTCTGATCTCTGGAGTGCTCATCGCAGACCCGTCCTGAGTCGTGGGCTGACGAGGATCGTGAGGATGTCGGCCGTGAGGTTGGCGACCACGTACACCGCGGCGATGATCAGCGTGATCGCCTGCACCATGGGCATGTCGCGGTTGGCCACCGAGTCGACGAGCAGCCAGCCCATGCCGGGGAAGTTGAACAGGTACTCGACCACGACGACGCCGCCGGCCAGCCAGGCCAGGTTGAGGGCCGTGACCTGGAGCGCCGGGGCCAGCGCGTTGGGGAGCGCGTGGCGGTTCAGCACCAGGCGCTCGGGCAGCCCCTTGAGGCGCGCCATCATCACGTACTCGCTCTCCAGCACCTCGATCGTGCTGGCGCGCAGGATGCGGGTGATGTAGGGGGCGACGGCGAGGGTGAGCGTGAGCGCCGGCAGGATGAACAGGTCGACCTGCTGGAGAAGCGGCACGCTCGAGTCCACGCGCGAGGTCGCCGGCAGCACCTTGAACACCTGGGTCGCGAACAGCAGGATGAGAGCGAGGCCGATCACGAACTCCGGCAGGGCCGCCAGCCCGAGACTGCCGACCGTCGTGGTTGCGTCGAACTTCGAATCTCGCTTGAGCGCCGTGAGGGAGCCCAGCAGCAAGGAGACCGGGATGCTCACCAGGGCCGCGATGAACACGAGGATGAAGGAGTTGAGCACTCTCCGGCCGAGCAACTCCGTGACCGGTGAGCCCTGCGCGAGCGAATCGCCGAGGTCGCCGGTGACCACGCCGCCGAGCCAGTCGAAGTACTGCTCGGCGATGGGCTTGTTCAGCCCGAGCTGCTCCTTGAGAGCTTCGTAACGGTCGACGTTCGCCGCCTCCCTGCCGAGGATCGCTTTCGCTGTATCGCCGGGCAGGGCCTGCGTCGCGACGAAGACGACCACCGAGACGAGGAACAGCGTCAGCACCCCGAGGCCGACCCGGATGAGAATCAGCTTCAGAAGCGGGGGCATCGGCTACGCCTCCCTCTCTTGGTTCTACTGTGCATGATGGCCGCCTCTCGGGGGGAACAACAGGGAAGCCACGGTCGCGCGGCCGCCGTGATCCACGTCACGACCGACTGAGCGCCGGTGTCGCCGTCGCCGGAGCGAACCGCGGGCGCGGGGCCATGCCCCGCGCCCGCGGCCACCGCCGTATTCGCGCTCAGCTGACGAAGTAGACGTCCTTGAAGTACATGCGGCCGACCGGACCGCCGAGCTTGTCGAGCTTGTAACCGGTGGTCGTCGTGGAGTACGCGTCGACCTGGTTGCGCCACGACCAGACGATATAGCCGCCCGTATCGAACTCGATCTGCTGGGCCTGGGAGATGAGCGCAGCACGCTCACCATCGTCGACCGTCTGGAACGCCTGCTGCACAAGCGACAGCCACTCGGCATTCTCCCAGTGCGTCTCGTTGTACGGCGCGTCGGGCATCGTGCCCTGGCTTGCCTGCGCCAGGAAGCCGCGCGTCGCCCAGAAGTCCTGCGCGAACGGCCAGGACAGGTAGTCGTCGCCGTAGAAGACGCTGGCGTCGGTCTTCTTGAGCTTCACCGTGACGCCGGCGGCCTTGGCCTGCTCGGCGAACACCTGCGCCGCCGCGACCTCGTCGCCGCCCAGCGCGCCCTCGGAGGTGACGAGCTCGACGGTGAGGTTGTTGTCGTAGCCGGCCTCCTTGAGCAGGGACTTGGCCTGCTCGATGTCCTGCTCGCGCTGCGGCAGGTCGGGCGTGCCGGCATCGTACCGGGCGTACATGTCGTTGCCCACCGCACCCAGGCCGCTGTAGGCCTGGTCGATCATCTGCTGGCGGTCGACGATGAGCCGGAAGGCCTGCCGCACACGCACGTCGTCGAACGGCTTGACGTCGATGCGCATGGTGAAGGGACGCCACTGGCCGGTCTCGGCGTTGAGGAGCGCGAGGCCGTCCGTCGCCTCGATGACCTTGGCCTGGCTCTTCGGCAGCTGCGACAGCGCCTGGATCTGGCCGCTCTGGAGCGCGTTGATGCGCGCCGTGTCGTCGGCGTACTCGATCATGGTGAGGGTGTCGACGTAGGGAGGCGTGTCCCAGTAGTCGGCGAAGGCCTCCCACTTGAACTGCTCACCCGGCTTCATCTCGAGCATCTTGAACGGGCCGCTGCCGATGGGAGCCTTCGGGTCGAAGCCCACCGGCACGATCTTGCAGCTGCGTTCGGCGAGGTTCTCGGCCAGCAGCACGTTCGCCGTCGCAAGGGTGATCTCGACCGTCTTGTCGTCGACCTTCTTGGTGCCGCCCTGGGTGACGCCGGTGAGAGCGGCGGCGCCGACCTTCGGGTCCTTCGGGTCGACGATGCGGTCCAGGGAGAACACGACGTCGTCGGCGGTGACGGGCTTGCCGTCGTGCCACATGACCCCGTCGCGCAGCTTGACCTGCCAGACCGAACCGTCGGCGTTGGGCTCGATGGTCTCGGCCAGCTGGTTGGTGAGGTTCAAGTCGAAGTCCCAGGCGGTGAGACCCTCGTACATGATGTACTGGATGGCGATGTCGGGCTCGAACGAGCCGATGTGCGGGTCGGCCGTGTCCTTGGCCGAACCGCCGACGATGCCGACCATGAGGTCGCCGCCCTTGTTGGGCGTGTCTGCCGCCGGCGAGCCTGTCGCATCCGTGGTGGTGTCGTCGCCGCCGCACGCCGAGGCGATCGGCCCCAGCGCGGCCGCGGCGCCCATGGCGGCGGCGCCCTTGAGCAGACCGCGGCGCGAGAACCGTTTGTAGTTCACGAGCTCGCCGATCTCCTCGAACCCTGAAGTCCGCTGCTCCTTGTCAGTCACGATACCCGTCCCCCTGTGTCGGTCGTTACCTGAAGGTCGCGCCTGAATTCGATCTTTGGCGTCTCGGGATGTGGTCTCGATGCGTCGGACCGGCCCTGTTGACGCCGTCCGCCGCGGCAAGCCCCCCAGCTCGCACGCCCGTGTCGCCCCGCCAGAACCGGTGACCTGTAGTCCATCCACCCAGGTGGGTAGCCACGATACGTCACTATGGACAACGTGCCGCCGGTCTGTCAAGACTCCCGATCACGGACACTAGCACCGCCGCGCGGCGCTGACAAGCCTGGGCCCTACGGAATCGTAGCGGAAGTCTCGGATTCTGAGCAGTTCGTTGAACGGATTGCGTCGAATCGCTATACTTCGCATTCATGAAGCCCGAATCTGATAGTCATCTCGAAAGTCAGCCGATTGTTCGCCAAGGCTCCTTGCCGCACGGCACCATCGAGCTGGACGACGTCGACCGCCGCATCATGAAGCTGTTGCGTCACGACGCACGCCTCAGCTACGCGCACGTCGCGCGCACTGTCGGCCTCTCCGAGCCCACCGTGCGCAAGCGCATCGACCGCCTGGTACGCGCCGGCGCCATCATCAACGCGGCGCGCATCAACCCGGCTCCCATCGGGTTCCCCATCGACGCCATGATCGGCATCAGCGTGGTGCGCGGCAGGGTCAAGGAGGTCGGGCGCAGGCTGGCGGAGATGGAGAACGTGGCCTACGTGGCCTACGTGGCCGGCAACTTCGACATCATCATCGAGGCGTTCCTCCCCCACACCGAGGGCCTGTTCAAGTTCCTGAACGAGGATCTCGAGAAGATCGACGGCATCGCCAGCACGCAGACCTGGAACGTGCTGCGCACCGAGAAGTCCTTCTACAACTGGGAGGGTGAGGACGTCGGCCTCGGGCCCTCCCCGGCCACGGGCGGAGCAGACGCCGACGAGGACGAAGCGCCCTCCTGACCTCGCCCCCGCGCGCCGCCCGAACGGGCTTCGGCTGCCGGCGGCCGAAGGCCGTTCGGGCGGCGCGCAGCACCCATGACCGCCGCCATCCTCGCCCTGTTCGCGAGCTTCTCGTGGGGCACGGCTGACTTTCTCGCCGGCCTGGAGTCGCGCCGCTCCACCGCGTGGACCGCGGCGCTCGGCGGCCAGGTGGTGGCGTCGCTCTCCCTGGCCGCGCTGCTCGTCCTGACGGAGCCGGCGCGGCCCGAGCTCATCGCCCTCGCGGCGCCGGCCGTCGGCGGCGCGGTCGGCGGCCTCGGCGTCGTGCTGCAGTACCGGGCACTCTCGCTCGTGGACATGAGCGTGGTCTCGCCGATCATCGCCGGCGCCGCGCTGGTGCCCGTGCTGTGGGGGGCCGCCACCGGCGAGAGGCCCAGCGCCGTTCAGGCGCTGGGCATCGCGTGCGCACTGGCGGGGATCGTGCTGATCTCCCGGCGGGAGCGGGCTGCCTCGGACCCGGCGCGCGAGCTCGGCCGCCGCGGGATCCTGCTGGCCGTGCTCTCCGCAGCGGCGTTCGGACTGTTCCTCGTGGCCCTGGACTACGGCGGCGAGGCTGGGCCGTTCTACACGGTGACCACCGCGCGCACCGCCGCCGTGCTCACCCTGTTCACCGTGGCCGTCGTGACCCGGCCGGCGATCCGGCTGCGCCGGCGCGCCGTGCCGGCGCTGCTGGTCATCGGCTTGCTCATCGCCGCGGCGAACCTGCTGTTCACGACCGCCACCACCCACGGCTACCTCAGCATCGTCGGCGTGCTGGGCTGGCTCAACCCGGCCATCACCATGCTCTGGGCGGCCATGGTGCTGCGCGAACGGCTCAAGCCGCTGCAGCTGTTCGCGGCCCTCCTGGTGTTTCTCGGCATCGTCCTCCTTACGGCCGGCTGAGGGCTCGTCAGACCACGCCGGATGGCGCCGGTGCGCCAACGAGGAGTACGCTCGCCTGTATGTAGGCGTCGACGGACCGCGGCGCGGGCGCCCGGTCCCGGTCATCGCGCGGACGGGCGCAGCGGCGGCCTGCTGCGCAGAAGGGTGTTCTCATGGACGATCCCACATGTGCGACCTGCCCCTGGTGGTCGCGATTCCCCGAGCGCGTCGAGTACCGCTGGTCGCCGGGTCCTCAAGGCGGGCAGGAGGAGATGCGGACGCCCAACGACAAGGGTGAGTGTCGCCAGTCCCCGCCGCGGCCAGTGCGCGAGTTCCCGGTCACCGACCAGGGGGACTGGTGCGGCCAGCATCCGGCGCGCAGGCTCACGGGCGACGCCGGGTGACGCGCGCCGGCCGACGCGCGGCGTCCGCGCCATGCCGGGTGAGGAACCCCATCTGACGCGAGGTTGACGCGATCAGACGGCGCGGGGACCCTCCTCCGGGTCGTCCGCGTGCCCCGACAACCAGGTCAGGCCTCGCTGCTGGGCCGTCGCGCACGCGCCGTAGAGTTCGTCCGTCGCCGCCACGACGGCGTCGGGCCCCAGCATGTCCAGCAAGCCGGTGCGGCGGAGCTGGTCCTCCATCTGCCGCCCCACGCCCGCGAGGTACAGCCGCCCCCCCCGGGCTGCGCACTCGGCCGCGTACTCGCGGATCATGGCGATGGTGGCGCTGTGCAGGGTGCCGCGGCCACGCAGGCGCAGGACGACCACGGGGCAGTGCGCGGCACCGACGGCAGGCAGGCGCTCCCTGATCCGCGGTGCGGCGGCGAAGAACATGCTGCCGTAGATGTCCAGCACAGTCACTGAGGCGCCCGAGAGCTCGCGCGGGGCCTCCACCTCCCGCAGGCGTCCGTCGTCGTCCATCACGACCTGGCGCACGTGGACGTCGAGCGAGGACAGGTAGATGTACTTGATCACCGAGATCGCCGCCCCGGCGAGCACAGCGTACTCGAGCGGGACGACGAGCACGAGAAAGAACGTCAGCACCATGATCGCGGCCGACATCCTGTCCGCCCTCCAGACATCGAGGGCGGCGCGCGGCCGCAGGGAGCTCGCGGCGGCCACGATCAGGATGCCCGCCGTGACCGCCAACGGCACCTGCTGCACCAGGGGAGCCGCGACGAGGATGACGAGGACCACGAAGACTCCCGTGAAGACCGACGACCACCGCCCGCGGGCCCCCGCGCCGACGTTGAGCGCGGTGGCCTGCACCGAACCACCCACCGCCGCCCCACTCAAGGTGCCGGAGACGATGTTCGCCACGCCGTGCCCGACGAAGTCCCTGCTCGTGTCCCCGAACGATCCATCGGCGTTGGGCACCGTGCGGCTGATCCCGGCCCCCTGGACCAGACCGATGATCACCAGGGAGAGCGCGGGCAGGAGCAGCCCCGGCACCAGGGAGAAGTCGGGAAGGCGCGGTCGCGGCAGGCTGCGCGGGATGGGAGCGATGTCGCCCACCACGGCGACCGACGACAGGTCGAACAGCGCGACGACGAGCGTCATGACGACGAGCGCCAGCGCCATGGCGAAGAGCTTGAGCCGCGAGAGACCGAGCAGGACCACCAGCACGACCGTGGTGAGGCCCGCGAGCAGCGTCCACGGGTCGGCCTCGCCGACGTGCAGGAGCAGGTCCTCCGCCGCAAGCACCCTGTTGTCGCGGCTGCTCGAGAAGCCGGTGAGGGCACCGAGTTGCGACAGCAGGATCTGCACGGCGATGCCGGTCATGAGACCGACCATCACCGCGTTGGAGATGAACCGCACCAGCCCGCCGGCGCGCAGCAGACCCGCCGCCAGCATGATCACGCCGGTCAGCACCGCCAGCGTGAACAGGCCGGGCACCCGCTGCTCCGCCGGCAGGCCGGCGAGCGCGCCGCCTGCCGCGAGGCACAGCGCGGCGGTCGGCACGACCGGCATGCGCTGGGAGCTCAGCGTCAGCGCGCCCGCTGGCGTCCCGGCGGCGACGGCGTAGAGCCCGTAGACCGGCGGGACGCCCGCGAGCAGCGTGTACGCCATCGCGTTGCCGACCTGCGAAGCCCCGACCGTGACGCCGGCGACCGCGTCGTGGAAGAGGTCGCGGCCAGAGGGGACGCGGGATCGGCTCACCGGACCGCCCCGCGCGCCCGCCACTGGAGGTCGCGAGCCGGGGGCTTCAGGCGCCGGGCGACGCATCACCGGCAGGAGCGTACGCCCGCTGCAGCACCTCCGCCACCTCGGGCCGTGTGAACCACTCGGGCAGCTTCTTGCCCTTGGCCAGGTACTCCTCACGGACCTGGGTGCCGGAGATGGACGAGACGCGAGCGCCGTACGGGACCTCGTTGAGCTCGACGTACCGGTCCTCGTCGGTGAGGTAGGCGAGCTCCCGCGCGAGGATGGTCTTCACCCCGATCTCGTGCGAGTAGTGCTCCGCCATCGCCTGCGCGTCGTAGGGCCCGTAGAAGGGCACGCCGTGCGAGTCCGGGCCGGGGCCGGCGTGGTCCCGCCCGACGATGAGGTGCGTGGCGCCGTAGTTGCGCCTGATGATCGCGTGCCACACCGCCTCGCGCGGCCCCGCGAAGCGCATGGCGAGAGGCATCAGCGAGAGCAGTGTGTTTGACGGGTCGTAGTAAGTGCGCACCAGGACCTCGTAGGCCTCGACGCGGAGCGCGGCGCCCACGTCCTGGGGCCGCGTGACGCCGACGGCCGGATGGATGAGCAGCGTCCCGCCGACCGTCTGGAGCGCACGCTTGGTGAGCTCCTCGTGGATGCGGTGCATGGGGTTGCGCGTCTGGAAGGCCACCACCGTCGAGTGCCCCATCTCGGTGAGGCGCGCGCGCAGGTCTGCCGGGGTGAGGCACATCGGGCCGTGCAGCCGGTGACGCGGGAGGTCGAACACGCGCGGCCGCCCGGCCAGGTAGTGGCTCGGCCAGCGCTTGGCCTCGATGACCAGCGGGTGCGCGCTGTCCCTGCCTCCGAGCACGGCGCGCATCTCGCGCAGGATGTCCGCCGGGTAGACCTCGTCCACCTCCAGCAGCGCGAGGATGGTGCCCTCCTCGTCCGACAGCGCGACCTCCTTGGGATGACCGCGCAGCACCTCCTCGCGGCAGGGCACCGCGAGCGGGATCGGGAAGAGCTCACCCCCCTCGAGACGCATCTCATAGAGGACGGACTCGTACTCGTCCTGCCCCATGAACCTGTCCAGAGGCGAGAAGGCGCCGACCGCCAGCATCTCGAGGTCGTACTGGGCACGCAGCGAGAGCGGCACCACGGGCAGGTTCTGGGCCCGCTTGAGCAGGGCGACGCGTTCGTCGGGGTCACGGACCACGAGGTCGACGAGACACCCGCCGAAGGGGGAGATCAGGCTGCACCCGTCGTCGCCGGACGTCCCGGAGCCGGCCCGGCAGGCTGGATCTGGAGTGGGGTCGACATGAGGGATCACGGCAGATCTCCTCGCCCGCGGCGGTGCGATCCGGACACTCGCGCCGCTCCTGGCGTGGCGGGCGCGGTCACAGACGGGTCCCCCCGGGAGGGCCCGTGGTACAGAGGCCCTCCCGGGTGGATGAGTCTCGTCACGGACGAAGCCGCTCCGCGTACATCTTTTCGTACAGCGGCATGCACTTGTCGTACATCTCCCTGAGCTCGGGCACATCGTCGACCGTATACCCGAAGTCCTCCATGTCTTTCTGGAACCCGGTGCTGTCGCCGGCGTCCAGGTGCCACATCTCCCAGTCCTTCCACTCCTGCTTGAACTCGGGCTTCCAGGTGAGTGACTCGGGCAGGAACGGGATGCCGACCTTCTCACAGTACTGCTTGACCACGGACCCGGCGTCGATGAGCAGGTCCTCGGCGTCGACGACGGCCGGCACCTCGCCGGTGATCTTCTTGGCGAGCTCGAACAGCTTGAACTGCGACTCGAAGCCGATCTCGCGCAGCGTCACGGTGGGGTCGAGCTTGTGGTACGAGACCAGCGTGAGGGCGGGGTCGCGGATGATGAAGGTGTTGGTGAACCTCTTCATGAAGTCGTCGTCCGCCACGTCGCTGACGTAGTAGGCCATGTCCTTGAAGAAGACCGGCTTGTCGGTGGCTGCGGCCTCGATCATCTCGGTCGTGCCCTCGAAGGTCCGCGGATGGCCCTCCTGCGGCTGCATACCCACCGGTTCCTTGTGCGCAGCCTCGAGGTAGAAGAAGTAGCCGTACGGCTCGTGAACGACCTTGAAGTCGCCGCGTTCGAACATCATGCGCTCGAAGCCTGTGGAGATCGAACGTGGGACGGACCAGAGCGGGACGATCTTTTCCATGCGGCTACTCCTCGATCTGTCGTGGTTCCTGCTGCTGCGCGGCGCTTCGGCGCGTCCGGACGGGCTGGAGGGCGCCCGACTCCGTGGCGGAAGTCCCCTCGCCCCGAGAGTAGCACTCGGCCCCATGGCTGACAAGCCCGGCATGACGGATTCCGAGCGCCTACCGGTACTTTGCGTCACATCGTGAACTGTTGTGCCGCGATAGAGGTACTTACTAATGTCGAGCGGCGTTCTGGAGAGGAATCCGCAAATCGAAGGCGCAGGCGTGTGCTCACGGCGCGGGCGCCGCAACGCGTCGCGCCCGCACCAGCCGGGCACGGCCGATGCGGGCGCGGACGATCGCTGCCGCTACAGCCGCTTGAGGCAGGGCACCTCGACGTCGAGGAGCTCGGCGATGTTGCGCTTGGCCTCGATGCCGCGGCGCGCGCCGGGCACGGCGGTGATGACGCCGATGTCCAGCTCCTGCCGGAGGTTACGCATCACCGTCGAGTCGCCCAGGTCTTCCACGCCGACCTTGAGCTTGTCGGCCACGTACTTCTTCGCTTCGGGGAGTCGCATCTTGTTGCGGAGCTGCATCCTGGCCACCAGATCTCCGGAGGTCCTGATGCCGCCCATGCCCGAGGCGAGCGCGTGGCTGATCGACATCCCGTAGGGATCGCCGGTGCCCACCTACAACCCATCCACGCGGCCGATCTCGACCATTGCCGCGCTGGCGCGCGTGAGCACGTCGGCCGGCGGCACCTCGAACATCGGCACGCCGCCGACGCCCATGCCGACATTGGCGTGGATGGGGATCGTGGCCACCCGCGAGCACTCCTTGACGATCGTGACGGCGCGCGCAACGTTCCAGGGCACCGACTTGCGCGAGTTGGTGTTCACCACCGGGCCGAAGAGGTGGGCGCCGGCCTCCTCCACCACCTTGACCTGCTGGTGCGGCCACATGCCGGCCAGCCGCTTGCCCTTGTACTCGAGCTGGCCGTGGAAGCCCAGGACGAACTCGGCCGCCATGCCTACCTCGATGGCGAGGTCCGTGGTGGCGGCCAGCTCCTCGACGGTCTCGAGCACGGCGAGGAACTCGGCGTCTCCGGTCGAGGCGGTCGTGTCGAAGTTGATGCCGTCCGAGCCGACCATGGCCATCATGCGCGAGACGTACAGCATGTCGGCCTTGCAGGCCTCGGCCATCTGCATCTGCGCCTCGCGGGCCGCCTCCACCTCACCTCGAGGGAGCAAGTCGGCGGGGTTGGGGAACGGCCCGTCCGGCTGGGCGTACAGCCCGAAGTTGGGCATCGCGCCGTAGAACACCGGGATCACTGCCGTCAGCAGCGCCTGCTCCACGCCGGTCGCCTCGAGCGCGACGATCGGCTTGACCGGCTTGTAGGAGTAGTCGGGGTGGCCGATCTCCATGGTGTCGAAGCAGAACGCCCGCTCGAAGATGCGGAAGCACTGCTCGCGGCCCAGCGGCAACCCGACGCCGCTTGAGAGCTGGGCCGAGTAGAGCGTGTTAACGGAGCCGTCCTTGGTCAGGATGACCTCGTGGCCCGGCTCCACCCCCATGATGCGGCTGGGGTTGGTGAACAGGTCGACCAGCCAGTCGATCTCGTTCTCCTCGAGCGGCGGCACCTTGCCGCGCTTCACTGCGTCGGCGCTGCCGGCCACCAGATCGTCACGCAGCTCCTGCGGCGTGAGCTCCGTGACGTAGCCGTCGCCCATGCGTGTGCGGATCCTCACAGACACACCTCCTCCCGGCGTACCGGGTCGTTCAGATGCCGAGCTCGCGCTCTGCCTCGCGGATGATCGCCCCCAGCTCGTCGGCGACGCCGTCCGGCAGCGGGTCGGGTTCATGGGTCTCGAGGATCGTGCGCGCCTTGGCGAGCGCGCGGTCCTGGATGGTCAACGAACCGTTCGCGCCCCAGTCCTCCCGGACGCGGCGGTCGATCATCGCGGGCTGCGACTGCTCGCGCATGTGCGCCATGGTGTGGTCGTGGCTGAGGAAGTCGCCGAACGGACCGATGTCGTCGATCACGTCGATGGCGAGCGCCTCGTCATCCACGCGGATGCCGCGCACGCACTGCTTGATCATCCCGGCGAACTCGTTGTCCATCACGAGCTGCCCGAAGTCGAAGGTCATTCCCGACTCGATCATCCCCAGACCGTAGATGAGGTTGGCACCTGCCAACGCCGGCATGAGGCCGGTCAGGGTCTTCTCGTGGCCACTCTGGGCATCGACCACTTTGGAGTCGCCCTACGCACCGGCCACCCAGCTGGGCAGCAGGTAGAAGCGGGCAATCTGGGCGACGGCGGCGTTGATGAGCCCGCACTCCGGCGAGCCGACGCTCGCGGAGGCGAGCCGAAGGTCCATGGCCGTCGTCGAACTGCCGTACACGACGGCCGCCCCCGGCCTGACCAACTGGCCCAGGGTCAGGCCAGCCAGCACCTCGGCGTTGTGCGTGACCAGAGTCCCGGCCAGGGTGACGGGCGACGAGCCGCCGGCCATCGCCATCGACAGGATGTTGACGGCCACGTGCTCGCGCGCGCCGGTCATGATGATCTCGCACGTGTCCTTGACCAGCTTGAGCGGGCTCACCGGGCAGGTGATGAACGAGATGAGCGGGCGCGCCTTGAGCTTCTCGCGCCCGCCAGCGACCGCCGCGGCCATCTCGACGAGCTTGCGCGAGAGGTAGCCATTGCCGGAGCCCATGAAGCCGTGCTTGGACGTGTTCGCCGCCCACGCCTCGTACTGGTGCAGGTGCACGACGCGCTGGTCGACGTCCTCCGCCACCACGGCGCGCTCGTACACGTCCACGTTGGGGAGCGCGTCCACGATCCTGGCCGTGTCGGCCACGTCCTTCTTGGTCGGTACCTTGAGCTCGCCCGTGTACGGGTCGACGATGGCCACGCCCTCGCCGAAGTTGGTGAAGCCGACGCGGCCGGCCTCGAGCACGATGTCGTTCTTGGGGTTGCGGCCGGCGAGCCTCAGCTTGCTCGGGGCCGTGCGGACGGCCTGCTCGACGACGTGGCCGGGAATGCGGACGACGCCCTTGGCGTCGACCGTGCCGCCGGCCCCCGCGAAGATCTCACGTGCCTCCTCGTCTTCGACGAAGACGCCCGTCCTCTCGAGGACCTCGAGTGTCCCGAGGTGGATGTCGGCGAGGTCGTCGTCGGTCAGTACCCGGAACTCGCAGCCTTCACGGCGCGCACGCCCGGCCTGGTGGTTCCGTTTCACGGGCGCACCTCCCTTCTCGTCAGCGATTGGTCGGAGTGATCACGTCACGCGGACGCGCTGGTGATGTCGCAGACCTCGGCGAGCGCTCGCCGCTGGTCGTCGCTGAGACGAGGGCCGCGCTCCTCACGCGCGGCGAGCGCGGCCCGCACCACGTCGTCCGCCGCGTCCGCCTCGGTGCGGCCCTCGGCGATCCACTGCTCGAACGGCAGCCGCGAACCGATGCGCGGCACGAAGTGCTCGCCGGCGCGCACCCGACGACGCGTCTCCTTCTCGCGCAAGAAGTCGCCGCCCACACCCACGCGCGCGATCGCCTCGCCCATGAGCGTCTCGGGCGTGATCTCGATCCCACGGGCCATACGCGAGGCCATGCCGGCGATCTCGGCGTCGACGGGGACCATGCGCAGGCTGAACGTACTGGAGGAGTCAAGAAAGCCGAACCCCCCGCTGCAGATGTCTGCGCCGGTGGCCACGGCGGTCATCACCTTGAGGCCCTTCTCGTACCCGGCCTGCACGCCGAGGTGCTTGGCGTCGGTGGACAGCCCCGAGTTGTGGACCGGGATCCCCAGGTGGTGGCCGATCTCCACGGCTGCCGCCCCCATCAGGGTGCTCTCGAGATTCCCCAGCGACATGGTGGTGGAGCGCATGTCCAGAATCCCGGGGCCGCAGCAGGCGACGACCGGAGCCCCGGGGGCGACCGTCTGGATCGCGGTGATGGTCCCCAGCACCTCCGCCCAAAGGAGCGCCAGGGTGCCGGCCGGTGTGACCGGCGCCGTGGCGCCCGAGATGGGCATGGAGTAGACCCACACGGGCGCGCCGAGCGAGGCGAACTCGCAGGCCACGTCCAGGAGCAGGCCGTTGACCTCGAGCGGCGAGCGCGCCGCGCACAAGAGGGACACGCGCGGCCGCTCCCGGAACCGGTCGAGGTCGCCCGAGACGATCTCGAAGATGCGGCGCACGTGGTCCGTCTGCTCGGGGCAGTCCACGAACACCACCGGCTTGGCCGTCTCCGTGAGGTACGTGTAGTACTCCACCAGCTCGCGGCGCTCGAGCGGCACGTCGGTGGCAGTGAGGAAGGTCCAGACCACATCGAGCTCCGGTGTGGCGTCGAGCACGATGGTGCCGTCGCGCAGATCGGCGAGGGTGGACGGCCGGACGGCGCCCGTCTCCTGGTCCAGCGTCTTGGCGCCGCAGCCGCTCACGTTGAAGAACGTGCGGGAGCCGTCCAGCCGCACATCCTGGGCCGGCGTCTCGCCCGCCATGAGTACTTCGCGCGGGCACGCGGCGACCGCGCGCTCGACGAGCTCGGCCGGCAGGCGCGCCGTGCCCGCCTCGTCCACCTGGGCGCCCACCTCGCGGAGCAGGGCAAGGGCGCCTGCTCCCCGCATGCGCATGCCCACGCTCTCGAGGATGTGCAGCGCCTCCGCGTACACCGCGTCGCGCTCGCCGGCCGTGAGCCACTGGACCCGCACCGTCATCCCTTCACCTCGCCCTCGCACCCGTGACTCGGCGGCTCCGGCAAGCGGACCGCCGCGAACGACGCTCAGCCTACCCCACCAGCCCCTTCGCCCGCTCCACCGCCATGCCGGCGTTGGCGCAGTGGCCGTCGGCGCCGATCTCGGCGGCGTAGGCCTCGGTGACCGGGGCGCCGCCGACCAGCACCCTGACGGCGTCGCGCAGGTCGATGAGGGTTCGCATATGGCGGCGTCGCGGTAGCACCACGGGGTCAATCCACGAGTGCGCCGAGGCCCGTCTTGGCCTTGAGACGCTCGACGGAGTTGATGCGGACGCCGAGCAACTCGGCGATGCGGGCCTTGGCCTCCAGGCCCTTCGCGAGCCCCGGCACGGCGGTGACGACGCCGATGTCGAGCTCCTCGCGCACGACTCGCATGACTGTCGAGTCGGACAGGTCGAAGACGCTCACGCCGAGCCTGTCGGCCACGTACCGCTTGGCCTCCTCGAGCCTCATCTTCCTGCTGAGCTGCATCCTGGCCACGAGGTCTCCCGCGGTCTTGATGCCACCCATCGACGAGGCGAGCGCGTGCGCCATGCCCATACCGTTCGGATCGCCGGTGCCCACCTACAACCCGTCCGCCTTGCCGACCTCGATCATCGCCGCGCTGGCCCGGCTCACCATGTCCATCGGCGAGACCTCGAACATCGGCACCCCGCCCACGCCGTTGCCGACGTTGGGGTGGATCGGGATGGTGGCCTCCGCGGTGCAGGCCTTGACGAACGTCACCGCGCGGGCCACGTTCCACGCGCAGGACTGCTTGCTGTTGTTGTTGACGACGGGTCCGAAGATGGCCGCGCCGGCCTGCTCGACCAGCTTCATCTGCTCGTGCGGCCACAGTCCGGCGAGCCGGGTGCCGTCGTACTCGAGCTCGCCGTGGAAGCCGAGTACCATCTCGGCCGCCATGCTCACCTCGACCGGCATGTCGGTGGTGGACGAGATCGTCTCGGTGGCGCGCAGAGTCGCCAGGAACTCGGCGTCGCCGGTGGACGCCACCGTGTCGTAGTTGATTCCGTCGGCGCCAGTCTCGGCGAACATCCTGCTCTGCCAGACGACGTCGTCGTGGCAGGCCTCCAGCGCCTCCTCCTGCGTGCGGCGCGCCTCGGCGATCTTGCCCAACGGCAGGAGATCGGATGGGTTCTCGAACTGCCCGTCGGGACGGTAGTAGAGCCCGAGGTTGGGCATGAAGCCGTAGAACAGAGGAAACACGGTGGTGTGCTGGAGCAGTTCCATGTGCTCCTGCTCGACGCTCACGATGAACTTGCTGGGCTTCACTGAGTAGTCGAGGTGACCGACCTCCATGGAGTCGAACGCGAACGCGCGCTCGAAGAGGCGGACCGCCGTCTCGCGCCCCATGGGGGCCGCGATCCCGCTCGACAGCCGTGATGAGATGAGAGTGTTGGTACCGCCGTCTTTGGTCATCACGGCCTCGTGACCGCGCTCCACACCCCAGACCCGGCTCGGGCAGCAGAACATGTCCACCAGGTAGTCGACCTCGTTCTCCTCGAGCACCGGGACCTTGGCCTTGACTGCCGCGGCCTCCGAGCCCTCGACGATATCGCGACGGATCTCGTCTCTGGTCATCTGAACCGTGCTGCCATCACCCATGCGCGTGACGATCGAACTCACCGCTCACCCCCTCCGCGGTCGCACTGGCGTGAGTCGAAATAACCCACCTGGGTGGAAGAGAATACGTGCAAACGGGGGGTTGTCAAGGTGACGCCCGAATTGGCGGGAGTCTCGATGCCCCGCGTCAGGCCGGCTACCGCGAGTACGGCCTCAGGCCGTCGTCGCCTCCTCAGGGACGGCCGCCGCGGCCGCGATCTCAAGCAGTTGGGCCATGGAGTTGCGCAGCAGGAACTCGAGCGTCGCCAGCGGCCGGCTGAGCTCGAACCCCTCCGGGTTGAGCCCGGCTTGCACCGAGAGACCGTCGGGGACGGCGGCGATGAGTTCGGCCAAGCCCATGAGCATCTCATTGCTCTCCGCACTGGGCGCGGCCAGGCCGAGCCACGTGAGGTTCTGGTGGTACCACCAGGTATACAGCGAGAACAGGCGCTCACGCAGCTCCGGGTCGCGGAACGCGTGCGGGAGGATGTCGAAGAAGCCGCGGAACGAGTCTGCGTCGACGATCATGTGGCGGATGCCCTCCATGGCGGCGTGCAGGCGCTCCTCCTGCGGTACGCTCTCGACGCCCGCGGCGAGGCGCAGACACTCGTCGTGGATGAGAGCGTCGGCGACGGCGATGATGAGGCCCGCCTTGTTGCCGAAGTTGTAGCGGATGGAGGCCTTGTTCACGCCTGCTTCGGAGGCGACGTTCTCGAGCGTAACAGCATCGAAGCCTCTCTCGGCGAGCAGCGTCGACGCCGCCTTCAGGATCTTCTGCGCCGTCGCCGGCAGCGTCTCGACAGGGTCCTCGAACGGGAACTGGAGTCTGCCCTTTGCGCTCTGCTTCGACGTGGTCACGTCCCCCCCTCACAGTCGGTGCCCGCACGGTTCGTCACGCGGTGGGTCTCATCCACCCGGGTGGCCGGAACCCGACTAGCGTACCCCGGCCGGCGGCGTGAGCCAACAGGTCCGCCGGCCTCAGGCGGCCGCCAAGGCCCTGCGAACGCCCGCGATCGCCGCCTCGACACCGTCGTCGTCCACGTCCAGGTGGGTGACGAAGCGCACCGACCACGGCGCCTCGTCGAGGCAGAGCACGCCTTGGGCGGCGAGGCGCTCCACCAGCTCGGCGGCCGGCACACCCGTCCTCCGGGTGCCGGCGAACACCATGTTGGTCTGCACGCTGCCGAGGTCGACGTCCAGGCCGGGAAGCGCGGCCAGCGCCTCGGCCAGGCGCTGAGCCCGGCGGTGGTCGTCGGCCAGGCGTTCGACGTGGTAGCGGAGCGCGTAGAGCCCGCCGGCGGCGACGATACCGGCCTGGCGCATGCCGCCGCCGAGCACCTTGCGGGCGCGCGCCGCCGCCGGCAGCGTCGCGGCGCCCATGACGAGCACCGAGCCGACCGGGGCGCCCAGGCCCTTCGACAGACAGATGCTCACCGTGTCGAAGGGCGCCGCGTATTGTTCGGCGCTCACGCCGGTCGCCGCGACGGCGTTGAACAGGCGCGCGCCGTCGAGGTGCATCATGAGACCGTGCCGGTCGCAGAAGCTGCGCACGGCCAGGATGTGCTCGAGCGGCAGCACCACGCCGCCGCAGTGGTTGTGGGTCTGCTCGAGGCACACCAGGCGCGTCGGCGCCCAGTGCACGTCGGCGTCGGTGTGCACGTACTCCTCCATCTTCTCGAGGTCGAGCGTGCCGTCGGGTGAGTCGAACACGCGCAGCTGCACCTGGCTGAGCGCCGACGCAGCGCCCTGCTCGTAGAAGACGATGTGCGCCTGGGCGTGAAGGAACGCCTCGTCGCCGCGCCCCGTGAGCGCTCGCACCGCCGCCTGGTTGCACATGGTGCCGGACGGGAAGTAGAGCGCGGCCTCCTTGCCGAGCAGCCGCGCCGCCTCCTCCTGCAGCGCCAGCACGGTCGGGTCGTCGCCGAGCACGTCGTCGCCGACCTCCGCCTCGAGCATCGCCGCGCGCATCTCGGGGGTCGGGCGCGTGACGGTGTCGCTGCGCAGGTCGATCGTCTTCATGGGATCTCCTTGGCCGGGCGGGCGGTACCGCCAGAGCGTATCGCACACCGACCCGCGGTTCAGGCCCCGTTGCGGCGCGGCGCCCGCACGCGGCGACGCCCTATGCGCGCTGCGGCGGCGTGAGGAGCCCGGCGCGACGCGCCGGGCCCCCGGCGCGGGCGCCGCGTGCGCGTCGCCGGCCGCGCGGCGCCTGGTCCGGCAGCAGCCCGTCTGCCGTGAGCCGGCCGGCGCCGAGCCGCCGCGCCGCCGCGTTCCACAAGGCGATCAGCGAAAGGCCGGCGGCGAGCAGCAGCACGCGCCATGCCGGCGCCGGCGTCCAGTAGATCGCCAGCTGGTCGGAGATCTCCTGACCGAGGCTGAAGTCCTTGGGCCAGCGCAGGAAGAACCGCCCGTCCTCGACCCCGGCGACCTGCACACGGGCGTTCTCAAGCGCCGTGGCCTGCTTGCCAGGATAGTCCACCCAGATGTGGTCCAGGCTGAGCCTGAGCTCGTTGGGGATGCCCTTGGCAGTGAGGATGCTGGCCAGCACCACCGCCCTGCTCTCGCAGTCGCCGCCGCCGGCCGCGAGCGCCTCCTCGGTGGTCGGGAAGTACCAGGGCACGCCGGCGGACTGCCAGTCGTAGGCGTAGGGCACCTGGCGCTCGAGGACGAAGGCCTCGACGGCTCGCGGGTCGTCGGGCAGGCCGCGAGCCAGCACGGCGGCCGCCTCCGGCTGGATCCGTGGGCTGACAGTGTTGCGGACGCTCCGCAGCAGCACTCCCGGGTCGGGATACAGAACGATCAGCATCCATGCGGCCGCCAAGACCAAGATGGCGCGGCGAGGTACCATGGACAGATGATACCCGGGGCTGTGACATGAACGACACGAGAGAGACGACGCTGTCCGCCGCCTCCAGCCCGGTGGCCGAGCTGCCGCCGGGCTGGCGTGACGCCGACGATCTCCCGGACGTGGACCTGTGGACGCTGGCGCGGCGGCGAGGACGGCGACGGATCATCATCATCGCCGTCGTGGTGAGCGTGCTGCTCCTGGAGGCCGTCGGTGTGATCGTCTGGAACGCCCAGTCCCACTACGGCCGGGGCCAGTCGGCCCTTGCGGCCGGCGCCGACGCGCTGGCAGCCCAGGAGTTCTCGCAGGCAATCGTGCTCGGCCTCCCGTACCGCGACGCGGGGGCGCTCGAGGCGCGGGCACGCGCCTCCCTGACGTCCGACATTGAGGAGCGCGCGGCCGAAGCGGCGCTCTACGATGCCGTCCTCGCGCAACTCGACCGCGGCGCGATAGCCCTTCGGACCGGCGACGCAGAGGCGGTCCTCGCGGCGTCCCGCGCAGCCCGTAAGGCCGGCCTCGCCGCCGACTCTCCGCGCGTCGCCGACGCGCGAAGGGACCTCGCGGGCAACGTCGCCGTCGCAGCGCGCGAGGCGCTCACCGCCGCCGAGTGGGCCAAGGCCGGCCTCCTCGCGGCAGCCGTGGTCGCGCTGGACGGCGCCAGCGACGAGTGGACCGCCCTCGCCAGGCGCGCCCAGAAGGGCGCCGAGCTTGCGGCCCTCGTCGACCGGGCCCGCGCCGCGGCAGACGGCCGCTCCTGGCGCAAGGCGCTGCGGCTGGCCGAGCAGGTGCTCGCGGAGCGCAGCGACTTCCCCGGGGCAGCGCAGGTGGCCGAGCGTGCCCGCGAGGCCCTCGCGGTCGCGCGCGCCCGCGCCGCCGCGGCAGCTGCGGCGGAGGCGGCGGCCGAGTCGTCCGCTGGCTCCGGAACGCCTGCACCGGCCTCGACGGGCTCGGGCGGCGGCACCTCCACCCAGCCGGCGCCACCGTGAGCCGGCGGCGGACACTTACTCGCGCCGTACTGCCGCTGCTGCTCGCGGCGGTCGCCCTGTGGTGCGTGGCCGAGGCGGCGCCGGCGGGCGCCGCCCCCTGGGCGCCCGTCCCGTCACCGTGGTCCGCAGGCGACTTCGTGGGCGACGTCTGGTGCTTCGGCGCAACCGGCATCGCGGCCGCCGGCGACCGCGGCCGGATCTACCTGAGCAGCGACGCCGGCAGGAGCTGGGACGTCGTCGTCCCGCCTGGCAGGCGGGCCACGGTGTTCACTGCCGTCGCGTACACCGCCTCCGGCAACGGCGCCGTCGCTTCGGGCGGGCTCCTGCTGGTCACCGCGGACGATGGACGCACGTGGAGCGCGCCCGCCTACCTTGACGGCGGCGGGCCTGCGTCCGTGAACGACCTGGCCATGCGCGGCACCTCCGCGGTGGCCGCCTGCGACGGCGGAGTGATCCTCGAGAGCGAGGACGCGGGCCAGACGTGGAGTCGCATTGCGGCCCCGGTGACGGGCGACCTGACCGCCGTGGCCATCGCCGGCGACGGCACCGCCGTCGCCGGTGGCATCGGCGGCGAGGTGCTGGTGCGCAGCGCCGGCGTGTGGACCGCGGCCGCCGTCGCGGCCGCACCCGTGAGCTCCGTGGCCGCGTCCGCGCCGGCGACCTGGGGAGACGGCACGCCGGACCTCTTCGCGGCCGCCGGCGGCGAGGTGCTCGGCAGCGACGGCGGTGTCGTGTTCGCGCCGCTCGCCGGCGTGCCCGACCTCACCGGCCGGGGCACGCCGCTCCTGGCCTGGACACGCGAGCCGACCCCGCTGCTGCTGGTCGCCGCGGGCGGCCAGGCCGGATTCTCCACTCCCGCCACCGGCGACTGGCGCTCCGCCGCGACCGGCGCGACCGAGGCCTTTCGTGTCGCCGCGCCCGGCGGCCAGAGCGTCGCCTACGTGCTCGGCGACGACGGCCGACTCGTCCGCACGCTCAGCGCAGGACTGGAGCCGGCCGCGCTCGTGCCCGGCCGCACCCGTCTGGTCGCGGGCCAGGCCACGAAGATCCGGGCCACGGTGCTCGTCGGGGCCAAAGGCACGCTGAGGCTCCGCACGCGCTTGCCGGGAGGCTCCTGGCGGACGGTGCGCAGCCTGGCGTGGCGCGTCGCCGACTGGGAGCGGGCGGTGGTGTTCGACGCATCGCCGACGCTGACCCACGAGTACCGGCTGGAGTTCGCGTATGGAGGCGTCACGACCAGGCTCTCGCCGGTCGCGACCATCGCCGTCGCGCCCAGGGTCAGGACCGCCCGTTCCCGCTACGACCTGCGCGTGGGCGCCGTCTTCCGCCTCTCAGGCTCCGTGGCGCCGTCGCTGCGCGGGGAGAAGGTCCAGCTGCTCACCGACAGGGGCGGGGGCTGGCGGCCCGTGAGCGGCCAGTCTCGGGTGCGGCTGCGGAACGGCCGCACCTGGGCGAGCCGCTCGTTCGGCACGCCCACGGCCGAGACCTACCGGCTGCGCGCCTACCTGCCGGCCACGGCGAAGCACGCGGCGGCGTACAGCCGTGTCGTCAAGGTGACGATCCGCCGGTAGCGGCCGCCGGCTTACTCCCACTCGATGGTGCTCGGCGGCTTGCTCGAGACGTCGTAGACGACGCGATTGACCTCGGGTACCTCGTTGATGATGCGCGAGGCCAGCGTCTCCAGCAGGTCGTAGGGGAGCCGCGCCCAGTCGGCCGTCATGGCGTCGTCGCTGGTGACGGCCCTGATGGCGATGGGGTACCCGTAGGTGCGCTCGTCGCCCTGGACGCCGACGCTGCGGATCACCGGCAGGATCGCGAAGCACTGCCACAGCTCGCGATAGAGGCCGGCCTTGCGGATCTCCTCCTGCACGATCGCGTCGGCGCGCTGCAACACGTCGACGCGCTCGCGCGTGATCTCGCCGATGATGCGGATGGCGAGGCCGGGACCTGGGAACGGCTGCCGCCAGACGATGTGCTCCGGCAGCCCCAGCTCCTCACCGACCGCGCGGACCTCGTCCTTGAACAGCCAGCGCAGCGGCTCGACAAGCTCGAAGTCCATCTTCTCGGGGAGGCCGCCCACGTTGTGGTGGCTCTTGATCTTGGCGGCCTGGCGCGTACCGCTCTCGATGACGTCGCTGTAGAGCGTGCCCTGCACGAGGTACTTGGCGTCCGTGAGCTTGCGCGCCTCCTCCTCGAAGCAGCGGATGAACTCCTCGCCGATGATCTTGCGCTTGCGCTCGGGCTCGCTGACGCCCTTGAGCTTGTCCAGGAACCGGTCGCTGGCGTCGACCGACACCAGCGGGATGCCGAAGGTGCCGGAGAAGGTCTCGACCACGCGATCGGCCTCGCGCATGCGCATCATGCCTTGGTCGACGAACACGCAGGTGAGCCGGTCGCCGATGGCTTTGTGCATGAGCAGCGCGGCCACGGACGAGTCGACGCCGCCGGAGAGACCGAGGATGGCCTTTGCGTCGCCCACCTGCTCGCGGATCTTGCGGATGGACTCCTCCACGACCGCCTCGGGCGTGAAGGTGGGCTCGCAGCCGCAGGCCTTGTAGAGGAAGCTGCGCAGCACGTCCATGCCCTTGGGCGTGTGCACCACCTCGGGGTGGAACTGCACGGCGTAGAAGCCGCTCTCCCTGTCCTCCATGGCGGCCACGGGAGCGCCGGGGGTGGAAGCAAGGACATCGAAGCCGGGCGGCGCCGCCGTGATGCTGTCGCGGTGGCTCATCCAGCACTGTTCCTCGGGGCGCATGCTCTCGAGCACGAGACCCTTTCTATGCACTGTCAGCGCGGTCTTGCCGAACTCGCTGAGGTCGGTGCGCGACACCGTGCCGCCGAGCTCGAGGGCGACGCCCTGCGCGCCGTAGCAGATGCCGAGCACGGGGATGCCGAGCTCGAACAGCTCGGGGTTCACCCTGGGTGCGTCCTCGACGTACACGCTGGCCGGGCCGCCGGACAGGATGATGCCCTTGGGGTCGTAGCTCTTGATGCGCTCGACGGACGCGTCGTGCGGGATCAGCTCCGAGTAGACCCTGCACTCGCGCACTCGGCGCGCGATGAGCTGCCCGTACTGCGCCCCGTAGTCGAGGACCAGGACGGTGTCGAACCCTTTGACCTGCGGCGGACTCTGTGCCACTGCGCCTCCCTCCATGCCCTCATCGGAGGACTGAGCGGCCCCGCGAGGGGCGGCCTCAGCCCATGCCGACGTCTTGTTCCTTCTGGAGCTTCTTGCCCTCGGTCATGAGCGCAGGCGCGACCATGACCTCGGCCTTCTGGAACTTCGCCAGCGTCTCGTAGCCGCACGTTGCCATGCTCGTGCGCAGAGCACCGAACAGGTTGCGCGTGCCGTCGTTCTCGTGTGCCGGGCCGAGGAGGATCTCCTCGAGGGTGCCCTTGGTACCGGCCTTGACGCGCGTGCCGCGCGGCAGCTCGGGGTGGAAGGTCGCCATGCCCCAATGGTAGCCGCGACCCGGGGCTTCGGCGGCGGTCGCCAGCGGCGAGCCGACCATGACGGCGTCGGCGCCGAGGGCGATGGCCTTGCTGACGTCGCCGCCCGTGCGCATGCCGCCGTCGGCGATGACGTTGCAGTACTCGCCCGTCTCGAGCAGGTGCTGCACGCGCGCCGCCGCGGCGTCGGCGATGGCGGTGGCCTGCGGCACGCCGATGCCGAGCACGCCGCGCGTGGTGCAGGCGTGGCCCGGGCCGACGCCGACGAGCACGCCCACGGCGCCGGTGCGCATGAGGTGCAGCGTGGTGGCGTAGCTGGCCACACCGCCCACGATCACCGGCACCTCGCACTCGCTGATGAACTTCCTGAGGTCGAGCGGCTCGACCTTGGTGCTCACGTGCTCGGCCGAGACCACCGTGCCCTGGATGATGAGCACGTCGAGGCCGGCGTCGAGCGCGACCTGGTAGTAGTCCTCGACGCGCTGCGGCGTGAGCGAAGCGGCGGCCAGCACGCCGCCGTCCTTGATCTCCTTGACCCGCCTGGCGACGAGCTCGGCCTTGATGGGCTCCTGGTAGATCTCCTGCATGGTGCGCGTCGCCGTCTCGTTGGGGAGCGAGGCGATGCGGTCGAGCTGCTCGTCGGCGTTCTCGTACCGGGTCTGCACGCCCTCGAGATTGAGCACGGCGAGGCCGCCGAGCTTGCCCATGGTGACGGCGAAGGCGGGGTCGACCACGCCGTCCATCGCCGAGGCGAGGCACGGCAGCTCGAGCGTGTGCTCGCCGAGCTTCCAGGTGATGTCGACGTCCTCGGCGTCGCGGGTGCGCCGGCTGGGCACGATGGCGATGTCGTCGAAGCCGTAGGCCCTGCGGCCCTTCTTGCCGCGGCCGATCTCTACTTCCATGCCGTCCTCCTGACAGGGGGATAGGAAATAAACAAAAGACCCGGGCACGGACGTCCCTGGGTCTCTGAGCTCTGTGCGATGTCTCTAGCTGTCTGCGGTGGCAACGTGGACCGACTCTACCAGCGCCCTCGCCGAGGGTCAACGCGCGCGGGCGCGCGAGGAGCGGCGGCGCGTCGTGGCGGCATGCGGCCGGCGACGCCGCTCGCGTCAGGCAGCGAGCTCCTCCTCCGTCGCCTCGGGCTCGGCGGCGCTCCCCCACCCCGCGCCTGCAGGCTGGTCAAGCGGGGTCGCGGGCGGCGAAGCACCGGCCGCCTCTTCCCCGACCGGCAGGCGTAGCAGGGCGCCGGCAGCCTCCTCATACAGGCGTACCGGCGCCATCTCCCCCGCGTCGTCGCCGAAGAGGGCGCGAGCGCGCGTGAACACTCGCTCGACCACGGCGCTGAGCTCCGCCGGCACGCCGGCCGAGCGCGCCAGATCCACCGCCAGGCGCAGATCCTTGGTCGCCAGCGCCATCGAGAACCCTTCTTCATAGTCGCCCTCAACGAGCAGCGGCAGCAGGTCGCGCGCGAGCAGCCGGCTGGCCGTGGGCCCTTCGACCAGCGCCGTGTGGAGCACGCCGAGGTCGACTCCCGCGCTGGTCCCGATCGTCAGCACCTCGGCGGTGGCGACGAGCTGGTCGAACCACAGCAGGTTGAGCATGAGCTTGACCACGTACCCGGTCCCGTTGCCGCCCACGTGGAAGATGCACTCCGGGTCGCCGAGGCATTCGAGGAGCGGGCGGGCCAGCGCCACGTCGGCGGCGTCGCCGCCGACGAAGATCTCGAGCGTGCCGGCGTCGGCGCCGGAGGACATGCCGGCGACCGGGGCGTCCACCGCGCGGATCCTCCCGCCAGCGCGGCAGCGGACGCGCTCGCTCACTGCCGGCGACGATGTGGACATGTCGATCCAGAGAGCGCCGTCTGGGAGCGCGTCGAGCGCGCCGCCGGCGCCGAGCATGACCTCCTCGACGGCGGCGGGCGTCGGCAGCATGGTGACCAGGACGTCGGCGCGCCGGGCGGCGTCGGCGGGCGCGAATGCGAGGCGCGCGCCGCGTTCGAGCGCGGGGGCGGCGCGCGTCGGGTCGAGGTCGTGCACCGTGAGGTCGAGGCCGGCCTCGGCCAGCCGGCGGCTCATGGGGCCGCCCATGTGCCCGAGGCCGATGAACGCCACCTTCAACTGCGTCGCCCTTTCCATCGCCGTCCTCAGCGCGGCCGGAAGAACGGGTTCCACGGGTCGTCCCGCGCCGCCAGCACGTCCACCACGGGCGGCGCCCCGTCACGCCCGTTGCGCAGCGCCGTGAGCGTGGCCACGCGGTTGTTGACGAACACCGCGTCCTCGTCGGTGGCGGCGGGGTTCACCCACACCGCCACGATGAGCGCCAGGTCGTGCACTCGGGCCCGGTCGACGACCCCTTCGGCCACCGCGTCGCCTACTCCAGCGGCGACGCCTGCCTGCGCCGCGCCCCAGGTGAGGTCGCCGTGGCGTCCGGGCTCGATCGCCGCCTTGTTCACGAACAGGGTCATAGGCTGCACAGCCAGCCCGGGCCTCACGACGGCGACGAAGGGCACGTGGCCGGCGCGGGGCGTGGCAAGCGCCGTCGTCCATGCCGTGCCCACGGGGCCGTCGCGCTCGCCCAGGACCGTGTTGACGTGCGCCGCGTCGACCCCTTCGCCGATGAAGGCCTCTCCGATCTGCACCGTGCTCATGCCTGTGGGTGCCCGCTGGCCGCGCTCGGCAATCCCCCGCAGCCGACCGCGGCGCTCACGCTCCGCCGCCCGGCCGCGGGTGGCCTCCGTACGTGGCCGGGGCGAGCGGCAGTCAGGCTGACCGGCGCGCTCGCCCTTGGAGGCCAGGCAAGGTAATGAGCGTGTGTGACGTGACCGGTGCGGCGCCTCCTTGTGCGGAGATTCCAGAGGTCCCGCCGGAACGGTCTCATGGTGCACGACGCACGCACCTTTTCGCGCCTACGAGCGCTCCGGTGGGATCTCAGCCTTCATCAGCATCATCGTCGTACGCCTTCCCTCTCGCCATAGGCACACGCCCCCGAATGCCGGGGGATGCGAAGCAGACGGGAGGACGGCGTCCCCCGCCGCGTCAGCCCTTGCTGTCGATGAGGTGCAGTTCCATGCCTCTGACGATCGCCTCGGAGCGACTGCGCACATCGAGCTTGCGATAGATGGCCGAGATGTGGTTCTGCACCGTCTTCTTGCTCAGGAAGAGCTGCGCGGCCATCTGCGCCGGCGACTTCGGGGTGGCCAGAAGGCGCAGGATCTCGAGCTCCCGGTCGGTGAGCGCGAGGCGCCGCTGCTCGTAGGCCCCCGGCGCGTAGTCGAGCTGGCGGATGCCCTCGCCGAGGTTCTGCGCAACGCCGGTGCTCAGAACGGTGCCGCCGCGCAACACGAGGTCGATCGCGGCAAAGAGCTGGTCGGGTTCGGCGTCCTTGGCCACGTACCCGCGCGCGCCGGCGGAGATGGCGCTGAACAGCGCATCGCGGTCCTCTCGCGCGCTCAGCATGACGACCTTGACATCGTCGCCGCGCTCGGCGAGCCGCCGCGCCACGTCGAGCCCGTTCATGCCCGGCATGGCGATGTCGAGGAGGAGCACACAGCCCGGGTGCTCCGCGACCGCCGAGAGCGCCTCGTCGCCCGTCGTGGCCTCGGCCTCGACCGTGTACCCTTCGGCCTCGAGCAGCTGTCGCAGCCCTTGCCGGAAGAGGCCGTGGTCATCGGCGATGATCACTCTACCCTTGTCGCGGAGCGGTGCCCCTCCGGCGCCCCGCTCGATAGCTTGCCTTCGATGGCTATTCATTTCGCCCCCACGAGAAGTGATACGAGGTCGAGGTACGTGTCGACCTCGAACGGTTTCGGCAGATACCAGGCACGCCTCCCACGCACGTCCGCCAGCGCCACACCCGCCGCCGGATCGCCGCTCACCAGGAGGACGGGCGTGCCGGGGGCCAGTCGCGTCGCGATCTGTATGCCGTCCATGTCGGGCAGATGGTAGTCCAGGACCGCCGCCGCCCACGCTTCGTCATCCAGTGCCACATCCTTCCCCGAGACGGCAGCTGTCACTCGCGCGCCGCAGCCCTTGAGCGCCTCCGCCGTCGCGCGGCGCAGGGCCGCGTCGTCCTCGACGAGGAGCACGCGCACTCCACGCAGCCGGTCGTGCCGTGCCACCGGCATGGTCACCGTGAGGACGGCGCCGCCGCCGCGGCGGTCGCCGGCGGCGATGCTGCCGCCGGCGTCCTCCACCACACGGCGCACCAGCCACAGGCCGAGCCCGGTGCCGCTCGCCTTGGTCGTATAGAAGGCCTCAAAGACGTCGCCCTCCGGCAGCCCTGGACCACGGTCGGCGACGGTGACCGTCACTGTGTCCGGGTCGCCGCGCACCGTCACGCTCACGGGGCCGGCGCCGCCCGTAGCCTGCAGGGCGTTCACCACGAGGTTGGTGACCACCGAGCGGAGGTCGTTCTCCGCGATTGCGGCGCGCGTGCCGTTGGCGGCCACCCGCAGCGCGACCTTGGCGCCCTCGTGACGGCCGCGCAGGACCGCGAGGACGTCGCGCACCACCGGGACGACCTCGGTGAGGGACATCCCGGCGGCGCGTGCGGCGTCGGGGTTGATGGAGTGCATGATCGCGCCCAGACGGTCCAGGCACACCCGGGTCTGGTCCTTGATGACGTCGAGCTGCTCCACGCGGGCGGGTTCGGTGACGAGCGCCCGCCGCAGCAGATTGGCGTACAGCTCCACGGTGGCGAGGGGTGACTTGAGCTCGTGCGCCATGGCGCTCGCGATGCGCCCGACCTCGGCGAACCGCTGCGCCTCGGCCGCCCGCCGCTCCTCGGCCAGAGTGTCGGTGAGGTCGGTGAAGAACACCGCCGTCGCGCCGCCTCCGCCGAGCAGGGACGAGGTGTAGCCGAGTGTGCGCTCGCCCGCCGGCGTTGCCACGGTGACCTGGCGGCGGGCATGGGCGGCGCCGGTGCGGCGCGCCTCCTGCAAGACGCCGGCGAGCGCCGCGAGCGCCGGCTCGCCGCTCAGGAGGTCTTCCAGCGCGTGGCCGAGCACCTCGACCACGGGAACGCCGAGCACACGCGCGGCCGCCGGGTTGTACACGCCCACGCGCCCGCCCTCGTCGGCGGCCATGACGGCCGTCCGCACGTGCAGCAGTACCTTTGAATCGAGCTGGTCTATCGCCCCTGACCTCCGCGCCCCTCCGACTCACTCTCCGACATCCAGTATGTCCCCAGACGGCAAGATGTGAACGTCTTCGTACTCACAGGAGACCGGCGGACGGACGAGACAAGGAGGCCGGCCGCGCGAGGCGCGGACGGAGCTCAGCCGGGGGCGGCGCCCGGGCACACCGTCAGGAGCGGGCGCCCAGCTCCTCGACCTCAGCAGTCCCGAGGAGCTCGGCGGCGAGCGCGGCGGCGAGGACGCCGGCGCCGTACTGCTGCGTGCTGGCCGCGCCGGCGGCGAGGCCGTGCCGCAGGCACTCCCCGAGGTCGAGCTTGCGGAAGCGGGCGCTGATGAACCCGGCCAGGAAGGCGTCGCCCGAGCCGACCGTACTGATCACGGCCTCGAGAGGCGCGATGTTGGCTCGGAACACGCGCTGCTTGCGGCCCACCTGGAAGCGGGCGAAACAGCCGTGCTGGGTCTTGATGATCGCGTTGCGCGCCCCCATCTCGCACACGATGGCGGTGGCGTCGACGAGATCCTGGTCGTCGTGGAACTCGTGCCCCACCAGGTCCTCGGCCTCGCGCAGGTTGGGGAGTACCAGATTGGGGCGTCCGCGCACGCCGCGGCGGAGCGGCTCGCCGGCGCTGTCCAGCACCACGTAGCAGCGGTACTTGCGGATGCGCCCGAGCACGGCGGCGTAGAAGTCCTCGCTCACCTTGCGGGGCAGCGAGCCGGCCAGCACGACGAAGCGGGATCCCTTGGCGAGGTACTCGATCTTGTCCAGCAGCGCGGCGGTCTCAGTGTCGGTGACCACGGGCCCGTACTCGACGACCTCGGTTTGAGTCATGGTGGTGGGGTCGACGACGGCGGTGGAGGTACGCGACTCGCCGCCGATGTGCACGAAGTCGTTGAGGATGTTCTCGCGCTGCAGGCCCTCGACGATGAGCTGGCCGGCGCGCCCGCCCACCAGGCCGGTGACCACCACGGGCTCGCCGAGCGTCTTGAGCGCCCGCGCGATGTTGACGCCCTTGCCACCGGGGAGCGTGAGGCTCTCGCTGGCGCGGTGGCGGAACCCGGTCTGGAAGTTGGGGACGGTGAGTGTCTTGTCGACGGCGGCGTTGGGCGTGACGGTGATGATCACGGTGCCCTCCAGTGAGCCTGCGCACAGAAGCCGGCGCGCTACACGGCGCCGGCCTTCGACGGCGCCCAGTATACCACCGTGCCCGCCCCTGTTGCCTCACCTAAGAAGGTACTCGAAGATCTCTTCGTTGCCTCACCAAGAAAGTACTCATGAGGAGTCAGCCGGTGGCCGCCACCTCCCTTCCTCGCGAGTCCATCTTCAGGGCACACATGCG
>Ga0209269_1000355_pt1 | contig 47188 bp, 30 predicted proteins | sample MTBAKMMethaMetaG_FD_187455 | JGI IMG/M metagenome (GOLD analysis project Ga0209269, IMG submission 187455) | Enrichment culture microbial communities from Arthur Kill intertidal strait, New Jersey, USA, that are MTBE-degrading - MTBE-AKM (Arthur... | ecosystem: Environmental > Aquatic > Marine >... | reverse complement strand
AAATCACTGCTGAAAAACAGGAATTTCTGAGCCTTCCACAGCTGGTGGAATTGTGCCTGCAAACCGCGGGTGTATACGAGGTCGGTCAAACCGGTGTGCTGGCGTTACCCAGCGCGATCGGCAGCCTTACCCTGTATCAACGGCCACTGGACTCGGTGGAATTATTTGCCGAAGTACGCCCGCATAAGACCATCGACGGGCAGTACTGTTTCGACGCCAGCGTGGTAGACGCAAATGGCAACACCTATCTGGAGATCCGCGACTACCGCACCGCCCCCCTACCCTACTCTGCTGAAGAAGAACTGGTGCAACCGCTGAAAGTTCTCGCCGGAGTTGAAGCTTGATCGACCATACTCCGATATACTGGTATTTTGACCCACAGGCCGGGAGGGCTCCTTCCGGCCTGGAGGGGCTTTTCAGTATCAGTGAAATGCTCCGCTTGAATGACATGAAATTTGAATTACGGCGCAAGTCCTTTATCGCCGGGCGGCGCGCTGCCAAACATCTAATTCGTCACTGCGTATCAGAATTGCATGATTTTCCCCCAAATCTGATCAGTATTGAGAACCGCGAATCAGGTGCGCCTTTCGTGTTGATTAACGACCAGGAGTTACCCGGGATACTGTCCATCAGCCATTGCGGAGACGCAGCCGCGGTCGCATATACTTCAAATTCGTCTATTCAAATTGGAATTGATCTGGAATTCACGACGCCACGCCCGCACAGTTTTTTGGAGACTTTTTTCACCCCAAAGGAACTCGATTGGATAAGATTATCAAATCAGGAAGACCAAGCCCTGATCAGCAATTTAATCTGGAGTGCCAAAGAAGCTGTAGTCAAAGCCACGCAAACCGGTTTACGAGTAGATACGCGGGAGATTGAAATTCTGGCCGATGGCTCGCCTCTTGTAAATGGTTGGTATCGGTTTGGCGTGAAAAAGGGGAATAACTGTAAAAACAATTGGCAAGGATTCTGGCGAAAAGAAGGTGAGATGATCCTGACGCTGGTAGTGGGTTGCGATACTTTAAACGATATTCTTCATATAAACCAAATCTCATCGTAGTAAGAGAGATAATCAAGCTTAAAAAATCCCAAACTTAACTCTATAGTCTGACTTGAATTGATTGCATCAGAGTTAGGTTCGATTATTCTGGTTCATTCTGCCCAATAATATTGCCCTCATCATCGGTGATAAACGTGCCTTTCGAGGTATCCAGAATCACATATTGATTGTTCCACGGATCTTTCACCACCGCGCATTTGCCAATCTTGATATCAAAAGGCCCGTATACCACCTGCCCACCTGCCTTTTTGATCTCAATTATTGCATCAACCACTGAATCTACTTTAATATCGACTTCTTGTGTATCGCGTTCATTTTGAATCACGATCTCCGTTTTACCTTCACTCATCCCCAGACCAACCGCTGAATCTGTGTTCCAAATCAATTTCAGTCCAAGACCATTACAATAAAAATCGACTCCCTCTATTAAATCTGGAACATAGAGTTGAATGCAATCAATGTATTTGGATAATGGTATTTTCTGGTTCAGCAATACGAGTTTGCGAATTTTCCTTACTTATTTTAAACAAGAATTAATATACATTTACGGGAGTCCCCACAAACGAACGATTCCTTCATTTGCACCAGAGATAATAAGGTCTCCTGTGGGTGAAAATTGAACTCCATAAACTGGACTTGTATGATTTTTTAAAACGCGTAGTTCAGATAACTCATTATTGGAAACTTGATACAATCTTACCGTGCTGTCTTCATTTCCCGTTACTAGTAAATTGCTATCTGGAGAAAAATCGATACTATTGACTGTTGAAAAGTTTCCCTTCAACTCGGACATAGCTCCAGTTTGTACATTCCATAACAATAATTTTCCATTACATCCACCTGCAAGCCACTGACCATCCTTTGAGAAATCAAGGCTCTTAACTATATCATCCTGCCCTCCACTAAGCGGTTTCCAAATTCCTGATTGAGTATCCCACATTAGGCTGCCGGAGGTTGTACCCGAAGCAATGAGCTCGTTATCTGGTGAAAAAGCTATACTCCAACCTCCAAAATTACTTCGATTGGTACGAACCACACTACCATCTTCAGAATTTATTATTTGTGTTTTATTATTCAGTACTCCGATTCCAATCAACTTATCATCGCTGGATAACGCAAGACTGTTAGCCCCTCCTGGAATATTAATTGTCTGTAAAATTTCGCGAGTGGATAAATCATAGACTCGCACTGTAGAACCAAGCACAAATATTCTTTTGCCATCAGAACTGATTTGGACCGACTTGGGCACATCTCCCCCAAGGTCAATTTGGCCAGTGCTTTTCATTGTTTTTGGATCAATAAGATTCAGTGCCTTAGAACCCGCCACAACGACAACGGATCCATCATTTGCCCAATCAAGCGTAATAACCGATACTTTTTCAATTCGGCCCAGCTCAACAATTTGGGAAATGTTGGAAGATGTTATTACTTTCCCGTCTTGAGAAGTAATCGAAGCGGATTGATCACTCTTCGTAGCTACAGCAGGTAGCGTAATTGTTTTTGTCGGCTTTGTAACTGTTGGAGTAAATTTCGGCTCGGGTGTGGCGTTTGTTTCAGTTACCTCCGTTGCAGAAGAATCAGTGGTCTGATTACCTATCCTCGTAAATGCCGAACCAGAAGATTGATTCGTTAGAAAAAATACGGAAATCGCGCTGCAAAAAATAAGGCCTCCGAGAATTATGGCAAAACGAACAGGTTTTTTTTTCACCTTTTTCTGTCGCAGATCCTCATGATCCTTTCCGTTTTCTTTGATAGCACGCGGCAACGTTTTTCGATTATTGGTAAGTTTTTCTAATGCGCTGATAAAAGAGCCCATAGTTTGATACCGATCATCAGGATTTTTCGCCATCGATTTATAAATAATCTTTTCGGCATCACTAGACAAATCTCGAACAAACTGTCTGGGCTTTGGAATAGGTTCATTAATGTGTTTTAGAGAAACTTCTACTGGCGTATTAGCCGTATACGGTTTGCGCCCTGTTACCAACTCAAAGAAAATGACTCCCAATGAATAGATATCTGTTCGGGGGTCAACCGTTCCTCCCTGAACCTGTTCTGGAGCCATATAAGCTGGTGTGCCTACCATTGAACCAGTCCCAGTCAAGCTCTGGCTTTCATCTGTATCGATTAATTTTGCGATCCCAAAATCAGCCAGCATGGGTTCGCCCGCGTCGTTCATCAAGATATTTTGGGGCTTGACGTCTCGGTGAATAACTTTCTGCTGATGAGCATGTTGTAATGCGTATGCTATTGGTAAAAGCAAGTTTGCTGCATCATTCGTGGTGTTTATCTTCCCCAAATAATTGATTAATGACCCACCCGGCAGATATTCGGTAACCAAATAAGGGGATCCATTATGATCGCCATAATCAAGTATCTTAAGAATATTTGGGTGCGACAGTTGGGCTAATGTCTTTGCTTCTCGCACAAACCTCTTTAAGAATTTTTCAGTTTGTTGTTGATCCGGCAAAATGACTTTGATAGCAACATTGCGATCGAGTGTTGTATCGCGGGCCTTATATACAACAGCCATTCCACCTCGACCCAGTTCCCCAATAACCTGATACCTAGAAATCATTTCGTTTATCATGACTAATTTCCTTCCTTTATCATTGAGGAACACCCCAGATCTGGATTGTTCCATCACTTGAGCTTGATGCTAAATATTTTCCATCTGGCGAAAAAGTAAGGTCTCGCACAGCGGCTGTGTGATGCCGCACACTATGAACTACTTTATCAGTCGATAAATCCACAAACAGGATTTCACCGCTCTCTCCACCAGCAGCTAGAATAGAACGATCTGGCGAAATAGCAATAGCCATTACTTTCCCCGGTAAAAGACCACTAATCATTCTAGTTTGGAGTAGCTCATTTTCAACGAAGGAAATCTCAATGTCCCCGCTGGTCAGGCCTTGCACAATAATTGCAGAATCGCGAGAAATTTCTACTGAGTTTACTCTGGGATTCCGGTGAGTTTTGCACAATTCTAAATAGGTAGAAGAATTCAAAATGGGTCCGAAAACAGAACCAGCAACAAGAAATTCACCATCTTTCGAATAAGCGACGTAACAATTGTGTTCGTACTTAAAAGTATCTGGGCTGATCTGGTATCCGTTAGCGGTTGTCCATAGAACATTGCTGCGACTCCCAGAACCAGCGATCATTTTACTATCTGGCAAAAATGAAACCGATCCATTGGGAGGAATCCCATATAGCTTTTTGGTACTAGTCCCATTTTCACCGATTAGATGCAGTTTTAACAATTCGCCATCTAACACAGATATAAATCGGTTATTAAATGAAACTGGATATCCATCAGGAAGTTCCCCCATAGTTTTTGAATCCAAGCTTCCATTCTGGAGATTCCAGGATCGAATATATTGATCATCAAATCCCACAAAAAGATATTCATCCTTATTCGAAAATTCAGCTCTGACTGCCTCTTGAATTCCCAGATTGATTTGCTTAATCAAAGACCAATCCTCCAATAGCCAAACCGATAATTGATTGGACTTGGTCAAAGTGATCAGCTTTGTACCATCGTTAGAAAAAGCAGAGCTCTGAATTCGGTCACCCTGTTCCAATGGACGCCCGGCAGTATCTGTTCCTGAAAACTCTGAAATTTTATCGCCGCTGTTTACATTCCATACTCTTGCCAGTCCGTCTTCCGCTCCTGTAACAATTAAAGAATTACTGGGAGAAAATTTGACTGTTGTGACCTGAGTTACTTGTTTGGGATCTTTCAAAATGAGTTTTTCATTTTGATCCGGAATACTCCAAACTTTTACCGATGAATCGCTCAATCCAACCGCTAGCAATTCATCATCAGAGGATATATCCAGAGCCGTTACTCTTTTTCCAAAACTGCGGTTATCAATCAAATCACCTGTTTCAGCATTCCAAAACATAACATGAAAATCATCAGAACCAGAAATAAACCAATTTCCATAATTTGAAAAGATAATTGAATTTACTTTCAACCCATGTTTTTGAAGAACAAATTTCTCTGAACCGCTATCTAAATCCCAAACGCGAACCGTCTTATCATCTGAAGCGCTGACTAATATGGATGTGTCAGGCGAAAACGAGACAGCGCTTACTTTCTTGTCATGACCTTCAAGGACAACGATTTCACTGCCATCTTCTGCGTTAACAACAAAAATCTTGCCATCCATGCTGCCAATCGCAATCTTACTTTCATCTTTCGATAAAGCAATACAACCAGGCCAACTAGAAACAGGGAATAAACCCTGCAAACCAAGTGTATCTGGATTCAAGAAATAGATTGCATTACTGGAGGCAAGTAGAACTGATGAATCATCCAAGGACCAAATAGCAGCACTCGATGGATGATCACCTAAACGATGGATCTCTTGTATGTCGTTAATCGTATCTGGACCTATTTTTACATGAGTTGTTACCAACGACTGATTTTCCATCCTAGGAAAAGTATTAAAATCAAGCCGTCCCAGATACGTTAGTATTGTTGGCATATCTGGGGTCAGTGTAGCGGGGCTTTCATTGACGGTTGGAGTATTGGTTATTATGTCATTGGTATTGACTAAGGTCGGTGGTAACAGTTGGTCTTCTTCGAATGGATTATTTAGATAATTCAGTTTCAATAAAGAAATTAAACTGGTAATCATTAACAATGCGACAATCAATAAAATGAGTAATCGGCTTTGACTCGTCTTCCGTCTATTAGGATTCTTTTTCGGCTGATTGAATGATCTCCCAGAACGAACTTCATCTATAGCGTTGATTAATTCACCCATAGATTGAAAACGGTCATCCGGGTCCTTTTTTAGACAGGTAAGTATGATCCGCTCAATACTCTTTGGTAAATCAGGAACAAGTTTTTTAGGGTCAGGCGGAGGCGCCATGATTTGTTGAATGAGCACCTCCATATCATTCTGTGCGGTAAAGGGTTGTTCCCCTGTTATCAGCTCAAACATGATAACCCCTAAAGAGTAAATATCGGCCCGAGAATCAACAGGAATTCCCTTTCCCTGTTCAGGAGACATGTATGCCGGAGTACCCAAACCGGCATTGGTACCTGTTACATCTCTTGTCTCTTCATCTTCGATGATCCGTGCGATACTGAAATCATTTAATATTGGAAGCCCATCAGAATTGATGAAAATATTGGCGGGCTTTAAATCCCGATGAATCACATTGTTTTCATGGGCATAATCCAATGCTTTTGCAACCCCAATGATAACGGTCAACGCGTCCCGCCAATCCATTAGCGTTCCCATTCTATCCGCCAGGGGCGTGCCTGAGACGCTTTCCATCACAATATAGAGAAATCCCTGATCCCGCCCAAAATCCAATACTTTGGTTATGCCGGGATGAGACAATTGAGCAAGAACACGCGCCTCTTTCAAAAAATAATCTGTAAAGGAATCAGAATACTCTTTTGAATGAGTTACAACCTTTATCGTTACTTGGCGTTCAAGTTTTGTGTCGTAGGCAGAAAAAGAGTGAACAATTTCTGTATGCGCCATTTCTGAAACAAGGCGGTATCTTCCCAGCGTCATTCCAATTGTTATTGATTCCATTTACCCTGCCTTGTATTTCTATTTGATTTTATAAACATGGATAGATCCAAATTTCGTTCCCAGCGCAATCAAATTATCCTTTGGTGAAAAAGCTACTGAGTATTTGTACTCTTCATACCAAGGTGTCGTAAAGATTATTGTTGGATGATTTCTCCTTGATGAAATCCCGGCAATATTTAGGTCAAGATTATCTCGAGAAAAAGCATATCGGCTACCACTTCCAGCAATGAACTGGTCCTTATGACTCATTAGGGTCTTATCCGTTTTTAACCACTCAACATTGATATTGGCAAATGAAATCTCAAAAATCACACCATTGTTGACTGTGAACACCCCCATAGTACCTTCAAAATGGTGCATTTTTGCGTTTTGAGGCCTTATGGAACAGACATATTCAGCACTTCTGCCAAATTGTTCATAAATACCTACGTCAGAAATCACTACCAACCGGCGATTATCGGGCGTGAAGAACTGTCCGCATCCAGCATTGGGTCCTCCTTGAATGTTCAATTTTTCCCATGTGGATACATCCCAAATCATTGCTGATTGCCTGTTACCTTCAACAAAGAGCGATTGATCTGGAGAAAAGTAGACTCGCCAATCTTTTTGATATCCCGGCAAGATTTCAAGAGCTTTGCCATTTTTTGCACTTAAAACAACTAATTGGCCTTTTGACCACTTTTGGGTCCCTTCCTGAGCAATGATAAGCAAATCACTCTTCGGCGAAAAAACATCACCTTCAGCTAAATACCCATCCACCTTATAAAGAGGTTTGGCATTGTAAACATCCCAAACCTCAACTTGTTTTGAATCATGCTCAACAGCCAGAAGATTCCCATTCGGTGAAAAGCGCATGTCCGTAATTTGTGGATTGGGTTTTTCCAGAGAAATAATTTCCAATCCAGTTTTAGAATCCCAAATTCGCAAACCATCTTTCCAGGATGTAGATGCCAACTTTAACCCATCTGGAGAAAAAGCCAGGCCCGTGATCGCATCAGCATTCCCTTCGATCACATATTTCTCTTTTTGATTGGCTCCAAAGGTTCCTTCTTGGGGTATCCCAAATACTTTTATAGATCCGTTGCTCAGACCAAACGCAAACAGATTTGTATCAGGTGAAATAGTAATGCTTGTGGGAGTTGCGCCTAAATAATTGAATGTATGAATTATCCTTTCATCAACTGCATCCCACAGATATACTGCTTGCGCCTCGCCAGCAGTAATTATATATGAGCCGTCATCCGACAATTCAACGAGAGAAATCTTAGTAGAATGAGGTAATTGCTTTTCAATTTTTCCAGTGGCCACATCCCAAACGATAAGATCGGTGCTTTGATTACAGGCATACAGGTTACGGCCATCCATACTGAATGCCAGATCAGTCACAATGGGGAACTGATCAACATTCATTACAATGCGGTTTTTGCTGATATTCCAAATATTTAACGCGCCATTGGCATGACCAACAGCAATATTCTCCCCCGTCGGATCCAACACTAATGAAAGAACTCCTTTTTTTCTTTCATCAGTCAGTCGGTCTGATTCGCTTCTTGGTTTTTCATATTCTAATGTTGTTAAGCCAATATTCGTACGGCCCCCCAGGTTAAAATTAGTGGTCAATCCATTTTTGTTTGCAATAAAAATATTAGAACCATCATGCGAAAATATCGCTGACTGAACCCAACCAGGACTTCCGCCATCCAGAAAAAACTCGTGTGACAGATCGTCCGTATCGAAAACAAATCCACCACTTGTTGTACCAACAAGAATGGTTTTCCCATCAGGGCTCCATTCCACAGAATTAATTCCTCCGATTCCCCACCGAGCAATTTCGTCTTTATCATTCGATAGTTCAATCGAATATTTAATTGGATCTCCCTGTATCCGAACAGATGACCTATTTGATATATAACCAGTATCACGAGTGGGTGACTCCGGCTCTATTGTGGCAGTGATGACCACCGTGTCCGTCATCGTAGGCATCATCGCAATATCCGGTTCAGGCTTTGTAGTTGCAACGACTGCCGTTGGAGATTGGGCAATTCCAGAGGCAATCACATCAGTTACACCTGAAACGAAATCCTTCTTTAGAAAAGCAAGTGAAATTAATCCAAGGATAATTCCTGATATTAAGACCGGCCGTAAATATTTGGGGCTTTTTTTCTCTATGGATGTGAGCTGCTTAAGTCTTCGCTGATCTACTCTTTTTTTCGATGTAAGCAACTCTAAAGCTTCAACAAATTCCCCCATATTTTTATAGCGCTTTTCAGGGTCTTTCTGAACCGCCTTTAGAATAACCTTTTCAACAAATACTGGGATTTTTTTATTAATTGCACGTGGCTTAGGGAATGAGTTTGCAACATGCTTGATCACCACCGCCATAGGAGTATCCGCGTAAAATGGTTTCTTTCCAGTTACCAATTCAAAAAAGACAACACCAAGCGCATAAATGTCCGCCTGAAAACCGACTTCTTTGCCAGTTGCCTGCTCCGGAGACATATAATCCGGAGTGCCTATTCCAACCCCTGTCGCTGCAACCTCACTCTCTTCCGCCTCCATTAGTTTGACCACCCCAAAATCAGAAAGCATGGGTTGGTTGTTGTTATCTAATAAGATATTCGATGGTTTTACATCTCGGTGAACTAGGTTCTGCTTGTGAACATACTCTAATGCACGCGCTATAGGAGCAAGGATGGCAGCTGCTTTATCCCACCGAACAGGCATTGTAAGATGTTCCTTAAGCGTACCTCCACCTATATAATCCATAACAATATAGGGACGTTTGTCTTCCTCACCATAATCCAATACCTTCACAATGCTTGAATGGGAGAGTTGGGCTAACGATTTTGCTTCAAGATTAAATCGTTCCAAGAATAGTTTTGAGTGCTGATGAGATGGCAGAATAATTTTGATGGCAACATTTTTCTCTAAATGGGGATCAAAGGCATTGTATACTTTTGCCATTCCCCCTTCTCCCAATAATTCTAATAATTTATAACGTCCGAGCGTCTTACCAAATATATCGTTCATCATTCCTCATTCACTCGATTGAACACCCCAGATGAAGATTGTCCCATCTAATCCTGCCGATACTAAATACTGATTATTTGGTGAAAAAGCTAAAGAGGTAATTTCCTCCTTGTGACCATATAGACGAACCAATTCTTTCCCATCTAAAGCACTCCAAATACGGATTGAGCCATCATCCATCCCTGCCGCAACAAGTTCTTCGTTATAATCCATTGCTAAAGTTCGGGCAACTAATCCGTAGGTGTTTTGCATCAAGATGAGATTCTCTTGGTCTTCCGCATAATTCCAAAATTGGACGCGGCTTGCACCTCCAGCCACTGCAAAACTTTCATCTTCTGAAAACTCAAGTGATTCCATCCAACCAACTCTTTGAATTCGACAAATATCCTCTTCTCGGTGATTAAATGTATCGATAAAATCAAATCGGGTGATATAAAAAATGGGTTCACCCAGCCAATCATAAACAATGGAACACCCACTGCCTGTATAGTTAATTGTTTTCTTAACTTCTTGGCCACTGTTCATTGACCATAAACGCAAATCCGAATGATCACCTGCTACCAAAAACTTTCCATCTCTTGAAAAGTACACATCTTTTACTCTTGTATGCCCGCCCAATTTATAAACTTCCTTACCAGTCGGCATCTGAAAAACACTTACTGTACCAGGATTTGTAAGCAGAGCAAAGTACTTTGAGTTTGGTGAGAAGGCTCTGGCGGAAACAATTTTCCCTGATAATTGAAATAATTGTTTCGAGGTTTGTAAATCGAAAACGTCAACTACTCGATTTCGCCTTTGAACAGCCAAATATTTACTATTTGGCGATATTACAAGATTTTCTATAAAATATGAATTCGATTGGAAGTAATTTGACTGCTCCCAATTCTCAGTGTTCCACTCCATAATCGCATTATCCCAATTTGCGGTAATTAATGAATTGCCATCTGAAGAAAAATGTGCAATATGTGAATATTTCGATCCATAGCTGAGCTCATGCGCAAATTGATTTGAGATATTCTCAAATACTTTTTGCCCAGTGGAAGAATCCCATACGAGTAATTTCCCATTGCCGTCAGTTCCAGTAATTAGCTTTCCGCTCCGATCATATTCGACACTCAATGCCGGCGCGGCCAAACCGCTCAAGATTTTTATTGTCTGTGAATTACTCTGATCGTAGATTTCAACCAGCCCGCTCTCTTCAGCGATGACAACTACTTCTTCATTTGGGCTGAAGGAAATATCATTGATCTTTCCATTAACCGATTGGCTTTTCACCAAATCGCCAGATAAATATATCCAGTATTTAACCGAATAGTCTTGCCCGCCGGACAGCAGAAATGTACCATCTGGCGAAAAAGCTACAGAATTTACTGGTTGAGTGTGGCCAACAAGGGTATTAAATAGAGTACCGTTTTCAAGATCCCATATTCTTACCGTATGATCATCTGACGCTGAAGCCAACCATCTGCCTTCAGGGTGAAAACTCAGTGAATTAACTGAACCTCGATGCCCGCTTAATGTAAGAATTTCCTCCCCGGTTAATTGATCCCAGATACGAATCAACCCATCACGTTCTCCAGATGCAATAAATTGACCATCAGGAGAAAGTTCAACGCAATTCACCTCCGTAATCGTATCAATGTAAGATTTTATTGAGAAATCTTCTCGATCTAATTCAAAAATGCCAATTGAAGTCGCAATAAACAAGGTCTGACCATCTTTAGAAATTTTAAAATCAGAAAATTTACCCATCCCCCAACGTCCAACTAAGATAGCCCGGCTTATTGTATTTGGCTGTAAAGTTGTTTCATAGAAAGGTAAGGGCTCACCAAACAATACCGGTAAATTTTGAATCATCTGGATATTATTATCGGGCTGTGCAATTTCCTCAGCAGTTATGTTCGTTGGAGTTGACACAATAGGGGTACTTCCTGTTTGCGTTTCCTCTAAAAATGGTTTTGTGGTATTAACCTGAATTTCTTCAAGTCCATCATTAAAATGACCATTGAAAAACTCAAATATCTTGGTGCGATTCAAAACACTCGTTACAATAATTGCTATCAATATACCCAAATAACTCAAACGTAGAATGGTAGCCGGTTTTATCGGTGGACGGATTGTCTTGAGTGGTTTGCGAACCATAGCACGATTAACCTTATGCCCGAGTGCTATACGCGTAAATAAAACACTGACTTCCAACATCGAATTAAAGCGTTGTTTGGGATCGGGATGTAAAATTCGGCTCATCAAATAGCGGATTGAACCGGGGATTTTGGATTCTGTTCTTTTATATTCTTTAATTTCCATTGGCGTAGCCAACTTCACGAGGTCCTCATACAAATTTGGACTTTCAAATCTTCGGTGACCAAAGACAAGTTCATAAAAAATCATCCCAAAAGAATAAACATCTGCTCTCAGATCGAAATCCCTTTTCAACAAGACCTCTGGGGCTGCATAATGATAATTATCCCCACCGCATAAATATCCCGGAGTCGTTTTGGTTATTTCCTCCTGGACCAGATTATCTATTCCAAAGTCATAAAGGAAAAGCGAACCATCTCGACTAACCAAAATGCTGGAAGATGATAAACCATAATGAGGAATGTTCTTCTGATGAGCAAATGCCAATGCTTGGGTGATTGGAACCAGCAATCGAGCAGCTTGATTCCATTCATATGTGCGTTGAATGGGCATTTTTAATACTGACTTTGGATTTACATCAAACACCAAACATAGATAATTATCATAGAGTCCACAATCTAATAAGCGGGCAATACTCAATTGATCGAATGACGCCAATATACGAGAATGAGATTTTATCTTCTCAATGAACTCTTTTCGATAAGGTTTACCTGGAAGGATGACCTCAACCATCACTTCTCGCCCCAGCTTTTTATCAAATGCGCGATATAAAGCTTTGGTGCTCGATTCAAAAATTTTTAACAAAATCTGATATTGACCTAATTGAGTTGATGTTAAATCATTCATATATGTTCAAATTTATTGCTTATTGGAAAAAACCGCGAATAAAAAAATAGTATATTCGCTGTTCATAACAGCAATATACCGATTATCAGGTGAAAACTTTACCACCTGAACATTACCTAATGTTTCCTTCATCTCTAATAGCTTCATACCAGTCGCACTATCCCAAATCGTAACCGTTCCATTTCCATTTCCGCTAACGAGCACGGCATTGTTTGACGAAAAATTAAACAATCTTCCATCTGTTTGAGTTCTCCAAAGCATTTCTTTAGTTACCAGGTCATCAATTTGTAATAATCCATTCACATTGATGTAAGCCATGAGAGTTCTGTCAGTAGAGATCACCGCATCTGTCCTTCTTAGACTGCATATATATTCAGACAATGGATCCCATTCAAACAAGAAACCTGCTGGAGAAAACGCAGAAATGAATTCCTGATTATGCCTTACGCGATTTACCTGGCAGCCCAATTCACCCCCATTGTTTGTCTCAACCTCAAGAGCCGTACTTACATCCCACGTTGTTGTTTGATTGTTCTGGCTCATCACAATGAGCTTGCTGTCAGGCGTAAAAAATACCATGTTATCTTTGGTGTAAAGTCCTAAGAATTTTGGAGTTAAGCCATTTGGTAATGTAGATAAACGCAGATACTCACCTGTCACTTCTTTATGCTTCGTTGTAATTGGAATGGTCGTTTGAACCACCGTGACCAGATACCTGCCATTTGAAGAGAACGCATATCCTGGGGGGACTCTACCGTCGATGATCGTTGGATCTGAAAAATCAGATGTTTGAAGTAAAGCAGTTTTATAGGCTAGTCCACTCGCAGCTATTTGTTTTCCATCCGGTGAAAACTGTAAGACGGCTAAGATTGGATGCTTGCTTACCTCAACTTCTGACATTCTCGAGGGAACAAAATATTGTCTAAGGTTAATTTGTCTAACATATTGAAGATCATTTACGTTTTCTACTCCTATGGTCACTTGCCTTGTTGGACAAGTTGTCATGGTTGGAGCGGGTTTAGAAGTTGGTATGATTGTGGATGTGGGAAGTGTCTGCGGAGAAGGGGTTACTATAAAAGCAGCATTTATAGATTCAGGAATAGTCAATGTGAATTGGCGAGAAGCCGGTAAAATTTCAGCAATAATTGAATTGTCATTTCCAGAATACCCCCATATAAAAAAGGTGATCATCAGGATCAAAGGAATTAATATCAAAAGAGCATGAAATTTATTTTGAGGGACCTCTTTCATCAGATCGTTTTTTACAGGCAACAAAATAACCTTTTGGTCCCTTATTCTTATTAAAACTTTTAGCGCCTCTCCAACGTTTTTAAATCTATCTTCAGGATTTCGAGCTACACATCGTTGTATGAATCTGATTGTGTTTTTTGATATCCCACTAATATTCCGGGGTGACCAACCAATAGGCCAATTCTTTCTTAATAATATACTCTCGATGGGTCCATCGGATCCAAAAGGAATTACTCCGGTAATTAGTGTGAAAAATATCGTGCCTAAGGCAAAAATATCTGCTTTTGTGTTGGAGCTTAAGCCCTCGATCTGTTCAGGAGATTTACTGGAAAGGCTTCTTACCCCCATTAGATAAAAGGAATCTGGAATAGACCATTTGATTTCATTTCGTAATAGATCAGACAACCCATATTCTGCTACTCGAATACACCCTTTTTCATCCAATAAGATCTTTGAGAGATCCAAATCACCATGATGAATACCTTTTGAATGCAGGTATTCTATTGCTTCAGCGATCTGGGCTAATAAATTTATCGATTCTTTTTCGGGTACAGGAAGGGAAAAAGCTTTGGCAAGTGTTGTTATGCCATCTGTATCAACAACAAGGTAAACACCTCGAATAAGCTCTCCGTAATCAAGCACTCTTTCAATGTATGGGTGGTCAAGTTCTTTAAATTTTTCAGCGAGTAATGGAAATTCAAAACGAAAAGAATCAGTAGTATCACTATCTTCAAAATAGGTTCGAATTCGATACACGTAACCTGTCTGGACGTGTTCTACGCGATAAATCGATACAAGAGAATGAGCGGATTCGCATTCAAGAATTCTATACCCATTAAGAATATCCCCTGACTTCAATGCCATAATTACCCCCTGCAATGGCGATTTTTGCGCAACTAAGTATTCTTTTTTAACGACCTGCGATCTATTCGTCTAGTTCTTGCAACGATGAGAAGCAAAGGCATTAACATTATAGCAACTTTCAAAAAAAAAAAAGTGTCTTGAAGGTATATGACTATCAAAACTGTTATTTTTCAACCGAATGCTCAATTTATGTTAGAAACTTGTTCAAAACCTTACACATGTAAATAATAAATACGAAGATAATAAATAGTACTGGAAGTTGAAGATTTATAATCGGCACCATGGGTATTAACAAGAGGGAATCAAATTATAAAAGGAGAAGAGAATGTCTTTATTTGATCGCGCATCCCATGCTGCAAATGTAACAAAATGGAAAGCTGATCAGCAGATGCGGATTCTTAAAGCTCAAAATCAGATCCGCGAACTGGAAAACCAAATCCGTATTCAAAAAGCCAATCTTGCAGACGCGGCGCTGGCTTTATTTATTGAAGGGAAATTGACAGATAATGAATTACAACAAATCTGTCAATTGATCGACGGCATCAATAACCAAGTTCAATCCATATACCAAGAAATCGAGTTAACTAAGCAAGAGCAACCTCCACAATTAACAAATTTTTCCGCCACAATTCCAAATGGCTCATTAAACATCACACCACAAACAAATTCTGGTCTGATTTGCCCTACTTGTGGGCAAGTTTTAGCAGGACGATTCTGTCCAGTTCATGGATTAGAAGGAATACCCGCCCCCAATACAAACATTAATAAGTGAACTTGCCTGATAATTCATGTTTTTTTAAAAGCGCCCATGAAAATAAAGATTACAGTTTCGCAAATCGGAGCATGGGGTTTGTTTTGCTAAGACAGCTGTGCTATTATTAATTACAGTATCATTTTGGTACATGTTTGATAAGTAAAGAGGTTATTTACTATCAAGAAAAGGGGGAATTTGTAAAATATTACTTTTTTTATATGGCAACAGCAAAAAATTTTATATTAAAGGGTCTTTTGGCCTTTCCAAGCTGGTATCTTTTGCATGCTTGAGAAAGCTTAAACCCATTTTGCTTGAAAAAGAGTTTGGAGGAATCAATGGCAGATCAAAACAATCCTTTAAAAGGTTTTCGGCCTCTTGATCAAAAAAAAGATGACCAAAATGCTTTATCCCATCCTTCAACGGGCATTCCCCAGAATCAATTCGGTAGTTCATCGCCTGCTGTCAATAACCCAACGCCCGTAATCCAACCAATGGCAACTAATCCTCAAAATGGAATCCTTTGCCAAAATTGTAAATCCATCAATTTACCTGGTGCCAAGTTTTGTACTTATTGTGGTAAACCGATTATTTCCTCAAACATTGATGTCAAATCCCAATCGATGAAGTATTGTCCGAATTGCAGCAAACAGAGTTCAATCGGTTCACTATTCTGCACCTTTTGTGGGCACAATTTCTCAAACTCCACAACACAATCCCAACCCTTAAACCCTGCCCCAATCCCTTCTTCATATACCTCTCATAAGCAACCAACATTTTCCTCTTTATCGCTAGCAGGTAAGGAATGGAGAATTACAGCTGGAGTTTTTGCAATACTAGCGTTTATTTGTTTTTTTCTACCCTTACTGGTTATAAAAATTAATAATCCCGCCCAATGGCTTGTGGGTGGCCCAGATAAAATTTCATTCACGATGAGCTCGATGCAAATTCTTTCCCTATCGTCTCCTACAATTAACGGGTTGGGGGGGCTGGGAGAAACTACTATGGATTTGTACAACGAAATTAACATTGGAAAAATGATCAGCGAATATGCAGATACCCCAACAAAAGTCGCGATTTTTCTTGGTCGAACTGCAATGTTGTTGTTATTAGGACTCTCAATTGTCGGTCTCGTATTAACTTATAAGAATTACACCAATCATAATGTTGGTCTAGCAAATGGACTCACGGCACTGGGAGTTATCGCAGTTGTGATATTAGTCATCAGCTCCTTAATAATCAATGTGGGTTTTAAAACTGGTTCTGAAGATATTGATATTCTCTTGAACTCAGTAGTTAAATTCTCAAATGGTTTAGGGTTTTGGGGAATGCTAATCGGCTTTTCTGGATTGGGCTTTGCCAGTTATATGGGGCGGAATAGAACCAAATAAAACCTGGAGAAAAAACATGTCTTACGATATTTTAGCAACAAGCCAGACACCGGCATTAGTCATATACGTTCTAGATGTAAGCGGCTCCATGTCTTATCGTCTAAATGGAAAACCCCGAATTGAAGTTGTTATGGACGCATTGTCCGCAACATTACAACAGATGGTATTTCGCTGCACAAAAGGGGGGCAAATCTCTCCACGCTACCGATTAGCGATCTATGCTTACAGCGATAGAGTTTACGACATATTAGGTGGGATTATGACGATTGATCAAGTTGCTAATCTGGGTGTGCCAGATTTATCAACCATGAATGCAACCGCTACTGATCTCGCATTTATGGAAGTAGAAAAGCTCCTGGTTAAAGAGCTCCCTAATTTAAATAATTGTCCCGCCCCCCTGGTATGTCACATGACCGATGGAGAGTATTCCCGTGGCAATCCTGAACCGATAGCTCGTCGAATAATGCAAATGAGAAATTCCGATGGAAATGTTCTTATTGAGAATATTTTCATTTCTGACAACCTGCTAGATCAACCAATTACTGATCCGAGTTCCTGGAACGGGGTTACCTCTGGAACAATCTTACGAAACAACTATGCAAACACATTACGCTCAATCTCTTCCCCCCTACCAGAAAGTTATCGAATCATGATGCTTGAGAGTGGTTATAACCTTTCACCAGATGCTGTTATGATGCTTCCAGGTATAAACTCTGAATTAGTCGAAATGGGGTTTGTGATGTCAATGTCTACTCCTGTTTCACAATAGATATAAAAAATGGCAAATACTCTTCGAATTGATCAGGCAAGAGAATATCCAATAACAACAGTTTTAGGAGATAGAATTTCTTTCCGATTTGCGTTTGATCGTTCCGCTGATTCAATTAGGGTCAATGAACCAGGTCAAGACGATTTAGCAATCAATTATGACCATAGACATATAGCTTTTGTTCTTTGTGATGGCGTAAGCCAATCATTTTACGGAAATTTAGCCTCGAACCTTCTGGCACGCAAGCTTGTCGACTGGTTATGGGAAGGGTGTAATTCAATTGATATATTTCAACAATCCCAATTTGAAGATGATCTCACTTCATTTTTGCAGAACCTGACCGGCGAAGCCAGCCAAATTATTCAACAATATCCTCTGCCTGATATTCTTGCGCCCATGCTTCGAACTGTACTGGAAAAAAAGCGCGCTTTAGGGAGCGAGACCACATTCGCTGCAGGTTTTGTCAATATGGAAGCAGATTTTATGTTTCTCTGTTGGATGGGAGACTCTAGAGTCCGGATCTGGGATCAAAATGAAGAAATTTCCAGCAAAGTGTTTGGTGAAAATTCATTTCAAACCCGTGAGCGCTGGTCAACCCACCGCGGACTTATTGGTAAATTACATACATATATTTCTCCAGCCTCTCATCTGAAACGCATTCTAACCTATTCTGATGGGTTATCACGTCTGGACACCAAAATATCATTCAATTCTCCCAGTGACCATACACTCGAAATGTTAATTCACGAAAGCAAACTCTTACCTTCCAGTGACGACATTTCTTTATTAGAAATTTGGCCAGGAAACGCCCAGAAAATTAATCAATTTATTGCTAAACCCCCTTCGATGTTAAGAGTGAATATCGACCAGGATAAACAACTAATCAGTGCAAAGTGGCGTTCTCCATCTCAGGCGGATCAATATGAAGTTGCTATCCAATCATCTAGGGGCTGGAAAATATTTCCAGTTGATAAACAATGCTGGGAAAAAGAAGTAAGCTCTTTGCCAAGCCAATTTAGCTGTATTTCAGTAAGAAATTGGGTATATGGAGAGGCAAGTGCTTGGGTACATTCATCAAAAATAGACCTGCCCGAAGTAGAAGAAGCCACCTTGCAAGCTAATCCAGTTAATTTGCCACAAGGTAGTTTTGTTATATCTCCAGATCAGAGCACCACCCCACAAACAAAAACACAGTTATTAAGACCAAAATCAAAGTGGCAAAGAAGATTATATTTTGGCGGGTTGGCCATTTGCATACTTTTACTGTTATCTTTTATTTGGATATTCCAATCTTCTACGCCCCCCCCGGAAATCAAATCAATTTCCAAATCTCCTTATTTGATTAAATACAGAAGTCCAAACACAGTAATTCCAATAACCACAACAATGGAAATTGAAGTTACCGTTACCCCTGCCTGCACGCCAACCATTATTCCATCTGAAGAAGTTGAGATTTACCCTTGAAATAGAAGAGCCGTTAATCAAGGAAATAATAGGATGAGCAATCAAAGCCCTCTCAATGGTTTCCGTCAATTTAATGAAACATACTCTTTGCCTCAATCAAAAAACCTTGAGGGTGACGAAAGAGAACCCATAGAAGTTGATTTAACTGCTGTAAACCAATTTGATCAGAAATTGTTCTGCCATAATTGTGGAAATCGGATTATCAACAACCAGCACTACTGTAATCAATGCGGAATATCATTACTCAATCCTTATGAAAACTCACCTATCAGTTCTCCAACGAAAAACTTCACCAATGAATCAGAAAAAGATGAGCAAAAACTTTCAATTTGGTTATTAGCTGGCTTGATTTGTCTGGTTTTTCTTGGGGGATTAGTTATGCTCGCTAAACCAATGCTGTCAGAATTTCAGGATCAAGCCAACATATCCTCCAATAACTCAGTGGATATAGCACCTGCACAAACAAAGCAAAATGATGCTATTTTTTCGGCGTTGACCAATACTGCACCTCCAGCAAAGAGAACGATCGAACCCACATCTACGAGCGCCTCAAGTCAAAAAGCAAAAACAGCAACGATAACGCCTGGCAAACAAGCCTCTGCATGCCCAGGAGCGCCTGAGCAACGGCTTGAGGTGAATGAGGACGCGAAGGTATGCACACGCGAAGATAATGTCTTCTTACGTTCAGGACCCTCAAAACAAGAAGCCGTTATAGAGAAGGTATCTCCTGGAACTGTAGTGCTGATAATCGATGGGCCTGAGTGCTCAAATAGCTGGTCATGGTGGATGGTTCGACTAAATGATGGCACAACTGGTTGGATGTCCGAAGGTGGAGACCGCGAGGACCCTTATTATTTATGTCCCAATTAGAAAAAGCGGATTTATAAGAATTATTATGCATGGAGGAAACCGTGCCTTTGCAGCCTAAAACTTACCCAACATTTGAAATCAACGCTACTGGTTTTGAAATGGTTGATGATCCAACTGGTCCAGCTTTTAAGCATAGTGACCAGAGCATAGTCTATAAGGTCAAAAACCAAAAAGATGAACTTTTTGCATTAAAAGTTTTTTCCTTAGCTTATCGAAGTCCTCAGATCTATCATCAAGCAAAAAAGATCATAAATTATAAGAACCTTCCAGGGTTAAAAGCATGTCAACGTACGATTATAAAACCGATCGATCATCCAGAATTAGCGACAAGATTCCCTGAATTGCGGTACGCCGCTCTTATGCCTTGGGTTCCCGGAAGAACCTGGATGGAGGTAATTCGAAATCAAGAAGAATTGTCTAATGATCAAATCTGGAATACTGCACAATCGTTAGCATTGTGCTTATGGAAAATGAGCCATGCGGGAATTGCCCATTGCCAGCTCAACGCGGACAACCTCTTGATAAACCTTCAGGAAAACGCTGCTGCATCGGTTGAGTTTTGTGATTTAGAAGGACTTTATGCTGCGGATTTAGAGGAGCCAGAATTCCTGGAGGTCAATCAGCCTGAGTATTGCCATCCTTCATTGATCGAAGGGATTTGGAATCCCAACGCAGACCGCGTTGCCGGCGCAATTTTGCTATCTGAAATATTGACCTGGAATAATCCCCAGGTGCGGGAAGCATTAGTTACTGAGCGATCCACAAATAATAGGCAAATCTCAATTCGAGAAGAACGCTTTTTCTTGATGCAAAAAGCTCTCAAAGAGAGCAGGGGCGCGAGCATCAGTGGATTATTTGAGCAAGCCTGGCGCAGTGGAAAAATTGAAGAATGCCCTACTTTTGATGAGTGGGCGAAAGAACTTTGCATCGAACTGCAGTTTTTTGAGGCCCAAGGTGACAAAATAATAATTAGTAAAGTAGGAGGGGTAACCGCTGACCTTCTTACAAATGCCGAAGATTCCTTTTCTGACAAAGATATTGAGATTGAAGAAACAACCGTGAGCCATAATGCGATTGAGGTAGTTCAACGCAATCTTGGCAGAAATCTTAATGGTCAACAAGAGCACAAGCAAGAGCAAAACCTCAAACAAACCACAAACAACTTTGCGTGGTTGTGGTTTGTTGCTGTGTTTTTTATAATCCTATTAATTGCAATAATCATAAATAGGGGAAACAGAATTGACAATGTATTTCAAAGAACCGCTATCATGGAAAGCAAAATTAAGGCTACTGCTGAAGTCCATAGAACCGCGACTGCAATGGCCATCAAAACAGCCGAAGCAAAAAGGACTGCAACCGCTATTGCCCATGCAACCGCAACTGTTGCTTCCAGAAATTTGATAATCGCAGATCTGGAAGCTCGAAAATATTTACTGATAGGGCCCAAAAGTGGAATCCTAGAACATAACGAGGATGAATATGTAGAGACTTATCGAATCGCTGATGAAGTTACGAATTTTGTTCTAGAAGCAGATTTTAGAAATCCTTATAGCTCGACTTACCATGATTGGGATCATGGTATTCTATTCAGAGATGTGGGTAAAAATGAACAATTCCGAATAATTCTTCTTTCAAATAAACATTGGGCGCTAATAGATCATTCTTCGGAAAGCACTTCCTTCATCAATGATGGTGATCTACGGAATCTTAAACTCGGGGCAGATGATAAGAACCACATCAAACTTATAGCTTATGAAGAACAAGGCTTCTTATTTTTAAACAACGAATTTGTTTCTACACTTGATCTATCTGGTCGATTAAAGGCGGGCAGCATTTCTTTAGCGACTGGATTATATAATGGCGACGAGTTAAATGGTAAAAATACTGGTTTCGAAAATGTCCGTTTATGGAATATAGAAAACGCACATGGTTCGGCAATAAACAATAAATGTGATCAGGATTATCAAGACGTACAAATTGCGAACCATTTCCTCTCGACTGATTATCGGCCGGATTATGTTGTTTCGTACAAAAATATTCACGGATGGCCTATTGCTAAATACCAATTGTCGATTATTAAAAATGAAGAGAAATCTTCGGCTGTTTGTTCGATTAGCGAACAATTAAAGGATTGCAAAATAAATGACAAGGATTCAACAATACTAGATTGCTCCCCAGTAACTCTGAATCCAAACGTATCTGATAAAAGGGGGTTCATATCGTGGTGTGCATTTGATGCATACCTTATTACACCACCATGCGGGCAAATTTTTCATCACCATTACTCACATTCATTTGAACAATAACAATTATTCCCTTTATTAGTCATAAAAGAAATTTTGAGGAATTATTTGTCATGGTCTTCCGCCCAAAACCTCAATACGAGATTAATATTGCCAACAATACCTATCGCTTCACTGAGCACCCCTCTGCCAGGGGGATGGTCTATGGTCAATCCGGCCGCAGAGCGACTGTTTATCAACTGACAAATCAAAACCAACAGCTTTTCGCGCTTAAGGTATTTACCCGCTCATTTCGTACACCCCATACAGAAGCTCAAGCTGCAGGGATCGCTCATTTCGCACGCCTGCCCGGACTAGCCGCCTGCCAGCGTTGGGTAATTTCACCCAGCACCAATCCTGAACTCGTTTATCAATATCCGGATTTGGAATTCGCGGTTTTGATGCCCTGGATTGGAGGAACGACCTGGCAGGAAATTATCTTAAAACGTCAGGCAATCTCTCGCGGCCAGTCTTTACTGGTGGCTGAAAATCTAATCCACATATTGAATGTCATGGAACTCAATCAGCTCGCGCATTGCGATCTATCAGGCCCTAATGTAATTGTGGATCTGAATTCGTATCGAGCATTGGGAGAATCAACCGGGGGCCTGGCATTAATCGATCTTGAAGATTTATATGCGCCAGGATTACAGCAGCCAGAAAGACTACCAGCGGGCTCGGCGGGATATGGGCATCCGTCGTTTAAGAAAGGTATTTGGACTCCTGAGGCTGACCGCTTCGCTGCTGCTATTTTGTTAGCAGAAATGCTCACATGGAGTGATGAGCGTGTTCGTGTTCTAGCATATGGTGAGCAATATTTTGCGCCTGAAGAAATCCAAGAAACTTCTGAGCGATTCGGTGTAATTCAACAAAGCCTGTTTGATAGATGGGGAAAAGCATTTGCAGATAGTTTTACACAAGCATGGTTCAGTAAAGACCTTATCGATTGTCCACCAATTCACTTTTGGGCGGAGCTGCTGGATGTGAAAACCCCACAGCGAGAAAACACTGAAAAATCAACAAGCGGTCCTTTCTCCAATAATTTACCACTCCAATATGGAAACCATGTGACTGTTGAGAGACCCACCCCTGCCAGGCAAGACATTTATTCAACATCCGAAAGAACTATTGAAGAGAATGCCAATTCTGCCAAACCTGAAAAAAAGAGAACCTTATTATATCCAAGCTTGGCCGCAGGTCTTATTTTTTTACTGATTGGGTGTTTATTCGCTTCAGCGAGCCAAATAGGGTTGATTAGGGACCTGGGCAGCCTGGACAATAAAGAAGCTGAGACGACAATTCTAGATATTGATGAAAAGATACAAAATCCTTCAGAAAACCAAACTTATCCCACTGCAAGTCATCCCACGACTTCTCCTCTCATAGACACTGCTGTGCCAACCATAACCCCTGCCAATAAGAATGTCATTGATACATGGAAACAAGGCCACATAATCTATGTTCAGAAAAAGCCATCTGAGGCGGTCTTATACTATTCATCATTGTCTGAGATGGATAATCCAGAACCATTAATGACGGCAAAGAGCGAAAATTTTCTTTTGGGCGCGGCTTTGTCTAGGGATGGAAAACGTGTTTCGTATTATCAATATCCTGATACGCTATACGAAGTAGAGATTCAAAATCCGTTTTGCCCGGTTCAGTTGGGGAATTGTCAATCGCCATCTTGGGGCATAGATAACTCGCTTGTTTGCAGGGCAAGTAGTGGAAAATTTATCATGTTGGAAGGCAATTCCAGCAATTTTTCGGGGGGGCGAGGAACTACTCCAGCATGGACTGGCGACAATCTTGTTTATGCTGTTATACAAGACGGCGTTTCGCAAATTTACCGATCATCGACAGACGGGACAAATTCTGTAATGCTTGCCGGTGAATCTACTGAAAATTATGCTCCTGCGTGGTCGCCAGATGGAAAATGGATAGCCTATCAGTCGAACCAAGAAAGCAATAACAGCGAAATTTGGGTTATGGATTTGAATGGAAATCATAAACAGCGGCTCACATATACACCCAATGGAGGATGGTCCAGAGCTCCTAGCTGGTCACCGGATGGAAAATGGATTGCGTTTGTGTCAAATCGTGATCAATCCATCGGATCCGATTTCGGAGAAATCTACGTAATTTCAATAAACACAGGGGAAGAAACGCGAATCACCAAAACAGATGGCCAGATTTATGATTGGAGAGTTACTTGGGGAAAATAACTATTTGAAAGGCAACTATCTGATTCATCTTGTAAAGCTTTTCTTGGAGATCTAAAAAATGGCATTTCGACCAAAAGTAGCCGATTCGATCCAAATTGATGGTCACACCTATCATTTTACTGAGCATCCATCTGCAAAGGGCATGCCCTATGGTCAAACAGGTAGAAGAGCAACCGTTTATCAACTGAAGGATGAATCGGGAGCCTTTTACGCACTCAAAGTATTTACACTCGCTTTTCGATCTGAGCAAACAAAAGAACAAGCTATCCAGATTGCTCGCTTTGACAAGCTGCCAGGGTTAAAAGCGTGTAAACGCATCGTACTATCGAACCAGAATAATCAAGATCTTCTACAGCAGTATCCCGATTTAAAATTTTCAGTGCTGATGCCATGGGTAGAAGGCTTAACCTGGCAGGAAATCATACTTAGCCGTAAACCCGTAGACGAGAAAACCAGCCTGCATATTGCAAAATCCTTGCTGGAATTGCTTACAAATATGGAGAAAACTGGGATTGCCCATTGTGATCTATCTGCTCCAAATATTCTGCTCAACATAAATTCAACCAATGGGCATAATCCTATATCGTTGATCGACCTGGAGGATCTTTATGCGCCAGGCTTAAACCCGCCCCCAAAATTGCCGGGCGGTTCTGCTGGTTATGCACATTCTACGTCAAGCAATGGTATTTGGTCACTAGAGGCAGACCGGTTTTCTGGCGCAGTTCTTATCGCAGAAATGTTAGGATGGTGTGATGAACGTGTTCGCAGAATTGCATGTGGGGAACAATTTTTTGATCCAGCAGAAATGCAACAAGGAACTGACCGGTTTATTTTATTGAAGCAAGTATTATATGAAAGATTTGGGGAGAGAGTAGCAAACACGTTTTCTGAAGCCTGGTTCTCTACTTCATTATCTTCGTCTCCCTCATTTATGAAATGGAATAATGCAATTAATCCACCTCCCAATCCAAATGAATTGTTTTCACAGATATTAAGGGTGGAACGTATTGGACGTTGGATGGATGTAATTTCATTGTGCGATGAAATCCTTAACCTTCAAAGTAATAACATGGATGTATGGCCAATCCGTGCGCGAGCGAAAAAATTACAAACCCTTGACGTCGAAATACAGGGCGCTTGGACAAATGCTAATAATTCCGGATTAACATGTGATTGGGAATTATGCCTCAAGAAAATCAATAGCGCAAAGCTATTGGCACCTCAGACGATTAAGTATCAGGCACAATGTGAACAGGCTGAACACGAGTTGGAACAAGCATTGAAAATTGATGATGTCGAATCGTTTGTCCATTCAAGAAAGTGGAAAGAAGCAGAAAATCTCTTAAGAGAGATAACACCTATTCAGCCGCGATACACAGAAATTCGATCCACAATTGATAGCTTGCACCAGCACCTATCAAAGCTCAAGGAACTTAAGGAAGCGGCTAACCAACTCTTGAAAGAAGGTGATTGGCAGTCCGCTCTTGAAAAGATTGAAATTATCGAAAAAGTTGAACCACTTGATGGAGAATTACAAAACATTAAGGGTAAAGCCCAAATATTAGGAAAAGATTTCTATGAGTATCAAAAAAGGTTCTCGGAAGCTGAGCAGAATTATTCTGATGGCCATTTTGAAGAAGCGAGAAAACAAATAATAGAAGCATTAAAGATCTTTCCAAATCAAACCGATGCTAAGAGTTTCTTGTCAAAAATCGAAATAGCCAATGAACAACGCAAAAAATTAGATAAAGCATATGATCTGATGAATTCAGACCAGCTTGATGAAGCTATCAAGTGTTTAGAAAGTCTTCCTGAATGCGAGGGAGATTTATCAAGCGTTAGGAAAAAAATCCTCGAAAGGATCCGCTGGAGAATATCACTAAGAAACGCCCGAAGTGGCTGGCAACTAACAGAAGTGATTGCTCTCTTAAATAATCTGCCTGACGGAGAAGCAGATCAGCCTTTACTTCGGGCTGAATTTCAAAAAATAATCGAAAACGAAGTATTGTTAAGAGATGCTGAACTAATTAATGATTACAATCTCATTATTTCAACTTTGGAGAAACTCCCTTCTAATTACCCGGGCTTAAACGTTCGGATCGCACAGGCAAAACAAAAATTAGAGTTACAGAATAACATAGCACAAGGCTTGAAGACCTTTGATCTGGAGTCGATTGAGGATATTCTGGTCCAACTTCCCATAAATGATCCTCGTTCACTCAATCTACAAAAATGGGTTATGGCTGAGAAAGAACGAAGGCAGGTCGTTTTAAATATCCAGAAGAATTTCGATGTTCAAGAAGCGCAAAAAATATTGATTAATCTGCCAGAAGATTATCCTCAAAAAGCATTGTTAGCAAGATGGATCAATGACGAGCACAGGATTCGTAACACAATTGATGAACTTGTAGATCAATATGATTTGCCATCCGTCAACAACCTCCTTCAGCAATTTGACGAAAACCACCCTCTCAGGATCATCCTAAATGATTGGCTTGAAAAAGAATATACCCGCAGGGAGAGAATAAAACTGGCACAAGTTCTGTTTGATGGTGAGTCGCTCCTTGAGCTATTGCAAGACCTTCAAGATAGCTACCCTGGAAAGAATGAATTGATAAATTGGGCGGCTTCTGAAATTAGCTTACAGAAAGAAATACGCAAAGCCATGCAATCCCACCGCCATGATCAAGCAAAGGAAATGATCTCAAGAATTGAGAAAAACCATCCGTACTATGAGGAATTCATTGAGTGGTTAGGCTTGTGACAATGTAACTTTTGTGCGATTTATAAATCAAAAAGGCCAGAGCTGCTAAAGCCATCGCAAAAACCGATTGTAACGAAAATCAACTGGTCATCTACTGGAAAATTCATGAATGAATCAATAGGCAATACTATAGGAAAGTACCTGGTCACTTCCATCATTGGCCAGGGTGGAATGGCAACTGTGTACAAAGCCTTTGATAAGGATTTGAATAGAGCTGTTGCTGTAAAACTAATTCGAAAAGATCTTTACGGCCCCTCTGTGATGGACCGACTCCTTAAGCGTTTCGAAAGAGAAGCGAAAGTTCTTGCCTGCCTTACTCATCCCAACATTGTTAAGATTTTGGATTATGGTAAACATCATTCTTCACCATTTATTGTGATGGAATACATCAATGGTCAAACACTGAAATCAAAGCTCGGTGCACCTATTCATTACACACAGGCAGCAAAATTAATATTGCCAATTGCTTATGCACTTTCTTATGTACACCAAAAAGGCGTTCTACATCGCGATGTAAAACCATCCAATATTCTACTTGACGAATTTGGGCATGTCTGGCTAACGGATTTTGGCATAGCCAAAATATTAGTAGAAGAAAATCAAGAAGATACACTCACAGGTACCGGCATTGGCGTAGGAACCCCTGAATATATGTCCCCTGAACAGAGCTTGGGAAAAAATGTTGACGCTCGGTCTGACATATATTCATTAGGGATCATCCTTTTTGAACTGATAACAGGAACTAAACCATTTAAAGCGGATACACCGATGGCTGTCATTATGAAGCAAATTACCTCTCCTCCGCCTGATCCGATATTATTTGTTCCTGACCTCCCCCAACCAATAAGGCAATTCATCTTGAAATCAATTGCCAAAGACCCAAATAATCGTTTTGAATCCATGGAGGTTTTTTACGATCAATTATCAATCATTGCCAATGGAAATTTAGCTTCCATCCATCTAAATAACGTCCCTTTACAAGATAAGAATTGGAACGCTGGTCATAGAAGAAACGTAGAAACACTTGTTACATACGATCAACTAACCCCAGAATCGCAAAACACCACAAGCCCTAGAAAATGGGTGGGGAAAAACCAACAAAAAATTATCGTCTTAAGTTCTCTTATAGCATTACTTTTATTCATAGCCGGGTCGGTCATGATCATTACCTTATTATCCATTGACAATCATCGAATAGAAACCTTTTTTTCTACAAATCCAATTACCATTTCATCTTCCCTTATATCTACTGTTCAAGAACCAACAGATGCATCAGGGACAACCGTACCCACTGATGTGATTGCTACAAAAATTCCCATCCAACCGAAAATCGAACTTGCGCCAGAAGTCATCCAAGTATCGAATATCAATATGGTTAACCAACTGCATTTATGGGATATGAGAGGAGGGTTTAATCCAAATATCTTCTGGTTTCCCAATGAGTCTACCTTTATGAGCAACAATGGATCGAATGAATTAAGTAATCTTGATTATTCGACTGGAGAAGTCAATAACTACTATGTTCCAGAAAGTGGTATTAATCTCTATGGCTTTATCATTTCTGAAGATCAAAAGTATCTTGTTACCGTGCAACACAATAAAACCTTTAACAACCCCGGAATACAGGTGAGGGATTTCTTGACGAAAAATCTGCTTTTTGAAATACCAGGAACAGCAGACTCTATGGAAACACCTGTGATTTCTCCAGACAATTCATTATTGGCCGTTGTGGTTGATGAGGAAGTACAAGTTTGGGATTTAGAAAAGGGGGAGCAAATACGTACCTTATTCTCGGACGTGCCGTATGGACATTCTGCTCTTAACACCTTTTCACCAGACGGTAAAAGTCTAGCTATAGGATATACCGCAACTGGCGAAACCCTACAATGGGACACGAAAACATGGTCGCCAAAAGTTTCAATCCAATGGCACAGTGGATTATCCGTAATAAAATATTCACCTGATAGCAATTTGATTGCAACTGGCAGCATTCATAATCAAGAACCCATTCGCTTATGGGATGCTGAAACTGGTGGATTAATTGTGAACTTTCCGAAAAACAATGATGGTCTTACAGATCTAGATTTTTCTCCATCAGGTCAAATCCTGGCTAGTGTGTCTAAGTCAGGAATCATTCGTTTCTGGAATCCGATGGACGGAACATTATTATCGACCATTGATACTGACGCTGAATCGTTGGACCTAATCTCCTTTTCACCTGATGGCAAGTATATAGTTACACAAGGAAACGGTCCCACACAAATATGGGGAATATCTTTACCCGAATAATTTTTTTTAATTGGAGGATTCATGAATAAAAGGATTAATAATTGGCTAATATTTTTTTCTTTCATGGTGTGGATTTTTTCTTCAAGTTTTTCTCTTCCTCTTCTAGCAGGAGATTTATTGATAAAAGATCATGTTCAAAACAATGTTGTCATAGAGGGCATGATCGCCTATGTGGAATTGGACGGTAATATTTACATAATGAATGGTGAAGATAGAACCAGGATTAAGCTCACAGACGATGCAGGCTTGATCCATTACGAAAACCCGCAATTTTCCCCAGATGTCTCTAAATTGGCATTCTTAAAAACGGATATGGAAAAAGGTGAAGATCGTTTAGACTTGATTGTCATGGATTTATCCACAAAATCCCAGGTTCGCTTGGCTGAGGATGTAAGTTCCTTTGATTGGTCTCCAGACGGCACCCGGATTGCTTTTGGTTATTCATTTGAAGTGAGTTGCCAGGATCCAAGCCGAAGCGACGCAAAGGGAATATGGGAAATTGATTTAATAAACGGTGAGACAAATGAAATAATCCCCGCAAATGAGAACGCGCCAAAAGAAATGCCCGTTTATTCACCTGATGGACAATGGATTAAATATCGAGATTATATTTGTTTTAGTGGTAGCGGGTATCGAACGAGCATTTTCAATTATTCAACTGGTGAAATATTTATGGTTGGCTTAATCGATGGAGAATGGTTTACGGATCAAAATTTCTTACTTTACAGCGATGACACACAATGGGGTGGAGGGATCAGCGGTATTTATGCAACCAGTCCAGACCTGAAAAAAAACTTTACCCTTTATCAAGATGATTCGCTAACAGCTTACCAGCCAATTTGGTCCCCACAATACGACAGAATTGCGGTCAAATTAATGACGCCACAGAAATACGATGAAGATTTTGATGAATCGACGGCTGTTCGAGAAATCGTAATGATTAGCAAAGAAGGAACAAAAGAAACAATTATCCACTCGGGTTTAGATACCGGCTTACCGGTCATGTGGTCTCCAAGCGGAAAACAATTGTTGTTTACAACCTGGAAATCCGGCGCCACTCGCATTGATAAATGGCATCTCTATGATTTGCCATCGAATCAGGTAATCGATCTGGATGATTTTGGAGTTAGTGGAATTGATTGGGCAGCTTCCATCAGCTTGTCACCAACATCTGAACCAACAACGGTTCCACCCGTACAAATTACGGAAGACGCGAATTCGCTTGATCAACCTCCTCATTCGGACGAAACGAATTCCACTAATCTATCACTTCTATTACTCTGCGGTGGTGGAATGCTTCTTGCAGGATTCATCATCACCCTTGTTGTCATCTTATTTGTCATTAAATCCAAATCGCAGAAGTAGCAAGCACCATCAGGGAGGAGAACTACCATGCCCCAAATCCATATGGAAACCGATGTTGTCCGGCAGCTGGTAAAACACTTGCAAGATTCCGCTCATGAAATGAATGAAACAGCTTCTCTTCTTCAAAGAGAGGTTGAATTGTCGCCCTGGCAAGGCGGCAGCCGGGATGAGTTTTTCAGCCAAATGCTGAATATCAAATCCAATTTATCCAATTTATCAGAGCGAAAATTTGAACTGGCCCAGATGTTAGAGAGAGAGATTCAACAATGGGAAGAAGCCGCGTCATCCTTTTCTTCAACTGCCAGCTCAACTTCTCCAGCGGTCATAGGGTCTGTTTTGGGGGCAGCAACCATATCCAGTCTGACCGTCGGGATGGACTACCAAAACATGAGCTGGAGTGAAAGGCTGGTAGAACTGCAGCGGCTGCAGCTGGAGTTATCCAAACTGGACGGATTAGATGCGGATCAATTGCGAAAGAAAATTGCCGAAATCGATCGCCAAATGCAGGACATTCAGAAGTCGATGGATGAAGCCATATACCAAGAAGGCAGGTTAATTAACAGGGTACTGCGGCAGGATGGTCAATCATTATCAGACACTTATAAAGACGTAGCTGAAAATTATGAGGGGCAGTTAGCCGCTTTAACCAAAATTCGCGACCAGTATCAACAACAATTGGACCAAAGAATCGACCTGGAATCCGGAATCAATTCGCTATCAGGCATATTGAATGAGGGCGTCCCCGCAGACGGCCCTACAACTCCTGCCTGGCTGCACAACGAGTTGGGGGGCTGCACTCATTATGTGGCAACAAAAAGAGATGTTTCCGCTTTCGGCAATGGTCACCCTGGAAACGCGGTTGAATGGACGAACCAGGCCGCAAAATCCGGATTTGAAGTAGGCCAACTACCAGTTAAAGGCTCCATTGTAGTCTTTAATCAGGCTTCTGGTTTTGCCAACACTGAAGCCGGCCATGTAGGTTATGTTGAATCGGTTGACCTTGTAGAAGGAGGATACAAAATGACCTATAGCCACGCTAACACCATTTATACGGATAATTCATGGCTGCGAGGAACCCATCAAATGAATAATAATAAATCTGTTGTCATTCCCACAGAAGGGTTAAATGGCGTAAATTTTATTTATGATAAGAAACCGGGATTCTAAAGAGCATTTTAAAAATGAAAACCAGTTTGATATCGTATGATAAACATGATTGCTACACAGATTACAATTCAGGTAAATATCAAATTTCAATTTAATGAATCTAGTACATTCGAGTTCACACATCTAAATCCCAAATCTGGTTGACGAATATCTGGATTATTCGAGTGTCGTCGTGATACAACATATGGTGTTCGATAATAATGGTCTAAGCCATAATATCCCAATCCATAACCTATATCTTCTTTAACATGTACCACATAAACATAGCTACCTCCTCTTACTACTCTAAATGAACCAAAAGAAGGACCTATTGGATTAACTCTGGACGATGAAACATAAAAATCTTGGGAATACCAATCATTAACCCATTCAAAATTATGCCCAACCAAGTTATTCGCACCATATGGTGAAATGTTATCTGGGATTTCATTATCATTATTTCCTAAAAGTATATCCTTTGGTTTTTCGTTTCCCCAAGGGTATAAACGTCCATCTATTCCACGTGCGGCTTTCTCCCATTCTGCTTCAGAAGGTAAACGAGCCCCCACCCAATCACAATATTCATTTGCTTCAAACCAATTTATATTAGTAATGGGGGTTTCTTTTTGATTTTCGTTAAGAAGATTTCGTTCATACATATTTGTGCAATAACCAGATTTAACACATGCCAAATATTGTTCTTGGCTAATTGGAGATTTATCGATCCAAAAATCATCAACGTAAACTTGAAGAATAGGGCTTTCGTCTCCATATCCACTATGACTTCCCATTTCAAACTCACCAGCAGGTACAAACACTTGCACCATTTTATCAATTTCCCGTATCCTTGAATCCCCTATCTGATAAACTTTTGTGGCGATTGCATTAGGCGTGACCGTTTTTTGCGAAGTTTGCGTCGAGATCATAACCGTTGAAGTCTTAGTTTTCTCCTGGAATAATATTTACTGGGTTTCCTCGCTCAATACTTTCTCCCCAGTCAATTCCATATTGCTCGGTGTTTTTAATAGATTTAACACCCAAAAGCCGATACCCACCAAAGTTACCAGCCCTAAAACCCCCAGGCTGCCCCGCATTAACCGTCTCCTGATCAATAAGCCATGTTTTTTTGTTTGCTTCCCATCACTTGTCGCTATCATCTCATCCATTGTTGGAGTGTCTTCTTGAGGAAGCGATGTTGCAATTGGTGTATGAGATGCTGTGTGCAGTTTTTCCCTCTCTGGGATGATAAAATGCCCCAATTTATCCAGCGCCTGAGCAAAAGCCGCCATATCCGAATAGCGATCTTCAGGTGTTTTAGCCAGCGCTTTGAAAAGCACCCGTTCCACCTCATCCGGCAAGTCAGTCACATAATCCCGCGGTCTTGGTAATGGATCGTTCACTTGTTTGAGCAGTACAGCCAACGGCGTGTCGGCAGTGTAAGGCTTCCGCCCGGTTACCAGTTCATACATCACCACGCCCAACGCGTACACATCCGCCCGGCCATCCACGTCCTTGCCCAGTCCCTGCTCGGGGGCCATGTATTCCGGTGTGCCCACCCCCACCCCGGTGCCGGTCAGAGTGTGGCCCTCCTCGAATTCGAGAAGTTTTGCAATCCCAAAGTCAGAAAGCATGAGATGGCCGGCTTTGGTTATCAAAATGTTGGATGGTTTCACATCCCGATGAATGATCTTCTTCTGATGCGCGTGCTCCAACGCCTGCGCTACCGCCAATACAATCCTGACGGTCTCTTGCCAGGGTATGGGACCATTTAAGTGCTGCTTTAAGGTTCCCCCCTCGATAAATGGCATCACTAAGTATGGGGAGCCTTCATGTTCCCCATAATCCAGCACGCTGACAATATTGGGGTGGTTCAGGTGAGCCAATACCTTGGCTTCCCGTTCAAAACGAGTCAATACCCGGTCCAATACCTCTGGTGGAAACGCGCCCCGGCGGATGATCTTCAGAGCCACGTCTCGCTCCAGGCGCGTATCATAGGCTTTGTAGACCGTTGCCATTCCGCCCTGGCCGAGCTGCTCTAGAATGTGGTAACGGCTAATGTTGATGCCTATTAATTCCTTCATGAGCCTCAGCAATATTATAATTAATGGATTCTATTTCTTGGTTTTTGGCTCCGGATATCTACCATATTCGGAATGCAATGCAGATAAAGCCTCTCTTGGCTCTTTGCGAATCCAATCCAATAACAAGAAAACCGCTGGTGGTTTTAATGGATATGTTTCTTTAAGATTTTTTGGGTTACAACCTGTAAACACAGGATCTTCAGGCATTTCACCCTCATCCAACCAGATTTGAAAAGACTGCTGAATAGATTCCTCCATATTGAGTAATTTTTCTACAACACCTCCTACCTGTTTTTCTTTATATCCCCAATCATTCACAAGGATTTTCATAAGTTCTTCCTTTGAATGGATCATTTCTCAACTCCCTTCACTGCAGATTTCACTTCCTTAAATCCAATACCCTTTTCCAGAAAATCGTTAATTCTCATCGCCGCAAAATCGCGAGCATCCACTTCAACTGTTTGCTTCTGATACCCCTCAAAATCGTTCTCCGCTTCTATATAGTTGTCAAAATTCTCTTTCCAGGATTTTATTTGTTCTTCTGAAATCTCTTGCGGTCGGTCTTCTGGATGTTCAATCAGATAATGCTGCACTGAATGACGTGCTTCATGAGCAATCGTGCCCAAAAGACTTCTGGGATCATCATCCCTCATATTATCAATGTCAATTTGTATATCACGGCTATCTGGACGATAATAACCCCTAGAATCATGTCCATCAAGATCTTTAATATCAATGACACGTAAAGGTACTTGTAAACCATAACTGCTCACAATGAAAGATAGGTAAGCATTAGCCATTCTTATTCGCTCTTCTAAGCTTGCATCTTCCCAAATTTTATTGATATACCAATCACGGAATGGAGAAATTATACTGCCCCAAAAACCTTGAAGAGCATCTGAAACGATGGAAGCCTGACCTTGAGTACCATTACCAAATTTAGCTGCTGCGTCCACCCATTGGGCTGTTTCAGCCCGTTGCGCCATCTGCAATTCCTGCATCTGATGACCATATTGCCGCAAACGCTGGCAACAATCTTCAATTTGCATGATTAGGGCTTCACGGCTTCCACCCTGCCAGTTAGTGGTCTCTGCTTGGCGGAGTACTTGGTCAGAGGACTCTTGGATGACTTGAGAACAGTACTCGATACGAGATGCTAACTGTTCAACCTGATCCGTATCCATGTGAATGGTGGTCAAATTCCCCTCCTACGCTACTCGCAACAAGGTTAAAATTAATGCCAAATTTATAATTATAAAAAGTTCTTTTACTTCATCGGAACCGCATCACCCAAATTAATCCTTCAAGCTTTCAATCAAAATGGAATGAGTTGATCATGTGATCAAACAATAAATCGATCTTTTGTGCTTCAGTCATTTCTGAGCGTGTTGTTGTGATTGTGTATAGCATCGAATTATTTATAAACATAATCTGTCGTTGTATGATCTTAACTTGTCGCATCTCTTGTTTCCATTCATATGACCTATAGAAACCACCTGGATCCTTGTCAAGCTTTCCTTCTTCTAAAACCTCATATTGGGGGTACTCTTTCATTTGAGTTTCTTTCGCAATTTGAACAATTTCCTCAAGTTTTACATCCATTTCTAACGGACGAATGGTGATTAAGAAATTCGGACGAATTTTTTCTTCAGCGTTTGGTGCAACAAACATTGCCTGAATTTGGGGTGAAGATGAGATAAACCAATCTGTGGGAACTTGCAAGTGGAACCCTGGTCCTTTGAAATCCATCATCGACATATCAATTACCTCCTTTTGAAATATAAATTGATTAGAACAAACCATCAACAGCCGTCTTGCCAAAATCGGCAACAGAGGTTGCCGCTTCTTGCAAATTCACTTCAAAATTTATTCCTACTTCGGCACCTACACCTAAGGTAGCGCCCAATTCCAGTTCAAAATTAAATTTCCAATCATCCATTCCAACGTCAATCTTGCCGGTTGCACCTACGCCATAACTTACACCACCTGATACTCCTCCTGAAACATCTACACCCACGATTTCGGCAGCAATTTCTGCCTCTCCCTCTACCTTTCCACCAAGGAAAGCGTCCAACTCACCTTTAACTTTCGCGTCACCCCCTATCGGATTGAACGCGATCCCGCCTTCTCCATTTACATTAGCCCCCAAAAACCCAACAGCCGCAACTCCTAGGGCTCCTGTTTGAGCGTTCCAGGTCCCCTTTGCGACATAAGCACCTGCATCAAATTCACCTGTGGCTTGCAAATTTCCATCTTTATATTCAACGCTCTTGCTCGAACTTAACTCTGCAGATAATAGACTTCCACTTAATGTTCCAGCACCAGTAGCAACTTGACCGTCCAAAACAGCCTTGTGGGCTGCTTTCTCTGCACTTTCCCAAAGTTTAACCTTTCCCTTAACAATATCCTTCTCAAATGGATCTTCTGCTAAATATCCCAACATTTCATTAAAAGAAATATCGCCCTGGATATAGCGATTGTAGGCTTGAACCTCGGTCCCGTTGATTAAGAAATATTCCATATGATCATCAATTGTTTGGACCCCTACCAGATCACCGCTTAGTATGATCCCTGCCCCTATCAACTGACTTGGCAGCATAGATCTGATTCCACTAATCACAGAATTATCAAAATGAGAGGCTATCTCTTGCCACTGCTCCACTTCTCGCCGAACCGCTGATGATAAGATCTGCATCTCATTTGCAAGCTCCTGCAATCTCCGGCGGCATGCAGCTACCTGGTTTAGCGCATCTTCATGGCTGCCCCCCTCCCAACCAGCCCCCCGCAGACAGCTTTCAACAGCGGAAGCTTTTTCAAACAATTCTTCCGCAAGGTAGTTCATTTTTTGGCTTAGCGCCTGCACTTGATCCGTATCCATGTGAATGGTGGTCATATTTCCCTCTCGCGCTATAGTAAATCATGGATTGATAATATTATGCGCATATACCAATAAATGAAGACTAAGAGCAATATAAAGATTTTTTAGCTCTTTCGTCAACCCAAGATTGATATTCTTTTCAGGTTAATCGTAAGATTAAAATCAAAAATCAATCTGAAACCACACACCTAAAACCATTAAGATTTCGTTGATCTGATTCTTTTCTACCCAAACGATATGTCGTACGTATATGCCATTCCGTATTTATCCAAGATCCTCCTCGCATGACTCGATAAATCCCTGTTTCTGGGCCTGTAGGATTGTTACCTGTGGAGTAACTGTAATAATTCTCATCATACCAATCGGCCACCCATTCCCATACATTTCCCGCCATATCCAGAACACCATACGGGCTTTTACCCTGTGGATAAGATCCAACTAATGTTGTGTCACCGTTACTACCATAGTTTACGAAGCCATAATTTGGCGAAACGTTGCCCCAAGGATATATTCGCTCATCAGTTCCACGCGCAGCTTTTTCCCATTCTGCCTCACTAGGTAGTCTTCCACCCACCCATTTACAGTATGCTTGTGCATCGTTCCATGTAACATATATGACTGGAAAATTATCAAAATCAGGATTTCCATAATAAAAATTTTGCCGATTCGATGAATTGGAATAAGGAATTTCACATTTGCCTTCAGAAACACATAGGGCATACTGTGAGTTTGTTACTTCTGTTTGGTCAATCCAATATGCATTCGTAAAAACCGTTTTTGATGGCTTTTCATTTGGTTCTCCATTACTTGTACCCATGACAAACTCACCTGAAGGGATATATATCTGTATCATGCCATCCTTTTTTCGTACCCGTTTTTCACCACCGATAAGTTTAGGGGTTGAGGTCATTTTTGGAGTCGGAGTCTTGGCTGAGGAAGTTAAAGTCTTTTTTATGATACTTGCAGCTACTTGAGAAGTCTTCTCGGCTTCGGTCGTTGCAGCTAACATATTTTGAGCAGTTTGCTGCGCAGATAATTCAATCTGGTTTTTTGTAACACTTTGTATTACAAAAACTGATAATAATCCAATCCCAATTAGTCCTCCAAAAATAAAAGATCGATTAAGTAATTTCGACTTTGGTCTTTCCTCATCAATATTGCTATTGGTTGTAGAAATATTAACAATCTTATCATTGGTTTTGTCTTCATTTGAGAATGTCGCCTTATTCATAGCAGACGCAATTGGTGGCGCCTTCTCAGAATCAGCATTATGAGAATGTCCAACATCCAACTTCTTTGAGGTTGAATCAACTTTGTCATCCTTAACCATGGTAATAATGAGATCTTCTACTGATTTAGCAAAAGCTACCATATCTGGATAGCGGTCTTCGGGCTTTTTAGCCAGCGCTTTGAAAATCACCCTCTCAACCTCGTCCGGCAAATTAGAAACATAATCCCGCGGTCTTGGTAATGGGTCGTTCACCTGCTTGAGCAGCACAGCCAACGGCGTGTCGGCAGTATATGGCTTTCGCCCGGTTAACAGTTCATACATCACCACGCCCAGCGCGTACACATCTGCCCGGCCGTCCACATCCTTGCCCAACCCCTGTTCAGGAGCCATGTACTCCGGCGTGCCCACTCCCACCCCCGTGCCAGTCAGGGTTTGGCCTTCTTCATCTTCCAATATTTTTGCAATCCCAAAATCTGACAGAATGGGTTCGTTCTGAGAGGTAACCAATATGTTGGATGGCTTTACATCTCTATGCAGGATACCCTCATTGTGTGCATAGGCTAACGCTCTGGCAACCGGCAGGATGATTTGCACCGCTTGTTTCCACGGCATGGGCTGGCCCGTTCTTTCTTTTAGCGTGCCCGCGCGCACATACTGCATCACCAGGTACGGCGCGCCGTTATACTCTCCATAGTCATGAACCTTAATGATATTCGGATGGTCCAGCCTCGCCAGAGCTTTAGCCTCTCGTTCGAATCGTTTGAGAATCCGTTCAATAATTGCATTTCCGAACAATTCTGTGCGGATGACTTTAATGGCCACATCCCGTTCCAGGCGCGTATCATAGGCTTTGTAAACTGTCGCCATTCCTCCTTGGCCGAGCTGCTCTAGAATGTGGTAACGCCCAATATTTGAGTTCACTAAATTGTCCACTGGTTTACCCCCATGTAGATTTCATTACTAAGGTTGAGTTTGATCCAAATCGCTCTGATCCAAAATCTTTTGGGATGGTCGAGAGGCATGATACGCAATGATGACCGAGATATTGTCCGGTCCCTGGTTCAAATTTGCCAGGTCGATCAGTTTTTTGGCCGCCTCTGCGCCGGGCAACTCCACAACCACCGCTTTTATTTGCTCCTCTGAGACCGTTGACCAAAGGCCATCTGAACACAATAGTAAAGTATCACGGCCTGTCCACCCCACTGTTTTCGTGTAGGGTACAACCTTGTCCCGCGCGGCGTTGAGAGAAAGGGAAAGAGTGCTGCGCTTTGGATGGTTCAAGGCCTCCGTGGGTGTGATTAATTTCTGTCGAACCAGTTCCCCGACAAGGCTGTGATCAAAACTGATTTGGGTAATTGATTCCTCATTGATCAGGTATGCCCGGCTGTCTCCCACATTTATCAGATGTATTTCTTCTTCTTCGAGAATGGCAGCTACAACCGTGCTGCCCATTTTTTCAAAACGGGTATCTCGAGCAGCCACTTTGTGAATTGCCCTATGAGCCACCTGCACCGCGTTCTCTAATAAGTTCAAGCCACTGTTATTCTTATTCCATCTTAAAAATTTCCTTCTAAAAGCATTGACTACTTTCTGGCTGGCCAGACGGCCGCCTTCATACCCACCCATCCCATCTGCCAGAACGATTAACGGGGGTTTCCTTTGCAGAAAGCCTGGGCGGCATATGATGATCGCGTCCTGATTCGGTTTCTCTCTGCGCTTCACCCCAGGATCAATTCCCGAAGCAATCACAAAACCCTGTTTGGTTGGCATTGATTAGGCATCCAGAGTTGAATCGTCTACATTATTGGTTTGAAAGCCATCAAAAGTCAAATCATCACAGGGTTGATTACTTCCATCAAAGCTGGAAGAATTGAATTTAAGGCGCAACCTTGAGCCCAGTCTAATTTCATCCCCCGAATGGAGAATAACCCCATTCTCTCCTACTATCTTTTCATTCACATAGGTACCATATGCTGGCCGTTTACTTGACCCACCCTCGTAGGAAATCAGTTCACGGATAAGGAATGATTTACCAGTGAGTTCAATAATCGCGTGCTGGCGTGAGACTGGACTATCTTTGGGAAATACCAAATCATTTGTAGCGCTGCGCCCAAGGTTAACTGGGAAATTTTGAATATTGAGCACCTGGCCAATCATGCCGGGATCATCACTGGTCAGGATGGTTAAAGTGGCTTTCACATCGCATCCTGGTATGGTTGTCACTAAACCATCAATGGTCATGTCCTCGCCTGGCAAATGATTATCGTGTTTTACTTTATTAGCCGGCTTTTGTTTCTTAGAATTTCGGGATACGAGAAAGACACCTCCGATAAGTAATCCCAGGAATATTACCCCGCCACCGGCGACATACAAAGTACACGTCGAACTGCTGGTAGAAGGACCGCATATTCCCGTACTACTAATTTTTGGGGGCTGTTGTGCTGAAAAGGTATCTGGTTTCTGCGCTTCACCATTTTCAATCACGTTGGTTAGAACTTTTACCACACTCCTTGATAGTTCTGCTCCATCCTGATTGATCGCAATAGCGGACAACTCCACATCCATTAATGAAGGATTATCAGAACCATCCCAAACAGTCTCATAAGGCACACTGAAATCTTCGCCAATATTTTCGCCGTTTGCAGTAAAAACTACGCGTGCAATAGGCTCACCTTGACTTAAAACACTGGCAGATATTGTGACATTGCCACTTACCAGTTCTTCATCTGCTGGCGAAGTAATTGCGATCACCGTTGGTAAAGCAGGCAATATGAACTCATGAGTGGTTTGGCTGGAAAAACTATTATTTTTTACATCCAGGCTGAGAGTATGTTTTCCAGGAGTACCGGTCGAAACATACTTAATTAAATATTGTGCATTCAGCTGTTCAGAAAGCCTTCCAAACATTTCTTCGAGTTTTGAAGAATCAGATGCGAACGTGTAACTTCCACCTGATAAGGAAGCGATTCTATTTAGCGTTAAATCGTTAATATTACTGCCCAATCCAATAGTATAAACGGGGACACCGATGCCTTCACTGGTAGCCAGCTTAATCACATCCTCTTCATTATGGATACTGCAAACACCCCCTTGTCTTGTTTCATCCTTGCCATCGGTAAGCAATAGGACTGCACGTCTTCCACTTGGCATTGTAGAAGCAGTTTGAACAGCCTGGAATGCCGCATCATACAAGCAAGTTCCAGCATTCGCGACAGAATAAATACCGTTCACGGCATCACTGACACTGGTTTTTTGTTCAGTAAAACCCTGCGCAACGGAAACTCGATCATTAAAACTGATAAGTGCAGCTTGGTCTTTACTGCCCAATCTGGAAATAAAATTGGTTGCCGCTTGACGAGCCGGATCCATTGCGCCAGACATGCTACCACTGGTATCCATCACCAAAACTACATGAATTGGCATTTCGGTCGCTGGCTGAGCAGATTTGATTTCCACCGTTTGAGAATCTTCCGATAAAACAAAGTTATCAGTCGCCAATCCCAAAACAGGACTTCCACTCTCATCAATTACTGACACAATAACTTGAACATCATACGCCGGTTTTCCCTCCACCGGAATTGAAAGAACTGATTGGATGGCGGCTTTCATAGAATTTTGTGCATGCGCTGGACTCACCAATCCAAACAAAAAACATAAAGCGAAAATCCAGCTTAAGTATTTTTTTCCTATTTTTGAAATCATTGATCCTCCAATCCCCACTTTGATAATTTATTCAAGACTCATTTTGAATGGACTTCCAGGTGCAAACGAACACCTTTTCCCTGTAATCCAAACTCTAATACATCACCATCTCGTAAAATAAACCTCTGTTTGGCGGTTATATGTTTTTGGTTTACCCATGTTCCATGCTTGCTTCCTTCATCTAAAACCATCCAGATATGATCGACCAACATGATTGTGGCGTGTATTCTTGACACAACCCGATGAGCATCTAACGATGATAAATCAATATCTAGTGACAGGCTTTTTATGGCATCTTGCCGTCCAACGAGATTGTTTTTCTTAAGCGGAAATTTCAAACCATTCTCTGCCCTCAACCAACCACAATTTTCTTTTAATCCAGCATCCAGCTTCAGTCTGATGTAATGGCCATTAATAACCTGTCCATCTTCTAATGTCTCTCCAGGGGAAAGGTCCCGCCAGAATTCACCATTTCCAAATTCAAGACAGCATATCTGTGTCTTTTCCACCGATAATTTGTTAATATTGGCCAACGCATTGGCAATGAATTGGCTAGGAATATGGTCGGGCAAGGCTAAATCCATGTTCTTCTGGTCGGGAGCAATGAAGGTTACAAATATGTTACCCATTAGTTATCACATCCTCGCTCTACTGTCTGGTTAATCTTACAAGCGGAAATTGAATATGCCGTGAACGCCCCAACGACGACCAGACACCTCTGCCTTGGATCAATCCTACCCGCCGTAATTGTAAAGTTCCTTGAATACCTAACCAATCAAGGTCCGTGATTTCATAAGAAAGAGAAAGACCAGTTCGGGATTGTCGTAAAAGTTTGACAAATGGAGACAGACTTTGGGTTTGCAGTTCATCTCGAGATCCTGAAACAACCATAAAAAGATCATGAATGCTTGAAAACTGAGTACAAATCTGGTTAAGGAGAGCAAACACCTGCGAAAATTCTGGATTAAATAACGATCCTGCGTCATCTATTAACAAAACGAACTTTGGATGGTCCTGGTCATTTAACTTAGACTGGATTTGTTCAAGTACTTCCATCATTTGCTCGGAAGTCGAAAGAATCTTTCCAGGCAAGGCACTGGGTTCGATCCTAGATAAAGGGCCTCGTCTTGGGGCAAAAATGGATATTATTGTTTCTGATGTGCTTTGTTGATAAATAGCCATACAGAGCCAGATAAGGAAGCTGGTCTTTCCAGTTAAGCGCGGACCCAAGATTAACCAGATTGGCATCTCTGCTAACCAATCTGCCCATATCATTTCAATTGTGTCATACGCATAACCCAACGGGATCATCCACTTGCTTTGATCATTTGCATCAACTTTCAAATCTTTTTGGATTTGTGAATACTCAATTACTTCAGGTATGGTCTCGATCGGTATAGGCCGCTTTCTTCCACACCAGGCAGAGTTTATTATCGCGGCCTGGTTTGAATAACTTATCAGTTGCTGGTTATCTAATACAGGCAAGGCAACCTGGCATTCAGCCACAGTGTTACCAACCCAATACCCTCTTGATTCAGCCTTCATTGATAAGGAGAAAGGTCTTACACCAATTACATCTTGATATTCCTCACTTGTTGCCATCTGCAAGACAATTCTTTGTGCAATATTGGAAGAGACTACCCGATTGATATCATTTCCCCGATTGGTTGCGATTATCATATGAATTCCAATACCTTTTCCAATTGAGACTATCCGAGTGAATAGATCAGCCAACTCAGGGGGCAAGTTCTTCACTTCATAATAGTTATAAACCACCACAATTATTTCGGGGAAATCATAATGGTGAGGCTCATATCTAATAGAACGCTCTTCAAGTTGTATTTCCAGATAACGACCTAACCGTTCCAATCTCTCTTTCTCTGCTTGTCGGATAACCGCTCCTGTATGTGGCAACAGATCGAGGTCTTTCATTTTTCCTGATCCTAGATCCACAATATAAAATTGCACTTCTTCAGGTGTGTGCGTGGTAGAAAGAGAAAGCAGGGTGCTTTTAATAACTCTATCTTTCCCGCTACCAGGACTTCCAATGATCCATAAATGTCCATCACCTAAACCGAAGTCCAATACCAACGGCTGTTGATCACACACTTGTGGAAGATCAATCTCACCAATCGGAACTTTAAGCCAATGCGTCGGATTTAATATGTCAGACCATACGTTTCTTTCAAAGGACCTGAATGTACTTACTTTTTCAAGAAGTTCAGATAAAGTTTTGTCTACACGAAGCGGTTCAGTATAAATTGGTTGGTGAGGTTTTAAAGATAATTGGTTAAAAGCGTCTTTGCATAAGTCAAGAATTGTATCCATTTCACTCTTTAGAGTGCTTTGCTTACCGTCGATCTCAGAATCATACGGAGACTGACTAAACACTTGCTTCAAAGTTCCATCTGCCAGCGCTTCTGAAATCTCAAATTCTTCCCTACTGGCTATGGCATCTTGTAATATTGGTAAACCCGCATAAGCGCCTTGAAATTCGAAAATATCGCTCTTCATGCGTAAGTAACCACGGCCGCGGGAGGAAGCAATGGGCAAACTTCGATCAATCAATGCCATTTCTTCCGGTCTTTTAACTTTTAGAACTACATACCAACCAACATTGGATTTCAAGCTTTCTGCAGCGGCGTTGACTTCTTGATTCGCTAAAAGAAAATACATTCCAAATGCCCGGCCTTGCCTTCCCAATTCTCGAAGGCGATCAACCAGGTTCGGTAAGATTTTAATCCCTTCGGAAAACTCATCAATAACTACCAATAGATGTGGCATCATCTGGCCAGAAAACCTTCGGTTATAATCCCAAATATCTGTGATTTTTCCTGCAGAATCAAACTCTAATTTTCTTCGGTCCAACTCATTCTCCAATGCCTGAAGTGCTCGCTCAGCTAATGCAGGTGTGAGATCATTGATCATACCAATTACGTGTGGCAGCCCACTAATTTTCTTCAATTCAGCCGCGCCAGCTTTAAAATCCATAAAAAGGAAATTTATGAGGTTAGGTGAATATTTGAAAGCAGTTGCTAAAACAAGTGATTGTAAAAAAATACTTTTACCACTCCCTGTTGTACCGATTAGCATTGCGTGATACTCGCTTGCCCCTCCGATTTCCTCTGGTCTAAAATCCACACACAACGGGCAGAGTCCTTCGCGGCCCACCGTCAACCCAATTGGAAAAAGCACCTGTTCAGTTTCAGGACGTGGAGTTGACCAGTTTTTTACAATATCATTCAAACTCAATGATTTTGAACCGAGAATTTGAGATATACGCACAGTGTCGGGCAGCTCAATTGCATTCTTTCCACCCGCTATTTCCAAACCTGCCAGGGTCCTGCATGCTTTTTCTAACTCTAAAATTTGGGCAAATTCCGCCTGACCTTCTATCGAAAGACCATCTCCCTTTCCTGACCAAGTTTCAAGATAACGAAAGCCTCCATTTTCATGAATATCGATTCTGGTCCGGCAAGAATTGGGCGCGTTTTGTTCACCCATAAAGATTAAATAGATACCATAATTAAAACCTTGAGCAGCAATCAATGCCAAATCTGGCGATTGCCTGGTTAATCCAGCATCCTCCAACAACACTACAATTGCAGGGGTCTGGATATTCTGATGATCAGAGAAATTTTTACTTTGCTGTCTTCTAATCTCAAATAAATCCATCAATTCAGACAAAATCAAGCCATTTTGCTTCAAGGTAAAGGAAAGATGCCTGGTAGTGGCTCGTCCTGTTAATGCTTTTGTATGGGGGGCCCATTTTAACCATGCCCATTTTTCTTCACTCCCATGCCGGTCCGCCAATATGAATATTTCCACATCATAGGGAGAATGGTGGACTATCAAATCTAAAACCAATCGCCTCATCAATGGCTCAACGGCCTTCACAGATGAACCGGCCAATATTAGACTTCCCGCAGTTTTTAAGTCCAGCATTAATGGCATAGCAGGAGACCATTCATATTCATGGATGAGTTGCTGCGCATGTTTTAAAAGCGGATCTTTTGGATCAAACACTCTGGGGGATTTGATCGTGAAACTGGTTCTCAGATTACCTGTTCCCATCCTTAGACATAGGAAATCATCGTCGTGCGGCCTTCGCCACCATAAACGCGGGTTTGAACCCAAAGATATACAAATTTCCAAAACTTCTCTTAATCTCGGATACTCTTGGTCTAGAACAGACCTTTGGCGCTGGATGAGTTGCCTGATTAGTTTTTTTACTTCAGCCAGTTTATTTAGATATTCTTCTTCTCTCTGTTCTAATTTTTGTTGAAATTTCTTCTTTTCAGAAGCCTGACTGATTAGATTTGCAGCCGGGAATCCAAGGCTCATCAACAGCATAGGAATGATCAGGGTAAGGTTTGTGGTGCGTGATGCAAGTGTATACACAACCATCCCTCCAACCATGATTATTGGAGGCAAGATCATGGTAAGAAGTTTAGGGCTTGGTGGCTCAGGCGGCAGGTTATCCGGGCTGGGTAATTCAATTTCATCATTCGGAAGTACACGCGGCTCTCGTAAAGCAATCGAGAATTGACGTCTTCCATTCTTTACGATCGAAGAAGTTCGTTTTTTTGATGGCGGCATGTTTTTTTAATCTTGTATTGAAAATCCTCCGGCGCGAGTTATTCGAGCCGGAGGATAATCCCCTGTTCTATTGACGATTACCCCATTCGGGCAGACATTTCAACCCATTGGTTGATTTCATTCTGCAAGTTGGTAGAAAGCTGGTTCAAAGAATCTAATTGTTGGGTTATTGCGTTGCGAAGTTGTTCGTACTGCTGTTGAAACTCAGAAGCAGATTGGCCAATCCAGGCGGATCCGACCGTGCTGTTTACTGAGTTCGTAACTGATTGCAGAGTCGAAACCATTTGTTGGTGCTGGTTGACCATGGTTGAATGCGTGCTTTGCACTGACTCAACATCCATATGAAGTGTAGCCATTTATTAACCCTCCTGATATTTAATTGTGAAAACAAATGGGGCAGGTTTATTTAGCCCCCTTAACCTTGATTAATTATAGAATAGATCAACAAAAAAACAAGCCGGTTTTAAACATAAATTAATATTGATAATTTGATTTAGGGTGATTACGCAACCTTTTTTCTGTAAATTCGAGTCAGAAATATCCATCGTTCTTTAACAATTGTATGACTTGCCAGCACAATAACGTTTTCCGATCTGCCACTCCTCGCTGATCTCCATTAGCAAGGCC
>Ga0209269_1000354_pt1 | contig 47302 bp, 37 predicted proteins | sample MTBAKMMethaMetaG_FD_187455 | JGI IMG/M metagenome (GOLD analysis project Ga0209269, IMG submission 187455) | Enrichment culture microbial communities from Arthur Kill intertidal strait, New Jersey, USA, that are MTBE-degrading - MTBE-AKM (Arthur... | ecosystem: Environmental > Aquatic > Marine >... | reverse complement strand
AAAGAATTGTTATATGTTATTGTTGAATTTGGGAATTGTCAAGGCACTTGATATCGTTGACGCATAACTGATGGTAAAAAAAGCTAAAGAACATGACTTGACGAACCCACGTAAAACAGATACTATAAGAACATCGATTAAGCTACTGCAGCGTGCCCGGTAAGCGTGGACCAGAGTTCATCAGGTCGGTTGATTTGCAGAGACCGCCGTACAAATGGCACGGATTCAGGATTTTGACTCATAACCCGGAGGTCGTAGGTTCGAATCCTGCCCCCGCTACTAACGAGAACCGTAGTCCCAGGGGCTACGGTTTTTTGATAGGCCTGAGGGTCGATGGTTACGAAAAATCACTTTTAGGAGGATTTTTCGATGAACCGTAATCCCTCAGGCCTGTTATTTTCTCTTTGTATTGACGGGTTCGTCAAATACAAAACCGCCGAAGGCTTAAGCCAACGAACGGTCGATTCATATGAGTGGGTGCTGCGTAAGTGGATGGAAAAGATCGGCGATCAACCGGTCGGTAAGATCACTTCTGCCGATGTGCTCGATTACATGACCTATCTGCGCACAGAGTATGTTCCCCACACCTTCGCCAAACCGAATCCTGCGCATGATGCACCAACGCGCAAACTCTCCCCCAAAACACTGCGAAACCACTGGATCACTTTCAAAGCTTTCTTCGGTTGGGCGGTTGCAGAATTCAAAATCAAGAATCCCATGGAAGGCATCCCGGGGCCACGCTATAAAGAAGCGCCGGTAGCTGCCTTTACTCAGGAGGACCTTGCAGCCCTGCTTAAAGCCTGCGTCTACTCCCATGAATACAATCCGATTAATCGACATAAATTCGTAACTCGCCGCCCGTCTGCCAAACGAGATGAAGCCATGATCATGTTCATGTTGGATACCGGTTTGCGGGCTTCCGAGCTTTGCAGTTTGAAAATCGGCGAACTGGATTTGCGCACCGGCAAAGTTGTCATCAAGCATGGGGACGAAGGTGGGGCAAAAGGCGGCAAAGGGCGCACGGTGTTCATCGGAAAGAGCACTCGCCGGGCTGTATGGCGCTACCTGGCTGACCGCGAAGATCGCGAGGACCCAGAATCGCCAGTATTTATCAACCGTGGCAATCATCCGTTTAACTCCAACAGCCTGCGACATTTGATCGTGCGCCTGGCTGAAAAAGCGGGCGTCAAAGGTGCTCATCCACATAAATTCCGGCATACTTTTGCAATCACTTACCTCCGTTCAGGCGGGGATGTTTTTACGCTGCAAGCTCTGTTAGGCCATAGCTCGTTGGATATGGTTCGCCATTATGCTCAAATCGCTGAGATGGACATTGAACGAGTGCATCGAAAAGCCAGCCCAGTTGATAACTTGAGGTTCTAAAAACGATCATTTTCTCTTTATGTCAGAGCTGGAGGAAGGGATTCAATAAACCCTTCCTCCAGCCATTCAGGTTATTTACGCTTTTGTGCCTGGCAGGGAAGTTTGCATGTTGGACGGAGCGATGGCGAATCGCAGCATTCCTTGCGCACCAAAATGATTGAACCATTTGCCATGACTTCATAATCCAGGCAGTCACCAGGTTGTAAATCCAACAGGTTACGAACCTTTTTGGGAATTGTGATGCCGTTGGTCGTGGTAATGATAATCGGTCGGTTTTTCAAATAATCACCTCCTTTCCTTCCGTGATTGCTGATTTTTTATAATCCAGCTTAAATGGATATTTTGAAACTCATCCGGGAACATGGCTTTCGTCCACAACAAAAAACGCTGGTTGGTATTCAGAATGTTCTGTAATTCTGCCTGATCCAATCCTTTCTCGGCTTTCTGAAAAAGGAAATCAGAAAGACTGGTGTTGAAAGCGGGCGCTGAACTGAGCGGCTGTGAGCCAGCCCAAAGAAGCAGCGCTTTAAGATGCTCGAAATCGTTAGAGATCTGATGCGAAGAACGCCCATGAACATCTCGTGAAAAATTCAGGAACAACTTAACCTTGAGATAGTTCTGCCGATCCAGCATTCCAAATCCCGCGATTAACAATCCCGCCGCATATGGGACATTTGCCTTTCAAATGACTCAGGTGGCCATTGACAGGGCGAATTTCCCCATTTTGGATTGTGACGATGGCATTGCAACGCATGCAAAAGCCTTCCCCTGCTTGAAGTGGATGGGTTGGTTTCTTTCTGGCATTTCGTTGACTGTCAACCCAGGCGGCAAATTGCTTGCCATCGATCCAGATATGGTTGGATTCACCCCGGCTGTGAGGCGCGCCATGGTTGAGCCAATCTCGCAAGGTGGTTTCAGGAACGTCCAGATCTTCAGCGATTTCCCGCGGTGTGTAGAGCATGGGCAACAAACCAGGTGCTTTAATCAAGACATTCCTGGAAATCCGGCAATTTGAAGTATTTTGGTTTTCTGACATTCTTCTCCTTTGTAATTTTTTTAGACTTTGCATCGAACAAACATACGCCAACCATGCCAACCCCTTAAGGGAATGGCGTGGCTGGCGTATCCTCTTCCCATTGATAGGTGTTGAATGATCCTCGTTTTGTAACTCTGATTCGCGGATCATTATTGAGTTTTGAAAATACCCGGTCTATCGTCCTGGCACTGCTGCTAATTTGCAGGGCTGAGATGAGCTCGTTTTTCTTGAATTCCTGCGCCGATACACTCTGTAGATATTCCAGGATATCTGCAAAGATCAATTCCGCCTGACCAGGAGCGCGCAGCAGTTCAGAAGCATTCGCTTCAGAAAATCGAAGAGCGATGCTCTCTTCGGTCGATTCAATTTGAAACTGCAACTGCGCGGGTGGTAGGGATTCACGCACCTTTTGTGGAATGATCGTTCGCATCGAGTGTGCTGAATGCTGGTTTTCGTGTGCAACCACAATGGCGGTATCGACAGATCCCAAAATATCGGAGGAACCCCGAACTCGATAGGAAAGATCGGTGTTTCCACCCTTATTGAGGTGATGAATGAGAATGAAAGTCGTACCGGTCTGGTTGGCAATTTCACGCAAGGTGTTCATCATCGGGGAAATTTCTGCAACCGAATTTTCATCTGCGCCAGGCATAAACTTGGCCATGACATCAAAAATGACGACAGAGGCATCCAACCGGTGAATGCGTTGACGTAAGGCCAGTACTTCGGAAGTGACTTTCAGGTTAAGCGGAGAAAAGTCGAAAATCAGGTTCGCTGGCGGTTGAATGCCCCTCGCGTGGCACAGTTTGAGAACGCGCGAGCGCATACCCCGGTAGCTGCCATCCAGGAAGTGATACAGCACTTTGCCCTGGGTTACCGGTTGGTCATCCCATGCCAGACCCGAAGAAGCCATGCCAATCGCCAGGTCCAGCGCTAGAAAACTCTTTCCGGCTGCCGGCATACCGGCGATCAAGTTGATCCCACCAGCCATAATCCAGTCTTTAAGGATCCAGGTCAATTCACCCATCTCCGACAAACACAATTTCTCTGCGGTCATAACCATTCGCTCCGTGACTCCCGACAAGGCAGATGAGGTGACAAAGAATTCCTCCATTTGCTGCAGAGCAACAGAAAGCGGTTTATCTTGAATTGCATTTTGTGCAAGGTTGGTAGCGACCTCCAACGCTTTTCGCTTAAATGCTTTTTCACGCACGATCTTCGCGTAAGACTCGGCGTGCATGGAAGTCGGAGTTGCATTGAGCAAGCCCATGATATATGCTGGCCCACCAATTTCCTTTAGTTTTCCGCTGGTATTCAAAGCATTACACAAGGTGACATGATCAATCTGTTGCTCAGATTCCAACAGCTGATTCATCGCTTCCCAGATCCAGCGGTGTGAGTTGCGATAAAAATATTCCGCTTTTACGATGGCGACCAAATCTTCAAATAAATAGGGTGCAATCATGATCGAACCGAGCAAGGCCTGTTCGGCATCAATATCTCTGGGTGGAATGGGATCTGGCATCAAAGGCTCCAAATGGTTTGATATTTACTCCTTACAACAACACAATGGTCATCTGAGAAAACGAAAAGCGACCGGCATAACAAATAACTTAGTTATGCGGCCGCTCCTACGATTTGATTGATATCCAAGGAGATCAGCGACCCGAAACGATTACATTTTTATTCTACAAATAAATCAGGCATGATCCAAGGTGGTCATGCCAATTTTTGTGTTCAGCGATTTGGACTGGTCGGAACTGACAACCATTAGCGGCGGGTTTACCCAGCATCGTCCAGGATAATCGCTCAACCGTTTTCCACCAGATATCCGGGATTTCATACCAGGCTGCGCCGGCAACATCCCGCGCAATATCTGGGTCCGGAGCGGCTCCCTTGGCCAATGCACTATCTGGATTGACCGCAACCGTTGTGTACACTACTGAATAGATTGGCCCAAGTGCAGCCAGTGACAGCATCATTCCCCATCCACATTGAGACGGTTTGATCGTTTTCGCAGCATCGATCCGATCTGCCATGAATTCGAAATAGGTCATACCTTGTGGTGCCTGGGGAACGCTCATCGGCTGATTGCCCCGGTAAGCGATAAACAGAATCATCGCCATCACCATCAGAAGCAAAGCGTTTTTGAAAATCTTGAAGACCAAATGAAATCCCTTCAGCAGAAACATATCTTCCTCCAGAAAATTGATTAGCCAAATACCAGACCCTGAATGGTCAGGTCAAGATCATCCGTGATTGGGGCGGATCCGGCTTTAAGTGAAACACCCCCCGCTCGTAAAGCTGCTTTCAAGGCTGCAGCTCGCTTCCGTTCGGGAATATCCATAAAAAAGAAGAGCAGATCATCATCCTCTCCTTCTCGCAGACTCAGTGTAAAACGAATCTGACGGACCTTGCAATCCAGCTTTGGGCGACCGCGCTTTGAACCCACGTTTAGTTTTTTCGATTGTGGTTCTGAAATAACGATAGTTTCCATAAACCCCTCGCAATCGATTGAACCGGATCATCTGTCAGGATGCCTTTACCGTTGAAGAAATAAGGCAATGAGTTCTTGAGTAGGATCGCCCCACCGCCTACCAGGATGACAGCTATGAAACGCCGCCAGGCTTTGCCCCACCGCTTCTCAATCTCTCCAGTGACCTCACGCTCCCAGATTGGTAGTGCCTGCGAAATGTCGAGCTTATTGGCACGCAAGAGCGTATCCAATTCGCCCAGGGAGTAAAGCTGCTGACCGTTGACCAGCTCCAAAAGCCGGCGCACACCAGTGGTTGAAGCACCCGTAAATCGTTGAACCGGAACTTTTTCGCGCACCACCAACAATTCGGTGGTGTTCATGCCGATGGATACAATCCCGACCTCCTGGGTGTATGCGCTGCGTCGCTCAGGAACGATCTTGCCTTCATCATCCAGCACATAATCAAACAGTGCACCAGCCGGCTGAGATGTAACCCGAACCTCGGTCACATTCAGGTGATGTTCCTGGTCATTTGCTTTCCAGGTGTGTTCTGCTTTCATCCAACGCTGAATGCTCTCCACCGTGGTTCGTGCTTCCTCTCCGGAGAGGGTATCCAACGGTAAACCACATGTAATGCTGACTGGCTGAGAAATATCCCCCGATCGTTGGATTAAGCGAGTGAATGCCCCATAGAAAAGCGCCAGCATTTCCGGTGAACCGGCAAAACGATCCATGCTCAGGTTTTCTACTGGCCGTCCGCTGTCGTGTGCGCCACCATCGACAAAGAACGTACTTCCCGACGGCAAAGCGATCCGCAGCGGCAGGCGGGAACTGCCCAACCCCAGCATACGCCCTACCAGAGGACCATTATTAACCGCGACCTGAGAGATCAATTGAATGCTCTGCTGATTCCCATGCAGTTTGAGCGCTCCCATTCCCAGATCGAGTCCAAAACTGATTGTTTCTGTCATGCAATCTCCTTTATTCTACAAGATATTATATAACTTGGAGTAATACGAGGTAAAAAAATCAACCTCATCGGTTGAATTTATTGTAGCATATTACTCCATGATAATCAATATCTTGTAGCAATTATTCGGAGGATTACTTTTTATATGGCCGCCCTGAATCATCAAACGCCCATTTGCCCTGACCACTGTTTTGGCGATAGACTCTGGCGCAGTAAGCCACATCCGCTTCATCCAGCAGTGTCTTTCGACCCTCTTTGCCCAATTGGTGGATCAGACCTCGCTGCATCCAGCGCGTGAGGGTAGAAGTGTTGAGCTTGTATTTCCGGCCGGCTTCATTGATGCTGATAGGAACGCCTTTCAGTCTGGCGTTGAGCTGATACTCAGGTAAGGCTTCCTTGGGCAGCAGATTGTTGACGCTGATTTGGCTGATGCCAATACTTCCATCGGTCATCACGGCTGCCTGAAGTTTTCCCTCATCTGCCAACTGATAAATGGAATCCAAATCCAACCCAAGCTGTTTGGCGGCTTGCTCGGGGGTGATGTAATATTCCAATCGGGATTGATCAAGTTTCACGGACTGCTCACAGAATGCGATTTACTACAAGTTAATCATACAGTGAAAGTGAAGGATCGTCCAGCAATAGAGAATTATTACCTCCCCTAATATTTAGGTTAACTTACCGTAAGGTTAAATGACCTAAAAATCCGGATGACGTATCCTATGGTTTGGTTGATGGTTTCAAAGTCTAGAAAAGACTGAATAAAATTGTCGTCAAAAAATATGGGTCTGCGTCCTCGCTGACGTGCCGCAGATCCATTGTTGACACGCCGCAGACGTTGACGCAGACCTTACCGCAGACGTTGATTGAACAGGAAGAGCGCTGAAGCGCCTTTTACCGTAAAGGGATATGGAAATGCCATTTGACCAGGAATGACCTCTCTATCCCGAAAACTTAACTCTAAATGGGCATAAATTGCACCACCATACATAGGTCAAATGGAGAGTCTAGAAGACGAGAGACTGGAAATATTTGCACAAATAAATCGGCATATTTTTTTGTGCAAGTAAATACCATCTTGATCCATGGGAACAGTGTGCACTTTGTTCCATCCACTTCGATCCCCTAGAGTCTTAAGGGGGAACGGGTCAACGGAGTGACACATCGTTCTCTGTTGGATGGTCCTTGATGGATTTGAGAATATCACCCAATCGCCAGGGACGATACTCCCTAACCTCAACGCTCATATTAATATGGTTCGGTCCCAGATTGGAACCTTCAGGCGGCGGTGGGACATTATGAATATGACCATGAAGGTTGATCCAACCGTCTTCAAGAGGAACGATCGGACGATGTGAAAAAATCAGCTTCATGTGATTTTCTAATTCAACCAGTAATGAATTTTTAATCAGGGTCACGCCATGTGCTTCACAAAAGGACTGGCTCAACCGATCGTGGTTTCCCTGGATTAAGAACAATCTACCATTCAAAATGTCTGTCAACAGCTCAAAATTGCTTTTCTTTCCTAAAGCGAAATCACCCAGATGCAGATCGGTTTCAACGGGAGAAATCAAGTCATTCCAGTTTTTGATGATCAGCTCCTGCCAGTTTTGGGGGCGATTGCAGTATCTTCCGATATTCTCACGCCGAAGGCCCACAGGCGTGTGAAAAAAATGCGTATCGGAAATAATCCAGGTATCGAGATTGATTTCGAGTGTGTTGTCGGTGACCATCCTTTAATTATATTTGGAGATTTACGTTTTTCTCTACCGAGTAATAGTACGGGAACGACCTGGCAGGTTGTTCTTGCCAGGTCATTCCCCTAGAGTCTCAAGGGGGAACGGGATATAAACTGAATGTCGCGATTTTGAAGAAGCTGTGCGACTTTATAACCTCATTCTTCTTATACGAATCGATACATTGCATGCATCTCTTTGTGAAAATCCATTTCCAATGGAGTTGGGTTGCTTATCCTCCTATCTTTTCACTGCTCATCTTATACCAATACTACTTTTACGCCATCCTCAGATAAATATTTCCGAATCAAGGATTCTTCAAATGTGGCGATAATAGCTTGTTTGAACATCCCACGGCGGTAGCTTTGAACCAGGAAACGAATTAGAGATCGGCGATTTACTGGATCAAGGTGCTCGAGTGGTTCATCTACCATGATGAAATCGCTCTGGGAAAAATTGTGGGCAATGATCGTGTGAAGCATAATCAATAACGCAGTTTTTTTTCCACCACTTAATTGATGCATATCAAACTTACGGCCTATTTCGTTTTCCAATGTAGGAAGCCCCTTGCCATCCAAGGCGATCTGCCACTCCTCCTCCCCAGTGAATGCGCCCCACAACCGCGCAATTTGAGAATATATAGATCGCATATCCGAATCGCGTTGAGTGACTAGGGTTTGTTGCGAGGCTTTAGCAGCAGAGCGGATCGACAAGGAACGTACTTCTAGCGCCACAAGAGAATCGTTAACCTCCTCGGGTTGGTTAAAACCAAATTCGGTCAAACGTTTTTGGATCGTCAGATATTCTGCTTGTTGGGTTTGTAATTCACTCAGTCTTTGTTGAATCTCTTGTCGTTGATTTTCAAGAGTTTGCAAGTAAGACCGCTTTTCATCATCCGTAGAAACTACAGCAATAATTTGCTCAAAAGTACTAGTTGGCTTTATATTTGGAAGATTGGCATGTGCAATAACATTGCGCAGTTCTTTCAAAGTATTAAAGCGAACTTGAAGGGCTTCAAGATCTCCCTTAATCTGGACATCAATTTGCTCCAGATCATTAATTTCGAGTTCTAGTTTTTTGTCGTTCATCCGAAGATCAGATAGGATGGAATGGCGCTCCAGATCAGTCATTGGTTTCTGGCATACAGGACAAGGAAGGGTCTCCAAACGGTTTTCATAAGGTTCCAAAATCGCCAAAATCTTATACTGTGCTTGTTTTTCGCCTTCTAGACGAGCTTTCTGAATCGCTAGTTCCTGTCGCTTTTTTGATAGATTGTCAATTTCTTTTTCCAGGTTCCCCACAAATTCTAGTAGGGGTATTTCTAAAAAGCCTGTCCAGACATGCGAATCTCGTAATTGGGCATTTTGAATATCAGTCAAAAGTCCTTGTAGTCGATTGTTACTCTCAAGGGTAGTTTGAATCTGGATAACCTGTGCTTTATTGTCTTCCAAATGCTCCAACAATAAGGAACGTGTGCTTTCGCCGGCTTTTAACCGATCTTGTAAATCAGTTTGGTTGTGGATATTCAAACGACCCAGATCGTTGGAAAGTTCCTGGAGCGTTTCCATGCGCAGTTTGAGCTGTTTTTGGGACCTGTCTAATGCTTTAGTGAACTCGTCCAATTGGGTCAATCCCAGAACTTGTCGAATTTGCAACTCCAGGGCCTCACCAGGTGGTTCATTGATGAACCGGAAGACATCACCCTCTGCCATGTAAATGATACGCCGTAAAAAATCAGCCGATACGCCCATTAATTTACTGATTTCGCGTGTGCATTGCGTATGATTGGATGCTAAAACTTTCCCGTCGGCAAGCCGTTTCAACTCCGCATCCGCGGCAGCTTTCGGGGATTGCGACCTGCTAACGCAGTACTTCTTGTTATCTATATCAAATGTCAAATTTACTGTGGCATTAATGTCCGGATTACGCAGTAACTTAGGACGTGTTTTACTATCAAACATCGCAGCCTCACCGGTCAAGCTATAACAGATTGCTTCCAGAATGGAAGTCTTACCTGCCCCATTTGATCCCATTAGGAAGGTAATCCCGGGCTCAAGCTGGAATTCCCTTTTTTCATATGCCCGCCAGTTAATCATCTCAACGCTGTGGATCATTTAGTACCTCGTTTTGAAATGCGAACCAGACGTTCGCTGAGTTTGTCGGCTGTGACTCCTTGTAGTGCATCTTGTAAGATCGAAAGGATGAGCTGTTTCTCCAGTTGATATGGAAATTGTTGAGCGGCCTGCCTGCGCTCTTCATTATGATACTTACGGTGCATTTCAGCATCAATGGCTTTGCCGATTTCTTCAGAGAATATTTTGAAAAGATCAATACTCTGTCCGGTCGTTTGTGGCAACTGAGTTGATTCGATATCCCAGATTTTTATTTGACGGCGTATAAGTTCACTAATTACTTCCTTTAGCGGTTGGGCTTGGCGCAATAATTCGGTGATCTTATCGCTATTTTGGGATAGATAGCGGATTCGTGTCAATGACAATGGAACCGAGAGAAGGGTGTCTGTGCTCCAAACCAGAATCAATGCCAATGTGCTTGGATTCTCTTCGAGGAGTTGGATCGAGGTGTTTAATTGCTCTGAGTCCAATCGTAATCGGTCACCCGGTGCATCGAGTAACTCCAGGCGTAAGTCATAATCATCAACCTGAAGTAAGAAGTCGGCACCAGCAACACCCGTAAGGCGGTTATCTGGTAGAATTCGGATGCGTTCAGCTTGATGTTTGTCTATAAGCTCGTTTACGACAAGCACTAACAATCGTTCTGCGTTTACCCTGCGCAAAAACGCAGATGGGTCTGATTGTTGCAGAGACGCATTGATCTCGGAAATAAAGCCATTAATAGAATCTTGATGATCACTCATGCTGCCTCCGCTTTACCTTGGTGTTTTATCACCACTGATTGATTGAAATTGCCATACACCTGTATTAGCTGTTGGAAAATAATATTTCCTTTTTGCGAGCCTGCTATCTCTTTTCGGTTATAGTGATCCACCAGTGCATATTCAATCAATTCTTTCATGAGATCAGATGTGATGTTACAACTGCGATGCACTAATTCTAGATAGGTCAAACAACGCCATCCCTGTATCAAATTTGGGGTAATAGGTGCTTGAAAATGTTTTTTTTGTATTCGAACCCAAGTGATAAAGTCCAACAAGCTTTGGTCGTTTGAAAGAACAAATACCGGTAACCCTGTTGTCGTCATGTCCAATGCAAGTTTTACCAATGACAGGTCATTATCGCTTAATCCACCCGAGCCAACTAATTGCCGTGGGGCGGCTGGTAGTGTTCGTAGTGATTGGACACCCGGGATATCAACTGGAACTTGATGCAAGTTTGCCCTAACGTGTGCCTGTACGTGATTGAGATCATTTCTTTGTATTCCTCTAAGACTAGCCATTTGTCCAGTATGAGGAATAAATTCATTTGCAACTCCAATCGGACAATGCATATTGCCATCTAATGCGAACCGTTGCAAAATTTCCAAAATATGATCAATCCATTGCTCGGCTTCTGTAACTAAACGACTTTGATTGCAACGAACAGCGAATCGATTGCAAAAGCAGTCGGTCAACATCACCAGAAAACAGTTATCGACGATTAGGTATGCTTTTAATAATTCGTCAGATCCCGGCATATAAGCCCTTTCTAACAAAGTACATATTTACATAGTAATGGATTACTCAATCTGCCGCCCAACGGTAATCAAAGGAATCACGAGGTAAAGTTAGAGTGTTTTTCAATTGAAGGCTCAATTCTTTGGCACCTGGCATTGGTAATGTCGGTAGCATACTGAAATATTGCCTAATAGCAGCATTAATGCCTGAAAGACAGGCTTTTGCTTTCACCCAGTTTTGTGGACTGAACACTCGATTAGCAGGTTGAGGTTCATTTGCGGCTGCCTCCAAGGCAGTATTGAGACAACTTCCGGCAATTTTCACAATCTGTTCTATCTGATTTTTTGCAACCGCTTGATCCCAGGATGCCTTAGGGCTGGGTACCATTTCAGGGAGATTACTGACAATTGAATAACACATAGATACAGCATAAAGTTGATGGTACGGCGCGTACGCCTTCATCGCCAACAGAGTTTCGTTTAATCCGAGGATATTTTCGGACGTCCAACACTTCATAATCTCTTGCATCCAATAGTTCAGTGATTGTGCATCATTGGGTGAGTAATCTCGCTTGAATAATTGCTCAAAATATTTATCAAAGATTTTTGTTTCACTGTAAGCGATGTTTGGCCTTTGAGAATGCCAGGAGATCAAATATTTACCAAGATCAGATAGATCAAGGATTGTTGCCTTATCCTTAGAAGGAGGAGCGCTTTCACCACGTTTCGAGATGAAGTACCCGTTTGGAAAAGCCTGTTCAAAAGAATGCTTAAGATTTAAGACTCGTTTATCATTACTACGTAAATCACGGGGTTTGACCACACTTTGGGAGTTCGTGGATATACTGATGCGGTCTGCCCGTTCGATTTGTGGAATCTCATAAAATCGGAACATAATAAATGCATCCGGGATTTGTTTGACCCGTTCACTACATGAAAGAATGGTGTTGAGCGATTGGCAGCCATTAACGACAGATAGACCATTTAGTTGTAATACGCCATCCTCAGATAGGTGCATATGATTGCAGATTGCAGTTATACCATTATGGAAAAAGTAAAAATCGCGATATTTATCGCTATAAATTGTGGAACGGATAGCCTTATTTACAGGATTGTTTAGGCCAAGCGATTGCCTTACATTCTTTCTGAATAAGGTACCATCTTTTATGCCTGGGAACGTAATGCAATCCTTTAATTGGATTGCTGCCATAATAGCTTCAGTGCCGGCGATTTCCATCTGGATAAATTTCCCGGGCTCTAATTGAATCTTGTGCTTCAAAGATGGATTATCTTTTTCTAATGCCAGATCATATCGACGTTTGAGTTCTTCCTCATCTATCATATTGATTGAGCACGTTAAATCATCTGGCTTAGCAATGGTTTCTTGAAAAATCGCTAAATCGTGTTGGGCTGCCGGCGTTAATTGAGCCGTTGTTATTAACTCGAAGATGATTTCATAATCGTCCTCTAGAGCAACGGAGACCTCGGATAATTTTTGTTGTAATTTTTCGTTACAATTTTCTTGGAGTTTTATCAAATTCTTCAATTGGGCCCAGGAAGATAGCACTTCGCGCAATGGTTCGGCATCCACAAGTGGAGCTCCAATGAATTTCCCCTGGATGATGTAGATCGCGCTGTTATCTTCATCGATGTAAACCGCATCGATTTGTTTGTCATTTGCGCCATCTGTGATGTTGTATTTTGTTTCATCCATACTGCATAGATGAATGTTTCGAAGGTACCAAGCAACGAATCTTTGCCCGTCGTTTGAAAAATTATGGGCATAGTAGGCCTGCTTGATTTCGTTCGTTATTTGATCATAAATGCTCATTGATAACTCCTGTGATCTTTTGGATTAAGACAATGCTAGAACAGAAGGGGTAGAAATTAACTATAAACATTTTCCACCGCATCTGGATATTGTACGTACACATGCTTGAACAATTCTTCTGCCAGGGTATTTACATCTTCGGGCGAGTACACATCCACTGGCAGGCCAGTTTGCTCATCATACAGGTAATTGAAGATCAGACTACGGATCTGTGCTTTGGTCGTATCTTTGGCGCGCCAGTTATCCACTTTCCTGATTTCTGCCTTGATCTTTTCGATCAGCTCTTGTGAAATTTTCTTGATCAGGTTGCGAGTTCGCGGGGTGAGGTCGTTTTTCTTTTCGCACAGCAGGTCAAAGATAGCCAGGCTTTCTTCATCCAATCCTTCCCGTACGGTGCGTTGTTCTTCTTCAGATAGGGATTCAACGAGATTTAAGAGAGCCTCAAATGTCTTTTCGATGGTCGCACGGTCGGTTTCCTGATTGTATTCATCTACAATCTTTTGGAAACGCTCAGAGAAATCCACCCGGCGCGGGTTACGGCGCAGCATAATTTCCAAACGCTTCTCCACTCGCTCTTTGAGGGTTTGAACCGCCAGGTTTTGACGAGGAGAACCCTCAAATTCCTTCTTCAGTTTTTGGATATCAATCTGGCTAATGTCAAACAACTTGCCAGAATCACTTCCAGGCTGCTGCCCGGTGGAATAAACGCCAACGTTATCCCCAATTACTTTATACGCATCATTCAAAATGTCCGAAATGTCTTCCGGTTGGCGGTGATCCTCGATTTGTTCGTATAGTGCTTCCAGGGCATCCTGCCGCTGTTTATAGACTGGCCAATACAGGCGGTTCTCGCTGAGCAGGGTTTGAGAGAGTTCAAGAACTTCATGAACAGATGCACGGAAACGCGCACGTGTTTCGTCGTTCAAACAGACAGCCTCTACTCCCTTTTGGATCAATTCCAGTTTGTCAAACCCCTCAGCCTCAATCAAATCACTCAGCTCAAAACCCAGTTCGGACAAGTATGCTGAACAATTTTGCAGCGCTTCGTCATATCGCTTGAATAATTGATCCACCGGCGGCAGTGGGTCGGGAGCAGTTTCTCCGCCGGCTCCCGCGGCGTACACAGCCAGGGCTTGACGCAGGCTCTTGACCAGTCCGTTGTAATCCACAATTAGCCCGTTGGGTTTGCCCTCTTTTACACGGTTGGCACGCGCAATGGTCTGCATGAGGGTATGCATTTTCATCGGCTTATCAATGTAAAGGGTGGAAAGCGCCTCTACGTCAAACCCGGTCAACCACATGGCACACACCAGCGCCACCCGGAATGGATGGTCTTCTTTCTTGAATTCCTCTTCCAGGTCACGGTTGGGATCCTTCATGATTTTGCGGTGGGAAGTAATATCCAGCCCAAATTTCTGGAAGGTTTTGACCTCATTTTGCTCTTCACTTACGATAACCAGCCTCTCGGTATTTTGCAGCCATTCCAAATAGGTTTCCAGTTCGGCTTGCTGCTGGTCGTCGGTAGCCTGTTGAATCTGTCTCTTGCAGGCTGCAATTTCCTGCTGCCAGTATTTTTCAATCAGGGCGTGCATGCGTACGGTGGTCAATTTATCCACACACACGATCATGGCTTTACCAGTTTGCCAGCGTTTGGTGTAATGGGCCACAAAATCCTGGGCAATGCGCTCCAGGCGCGCCGGCGCGGTGATGACAGCGTATTCCTGCGAGAGTGCCCGGCGCACGCGCTCTTCTTTCTCTTCCTCCAAATCGTAACTATCCAGCACGTCGGCGATCTTGTCATTCAAGCTCTCGGTAGTGATGCCCAGTTTCTCGCCGCGATTGTCGTAATACAGTGGAACAGTTGAGCCATCTTCCACGGCGCGGTAGAAATCGTACACTGAAACGTAATCACCGAAGATCTGACGGGTGAGCTGGTCTTCTGGACCGCCTAGCAGCGGGGTGCCGGTAAAACCCATATAGGCGGCTTTTGGCAGCGCAAAACGCATGCGGCGGGCAAACAGGCCGTACTGCGTGCGGTGGGCTTCATCGGAGAAAACAATCAGGTTACTGCGCTGCGAGTAGGGTTCCTGGTTCTCCAGGTTGAATTTGTGGATCAGGCTGAACACGTAACGGTGGTTCTGCCCGAGCAGAGTCTGAAGATGCGGTCCACTGGTGGCGCGGCATTCTTCGCCTTCGGCAACCTCGCCTATGCCAACAAAGGTCTTGTAAAGCTGTTTGTCCAGCTCCAGCCTGTCGGTGAGCATGAGGAAGGTGTAATCGCCGGGCAGCTTGCGGTGAACTTTGCGCGCCAGAAACGCCATAGAGTAAGACTTACCCGCGCCCTGGGTATGCCAGAACACACCCAGCTTGCCGGCGCGCACTTCACGCTCCTGGACGGCGGCAAAGGATTGGTTGACCCCCAGGTACTGGTGGTTGCGGGTGATAATTTTGCGCGGCTCAGCTTTGCTGTGGTCGAAGATAATGAAATTCTCAAATAGATCCGTGAAACTGGCCTTACGGCACACCCCCAACAGCAAGGTTTGAAAATCCACCTTTCCCGGTTCGTTTTCTGCCAGGCGTTTCCATTCACCAAAATGTTCGTATTTGCTGGTCAGCGAGCCGATGCGCCCGCGCAGGCCATTGGCCAGGACAATAAAGGCGTTGTGATAGAAGAGGTGCGGGATGGTGTCACGGTAATCCGAAAGGTTTTCGTCATATGCCACACGCAGGTCTTTGTGGTGCTTCTTGAGTTCAATGAACAACAGTGGCAGCCCGTTGACAAAGCCGATGATATCTGGGCGGCGGCGGTAAATGGGACCGTGCACCCACAGTTCGCGCACGGCCAGAAAGTCGTTGTTCTCCGGATGCTCAAAATCAAACACGCGCATACGTTCACTAAGTTCCTTACCCTGTGGGGTGCGGTACGTGACCGGCACGCCCTCGCGCTGCAGGGTGTACATCTCTGCGTTGACCTGCAGCAGGGTCTTGGCGGCATCATAGCTGGTGAGGGCATCCACAGCCTGATGGTAGGCTTCCTCCGGACGGCCAGGGTTTAACCGCCGCAGCGCGGCCAGCAGCGAGTGGGTGAGGACGACTTCCGTGTCATCCTTTCGTCCCAGCAGGCTGTGTGGGCCAAAGGTTTCTTCGTTGTAGGCGTACACCGGCTGCCAGCCGAGCGGATCGGCCAGGAATGCGGCGGTGGTTTGCTGAACCAATTTATCTTCGGAGTAATCTGTAGACATCAGGTTTTATAGTTATTACGAAAAGTGAATATGCATTACTTCAGAGAAGAATACACGCCCAATCTGCTCAACTTTTTGAATTTCAACTTTGTCTTGATAGCGACACACAAAACTCTCATCGGTGGGAGAATACCCAATTTCCCGAAAGGATGGTTTTGCAATCTCGTTATTTATCTGATCTAACTTTTCATAATAAAAAGGATGTTCTTCTCTCGATATAAACAAACTTACATCAGAGGCGCCTGCATTTCTCAATGTAAAACTTGGTAAACCAAAGAAAAACATATATCTAGCACTCCGATCTCCTGCTAAGAAATCAATACGGAAAAACCAGGTCCTTTTAATATTAGCGCCTTTTCGTGCTGTCATATATTTTTCGAAATCAATTACATCAAATCCAGTAAAATAAATTTTCACTAAATCATCACTTGCGTCATTTAATGAACTCACCATTTGGTTGAAGTAATTTTTAAGTAATTCCATTGCGTTATACCAAATTTCAAATTGAACTTTAAGACGACTTATCTCTTGTTCCTTGACTTTATCAAACAGAGATCTCGCCCACTCAATCTTGTCCATCTGGTCCTGGACCGCCGTCTCATATTCATCCAAACTTTCACCAAGGGAGTCGCATATTAATGCGATAAAAGGAGTCAAATCTGAAGTTTGGCTAATTTCCAAAGCATCATAGTAACGGCCACGATCCGGCTTTGTAATAACAGATATTGGATATCCGGCTCGCATTAAAACTAGATTCATTAAAATCCGCGCAGTACGTCCATTTCCATCAACGAAAGGGTGGATATAAACAAACCAGGTGTGCGCAACACATGCCAAAATAATTGGACTGATATTAGCGGGGCGGGTTTCCGGATTGGAGACTTTGGATAACCATGACGCATAATCATTCATCATATCCGGAACTTGGATGTATGTGGGCGGTTTATAAGCCGAACCTGATATTTCAACCTCTGACATTCGATAGATTCCGGCATCTTTATCATTAATACCATTAAGAATTGCTTGATGTACTTCTCTGATATTAAATTCAGTTATTGAAATTTCAGATTTTTTCGCGAGGTTTTCAAAAAAATCGATTGCGTGAGCAAGATTCTTTGCCTCTAAAGTATCCTTTAAAGGCTTACCTGTGATGGTTAATCCTTCTTCAACAACCAGACGTGTTTCACCATAATCCAGTCTATTCCCTTCAATTGCATTGGAATGATGAATATTCTTAATCCTAAAAAACTTACGAATTCTTTCCAACGCTTCAGGCGTTAATTGACCTCTAGCACGCAAATTTTTAACCCGATCATCAAGCCTTGTAAGTAAATTACAAATTCTGTTATCGTAAGAATATGGAGTGCCTTCAATTTCGATTAATAATGGCTCATTCATACAAATCTCCTTAAAGTACTTCAATCTCCCCGCTCATCAGGCGCGGCAGGAGCAGATTGCGGGCTTCGGATAACTTATTATTCGTAAATACTAAATTGCTAATCTGTTTTGTTAAATTTACAACTATTTTGTTGAACTCCCATAGGATTTCGCTTTTGGGAAAAAGAATTGGGTACTTATCCATTTCAGAAACATTAGCGCGAGGCATTTTGGCGCCTTCTTTGGATGTTTTCGAGGTGAAGTTTACAAAATCCTCGCTTGAAATGACTGCCAGAGCAAAACCAAAGATCTCAGGATTAGTTGCCTGATAAACAATTGTGTCAGATGAGCAAATGCCATCTACAGGTGCAAACACTACTTTATGAAAATATGGCCTGATCTTTCCAAAAAGAATATCATTCTGATGAAATTTGAATTTACTACTTGCTACATCGCTGGCTTTACCCCAGTTTGTGAGAGAGATTGATTTACGTGGAATATGCTCCAATCCAACATAAGGGGTGTCAGGTTCTATTTCATTCGGGTCAACTAAATCCCTGCTTTCGTTAACAATATCTCCAATCTTTTTTTTCTCCCACCCCTCCGGCAGACCATCGACCACACGGACGCGCTCATGCCCGGGGAAGCGCAGGCGCACAAACCACTCGCGGTACAGCAGCCGCATCGATTCTTCCAGCAGGGCAATGCGCCGGTTGTTGTTCTCAATTAAGTCGTCATAGGCGGAGAGGATCGAGGTTATACTGTTCTGAATTCCAAAATCAGGTACATCAATCTGTAGTTCGTTAAGAATTGGTAATGTAAGATATTTTGTCGCTGTTCCTGCTGAATGTCCTTGCAGTAATCTTAGTTTTAATTGAAGTGCGTAATATAGAAAATTTGTGCTTAATTCATCTCGATTTTTTGGTTCAATTATGTATGTTCTTTGGTAAGCGTTAAATTTACCTGAATAGTACTTAATCGAAAAAATCCCATTTGCGTTATTCCCCGCTAGCAGAACACATTCCGTATCAAAGGCGAATTTATCAATTTGATATGTCTCTTTAGCACATGTGAAAAAGGGATATTCACCTCCTGGAACAGCGGCGTTTGAATCCAATTTCCCTGTCTTAAACGTAACCAAATTTCCTAATTGCATCTTAATCGATTCCTAAGTTCTCAAAGTTTTCAAGGATATTTTTACTTAGAATTACGGCTTCATCGTTAAGCACCTGTAATTCATCATGAATTTCAAGAAGCTTTTGAGAAAAATTATCCTCGTTCTCGATTTGTGGTGCAATCCCAACATACCTACCCGGTGTCAGGCTGGCGTCTTTGGATTCTATTTCTTCCAGCGTCACCACCTTGCATAGCCCGGGCACGTCGGCGTACTGCGCCTCAGGGAAGCGCTCCTGCAGCAAGGTTGCCTGGTGGGCAAAGTAGAGCGATTCGCGCAGGGCTTCCACCACTTTTTCACGGGCGGCGTTCCAGGCTTCCATGGCTTTACGTAAAGCAGGTCCATCCCAGCCGGCGCTGCGGCGCGCCGCCAGGCCTTTCTCGGCAGCTTCCTGGGCGCGCTGCATCTGTTTGTAGCTTTCGTTCAACAATCGCTGGGCGTCTTTGAAGCGCGGCTCAAACTCCGCCAGCCGCTGCCGGCAGGTGTGCTGGTCGGTGTTGAACTCCAGCGTCTGCACCCGTGTGGAAGCGCGGTATTCCTGCCAATCCCTGACAAGACCGGCGCAAACTTCCTGGCTATTCTGCCAGGCGGCGCGGGCTTCCTCGACACGTGCCTGGAAAGCCTGGATATCCTCGGCGCTCAATTCGCCGTTGGCGTGCAAAGAAGCAGCAAAGGGCTGCAGCACTTTAAGCGCATTAGCAGCCGGCTCATCCAATGCAACCAGGCATTCGGGCAGCCGGTCGGCGGCAGCCTGCGCTTTCTCCAGGTAGTCGCGTACCAGCTTGAGGAAACGCTCTCCCTCGCCACGATAAAGCCAGACGATGGCGGTCAGGTTGGCGAGCTGCTCGTCGGTGAAATCGCGCAGCTTGCGTGTCACCACGTGGTACACGCTGCGCGCGTCCAGCATCAGCACCTTGTCGCGCCGTTCAGCCGGCTTGCGCTTATCGAAAAACCACAGGGTGCAGGGCAAGGTGAGGGTGTAAAAGAAGTTGGTGCCGATGGCAATGACCACGTCCACGTGCCCGGTTTGCAGCAATTTCTGGCGTAGGGTTTTCTCGCTATGCCCGGCGTCGGTGGCGGAGGAAGCCATGACAAACCCAGCCCGCCCGCGCTCGTTGAGGTAAGCGTAGAAATACTGGATCCACAGGTAATTGGCGTTGCTGACTGCACCGGTTTTTTGAGCCAGCCCAGGCAGGCCAAAGGGCAGACGCGGGTCATTCTTCAGACGCGCCGGGTCCACGCCGTCTACATTGAAGGGTGGATTCGCCATTACATAATCGCATTTACCCACCAGGTCCAAACGGCGATCGTAGAAGGTATTGCCTTCAACGATCTGCCCTTCCAGGCCGTGCACCGCCAGGTTCATCCGGCTGAGGCGCGTGTTGGTTTCGGCTTTTTCCTGTCCGTAAATCGTCACTGCTTTCGAAGGCTCGGTACCCTGCTCGTTAAGGAAATAACCGGTCCAAACGAACATGCCGCCTGAACCGCAGGCTGGATCAAAAACAATACCGTGATCTGGTTCGATCACATTGACAATCAGGCGCACCAGCGAGGGTGGGGTGAGGAACTCGCCGCCTTCCTGCGCGCCGCTCATGGCAAACTTGTTGAGAAAATATTCGTAGATGCGCCCAAACACATCGCCATTGGCATTTTGCAGCGCGTCGCGGTTGAAGATGCGCAGCAAGTCACGCAACAACTTGGGCTCAAAGCGAGTGTACTCTTTGGGCAACGCTCCAGATAGCATGGGCACCTGGGCTTCGATCAATTCCATCGCTTCCACCAGCGCCTTACCGATATCCTGGTTTTCGGGCAAGTTCACCAGGTAGCTGTATTGGGACTTCTCTGGAAGAAAAATGGCTGCCTTGCCCTGAAAATGAGAAGCCTGTAAGGGTGCACGCACGCCTCCGCGTAGGGGAAGAGTCGGTTCGATCTCGTCTTTGACTAACAAAAAACGGTTATAAGCATGGCGCAAAAAGATCAGCCCCAATACTGGCTGGCTGTATTCGTTCGCTGTGAGTTTTGAATTAGCACGTAACTGATCCGCGGCTTCCCAGAGATCCGCCTCAAGGTTCTGCATTGAAGGTTTAGCCATGAATTTCCTCTTCATTATTCGTATCAAAGCTGGGTGGAATTTCTGCGAAAAAGGTTCGCCGCACAGTTGTTGAAAGCCGCAGGCATTCTTCAAGAATAATTAATGAAGATTGGAGCAGCAGCTGATTCCGGCCACTGGAATGATTTTCGTGGAATATTTCCTGAAATTTTGCACCATGGAAAAGATTGTTACGGACAGTTCGAATGGATAATAACAACTCATGAATCAGTGGAGTATTCTCAGGGTATCGCGATGGTGACCATCCCAACCTTGTACCACCCTGAACGATCTGCTTTCGCGGCGGCGAATCATGCAAATAATTTACAGCAGCTTGCAATTCAGGTGTTCTATCAGGTTGAAAACTCCCTCTAATCGACGTGGCAAATCGATCCCAGTTTGCAGAAACGTTATCTAGATTGCCATTACTAAAACCTTCTTCCTTTAATGCATATTCAAATCTTGAAAAAGCGATGAAGAAGGTGATCACCAAATCCCGCTTGTTTTCAGGAATATATTGTTGGAAATAGTTAGCTGCGAAATGCGCGAAGGGGTACATAAAAATCTACTCACTTTTTTTGGCCTGTTGTTTATTTTCTTCGATTAAGGATGAACCCTTACCTTCTCTCGTCTTGATCCATTCTAGGATTGTTTCCCGGCGAAACCGCCAGTGCTTTCCCACCTTAAAACCGGGTAACACTTTATCTTGGGCGAGCTTGTAAATGGTCGATTGCGGAATGCGTAGGTAATTTGAGACTTCTTCTGCCGTCCAGAACTCATCCGTGTCGGCCATTACTCACCTCGCTGTTAAAATTGAGATTATCACAGTTGCTCCAATGATTATAGCATCGGGAAAGGAAAAGCAAAATCAAATAGGAGGACAGTTTCCTCTTTTGTCCATTTATGACTAATATCGGTTTACAAATTATGAATATTATGCTATTATGTAAACTGAAAGGGAAAAGGAGGAGGCCATGACCATTGGAGGACGTATCAAACAGGCTCGGAAAGCGGGCAATTTTTCTTTGCGAAAACTGGCGGATGAAATTGGAGTCAGCGCCATGGCGATCTCAAAATATGAACGAGACCAGGATGTGCCCAGCTCAGGCGTTCTGCTGCGGCTGTCTAAGGCTTTACAGGTCAAGGTGGATTTCTTCTTTCGCCCGAGCACGGTCTCCGTTCAACTTCAAGCCTATCGAAAACACGCTGTATTGGGTGTCAAAGAGCAGGAAGCCATCCAGATGCGCATCCAGGACTGGGTGGAGCGTTACCTCGAAGTCGAAAGTCTTTTCCCTGAAGAACAACACACGGCTAACCTCCCTCTGCGCAAAGTGACCTCACTGGATGAAATTGAAACCGCAGCTATCGAATTACGCGATCGCTGGAATCTGGGTTATGATGCAATTGAAAATCTGGTCCAGTTGCTGGAGGACCGGGGAATCAAGGTGGGGATCATCTCCGGTTTCGAGCATTTTGACGCCTGCACTTTCAAGGCAGATGGCGATCCGGTAATCGTAACTAAAGGCGAATTATCAGGCGACCGGCAGCGATTCAATTTAGGGCATGAACTGGGACACCTGATCCTGGATGTTCAGGGCGATCTCAAGCCAGAACAGGCAGCTAATCGGTTTGTCGGGGCTTTCCTCGTGCCGGCTGCGACGGCTCGCTTTGAACTGGGCACCAACCGAACGGACCTCAACATCAACGAACTTCACATGCTTAAGCATAAATACGGCTTAAGTATGCAGGCCTGGATTTACCGCGCCAAGGATCTTTCCATTATTTCCGAAAACACCGCGGCGCGCTTATTCCAGCAATTTCGTGTCAATGATTGGCATCGCCAGGAACCAGGAAAACCTTATCCATCTGAAACGCCCATGCGGATGGAACGGTTAATTTATCGCGCTTTGGCTGAGGATTGGATCTCACGGTCCAGGGCACAGGAGTTGTATGGCAAGCCATTACAACTAGGGTGGGAGATGGAGGCACTGCAGCAAAATGACCTTGCCATCCGTGCTGGTAACTGATACGAATATTTGGATCGACCTCGAGAACGGCAAGATATTAGCCGATGTTTTCCGTCTTCCATACCAATTCTTCACCACTGATTTTGCGGTAGAAGAGTTTATTCATCCTAATTGGGCAACGCTACAAGATCTGGGATTGCAAATACATGGTCTTGAACCTGAATATGTGCTCGAATTAGTCCGGTTAAGGCAAACCCATCGTCAATTATCAGCCATCGACCTGGCTGCTTTATTACTTGCCAGGGCATTGAATGCAAGTTTGGTGACCGGCGACAGAAGACTTAATGACCTTGCCAAAGCGCAGGGGGTACCGGTTCACGGGGTGTTATGGATATTGGATGAAATGGTGATCCACCATGTTCTCACAGCAAACCAGGCAGCTATTGCCCTTCGGGAAATGCTCGATCAAGGGGCAAGGCTGCCAGATGGTGAATGTCAAAAGCGTTTTGATCGTTGGTCATCTTGAGCAGAAAGGATGTTCATATGAGTAAACCCAAAGGTACGATGCACAAGCCGGGTCAGAAGGCCCCGGAATCTGGACAATACGGCGTAGTAGGGCCAAAAGGCGGAAAAACCGGGACTGAAGTCACCGTTACCAAAGGCGAAACCTTGCCGCCAACGCCAAAACCGGGTCAGGGATTTATCCTGGTAGACAAGACCAAACACAAAGATGACAAATGATTTTGCCAAGGATGACGCCAGTCCGGAAATATTTCGGATCAATACCTTTGATGTTGTCTCTAGGCAATGGCTATTTTCATAAATTAGTACATATCTTATGGTTTCAGAATTTACTTGCGGTAAAGTTATGCCTCCATTCCGCTTTCAACTCACAAATTTTGGTGATTGGTTTACAGGTAAACGACTTCGAACTTATGAGGTAAGGCACATTTTTCTACAGGTCTGGATACAACATCTGTGGAGGATATAATCTATTTACAAACTGGAATGAGGATAAATGAGTCTAAAAGATATTCCTGCGTCGCTAAATATTGATTCTGAAGAGGATCTGAGAACATTGGTTTTCTCATATTGCTCCGAATTGGGCTTCGATCGAGATGAACTGAGTTGTGAGGAGTCTTTCTCAATTAGCCTCGGACATCGTATTGTCTCTATTGGCAAGGAGATGGTAAATGGTCGCAGTGACTTATTGATCTCTAGAAATAGTAGAGCATTAGCGATTATTGAGACTAAGGCTCCATCTCATCATCTCACGAATGAAGACGCACAACAGGCTATATCGTATGCCAGACTCCTTTCAGCTATTGCTCCATTTGCTATCGTCACCAATGGAAAAGAAACCAGAGTGTACGACGTTCTGGCAGATGGATTTTCGAGGATTGATAATCCACAAGAATCCCGTTGGAATCAAAATGGCCAGCAGATTATAGGCATCAATGATGATTTGAGATTTGAGGCAACAAAGCTGTTAGTCGGCCTAAATCCTGATGCGTTGAGCAAGTTCTGTAAGAATCAGGTTGCAACAAGTCTCATAGACTTGAAAAGTAACGTCAAGCAGAATAAGAAATACATCCCCGATGTGTACGTGGATCGGCAATTTTTAGATCGATCCTATAAGGAATGGCTGCAGACTGATTTACCCATCTTCGCTGTTGTAGCGCCCTCCGGGTATGGGAAAACCAATTTCATGTGCGCCACAGCTGAAGAAGCTACTTCAACGAACTTTGTTTTATTCTATGCTGCTTCTCGATTCACTTGTGGGCTTCTCGCCGGGATCAGAGACGACTTTATTTGGGAATTTCACCGTGACAGAGAAACAGCCCAAATATTCGAGCGGTTACAGACTATAGCTAAACAAGCTGGCCGGCACCTGTTGATCTTTGTCGATGGCATTGACGAAAATCCATCTGGGATCAAGACTATAAAGAATGAACTTCTTGGACTTGCGGGGCGGATGCAACAATATCCAAACATTAAATTGGTATTGAGTTGCAAATCCTTCGAATGGCCTCAGTTAGTGACAGATAATGCACAGTCCTATAACTTGCTGGCAGAAACTATAACTCCTGCCATCAGCCATCCGGATAAGCGCTTGATCACCACGAATGCAGAAAAAGTAGGCTTTCACCTTGCAGAATTCACTAACGAGGAGCTTGATGAGGCGATTGCAAGATACAAATCCGCCTATTCAGTTGAAGGCGACTTTCGTAGTGATCTGCGAGTAGAGAGTCATAACCCTTTGATGCTGAGGTTCATTGCTGAAGTATACGGGGGAACGGGAGAGAGTTTACCTGCGACCATCTCTAGGCTAGAACTCTTTAACTTATATCTTGAGAGAAAGTTACAACCGACCGAGAGTCAAGATTTCGCGGAAATAATCCTCTCTACTGTGGCAACGCAAGTCCTTACTTATGGGAATAGAAGGATGCCGAAGAATTTAATCCTCTCCGAACTCTCCTGGAATGAAGGATTTAATCGTGCCTTGCATGGTTTACTCAGAATGGGCGTGCTGAATATTTCTAGCATTGAGCACCAAGAATATATCGGCTTCGAATTTCACAGGTTTCTATTGTATTTCTATGCCTTCAAGGTACTCAAGCTTCAGACCTTACCGTTGGGAGAACAGGTACGTACTTTCCAGGAATTGGTTCAATCGCCCATCGGGATAGAGGTACTAGATTTTTATCTTGCGGCAGTTGACCCGCGGGTGGGACAGAATGTCCTCACTTCGTTGGCCGATCTGGACTTGCCCTTGGTTGCTCAAATCCTCACTGGCCTCAAAGACGTTGAAAGATATCAGAAATCGCCAATTCCCTTCGACCACGTTCTCTTGTATCTGGAATTTTACAACTTCCTGCGCGATGGCTTCTTCGCGCGATTCTCTCTTGCTACAATGCCCTACACGACAGAGCGGCTGGGGGTTATTTTCCTTGGGGATCATCATGCGCAATTCCGGGCTTGCACGGCTCCATATCCCCAACCTGTTGTCAATGTAGAAGATAATGGGCTTCTGAGACAGTTCTTTAAAGGCCCACTCCCAGAGCAGGTGATTCGCAACTTGATGCCTGTAGGTGCTCTGCACATAGGAGGAATCCACGAGTTTGCCAAACACCCTTCAAAAGCGGCCTACGAGCATTTGATCCGCGAAGTCTCTTCCGCCCTATCTAACAGACTCCTAAATGAAGCTGGATCAAATGATATTCTCCGAGAAAGAGTTTGGGCGGTGCTATTACATGAACCATCGATTTGGATGGGTGGAGACGATTTGCCCGCCCGCCGTCGATATTGGGAGTTAATGGGTTTCAAATGCATCGAAGAACTTGGTCAGGCAAAAGTCACAGAGGTAATCAAACGAGTTAATGTTCTCCTTGATCAGTTCCGTTCCCATTTGAAGAAAGATGACAGCCTTTTTCCGAGCTACTTATCCCGCTCTCGTTCATTGATAGCTACTTTATATGCTTTATACCAACTCGAAGATCAGGAGAGTGCCTTGGGGTTCCCGCAATACTCACTGGATGTATTATGGGGGAGGAGCAAAGGCGGAATGGATGCATTTATCTATGAACTTAGAAACCTTGTGCCAATCATTATGAGGAATTACAGGTTGCTTTTTGCATCGAATTTGCCGAGCTTTGTGAATTGGTCACATATCTTGCCTAATGTTGAAAAGCTGGCGCTAGTCGAGGTCACTAGATCCTCCGGCCTGTCGGATTTTTCTGCTCTGTCATATGTAGTATGTCCCAGTTTGAATGACCACCCATCTTTGAAGATCGTTCAATCAACCGAACACCATTCGCTTACCGAAAATTTAAACTTCAAAAGGCTGAATGGCAATGGGTATTCTCAGGCCTTTGACCATAGGTGCGGGTACACTGAAATTGATACCATTGTTGACAACGTTCGAATATATGAATCGGAGGGTTGGGTGATCAAGACGCGGTTCCCATCGCGAACACCAATCTTGGATCAAGTGTACTCGTTGATTGCTCATGAGCTGGAATATATTTTTAATCCACAACATCTCAATTGGAAATATGATCAATCTTCGCGGTTGGAAAATGACGAATATGTTCGGTTAGCGACCAAATACATTATAGACCATCAATCGAATGGAGCCTGAAAGTAATATATGCTGTCAGCTAAATTATTGGTATGCCGATAGAGGGGTTGATTGTACCTTTACCCACGCCGGACAATCTTTGTTAAAACAGTAGTACGGAGTATGGCAAAGATTGCGAAAGTCATTAACCTCTTCGTCAACAGACTCGAGGGCCTCTCATTTCACCGGCACATGGGTGATGATTCGGGGTAAGATTGCTACCACCAATAATCCGATCAATAAAGGGACCCGGGTGGTTTGCAGGCATTTGTCGAATATTCCGAAGTCAATCAGAGGAAAGCGTAATTATCAAACCGGTGAGGAAAAATATAGAACTCCAATTTGAGCGGTTTGTGGATGTGCTTGTAGCTTAAAGATAAACATGTTGAAGAATAGTGACGCATTAGGCTGGAGTTTTAATCCAGGAGATTAAGCCCATCATTTTGTCGAGCAAGACTGGGCGGGGGCACAAGCTGCGCGCGAGATACTCCAAAAGTGAAAAATTGATATTCATAGCCCCTATAATGGTTTATGGCTCGATGATGCAACGCATTACACGCGTTTCCGAGGGATTCACAAAAGTTCTTCGAAAAGAGGCCCTTCATTCACCAAAATTTATCCATCGTCCTCCGGGTCGCGAAAAAACTACTACTTGACCCTGTCATAAAAAGTCGCTATCATACGACTAATAACTCGTAACCAAAGATCCTTCGGCCTCTTCAGAAGAGCGTCCCTCAGGCCAGGCTAAAATGTGGAGCCTGAGTGAAAAACGTTCCGAAACCAGGAAAATCTCTCATAACCCGGAGGTCGTAGGTTCGAATCCTGCCCCCGCTACCTAAAAGATCCGTCCAATAGGGCGGATTTTTCTCTTTGAGATTGTAGGCAGTATTGAACTGTATTATTCGAATCCTGCCCCCGCTACTGCAAGAAGGCGTTCAGAGATGGGCGCATTTTTTTTGTTTAAATCATGCAAAATAAAATTGGAACTCATAACCCAATGGTCATTGGTTCGAATCCACTCCCCTAGAAGATTGGATATTGAAAAGTAACCGCATTTAGAAATAAAAATGAGTGAAAAAAATTATTAAAAAATCAAGAAGAGAATACAATCAGATCAGGCTTCAAGGCTTTTAAGTTTAAAGACCACGTAAACCTTGGTCCCTTTATTGATTACTAACTTAATTCACTAAAGCGAGAAGAGATTATTAGCGGAACTGTAGATTTGTCATTAATCGAATCGATTATGTAATATCATGGATCCAGAATTATTCCAGTAAATCTGGATCTAATCTAAGTGGATTATCATATTCATCGGAAATTATTAAAGATACAACCAATTAATAGAAAGAAACAAAGCCTCAGTTCAACAGATCCTGAGGCTTTCTTTTTCTAATAATCTCAAACCCAATTGTCCCTCCGGTATAAACTCCTTTCTTCCTGTCCGTCTGACCACCACCGTCTTCTAACTCATCCAATCATCCCAGGTCATCACTTTCGGTCCAGGAATGATCACGTAATTCTTTGCAAGATCAAACTGCCGACTATATGTGGGGAGATGAAAGTAATCAAAGGGTATTTGAAATTTTCGATCATTAAAAAAGTGTAATAGTTAAGACATGTTCTGACACTTAAGGCTATGCACTGCAATATAAATCTGGCCGGGAACCTCTTTTGGGAAATGTGTATGAATTATCTTCTCGTCGGCCACGAGCTTTGTGCCAGAGAAGATTTGATTGGGAGTGCGCCCATTACAGTATCTGCAATTGTGCAGGCGTTCTACAATAGTAATTAACAATCCACTGATCGAGATTTTTTGGAAGTTTATTAATGAGGTACAGAAAATTCGTTTTACCCCTTTTAATCAGTGGTTTAGAGGTTCAAATCCACGATGGATCACTCGCTGAATTAATGATATTGATAGAAAAACATTGTGCCAATTGTGTGCAAATGCAGGTCATAAAACACAACTCACCTCTCCTCAGTCCCACATCCACCCAGGCCTATAACAACCCTCCCTAACATAAAGCGCCATTTACAGTGCTAAAACACCCTGATAATTACTCCTCTTTCTCACATCGAAGGTATCGAAATCCAGGGCGCCATCCATTTTTTTCTATTTAATCCCACTCATTATGAATTGCATCAATCAAATATTGTATATAGAATTAACTGGAAATTAAATCTTAGAAATGTGTGAAAGTAGCTGAATGAGTCCAATTATTGTCCTTATTAGCGACATTTGGCCATCCATACTTATGATTCCCGTAATGGTGATCCTCTCTATTTACGCTTGGAGACGGCGTGATACCCCGGGTGCGTTGCCTCTTTCAATAGCTTGCTTGTTTGCAGTAATTTTGGCTACAACTCATGTGATGGAGTTCATTTCCCTTGAACTGGACCAGAAAATTCTTTGGATAAATTTTGAGTACGCCTTATTCCTTCCGAGCGTGACCGCAATTACATTGTTCATCCTAGATTATGCAAACCCTACCAGATGGCGGAATAGACAAATTCTCTCAATTTTCTTTATTGTTCCAACGGTTGCACTAATTTTACAACTTACCAACCAATATCATCATTTGGTATTTTCTGATTTTATCTTCAGCGAAGTAACCATCCCAATATTTGGACCAGCTGGATGGGCATTCCTGGCTTACGCGCTTTTTTTAACTATAATTAACTTCATCGTTTTCACAAACTTATTTATTCATTCAGCTCAACATCGCTGGCCGATTGGGATCATGTTGACAGCCCAGATTATCGGTCGTGTGATATTCTATTTGAATTTCACCGGCATAATTTCCAAAAATCTTTTAATTTCTGAAACCACTTTCCCAGTTATCGCCTATGCAATCGCGCTGTTTGGATTTCAGATCTTTGATCCCATTTCAATGGCGCATCAAGTCGCCATTGATCAACTTCAAGTCGGTATCTTAGTATTAGACAACCAAAATCGGATCGTAAGTATTAATCCCAATGCGCGACACATTTTTGATCTTGAAGAAAACCAGATCAAAGGACGAGTCATCTTTGAACTAAATCCAGCGCTCAGTGGAGTGGTTTTTCAAACGAATTCTGAACAAGGAAATGTGTTCAGCTTTGTCGTAAAAGGAAAAATGCGCTATTTTTTGATCAATAATTCTCAGCTAAAGGATTGGCGGGGGACGGTAATCGGCAGATTATTGATGTTAACGGATATCACTGCCCAGAAACACGCTCATGAAATGATTGTTGATCAACAAAAATCACTTGCAATACTCCAAGAGCGCGAGAGTCTGGCCCACGAGATGCATGACAACACTGGTCAAGTGCTTGCTTATTTGGGAATGCAATCACAAGCTCTTAGGAAATTGATAGATGATGGTGATTATCCGAAAGCCTCAAATCAACTGGTAAAAATAACTGCGGTAATCCAGCGTGCTCACGAAGATCTAAGAATTGGGATCCTGAATCTAAAGGCCGATCGAAGTGTGAGCAACTCTTTTATCGATTCGCTTGACCATTATTTACACAGTTATACCGAAAGTGTGGGTATTCACACAGATTTGGCTATCTCTTCAAATTTGTCCGAAAGGGATTTTCCTCCTGGAGTAGCAGTTCAATTAATTCGTGTCATACAGGAAGCACTTACGAATGTTTATAAACACGCTCAAGCAAGGAATATTAGAGTTGCACTCACCAGCTTTGACGGCCAGGTATCAATTTCATTGACAGATGATGGCAAAGGGTTTGATCAAACCCTGGATCGAGAATCGGGACATTTTGGTATGGTTTTTATGCAGCAACGAATGGCTCAGATTGGCGGATCCATGGAAATTCATTCCGAAATTGGTAAGGGCACTGTGGTAAAGCTAGTAGTTCCAATAACAAAAAACGAGGTTATAGAATGAAGGTATTGCTTGTTGATGATCATCGCTTGTTACTCGAAGGGCTTGAGAATCTCTTATCAGCCCATGGGATTGACGTTGTCGGGATGGCGAAAGATGGTAATGAAGCATTGCCAATGGTAATAAATAAACAACCTGATGTGATTTTGATGGATATTCGGATGCCAAATTGTGATGGTCTGGAAGCTACTCGGAATATCATATTGAAAATGCCCTCCGCTCGGATCGTGATGTTAACCACTTCTCTGGAAGACGAGGACCTTTTTGAAGCGGTAAAAATTGGAGCTTTTGGCTACCTATTGAAAAGCATGGATGCTGAAGAACTGGTCGAGGCGCTATACCAGGTCCAAAAAGGAATTCCGCCATTTGCCCCCGGCCTTGCCTCCAAAATTCTTCATGAACTTAGTAGACTTTCGCAAGCAGAAAAAAATAACGGAATTGCCACAGTATCCAATTATTCCTCCTCAGACTTGTTTTTAACTCCCAGAGAAAGACAGGTTCTTGAATTGGTTGCTAGTGGACTTACTTATAAACAGGTTGCTCTGGAATTAGAATTAAGTCCCCGAACAGTTAAATATTATATGACGAATATAATGGGAAGGTTACATATGCACAACCGCGCCCAGGTAATTGCTTTCGCAGGAAAAATGGGGATGGGACAAACCGAAACCCCAAACAGATAAAGAATATATCCGAACTCTGTGTATTTATAATATCCAAATCCTAATGGACAGTCCTGAAGTAATACAGGCTGTCCTTTTTTGTCCATTTGGACATAAAAATGGATGTCAATTATCGTTACCATCTTATTAGGTATCCTTATGTCAAAAGCGAAAAGAGTCATCTTATACGGGAGATCCGTGCTCTTGGGTGCAGTGAGTTCCAGTTTGTTGCACTACCTGGAATTGGAGATTGTTACTCTCACAGCTCCATTGGAAACGATCGATACTCTTTATGCCTTAAAACCAGACGCAATCATATATGATCTGGATTTAGGGCTTCCCGATCTATCTGCTAACTTATTAGGGAATAATCCTGAACTGGTTCTAATCGGAATCGATTCGGCGACAGATCAAATGATTTTAGGTTCGGGCGAGCAGAAGCATGTGCTCCAAACACTAGATCTTGTTAACGAAATAATGGGGGGAATCAGTGAAAAACATGGGGAAGCAACACCGACGCAAAAAATGGGTGGGGTTGGAGAAAAAACATTCCAGCGAAAAGTAAATCCCATCAAGATAAATCAAAAGCGACGATTAACCCTGATAAAACTTGCCTGGCGCAACCTTTTCACACATACGGGTCGTACAATCCTAAGTGTATTGGGAATATCGATTGGCGTTGCAGCGATACTGGCAACAAACATAACTAATCATAACGTTTCAGCGACTCTGGATAAACTATTCGAACGAACTTTAGGGGGAGTGGAACTTCAAGTTATCCCTCTTGAAAATAAAGATAGTATCAAAGAATCCACCCTCGGCATCCTGCAACACTTCCCAGAAGTAGTGCTCGCGGTCCCAACGGTGAAAATGACGACAGTCTTGCCAGCGACAAACGAACAGGGAATCGGTGATCAATCGCCCGCGGAATTGATTGAAATGGGCGGGGCCAGTATTGAGGTCATGGGTATCGATCCAGTTCCTGAACAAAAAATGCGGGTGTATACGCTCCTCGAAGGGGTTTTCCCGGTCGCAGGGGAATACAAGGTTGTCATTCCAAAGACTCTTGCTGATCAGAATGACTACAAAATTGGAAAGCACCTGATTCTCTTTGGACCAGAAGGGACCGTAAAACTCCAAATCAGCGGAATCCTTGCTGACGAAGGAGCAGCCAAAATTAATGCGGGAAATGTAGTATTTATCCCGCTCGATGTCGTTCAGGATGTCTTCTCCCTTGGGAATGGCTTCAGTGAGATAAATTTAAAAATCAAACCAGATATCAGTAACGACCCGCGGGCCTTGGAAGCCCTTAAAACAAATTTAACAGATAAACTTTCTAAAAACGCCCAAGTAATATACCCAACCGGCCGCGCTGACCAAGTCCCAAGGATGTCAATTGCTTATCAATTTTCATTGACTTTCTTTTCGATCATGGCTCTCTTCATGGGTGCTTTCCTTATTTACAACACTTTTACAACCACAGTATTAGAGCGGACACAAGAGATCGGTATATTACGAGCGATCGGTTTCCTCCGCCGTCAGGTTATTTTCGAGATATTGCTTGAGGCAGGTTTTCTGTCGATCCTGGGATGTGCCCTTGGCGTTTTTGGAGGTGTTCTCTTATCGCGCACATTGATGCTCTTGATGCGGGGTTTTTTTGAGGTTGAATCTCTCGTCCCTTTTTCATCCACTGATCTTTTAATCAGCATTGGAGTTGGAACATTGGGGACCTTATTTGCAACATTATTACCTGCCCGCAAAGCTGCGCGAATATCTTCAGTTGAAGCGTTTTCCTTCAAGAGTCGTTCCGATCAAAAGACAAACCCTGTTTTATGGAAATTTGGATTTATCCTGCTGGCCTGCGGTGTGGGGTCCCTTTACCTCCCCTTTAATGGTACAACCCAAATGATCCTTGTTGTCCGCATGGCCGCACTCATCCTATTATTGATCGGAGCAATACTTACCATTCCGTTGGCTATTGCGACTCTTCAACCAATCAATACGCGAATTTCCACATTGATTTTTGGTGAGATGGGCTCGTTAGGATCACGCAATATTCAGCGGGTTGTCATTCGAACCATGGCAACAATTGCTGCTTTAGCAGTCTCTTTGATCATGATCGTTGAGGTAAGTTCTCTTGTTTTCGTATTGAAACAAGATGTCAGCAATTGGTTGGTCAACGCCCTGGGAGCAGACCTCATTATCAAATCTCCGTACCCCATGCAACAATCATTTGCCCGCGAGTTACAAAATATATCGGGTGTCAAGGCTTCCAGTCCAACCAGGGTCATTCGGGTACAGGTTGGCGGAAACTCGCAATCAGATAAGGTTGAATGGCTTTACTTTATGGCGATCGATCCCGATCAATTTCGCCAGGTCGGAGGAAAAGAGTTTATCGCCGGGCAGGGTAATGACGAGACATCCTGGTCTTTACTGCAATCTGGAAATTCCCTGTTCATTTCCAGCGTAGTGGCTGAAATGTTAGGAATCGGCCAGGGGGATACACTGACACTTCGAACACGAAGAGGCCTGCAGGATTTCATCGTAAGGGGAGTAACCACAGAATTTGACCAAGATGGTCTGATTGTAACCGGTACGTATGATGTGCTTCGAAGAATGTTTGGTGAAAGCGGAGTCGATTATTTCCTCGTGAAAGTTTCCCCTGGGTACGATGCAGATGAAGTAGCTAACCAAATCAAGGTTCGTTATGAAAAAAGGGAAGGCATTCAAATTCAATCCTCCAAGAATTTTCGGCAAAATGTAATGACTTTTTACAATAATTTGACCAGCTTGTTTAACGTGTTGAGCTGGTTGGGGGTCATTATTGGCACATTAGGCCTGGTAAACACAATGACCATTAATATTCTTGAACGAAAACGAGAACTGGCAATGTTCAGGGCTCAAGGTTGCCTGCGCCGGCAGATAGCCAGGATGGTTCTCTCTGAGGCGTTGATTATCGGAATGTTGAGTGCTTTATACGGTATCGTCTTCGGATTTATTCTCAGCCACGGCTTGGTAACAGCCGCCAATCTGATCAGTGGATATGACCTTCAATTTATGTTTAGTGTCAGGCCATATGCGCTTATTCTAGTGATAGCTTTGGGTGTTTCACAATTGGCTACCCTTGCACCGGCACGGAAAGCTTCCCAGGTTAATGTTATCGAAGCTTTGAAGCAGGAATGAAAAAGGAGCAACAAGATGGAAGCATTAACACAACCCGTGTTACAAAAGATCTCTTATGCCCGGGCATGTCTTTGGGCTCCTTTCTATACAGTTGGTATGGTTATCAGGGTCAGGGGAAAAATCGCCGAGAAAGACCTTCGATTTGCGCTCCAAAAACTTCAGGTATTGTATCCATCGTTGGCCAGCCGGGTAATCGTAAATCGCGATGCGTCGGCCTGTTTGACCACGAAAAACGTGGCTGATCTGACTTTTGATGTCTTCCCATGGTCATCCGAGGACCAATGGGCAGAAGTATTTCTGCATAATGAAAAAATACCGTTCTCTTTTGAGCAAGGTCCTATCGCAAGATTCATCCTTTTACAAGGTGAGCAGTATTCTGATGTGATCGCAATTGTTCCACACGTCATATGTGATGGCTACTCCATGTCTCAAGTTATGATAGATCTATTGCGATTGTTGAATCACCCTGAACATGAAGTTATTCAACCTCCACCAGCCCCGCCGGTCTGTTGGGATAACGTATATCATTCGCCCTTGAACAATTTACTACTCCGAGGATTGGCCAGGCTGATAAATTTCACCTGGAATAATGGTCATAGGGTAGTGCAGCAGGATTATTATGAAGAATGTCATAAGCAATACTGGCAAGCCCAAAATAACCGGGTATCGATTACTCACTTCTCTCCTGAAGAAACCTCTACCTTAGTCAAAAAATCCAGGCAACATAAGACCTCTGTTACAGCCGTTCTTGTGGCCGCTTTCATCAAGGCTCGATTGGAACAACAGCCAGGGATTGTTAAAGCCCCATGCGAAATTTCAATCGCAGTCAATATCCGGGATAAATTAATCAATCCACCCGGGAGAGCATTTGGTGTATATGCCAGCTCCTTTGATGAAAAAGTAATAATTAATCCTCAAAGAACCTTCTGGGAAATGGCGCGTGATAATTACCTTTCAATCCAGCGTGCAATCCACAATCCAGAACTTATGCTTCGCCCACTGGTCCTGGATGAGTTGGATCCAAGAATCATCGATTCTCTTCTGCTGGATGGGTTATGCTCCGGGACCTGGAACAGCAAGTCACGCTTATTGACTCGCTTTATTAAAATCAAAGGCAATGCCCGGTGTTTGGATGTTAGCAATATCGGAAGGATAGAGGTGACAGGACAAATGCCGCTTTATCCGTTTGAGGCACTGATGCCCTTTCCACCTCTTGTACCTGGTGATGGGATGGCAGTGAATGTCATTACGGTAAACGGCGCAATGAAAATTATCTTGAAATATAACGAGAATGAGATGAATGAAGAAACTGTTGTGAAAGTCAAGAATAGGGTTTTGGATCTCTTAATGGGTGAATGAACAATTGATTGCAAGGAGCCTAGAATGATCATTTTGGAATCAACCCGTTTAAGCAAACGATATAAACTTGGAGACCATCTTTTAGATGCCCTTGTAAATATCGATCTCACAGTTTCACAAGGTGTCTTCCTGGCGATCATGGGACCATCGGGAAGTGGGAAATCAACCCTCCTTCATCTACTAGGGGGGCTTGATCAGCCTACAACGGGGGAAATAAGGATTGCTGGGCTCCAGCTTTCCAACCTTAATGATAACGAGGCAACGCTGGCTCGACGTCACAATGTGGGGTTCATTTTCCAGTCTTTTAACCTCCTCCCAATGCTCACAGCAGAAGAAAATATCCAGCTTCCTCTAATCTTTGATGGTCAGAATTCAAAAGAAACTCAAGAAAGAATCGATAGATTGCTTGACCTGGTAGGGTTGAGCGATAGACGCAACCATAAACCAAGTCAACTTTCTGGCGGAGAACAACAACGTGTGGCAATCGCGCGAGCGCTCGTCACCCAACCCGCGATCATCCTGGCGGATGAACCAACGGGAAACCTTGATTCCAAAAACAGTTCAGCAATTATGGAATTACTCAGGCGTTCTCGCGATGAATTACAGCAAACCATCATCATGGTGACCCATGATCCCCGCGCAGCAACTTATGCGGATCGGGTGATTTTCTTAAGAGACGGCCAAATTCAATCTGAGGTAAATTTTGAAACTCAGCAGGAAGTGGAAGAGCGATTCCATATTGTCGTAAAGATGATGGGGGTTTTTGAAAACAACTAAGTTGTTTAGCTGATATTTGTAACTGACCGTAATGGATCATGGAGAAAAGAATCATGTATATATTATTTACATGATTCGATTCACCGTTATTGTAGTTTCCTTTCTTGCAGGTTGCAGCATCTTCACAACGAAAGAAGAAACTTCCCCCATATAAATTGACATTTCCCAGGCTGATGGTACGAATACCGCGAGTCCATCTGCAGAGATTACGGCAGCCACTTATGCGATTCTATCGTTCATGATTGGATCCCAGGGGTATTCTCTCTTTATAAAGTAAGGAGGCCAGGTTGAGGATGGTGATCTGCTAGCTGCTTTAGCTGACCATTGGTTACCCGAAAATATCACCCTCGCAATAGCCAAAAATAACTAGTATACAACGCGATGTGGCTGGTTTAACGGTTTCGGAGACTGCGCGATACCAGGCGGAGAAATCGAATGCACTGGCTGAACAAGCAGTCAAGGATGCTGAAGACGAATTAAATAATGAAACATATCTGCACGGATCAGAAAACACCATCCAAAGTCTTCAGGAAGAACTTAACCTGGCGAAGATAGAACTGGATGACGCGCAAGAAGCATCTGACAAAGTTGATGATCGAGAAAATGGTGACGACCTCAAAGCCCTGGCAATGATTTAAAAACTGATTCCAAAAAGAAAGTGAAAGACCTGAGTAACCAGCTAAGTTAGAATAAAAAACCTTCTGACCCTCTCGAAGTAACTAAAAAACAAGTAAACCTTTCTCTGGCAAGAGCTTCGCTTGTCGGTGCAGAGCAAAATTATGACCGTTTAAAGGACGGCACTTATCCCAACAACATTACGACTTTGGAGGCATTGATAACATCAATTGTACTGTGCGATTCGAATCCTGCCCCCGCTACCTATAAATACACTAGATTTGCAGATGGGTTTCCAACTTTCTCTATAAACTGGCAAACCATCGTTGCTGTGAAATAGTTGGAAATAGGCGAATCGAAAAAACCCTCATTTAGAAGGCTCACTTAAAATCTCTAATGAATTTAATAATTAGACAGTTAATAATCTCCTGCTAGCCAGATCATTAAAGACTGACCATTTTCGTCTTGTTTCATATACAGGTAAAAAATCTGTGCTCCTTTAAGACTGGTGATTGTTCCTCCGGTTTCGTCTTGCAGTTGTACCAGAAAGGTCATATTGTCCCAATCATGGCCCATCATCACTAATTCTTTTACAGGATTACAATAGATCACCCGGGACGAGCATAAACTCGCGAAGCTACCTGGTAAATCATTGATATCAACGCCGATATCAGCAAGCGATTCCTCCAGATACTCATCCACTGAAAACAACCCAGCAGCCTCCTCATAGTTCCCCTCAGAAAGCGCCAACTGGAATTTTTTCAACTGGTCGAATCCTTCCAGCAGTTTAGCATCCGGTTCACCCCAAATCGAAATAAAGTAATCGGTAAAAATTGCCATTTTCTTGCCATCATTGCTAAAACGAATAATACCTTCGGAGGAGAAGGAGTACAAATCATCCAGGTATGTCCAATTGGCAGTTTCATACAATTCACCGATCTTTGAATAACTATCCACATTATCCAAATCACCCAATCCACTGACAATAAGGAGATCACCGAATGGAGAAAATGTGATTGAGCGAGGACGCAGATTGGGAATTATTTCGGTTACCTTTGCTCCAGTGTCGACCTCCCAGATTGAAATAGTTCCATTTTTGATACTATAACCTGCCAGGTAGCTTCCATCAGGAGAGAATGAGAATCCGCCGATCTGATCGAGTGGATATTTATTAAGGAGCGTATCGTTTGAAGTATCAATCACATCAACCCCAGATCGATTATTTGAATATAAAGCAAGCAAGGTCCCATCGTTGTTAAATGTCAATCCACCTGGGAATGTAGTTTGGTAAGCTGGTGTTTGGAAAAGCAACTTGCCAGAAGGTTCCCACAAATAGAGCAAATTATCAACAACCGCCGCAAAAGTGTTGCCATCAGGTGCAACTGCTACATCGGGGTACTTATTCGAAGGATTGGATGTCAGGTCCATAAAAGTTTGCGACAGCTTGTTTTCCTTTAAATCCCACAACAGAATTTTGTGATCATCCGTTGAGAATAGCAGTTTGCTTCCATCGGGAGTAAATGCTGTTTTTCCTGGCCATGAATTCCCAATCGGAATATCACCGATAAGTCCGCCGGTGATCGCGTCAATCACAATAAGAAATCCACTTTCGCGGGTTTCACAATCACCCGTATTCCAAAGAGAACCCCAACAAGCGGAAATAGCAAAAGCGCTGCCATCCGGACTAAAACTAGAGGAAATCACTGAGACTCCTTTATCACCCAGATATTGATCTAGGCCTTCAAAATTATTTTTAAGGATCGCGAATTTTCGGTATTCATCAATGTTAAATGTCACCGGTGCCTGTGTTTGGGTTGGAGTAGAGTTCAGCGTGGGGATTTGGGGAGTTTGAGTTGGGATTCCAGTTTGTGTGGGAATGGGAATTTGTGTTGGGATTCCGATCTGTGTGGAAATGGGAATTTGAGTTGGTGATAATGCAGAGGATGTTGGGGGGATGATTTCAGATGTTTGTGGCATACAGGCTGATAGAATTACCACAAAAACAATAAGGAAGACGGTGTACTTGTACATATCAAAATCCTCTTGTTAATATCATATTTTCTATCTTATTTATACGAATAATTCAGAAAGATAGCAATCAGCAAATACACGTTTTCAAACGAGATACATAAATGACTTTATTCTGACTGACATTCATTAATGAATTATTTAAAAACTTGAATAATTACTTGTCGAACATTTTTTTATAATGCGACTATCACCAGTAATTAGCTAAATCTTCTCCATAAGAGATTGCAGCCTTCCCAACAAACGCGGACTTCGTTCGTCGGTTCGGTAGATACCTCTATTCCCTGACACCAATCGCCAGGACCGGGGTGCGGCAGGCACAAGCATTTGCAGCGTCCGACGCACATAACGCACGGGTTCAAACATCCGTGCAAAAGGGAGAATCTTTCCTTGTGAGGTTGTAGGCAGTTAGGATGATAAAAAATGAAATTCGTATGGAAAAAGATTATATGATTTGATAATCTCACCAAAAAATCAACGTATAATTAATCCGAGCAAAATCTATTGCCAAACTTATTAACACCGGCTCGGGAGGCAATTTGAATCCTTATCTCAAGCAATATAAATGGTCTAATGTCTTCGCAATGATCAACAATCTGAAGTTAGACCCCGAAATTTGCACGGATGATTTTCAGCATCGTTTAGTGGTTATTACTGGAGCAACTTCAGGAATTGGCTATGTCACTGCGAGAAAATATGCTGCTCATGGAGCAGATCTTTTGTTCATCAATCGCAATGAAAAGAAATCCGAAGAATTATGTAAGGAGCTGCGCGGCGAATTCAATTCAAATTGCTCATACATAATCTCAGATTTTTCCAGGTTATCAGACGTCCATTCTGCGGCAAAGCAATTAGCCGCCCTTGAAAGAAATATCGACGTATTGATCCATAATGCTGGCGTGTATCTCACCCAAAGAACGCTCACGCAGGATCGTTTTGAAGCGGTCTTTCAGACCAATTATCTCAGCACCTTTATTCTGAATTATTACCTTTTAGATAAGCTAAAAATGCAATCCAGCGGACGGATCCTGTTTGTCAATTCGGAGGCTTATCGATTTGCCGTTGCAGGTTTGCATTTCGATGATTTATTCTGGGATCAACATCGCTATTCTGGAATAAAAAGCTATGGCGCTGCCAAGATGGCGCAATTGCTTTCGATGATAAAATTAAACGAGTATTATCAAGGAACCGGGATCACTGTGAACGCGATGCACCCCGGGAATGTAAAGACAAACAGCGGCCAAAATAATGGTTGGTTATACAAAAAGTTGAAAAGCATATTCATAGATCGGTCTGCGCGGCCTTTAGAGGTGGCCGCCGAAGCGTTGTATTACTTGGGAGTCTCCTCACATCTGGATCACGTATCTGGTAAGTTTTTTAACCTCACTACAGAAGAAGAACCCGCCCCTCCAGCACTGGATAAAAATGCTGCGGAAAAATTATGGAAAATAAGTATTGATTTGGGTGGCCTATATGAAAAGTGAAAACAATAAAATCGTGATTGTAGGCGCAGGAATGGCCGGATTAACTGCCGGCACATATTTAATCCGCGAAAACTACAAAGTTACCATCCTGGATAAAAACGACCGGATCGGGGGATTAGTCAGCACTTTCGAGAACGATGGCTTTTTCTTTGACTCCGGCCCAAGGGCTTTTGTCAATTCCGGAATTGTCAAACCCATGTTAAAGGATTTGGGAATTCAATGGGATTTCCTTGAAAATGTGATTTCCATTGGGATTGAAGATCAATTGTTTAGCATTCGTTCAATGGAAGATCTACAACAATATCACCGCATATTGGTCCATCTGTATCCCGAAAACAAGGCGGAAATCGATCAAATCATCGCCACTATTTGGCAGCTTTCGGAATATACCCAGGTTTTATACGAATTTGACAATCCAAATTTTGTTGACCTCAAAAGCGATAAGAAATTTATCTTTAAGAAACTAATACCCTGGACATTCAAATTCTTACATGCGCTAAGAAAATTCAACCAATTTAACATGCCGATGGAAGATTTTCTAAAGGAAAAAATTTCCAATCCTTCCTTGATAGACATCTTAATCCAACACTTTTTTCGAAAAACTCCCACCTACTTCGCGTTGGGATATTTTTACGTATACCTGGATTACTTCTATCCGAAGCGTGGCACGGGATCGTTGGCCAATCTTCTGAAAGAAAAATTCCTTGGTTTGGGCGGAGAGATTAAACTAAACACACAGATTGCGGAAATTGTTCCGTCTGAATCAAAAGTAATTGATTCAGACGGTAATGAATATACCTATGATCATTTGATCTGGGCGGCAGACTTAAAAACAATGTATCGCAGTCTGAATCCAGGCGGGCTAGATGCAAAAACCACCGCCAAAGTCGATACCGAATCCCAGCGTATACAATCTTCCAAAGGGGCTGAATCCACCTTTATTTTGTACCTTGCGGTTAACCGTCCTCCGTCATACTTCCAACAAAACGGGGGTGAGCATTTATTCTATACCCCTTCCAGGCAAGGATTGGGAGAAACGAACCAGGCAGAAAGACTGCATCTGATAGAAAACTTCGATCATCAATCAAAAAACGAAATTCTTGGATGGTTGGAAAAATACCTTAGATTGAATACTTATGAGATTTCAATCCCCGTCCTCAGAGATCACTCCCTCGCGCCGGAAGGGCAAACTGGATTAATGGTCAGTTGTCTTTTTGATTATCAACTCATCAAGAAAGTGGAAAATGCCGGTTGGTATGATGAATTTAAAGAAACCGTTGAAAACTTGTTGATTCAGAATCTTTCAGACACGCTTTACAAAGACATACAGAAGGATATCCTCTTTAAGTTTTCATCCACTCCGCTGACCATTCAAAAATTATCCGGGAGCTCCGAAGGAGCCATTACGGGTTGGTCGTTTGAAACGACTCCGCCAGTGATCAACAAATTGAAAGATATTCCGAAATCTGTCCTGACCCCCATCTCCAATATTTACCAGGCCGGCCAATGGGCATATTCCCCGGCCGGTGTGCCGATCGCGATGCTAACAGGCTGGTATGCAACCCAGAGCATCCTCAAGCAGGAAAAGAAAAAATAAGCCTGGTTTGAAAACTGATTTTGCCAAACGCTGTGGGAGATCACAACATGATCGCAAAAATCGTTATATTCGCCTTCATCATCTTAGAGACATCCAATGTGTTGGCTTTATATTTCGCCCCCGGATCGAAAAAAGCCAACGCGGTGGGTGTATTTTCCGCCTGGGAAAAATCCAAACAATACCCGGAAATTCATGACTTTATAAAATACCTGGTTAATTGGGTGGCGGGGGCCAAACTAATCTTCCTCTTTTTACTCGCGGGGATCGCCCTCTTTGGAGATCTCAACCAGCAGCGGTTAAGCCTGCTGGCACTCGCCATCGCGACCCTCTCGTTTTATTGGCGCTTGTTCCCGTTGATTAAAAAAATGGATCGGGAAGATCAAATCGAACCCAAGAATTACTCAAATATATTAGGGGTGATGATCTTATCCATGGTGATCTTGTTTTTGCTGGCAGCCTTTATTTAACCTACGCCCAACAGCAAACCTGAAGACTCTTTCTCAATTTCTCAAATCCGCCAGCTGCCAGTCGATAGTGGGCAATCCTGCCAATTGGAGTGCCTGGTTGGTTTTAGAGAAATGCTGGCACCCAAAGAATCCCCGCGAAGCGGAGAGCGGCGAAGGATGGGGTGCTTTTAGCACTGTATGCCGATTGGTATCAATCCATTCGGCTTTACGTTGGGCATAACTCCCCCACAATAAAAAGACCACCCGGCTGGTCTTGGCATTGACCGCGTGCAGTACCGCGTCAGTGAAATACTCCCAACCTTTACCCTGATGCGAATTAGCCTGATGAGCGCGCACGGTTAATACCGCATTTAATAGCAACACTCCCTGTTCGGCCCAGGGAATCAGGCAGCCGTGGTTTGGAATGCGGAATTGCACATCTTCATGCAATTCTTTGTAAATGTTCAAGAGCGATGGGGGAACAGCCACTCCTGGGCGTACAGAAAACGCCAACCCGTGAGCCTGATTTTCATTATGATACGGGTCTTGCCCGATAATCACCACCCGTACCTGCTCAAATGAGGTATACCGTAAAGCGTTGAACACATCTTCCGCCTTGGGATAAACCGGAAATTTTCGGCGTTCCTCGCTGACAAATCGATAAAGCTGCTGGTAATAAGGTTTGGTAGTTTCACCGACCAGGGCGGGAAGCCAGCTATCTGGAATGGGCATACAGTGCTCCTTGAGAAGACGCGATATTCACGAAATCTTGTAGCGGAAGATTAAAATGTTCCCTTATGAAGATTATTTTACAATGCCAAATACCATTTTCTCAAGCTGATTTATGATTTGGTTTTGTTTTTTTATGCCTTGCGCCCAAATAAATCGGCTAGCATGTTCACGCAACCAGACAATCAACCAATTAATGGTTACTTTGCTTCCTCTCAACTTGTCACTTTCGGTAATTTTTATCTGTAAAAAAATCTTATGAAATTTTTATTCCATTTTTATTTCTAAAACAATATGATTGAGAAACCATCCATTCACTGAAATTCGGATATGGATGAAACCAACTCAATTATATGGAGAACTTATTAATGCTGGATATTCTGCGAGAGTGCGCAATCTTAATTGGGATTATCTTGGGCATAGCAGTCGTGTGGTTTTCAGCCACGCGGAAAATGATGGGCAGCGGAATTATCTGGAATTTGCGCCTGAACAATTTCTTATTGGGATTAATTACCGGAATCGAATTTTATATATTGGGGCGGGCAGGATTTACTCTTCAAAACCTGTTGATTTTCATTCCAGTAGAAATATTTACCCTGATCATTCTCAACTTGCGGTCATTACGAATCTTCGTCAATCCAATTCGGAATTTAACCCTGATCGCGCAAAAGATCAGCCTTGGCGAATTGGATCATTCCATTCACAATCGGGGTGCCGATGAATTTGGGCAACTGGCTCAAGCATTTCAAGACGCAATTAATTACTTAAAAGAAAAAGCAAAAATCGCCGAAGAAATTTCTCAAGGTAACCTGGCAATTCAAATTCCCGTTCAATCAGAAAATGATGTGCTCGGAAATTCTTTTGTACAAATGGCAAAACAAATCCGTCGAATGGTGCAGAGTGTAAAAACAAACGCGACCAGCTTAGAACAGGGATCGGAAAAATTGAAACTGGCCAGCCAACAAAGCCTGCAGGCTTCTTCGCAAATCGCGGACGCCATGCAACAGGTCTCAGGGGGTGTCAATCAGGAAACCATTACTGTTACCCATACAGCGGAAGCAGTTGCTGCATTGAATCGATCCATGCAGGGTATCACTCGGAGCGCCCAATATCAAAAACAGTCCATTGAGGAAACCTCTACCATTACCAAACAAATGGTAAATCATATCAACGAGGTAGTGCAAAACGCCAAGAATGGCTCTACTCAAACACAACAAACTCGCCAGGTAGCGCAGGAAAGTTCGCTGACCATTTCAGGCAGTATAACCAGTATGCAAAATATTCAGGAAAAGGTCAGTCTTTCCAAAGAAAAAATTGCCGATCTGGCCAAACAATCCATTGAGATTGGCAGCATCGTGGAAACCATTGAAGAAATCGCCACGCAAACCAATCTATTGGCATTGAATGCCGCCATCGAAGCGGCCAGAGCGGGCGAATCGGGAAAAGGCTTTGCCGTTGTCGCTGATGAAGTGCGCAAATTGGCCGAACGTTCCGCGGGTGCCACCCGTCAAATCAGCAATCTGATCCAGATGGTACAGGAAAACATTTCGGAAACCACGCAAGCGATGAATGACAGCTTTGAAGAAGTGGGACTAGGCGTTCAACAGTCAGATCAAGCTGCGCTGGCGCTAAACCAGATTCTGCAAGCCGTTGAACAAACCAGCCAACAAATGGAGTCAATCATCATTGCCACCCGGGCAATGGAACAATCCACCCATCAATTGGTTACTGAAATTAATCAGGTAGATAACCTGATTCAATCCAACAAAACAGAAACTGAAGCAATTTCCAGATACAGCAATGAAGTTGGTATTTCCATCGAAACAATCGCTTCCATTTCAGAAGAAAACGCGGCTTCTGTGGAAGAAGTTACCGCCTCGACTGAAGAGTTAACTGCCCAGTCAGAAGAACTATCCAATTTTGCCGGGTCTCTCAATGACCTGGCCAGCCAGCTGAACAAAACAGTTTCAATTTTTGTGCTTGATTGAACCTCTTTTTTACTGCAGCGTAATATACCCATCAAATCCGCCCTTCCGGGCGGATTTTTATGGTTGCCAATCTGATTTTTTAGAAATATTTCCACCCTCCTCAAATTGTAGATGCTACCGTTATAATTGAGATTGTTGCGCTCTTTCCGCGTAACGATAGGAGAAACTCATGAAATTGACTTCAAGAAAACTTTTGCAGATGGCGTTGCTGGTCATCCTCTTAAGCGCTGCGGGCTGCGCGCAAGCCACCCCCACCCCAGAGCCTACCATTGATCCGGCAGTCATCGCCAGCACAGTATCAGCGATCCAAACTCAGGCGGTCTTTTCGGCCATGCAAACCATGACTCAGGAGGCATTCCTCAATCCCTCGGCGACCCCAACCACAGCGCCGACCAACACGCCTGAGCCCACCGCCACAAATACGCCGACCGCAATACCCACCGCCATTCCGGTATTGCCCACCAGTACCATCGTATTGCCCACCCTTACCCCAACCCAGTCCGCTTACCAGTGTTCGATCACTTCACTCAGTCCCGCTAGTGGCACTAAACTCGACAATGGAGCCGATTTTGATTTCAAGGTTACACTTAAGAACACCGGTAAAAAAACCTGGAACAGCAGCGACACCGATTTTGTATTTCAAAGTGGCGCTGAGCTTCAGAAGAAAGTGGATATCCTCGATCTCGGAAGTGATGTGGAACCCGGTAAAGAAGTCACCTTCATTGTGGATATGGTAGCCGACACAGGTACCGGCACCCAAACTTCCACCTGGGCTTTAAAGGGAGGCGGTACTACATTCTGCAAAGTAACCATCTCGATTAATGTTCAAGATTAAACGAAAGAATTAACCAAAAAACAACTGTGACCGATCATGGTCACAGTTGTTTATTTTAATGGCAGGCTAGAACCGAATTGAGATTTGTGTCCTATCGCAACGCGGCTACTTGTTTGTACTCTTTGAGATCTGTGTAAATCTCTTCTTTCAGCGGGTTGCGTTTGGTCTTCACAATCTTTACGATCTCATACACCAACACAGCCATATTGGCAACGAAAGCCAGGATGCTAACCACCCATAACGCGGCGATATTGTGTGAAGACTTTACCGCGAACATGGAAGTGTCCACAAAACTGGGGAAGGTCATCACAAACATCATCCAAAAACCCAGGGTCTGGGCGCGGTGCTGCAACCAGGCGCCTTTCTTGAAGAAGAAAGCCGGGATCGTGCAGGAGACCAACAATGCCGCGCCGGCATAAAACGCGTGGTCAGAAACGCAATTGTAGACATAGGCGAAATTCCACAAGTCATACGCAATAATCCAGAACCACAACATGTCTGGCCAAAGCATATCTTTTTTATTATCTTTACCGATGAATATTCCCATCCAACCGGTGATGGTGATGATATTAATCAAACCGGCAATGCCATTGAAAATGTTCCAGGGACCCCCAATAGTGAAAATACCATCCACAAAACCATTGACGCTGATGGTTTGGAACTCGCGCACCACTGCTTCTA
>Ga0209269_1000348_pt1 | contig 47802 bp, 50 predicted proteins | sample MTBAKMMethaMetaG_FD_187455 | JGI IMG/M metagenome (GOLD analysis project Ga0209269, IMG submission 187455) | Enrichment culture microbial communities from Arthur Kill intertidal strait, New Jersey, USA, that are MTBE-degrading - MTBE-AKM (Arthur... | ecosystem: Environmental > Aquatic > Marine >... | reverse complement strand
AGGTCTTTGAAAAAGCGCAGGAGAACGCCCCGACGATCGTCTTCATCGACGAGATCGACTCGATCGCCCCCAAGCGCGAGGAGACGAAGGGCGAGGTGGAGCGGCGGGTCGTCGCCCAGCTCCTCTCACTGATGGATGGGCTCAAGACCCGGGGGCAGGTCGTCGTCATCGCGGCGACGAACATCCCTGACGCCATCGACCCGGCGCTGCGCCGGGGCGGCCGGTTCGACCGCGAGATCGAGATCGGCATCCCGGACCGCAAGGGGAGGCACGAGATCTTCCAGGTGCACACCCGCGGCGTCCCCCTGGCCGATAACGTCGACCTCCAGCACCTCGCCGACATCACCCACGGCTTCGTCGGCGCTGATGTCTCCCTCCTGGTCAAGGAGGCGGCGATGCACGCCCTGCGGCAGGTGATCCCGAAGATCAAGATCGAGGAGGAGATCCCGGCCGAACTGATCGAAAAACTGCGGGTCACGGCCGAGGACTTCGACGAGGCCCGTAAACACGTCGAGCCTTCGGCGATGCGCGAGGTGCTCGTCGAGGTGCCGCCCGTCACCTGGGAGGACGTCGGCGGGCTCGAAGACGTGAAGGCCGCACTCACCGAGGCGGTGGAATGGCCGCTGAAGTATCCGGAGGTGTTTGCCAGGATGCAGACCAAACCCCCGAAGGGCATCCTCCTCTTCGGCCCGCCCGGTACCGGCAAGACCCTGCTTGCCAAAGCGACGGCGAACGAGAGCGAGTGCAATTTCATCTCGGTAAAGGGTCCGGAGCTCCTTTCGAAGTGGGTCGGCGAATCCGAAAAGGGGGTGCGCGAGATCTTCCGCAAGGCGCGGCAGGCGTCTCCATCGATCATCTTCTTCGATGAGATCGACGCCCTCGTCCCGAAGCGGGGTTCATATGCGAACTCCTCGCACGTGACCGAGAGCGTCGTCTCCCAGCTCCTCACCGAACTCGACGGACTGGAGGAGTTGAAGAGCGTCATGGTCCTCGGCGCCACAAATCGGCCCGACATGCTCGACGACGCACTCCTGCGTCCGGGCCGCCTCGACCGGATCATCTATGTTCCCCCTCCCGACCGTGAGAGCAGGAAGAAGATCTTCGAGGTGTACCTGAAGGGCACCGAGGAAATGATGGCATCGGACGTCAGCATCGACGCCCTGATCGAGTTGAGCGACGGATATGTCGGCGCCGACATCGAAGCGGTCGTCCGGGAAGCGAAACTCGCGGCGATGCGGGAGTTTATCACGGCGATGAGGGGCAAGACCGCGGAGGAGCGTTCTGACGCCATCGGCAATGTCCGTGTCACAAAGAAGCACTTCGAGATCGCCTTCGGGAAGGTGAAGGGTTCGCTCTCTCCAGAGAGCCTCGAAGAGTTCGAGCGGCTCTCATGGGAGATCCTCTACTCCCATGAACAGCGTTCGATACTCGAAAAGGCCGCCGCCCTCATCAAGCGGGCAGAACTCGCGGCAGGAAAAGGTGGCGAGGCGGTCGCATCCCTGGCCGGGGACCTCAGGGAGGCGACCTATGCGAAGACCAAAGATATCGCCGGGATAAAGGCCCTCTCGGAAAAACTCGAAGCAGCGATCGAACAGATGAAAAAACCCGCATATGCGAACATCCCTGCACCCGTGCACGGGAGCTGAAACCTACCCTTTTTTCCCTCCGTAGACGACAATAAACGACATGGCGGCTCTTGAAACGGCAGGAAGCGAAACACCGGCGATCAATGCGCCAGGATCCCTTCCTGTGGCCATAATTGCCATTCAATTTATTATTTATCATAATATGCCAGATTAAAAAAACAATACCTTTATCATTGAGTGACATATTGAAACCCCATGAAGCTGAAGTGGATCATCCTGATCCTGCTGATCGTCGTCGCTTCCTGGGTCTATATCTCCGGCAAAACGGCTGAGGATCCGGACTTTGTCGGTTCCACGATCTCCAACACCAGCACCGCCGCCGCCGGTGCGCTGATCTCCGTGGGCCAGTACGATGCCGCGGTCGTTTTTGCCGATCTGGCCCTCCCCCTTGTGCCCGACGATATGGATCTCCTCCTGGCGAAGGGAAACGCGCTTTCGGCGCTGGGAAGGAACGAGGACGCCTCGGCATGCTATGACCTGATCATCGCCGAAGACCCGGACGCCGCCGAAGCTCTTGCCGGCAAGGCGACGGCACTGTTCAGGATGGGAGATATGGAGAGTTCGTATGCGTATGCGATGGAGGCGCTCGCGATCGACGGCACCGATCTCGCCGCCCTTGAACGTGCTGGGGCGGCCAGTCTCAATCTCGGCAATTATGCGGAGGCTGCAGACTATTACGACCAGATTGTAACGCTCAAGCCCGAAGAGGCGGCGGCATGGATCCAGCGGGGAGATGCCCTCCTCTCCATCTCGATCCTGATGGAAGAGGAGATGAAAACCACGTTCTCGACCCTGGGAACATCAGGCGCGACCATGGACACCCTGAACATCGATCCCTATATGGAGGCGATGGAGTGCTACAACCGCGCCATCAGTCTGGACCCCATGGTTGCACCCATGCTTGCGACCAGAATGATCGCCAGATCCCAGATGACAATAAATACCTGTCAGGAAATCCTCGAAAACCTCTGAACCGACCAGATCGTTCCCCACCCCACATTTTTTTGCAATGTTCCCCTGATCATCATCCAGTAAAACATAAGTACCGGGTGAAATGATTGAGTCTGTATGTCTGCGAAATTTACCGTATCCGTCCCTGCTGATGTCCCGGACGAGGTAAGGGAGACTTATATCGATAACTTTTTGACCGTCACTCAGGGAGCGGGCCGCCTCATGCTCTTTGCCGGCGACCAGAAGATCGAACACCTCAACGACGATTTCTATGGAGACGGGATCCATGAGGACGACGCCGAACCCGAGCACCTCTTCAGGATCGCGAAGCAGGGGCGCATCGGCGTCTTTGCGACCCAGATCGGGTTGATCGCCAGGTACGGCATGGACTATCCCGAGGTTCCGTATCTCGTCAAACTCAACTCCAAGACGCATCTGGTCAAGACCGCCCAGAAAGACCCTGTCAGCCCTATAATCACCACGGTGGGGCAGGTGGTCGCCCTCAGGTATCAGACCGGACTGAAGATCGCCGGCGTCGGCTACACGATCTATCTCGGATCCGAGTTCGAGGCCCAGATGCTTGCCGAGGCAGCACAGGTGGTGTTTGAGGCGCATCAGCACGGTCTCGTCACAGTGCTCTGGATCTACCCGCGCGGTGCGGCGGTCAAGGACGAGAAGGACCCGCACCTGATCGCCGGGGCGACCGGCGTCGCCGCCTGTCTCGGTTCCGACTTCGTCAAGGTCAACGCCCCGAAGAAAGAGGGAACGGCGTCGGCCGTCCTCCTCAAAGAGGTCACCCTCGCCGCAGGGCGGACAAAAGTTGTCTGTGCCGGCGGGTCGAGCGTCGACGAGGAGAAATTCCTCAAGGAACTCTACGATCAGATCCACACCGGCGGTTGCTCTGGAAACGCCACCGGGAGAAACATCCACCAGAAGTCCCTTGACGAGGCGGTGCGGATGTGCAACGCCATCTCGGCGATCACCATCGACGGGGCGTCGCTTGAGGACGCCATGGCCCTTCTGAAGGGCAACTGAAACATCTTTTTCTGTCCGACCGGGCAGGAAAGCGCTCTATATGATAAGGGACAGAATGGAGAATCACGGGGAGAAATTATGACGACACTGCATGAGTATCTGGAGTCTGCAGGCTGTGAGCCCGACCTCTGCAAACTGATAGAACTGATCGCGCAGCAGGCGCCGCCGATCAGGGAGGCGTTCATCACCCATCAGGCGTATGTCGAATCCGAGAACGTCTATGGTGAGCGGCAGGCCGCGATGGACACCTGGTCCGACGAACGGATCACCCGCGTCCTGGGTGAGTCCGGGCTTGTGCGCGAACTCTCGTCCGAGGAGCAGGACGAAGTCAGAACGTTTTCCGGAGCGAAAGCCGACTATGCCGTGGTGATGGACCCGATGGACGGGTCGTCGCTGATCCAGACGAACCTTGCGGTCGGAACGATCGTGGGCATCTTCGGCGGAGGAAAAGTGCTCCAGCCGGGGCGGGGACTGAAGGCGGCACTCTATATGCTCTACGGTCCGATGACCACCCTCACCCTGACGGTAGGGAAGGGAGTATGCATCTTTGCAATGGACCACGGCGGCGTCTACCGTCTCCTCGAACGGGACGTGCGGATTCCTGACGGAAACCTCTACGGCACCGGCGGGGGAAGACCGGACTGGACCGATCCGCACACCGCCTTCATCACCGCCGTCGAAGCGGAGGGGGCGAAACTCCGGTATACCGGATCGTACGTTGCCGATTTCCACCAGATCCTCAAATATGGTGGTATTTATTGCTACCCTGCTTTGAACGGGAAGCCGAAGGGAAAACTCAGGCTCCTGTACGAGGCGATCCCGATCGGCTTTATCGCGGAGCAGGCAGGGGGCGCCATCACCGACGGCTCCGTGGATCTCCTCGATGTCGAACCGACCGAACCGCACCAGCGAACCCCCATCTATGTCGGTTCGATGAACATGATCCGCCGGGTGAAGGAGATCTTCGATCGGTCGCGGGCATGATCACCCTCACGGTCCTGACGGCCGATTTCGGTGGGTATCCTGCAGGGCTGCGGGCCCACCCCCTTGTCGTGGAGAAGGCGGCAAAACTGCTCAGAGCCGAACACGGTACGCGGATCATCGATTCGTTCGTCACGAGGGCGGGCGGGAGGCTTGCCTGCGTGATCACCTCCGCAGGAGGGGCCGGGGCCGCGCCGGTGCTTGACGACGTCTGTGCGGCATGCGGAGGCGTTGCAGAGGAGATCGGGCTTTCCGGGAGCGGCGGTGCCGAAACGGTCAGTCTCACGTTTGAAGAACGGATTGGTGAGGCTGTGCTGGTCTTCCTTTCTGCCGGTGCCGCCCCGAACGTCTGGGGCGTACCTCTCTGCCGGATCTTTGCCGATCCCTTCACCGCGCCGGCTCTCGTCAGGGATCCCGTGATGCGCCGGGGGTTCAGATATTTCTGCGACGACGGATCGGTCTTTGCAACCCCTGCGGAGATCTGCGGTCTCCTCCACCATCTGGAAGGCGGGCGCGTCCCGATCAGGGTCGAGCGGCAGGACTGTCTGCCTGCGGCAGCGGCGGGCGGTGGCCCTGACCCGGCGCTCATCCTCAGGGCGGGAGAAGGGTTTCCGGTCGTGGGGGAAGCCCTCGCCGCCGCGGCAGGAAACAGCCTCATGCCGGTAAGTCTCTGCAATATGAATCCGGTCTGCCCGAAAGCGGCATGCCTGGGCTTCAGCATCCATGGGGGCATGCTCATCGGGCCTGCCGACCTCTATGACGACCCGGCCTTTGGCTCCTGACGGAGAGGCGGGGCTGTCTGCCGCCGAAGGCCGAAACTATACGAAGTATCTACAGGATCGTGGCTGATTGAAGGATTCTGGGCTGATGGAAAGATTAAATATCTTCGACCGCCACATAACCTCAGATGGTCAACAGTATTGTTCTGCCGGTCAAAAAGGTATATTCTCTTGTTGATTCCAAGATTAATGTTGAAATCAAGGACGAAGGGAGGAAACTGCAGGGTCGGCTTGTTGGGGTGGACGAACACCTGAACCTGCATATGGAAGAGACGATCGAGTATACCGGCGAGCAGCGCGGGCGCAGTCTCGGAACGGTCGTCATCAGAGGGAACAATATTCTGACAATCTCACCTCTTGTCTGATATGCCGTCCGTTGAAGAAGAGGCCCTGAAGATCATCCAGTCCAGGCCCGAAGGGGTTCTCCAGAGTGAGCTCTGGAAACTCCTCGACATCGACAGCCGGAAGTGCTCGCGCGTCGTTAAGAAATTATTTGATGCCGGCCTCATCGACCGGATCGAGTTCAGGGAAGAGGGCATTAAAACCTATCAACTGAAAGCCAAGCAGCAGGCTGTCGACCCGGCGCTTCTCATGGCCGGCGAAGAGCTGATACCCTGTGTCGCCTGCGACCTCGACTGTGTCGTGGAGCAGTGTCCCCTGATCCTTGACTGGATGTACGAGCTCGCAATAAACGAAGTCAACGAGTAGGTCGCGGTATTTCCCGCGTCTCATGGCACCCGATCCTTTTGATCGGCGTGTCTGAGGCACCCTGCCTTGACCGATTGCTCCCCGGCACAAAAGGTTGCCATGTGCTCTGTTTTCGTCTGGTGAGAGACGCCTGCAATTGCATCGCGGTTTTCAGGGTGCACCCCGGGGAAGCGGTTTCGACGATATTTTTTCAGGCGGCTCGTCTCGGTCGCAAAGGTGTGCCAATCGCAACGGACTTATCGCCTGCCGTCCCTATTTGAGGGCATGAAACAATCGATAGGTGCAAAAACTCTCCTCTACCCGCACCCCGTACTGATCGTGTGCACGTACGACGCCGCTGGCAACCCGGACGCCATGACCGCTGCCTGGGGTGGCATCTGCTCGTCTGATCCTCCTTCGATCGCCGTATCGATCCAGAAAGTGCGCAAGACCTATGATAACCTTATGGCGAAATCCGCCTTTACCGTCTGCATCCCCCCGGCCCGGTATGTGGCGGAGGCGGATTACTTCGGGATCGAGTCAGGGAAACATGCCGACAAGATCAGAGCCGCAGGGCTGACGGCCGTGAAGAGCGACGTGGTGGACGCCCCCTATATCGAGGAGTTGCCGGTGGTGCTCGAGTGCAGGGTCGTGCAGACTATTGAGATCGGCATTCACACACAGTTCATAGGAGAGATCGTCGACGTCAAAGTGGACGAGTCAGTCCTCGGAGCCGACGGAAAACCGGATATCGAAAAAATCGCGCCCTTTATCTATGACTCGGCCGCCCGGACGTACCGCGCCGTGGGGGCGGAGATCGCACGCGCCTTCTCCGCAGGGCTCGTCCTGAAGAAATAAGACATTTTTGCACCTGTTCGTGCCTGTGGGAGGTGCGGGGCTGGTGCCCTCCTTCCCGCAGGGGGCAAGGGGATAAGAGTGCGGAAGGGCAAGATTATAGCGGCAACCCTGCTCCACGCGGAGGATCAATTTCATGAATAAGGTCTATGTGATCGGGCACAGGCATCCTGATACCGACAGTATTTGCAGCGCAATCGGCTATGCCGAACTCCTCAATCAGAAAGAGCCCGGAAAATATGTTCCGGCCCGCTGCGGCGATATAAACCCGGAGACGCGGTTCGTTCTGGAACGGTTCGGTGTGGAAGCCTCCCTCCTTATCGAGAGTGTTGAGCCGAACGTCTCTGATCTCCCCTTCACCTACCCGCTGAGCGCACGCACCGACGTCCCGACGATCGAGGTCGTCGCCATGATGGACGAGCACGGTGTGCGGAACATGCCGATCGTCGATGACGAAGGCCACCTGATGGGTCTGGTGAGCGAACACGGCCTTGCACGCGCCTATGTGACGCGAACAAAAATCCAACAACTTTCGATCACGCCCATCAAACTCGAAACCCTTGCAAAGATCCTCGACGCCCGGATCCTCGTCCCCGGCAAGGACCTCCTGGAAGGAAGGGTGTATATCGCCATCGACGCCCTCCACGTCTCTCTCACACGCCTCAGTTCCAGCGACGTCGCCATCGTCGGCGACAACGAACCGGCGCAGCTGGCGCTCATATCCGCAGGTATCGCCGCCCTGATCCTCGCCGACGGATCGCCCGTCGGCGATCGGGTGATCAATGCGGCCGTCGCCCGGAACGTCGCCGTCCTGGCCACCTCCCTCGACGCCTTCGGTGTCGGCAAGATGATCAACCTCTCCCTTCCGGCGAGCATGGTGATGGCGACCGACGTCCCGCGGATCGTGATGTCGGACCCGCTGGAATATGTCAAGGACGTCGTTTCGAACTCCAAGTACAGGACGGCCTGCGTGGTCGAGGGGGACAACCGTCTCCTCGGGATGGTGTCCAGGAACACCTTCGTCGACGACATCCACAAGTCGGTGATCCTGGTGGATCACAACGAGTACTCGCAGGCTGTGGATGGGATCGAGAAGGCCGACGTCATGGAGATCGTCGACCACCACCGCCTGGGAGCGATCACCACCTTGAAGCCGATCCGCTTCCTCAACGACCCGGTGGGCTCGACGTCGACGATCATCACCCGCAAGTTCATCGAGAACGGAGTTGAGCCGACGCCGGCGACGGCCGGTCTCCTGCTTTCGGGCATCCTATCCGACACCCTTGCCCTGAAGATGTCCACGACGACGCCTGAGGACGAGCGTGCGGTGAATTACCTTGCCGGCATCGCCGGCGTGGATCCCGGGGCGTTCGGGGTCGAACTCATCCAGCAGGGAATTGAACTGGAGAACGTGCCCCTCCACGATCTCCTGCTCAGGGATACGAAGCACTACAACCTGTTTGAGAAGAAGGTGGTCATCTCTCAGGTCACCGTTCCCTCGTTTGAGTTCTCCACCGCCCATGCGGAGGAGATAGGTGTGAAAGTGGAGGCGCTCCGTGAAGAGACCGGCGCGGATTTTTTCGTCGCCCTCTTCACCAATGTGTTTGAAAATGCAAGCGACCTCTTTGCGGCGGCCGACGAGGTGAACCTCGCAAAAATGGGTATGGCCGATCAGCCGAAACGGCTCGACGGCGTGATGTCCCGGAAGAAGGATTTCCTTCCCCAGTTCGGAAATATGCTTCGGAACCTCTGAGGCACCTATTTTTTCTCGCCGATATTGTAGTGCTTCTTGAGAAACTCTCTCACTTTTTCAGACTCGATATAGCCGCGGTCGAGCTGATTGACAAGGTCGTTGATGATCTCGACCTGTATAAGGACAGACCTCGCCTCTTTGCAGGGGTCCATCTCGACGATGGCCTGGATGACCTGGAGGGGGTTTCTGATCTCGTCGTTTAAGATGGCAAACTGTTCGAGGTTCTGCTCTATGCGGGCGAATGCCTCGGTCTTGAGCCTCTCCATCGCGATCCGTTCGGTGACGTCGCGCGCGATGACGAGCAGGTACGCCCCCGAACGCAGGTCGAACCTGTTCGCCGTGATCTCGGCGTCCCGGTGCGTTCCATCTCTGGCCAGATATTGCCATGCAAAGGAGAGGGGCTCGCCGGCATATGCCTGCCTGACATAATCCCTGATGGCGTCGGAGGAACGCTGTCCGTCGGGCTGGTATTCCGGGGATGATATTTCGATCGGCGCCCCCGCTATCTCTTCTTTTTTGCGCCCGAGAATTTCGAGGGCGCGGAGGTTGCAATCCTCAAAGCGGTCTCCTCTGATTATGAAGATGCTGTCGTTTGCCGATCTGAAGAGCGTGGAATATTTTTCCTCCGACTCCCGGAGACTTGTTTCATACTCTTTCTGCTGCTCAATCGAAGACTGGAGGGATGAAAACAGGGCGTTCATCGATGTTGAGAGGGCCTCTATCTCGGTGATTTCCCCTTCAGGTATGCGGCGGGAATAGTCCTGATCGCTTCTGATGGAGGTGACCATGCCGCTCATCGTTTCAAGAGGCGATATGAGGGTTCTGTTGAGGGAGATGACGAGGATGATGCCCATCGCCGCGCAGATCCAGATTATGATGAGAATGTAGGAGTAGATGGCATCGAAACCCTGGCGATAGAGGTCGCGCTCAAGGTCGATTCTCGTGGTGAACGCGGGCATGCCGTTGATATCGGGGATGGCAATGATCCCTGAAATGATCGTCCCGTTTTCCGAGGGTGCGATGACGACTGATGCGTCTTCCCCTTCTTTTTCGTTCAGGGAAAGGCCGGTGTAGATTGATCTGTCTCCAGCGGCCCGGATCGTGACCGGCATCTGCGTGATGTCTGATATCTCCCCGGTCAATTCATCGTCGATGTAACGTCCCATTACCAGGGTTCCGGCGGCCGGTCCCTCGCCGGTGCTCCGCAGCACGGGTTCTGCGGCAACGATCATCGGCCCGTCGGGGAGTGCGATGATCCCCTCGGCCGCCCCGGCCGGGTGTTGCTTCCAGAGCGACTCTTCGAGCCGGGTGAAGAGACTCACGGGAATTGTAACGGCCGTCTGATTTTCGGAATCAAATATTTTGCCGTAGACCGGCGTGTCGGCGGTATCCAGGATGATAAATACGTCCAGACCTGTATTGATATAGGTTTCATCGACGAGATTGGAGTCGATATATGCCTGATTGGGGTTCTGGACGAAGGAGTAGGTGTCGTCCCACGTCGCCCAGTCCCTGCTGGTTATACCGAGCGTGTTGATTTCACGCTGGATGGTGTGGTTCACCAGATTACAGGACCCCATCATGGCAGCATATTCGGTGTCTTCCAGACTCTGGATGAGGAGATAGTCTGAGGCGAGAAAGACACCGCCGATCAGGGTGGAGGTCACCAGGATTGTAACAAGAGCGACATGTGTGAGCAGTTTCATTTTCGTATCTGACTCCATCCGGTGCTGGTTGTGCTGCTTGAAGGGCGAGGATCCGCCATGCTAATCTGGTCTTTCCCCTCCATGACCAGACAGACTGCCGGTGATTAAAATTATTTTATTATATTTCTATTTAAAGAAATCTATTTTAAAATCCGACATTAAAATTAATTTTTATATTAAATTGATTGATGATATATTGACGTTAATTGAGTTTGCATAACCTTCCGCGAGATCGCATAAAACCCCTTGAATCAAAACGACATTAAAAAAGGACGGCGCTCAGACATCGAATGTCTTCGAATGGTTATTTTCCAGCATGTTTGTCATTATTAAAGAATCACCTGTGTTGGTATTTGTTGCCAATTTCATGGAATTTATTTATATTATGTCAGTGAAATTATTCTTATGGTCGAGGGCAATAATACGGTATCCCAGATCCTTGCAATCCAGGGCAAAACCTGCTCTCAATTTCTGCTCTCTCCCGCATGACCGGTCTTCTTGATCACCAGACCTTGCTCATCACCTGGAAATCCTCAGCTTGAGCGGCACGGTGGAGCGTATTCAGCAGGCAGTGATAAAATGGATTCATACAGGGTGTTCTCCAGTAACCTCATAACTATAAATGAACAGGGAAGCAATACCTCCCCTGTCATCATCATCGGATGTGAGATTACCGTGCCCGGAGGGATGTGGCGAACAGCCAGGGCGAGGGGATAATGCAAGATACCATACGCGTCCTCTATGTCGATGACGAACCTGCCCTTCTTGAGATCGGCAAACTCTTCCTTGAAACCGGAGGGAATTTTGTAGTCGATACCCTCGCTTCAGCCACGGTGGCTCTCACCTGCATTACCGCGGAACGGTATGATGCCATCATCTCCGATTACCAGATGCCCGACATGGATGGAATCGAATTTTTACGAAGGGTGAGGAGTGCAGGCGACACCGTCCCGTTCATCCTGTTCACCGGCCGGGGCCGCGAGGAGGTCGTCATCGAAGCGATCAACAACGGTGCGGATTTCTACCTCCAGAAAGGCGGTCAACCGCGGGCGCAGTTTGCGGAACTCGCCCATAAGGTGAGGCAGGCGGTGCAGCGACGGCGGGCGGAACTTTCGTTGCAGGAGAGCGAGGAGCGCTACCGCTCCGTCGTCACTGACATGACCGAGATGATCTGCCGGTTCACCGCCGACGGCACCGTCACCTTCACCAACGAAGCCTATCGACAGTACTTCCGCCCCATGCTGGACCTCACCGATATCGAGGGAAAGAAGATCCATGACCTCATGCAGGTGGGAAATTATGAGGCCGTGGATAATTTTCTTGGCTCCCTCACACCGGAAACGCCGACACGCGAGATGGAGCGCGTGGTCACCGGCCGGGACGGCAGGAAGTACTGGCAGTTCTGGTCGGTCCGGGCGCTGTTCAATGGCGGGGGAAAACCCATGGAATATCAGGTTGTCGGACGGGACATCACAGAGCAGAAGAAGGCCCTGGCAGCACTGGCAGACAGCGAATCGAGGCTCCGTTCATTCATCGAGACGACCCGGGATTCGGTGATCCTGGTCGATGAAGAAGGCACCGTGATCGAATGGAATCCCGGGGCCGAGCAGATCTCCGGCATCGCGAAAGAAAAAGCGCTCGGCAGCGTTATATGGGACCTGATGTACCGTATGATTCCGCGTGAGCGCCGCACGGAAATGCGCCGTGCAGAACTTGAGCAGACGATCCGCACCCTGCTCAGGACCGGCGTCCCGGCATTCGAAAAAATCAGGGTTGCCGAGGTGGAGCGTCCCGACGGCACGCGGGTCATCACACGACAGACGATCTTTCCGATCAAGACCGACAAAGGATTCCGGTTTGGGTCGGTTGCGCAGGATATCACCGGCGAAAAACGTGAGGAAGAGGCCGTGCGGGAGAGCGAAGCGAAGTACCGCGAGCTTGCTGATCTCCTCCCCCAGATGATCTTCGAAATGGACCTGGATTTCCGGATAACCTATGCAAACCGGCATGCGCTCACCACCATGGGATTCACGGAGCAAGATCTCAAAGACGGAGTAAATGCCCTTTCCCTTATCGAACCTTCCCAGCAGGTCCAGGTGAAGGAAAACATGCAGAAACAACTCAATGGGATATCACCTGAACCACAGGAATATGCCGCCTTGCGGAAGGATGGCAGCACAATTCCGGTGATCATCTATTCGGCCCCGATTTACCGTAATAGGGAACTTGTCGGATTCCGAGGGGTCATTATCGATATAACTGCACAGAAAAAAAAGGATGCCGAACTCCGGGAGAGCGAGGAGAAATACCGGCTTGTTGTCGAGAATGGTGATAACGTAGTTTTTATTTTCCGGGATAGCCGGATCCTTTTTGCCAATCCCATGGCAACAGATCTCACCGGTTATACCGCTGACGAACTCATCAGCATGAACATCTGGGATCTCGTCCATCCCGATGACCGATCCCGCATGCAGGAATCCGCGAAACGGAGAATCTCCGGGAGCACCCTCCCCCCTGACTTTACCGGGCGAATCATTACAAAAAGTGGTGAAATACTGGACTGTGAGTTCTTTGTAAACCGGATTCTCTATCAGGACCAGCCGGCGCTTCTCGGGATTATCAGGGACATTTCCGAACACAAAAAGGCTGAAGAGGCATTGAGGGAGAGCGAGGAGCGCTTCCGCGGCATGGCCGAGCGGTCTTCTGACCTGATCATCATTCTTGATGAAGGAATGAGCCCGACCTATGTCTCTCCTTCCGCACGCTCGATCACCGGATATGATCCTGAGGAACTGCTGGGCAAATCTCCGGATTTTGCCATGGCGACGATCTTTTCACAGAGCGGCCATGAACTCAGGAATGCAGTCCAGAAGACCATGGCCGGAGTGCCGGTGGATAATGTCGAGATTCAGCTCAGGAAAAAAGACGGGAGTCCGGCATACGTCACCATGCACGCCGTTCCGATCCTGCACGATGGTGTCCTTGCCGGCGCACAGGTTTCCATGCGGGACAACACCGAGAGCAGACGGGTGGAGCTCTCTCTGCGGGAGAGCGAAGCGAAGTATCGCCTGCTTGCGGATCATGTCCATGATGTGATCTGGACTGCCGACAAAGACATGCGGATCACCTACATCTCGCCGTCGGTGATGGCGCTCCGGGGAATTACCCCGGAGGAGGCGATGGCAGAGCCTATTTCTGATGCATTGACCCCGGAATCGTACCGGGCATTAATGCTCTCCCGGCAGCAGGGACTGGATGTGATGCGTAACGGAGGACCTCCTCCCGCCAGTCAGTCTCTGAAATTGGAGTTCCGCCGCAGGGATGGATCCACGGTCTGGACCGAGATGGTGACAACGCCCACCTTTGACAGCGGGGGAGCACTCACCGGGATGGTGGGCGTCACCCGGGACATTTCAGCACAAAAAAAGGTTGACGAGGCAATGCATGAGAGTGAGCAGCAATTTCGGGCTCTTTTCGAGAACGCAAACGACGCAATCACTGTCTATGGATTCACGCCTGACGGTCTGCCTTCCTGTTTTATCAAGGTAAATGAGAATGCTTGCAGGTTGTCCGGATATACCCGTGAAGAGATGCTCTCGATGTCACCGCTGGATCTCTATGATCCCGAAACACGCAAGGCGGCACAGAGAGTTATCCAAAAACTGATGGAACGGGAGGACATGGTATTTGAGAGAACCCATGTCAGGAAGGACGGACAGAAGATCCCGGTGGAGATCAGTGCGCATGTCTTTCTCCTCGACGACCAGAAGGTGGTGCTCTCCATTATCCGGGATATCACCGAACGGAAAAGAGCAGAGGAGATACTCCGTGAGAGCGAGGAGAAGTACCGCTCTATCGTGGAAACCTCGCCGAATATGATCTGGGAGGTCGACGCGCAAGGGAATTTCCGGTACATGAGTCCCATTGTGCAAACGATCATGGGCTACACGCCGGAAGAGATCGTCGGAAGATCGATAACCGATCTGGTCCCGGAGCAGGTAAAGCCTTTTGCGATGCAGGAACTGGCACGCTTTGTCTCTTCTGAAGGATCTCTCATTCCTCTCGAAGTGCCTGCCCGCCATCGTACCGGGCGTGACATAATACTCGAGATCCGCCCGGCACGGTTGACCGGCACTTACGGAAAGGTGGATGGGTTCCGTGGGGTGGCTGTTGACATCACCGAACGCAAGAAAGTAGAAGAAGCCCTCCGTCTGGCGAACCGAAAACTCAACCTGCTTACCAGCATTACCCGCCATGACATCAGCAACCAGCTGACAGTTCTCCAGGGATACTGTGAACTACTCGAAGAAAGCGAGAAGGATCTCACGCTCAATGAATGCTGCCGGGGGGTAATGGCGGCTGCAGAGCGTATCTCGTCCATAATCCAGTTTACCAAAGACTACGAGGAAATCGGGATCAATGCTCCGGCCTGGCAGGATTTCCGCTTACTTCTGGAAACTGAGATAATGCAGTTATCCCTTGGAAATGTCGTGGTGGAAAACACAATCCCAACCGGTATGGAAGTATTTGCAGACCCGCTGGTCGTCAGGGTCTTTTACAATCTGATGGATAATGCCGTCAGATACGGCGGGAAGATTACTACCATCCGGTTTTCTGCTGAAGACCGGAATGATGATATGATCATCATCTGCGAGGATGATGGCATCGGCGTTTCTGCTGATGAAAAAAAGCGGATCTTCGAACCGGGTTTCGGTAAGAACACCGGACTTGGCCTGGCACTTTCACGGGAGATTCTTGCGATCACCGGCATCACTATCGATGAAAACGGCGAGCCGGGCAAAGGTGCGAGGTTTGAGATCACCGTGCCCGGAGGGATGTACCGGTTCGCAGACCGGTGGCCGAAAAGCGCAGGATATTCGGGATAATTTTGGGTTATAGAATTATATTGGGTTATATCATGATCTGGAGTATTTCTGATCCTCCGCCCTGTCGCGTCGTTTGACTGTTATGTCGGCAGGTGTGATGATCGGATCCGGGGATCGCCCGGGAACGATCCGCACGCCGGGCACACCCTGCGCAGCGAGGTTCATCCTCGCGCATGATATACCGGAAAACAACGCGGTTATTTAACCACGTTTTGTGCACTGTTTCTGAAATGAGATAAGAAAATAGGGTTTTAACGCCCCGGCCGGGATTCGAACCCGGGTCGAAAGCTCCGGAGGCTTTCAGGATATCCACTACCCTACCGGGACCTGCCTATATCCATTAGCCTGAGAGGTTAAAAAGGATTGTGCCGCCTCACGAGCGGCGGACGTGATAGAGGTTCCAGATCTTGCAGGCGCCCTCGTGGCTGACCATGCACGGACCGACTGGCGTCCTCGGCGTGCAGACTTTTCCGAAGAGGCGGCAGTCGGTCGGCTGCGCGATCCCCCTCAGCACACGGTCGCAGATGCACCCGGTCGTCTTCTCGACGTGCTTGATCTCGATCCCGAACTTCTCTTTTGCATCGTAGCGCGAGAATTCCGGTTTCAACCGCAGGCCCGATCCCGGGATCACGGGGAAACCTCGCCACTCGACATCGACCGGTTCGAACACCTCGTACATCAATTTTTTCGCCTTCAGGTTCCCCGCGCGGTTTACGGCACGCGGGTAGGCGTTTTCGACCTCGTGCCGCCCCTCGTTCACCTGCCGCACCAGCATCAAAAGGCCGAGCAGGATGTCCTCGGCCTCGAAGCCGGCGACGACCTGCGGGACCGGGAACTGCTCGTAGTCCTCGTAGCCGGCGACCACGCAGACATGCCCGGGAAGCATGAAGCCGTCGAGCGAGGCCTCCCCCTGTTCGAGGAGCCATTTCATCGCCGGCGGGACCAGCCGGTGGCAGGAGAGAATGGAAAAGTTCTCGGGCGGTTCGGTCAGCAGGGTGGCGGCGACCGTCGGCACCGTCGTCTCAAAACCGACCGAGATGAAGACGACCTCTTTGTCGGTCTTCTCGGCGATCTCCACCGCTTTGTGGATGCCCTGCACCACCCGCACGTCGCCGCCGCTCGATTCGAGCGACCCCTTCGTGCCCGGCACCCTGAGCAGATCACCATAGGTGGCGACGATGCAGTCTCTGTCCACGAATTCGAGCGCCGCATCGATCTCTCCCTGCGGCGTGATGCAGACCGGACAGCCCGGCCCCATTACGATCTTCAGCCCCTCGGGCAGCACACTTCGCAGACCGGTCCGTGCGATGGCCGCTTCATGTGTGCCGCAGATATGCATGAAGGTGTAGTCGCGGTCCACCGATTGGCGGAGCGCCTCCTTCAGTTCGTCTCCGGTCGCCATGTAATCCTTATAGTTAATATAGGTAATGGCATAAGAAGTACCTATGGGAAACGTCCCCTATTCCATCCTCCTCCTGTTTATCGGTGTTCTCGGATCAATCATCCTCTACTGGCTCTATCACCATCTGCTGAAACGGGCGGCTTCCACCGAATCGAAGATCGACGACATCCTCATCGCGGCGACCGGAAAGCCCCTCATCATCGCCGTGCTCGTGATAACGATCTACTTCTCCATCGTCAATTCCGGGTTCATCCCCGACCGCTACGCCTACGTCCTCGACTCGAAATATCTCACGGCGTTCTACATCATCCTCGGGGCATGGATCGTATCGAGTTTCTCGTACAATTTCATCCATCTCTACGGCCGCTGGATGGCGTCGCGGACCGAGAGCGAGGTGGACGACCGGATCATCGACGTCCTCGAGATCGCCGTCAAGTACGTCATCTGGTTCGTCGCCTTCCTCCTCATTCTCAGCACCCTGGAGATCGACATCACCCCGCTCCTTGCCGGCGCCGGCATCGCCGGAGTCGCCGTCGCCCTCGCCGCCCAGGACCTCCTCTCCAACTTCTTCGGCGGGGCGCTCATCGTGATGGACAAGCCCTTCAAGGTGGGCGACCGAATCAAGATCGACACCTACCTCGGGGACGTCGTCAGCGTGGGGCCGCGGTCCAGCCGTCTCCAGACCCTGGATTACCAGCTCGTGACCATCCCCAACTCCAAGATCGCAAGTTCGGTGATCATCAACTACGCCCTCCCGGAGGTGCGCCTGAAGATCAAGATGCCTGTCTCGGTCGCCTACGGCTCGGACGTCAAACGGGTCAAGGAGATCCTGATAGAGATCGCCAACGAGGCGGTGCACTCTTCGGCCTGCGTGCTCAGTTACCCCCCGCCGAGCGTCTACTTCCTTGAGTTCGCCGAATCAAGCCTCAACTTCACCCTCGTGGTCTGGGCGAAGGCGTTCAATATGGCATGGGACGTCCAGGACTTCATCAATACCCGGATCGACGAACGCTTCGCGGAAGAAGGGATCGAGATCCCGTTCAACCAGATGGACGTGCACATCAGAAAAGATTAATGCTCTGCCGGGAGGAAAAACGTCCCTCTCTCCCCTGTTTTTGTGGTGATCCGGCCTGACTCCAGAAGGTACTGGATATACTTGTTCACCTCGTTTTTGTGCAGCCCGGTGGCGCGGGCGAGATCGTCCGCCGTGGCCGGACGCCGGCTGACCATCGCCAGGATAAAGCCGGCGACTTCTTCGTGGAAACTCGCCACCGTTTCCCGGGAGGGAAGAGCGCCCACGATCTCCACCGGGGCGCCGGTGATCCGGGCGGCGATCCGTTTCAGGGCGGCATCGTCGGCCGGCTCCACCCACGCCACCGCACCGGGGCGGTCGAGGGTGTTCAGCTGGACTTTGTCCGGCCCGATGGCCGTGATCGCCGCGTCGATCAGCCCGATCTCCTCGTCGCCGTCGTTGATGCCGGGCACGATGAACACCTCCAGCCAGACGGCGCCTGAAAACGCTCTGGTAAATGCCGTGATCCCTTCGATGACCGCCGCCGGGGTGATGTCCCGGTGCGGCCGGTTGATCTTCTTGAACGCATGCTCCGAGACGGCGTTCAGGGTCGGGATGACAAGATCGGCCTCCATCAGGTCTGCTCTGACCGACGGATCGGAGAGCAGGCTCCCGTTGGTGAGGACGGCGACGCGGTATGCCGGGAACTCAGCCTTGAGAAATCCGATGATCTCCCCGACGCCCGAGTGGAGTGTCGGCTCCCCAGAACCGGCCAGGGTGATGTAGTCCAGGCAGGGCGACGAGCCGAGGTACTCCCGCAACTCTTCGATGACCTCGGCGGTATCGACGTATTCGCGCCGTTCTGTGGTGAGGTGTGTCGTCTTTCCGCACTCGCAATAGACGCAGTTATACGAGCAGGTCTTGAGGGGCACCAGGTCGATGCCGAGCGAGATGCCGAGCCTGCGTGAAGGGACCGGGCCGAACAGATGGCGGTATGTCATATTTCATCCTGATTATTTTTGCATCCGGGCGTTCGTCGTGACTATCCGATTACTCAATTGTCACGGCCATAAGAATAATCTGCGCATATGAGTAATAACCATCTGGATACCATGAAAATCTGTGTTACTGCGAAAGGAAGCGGCATCGATGCCCCGGTCGAAGAGCGGTTCGGGCGTGCCCCGTATTTTATAATCGTCGATGATGAGAGCGGGGCGGAGACCTCGATATCGAACGCCGCCGCCGCCGGCGCGGGCGGTGTCGGGATCAGGGCCGCCCAGACGATGGTCGACAACGGCGTGAAGGTGCTGATCACCGGGCAGGTCGGGGGAAACGCGAACACCGCCCTCTCCGCTGCAGGCATCGAGGTCTATGAATATCGTGCCGGCGGATCGGTGAAGGACGCTATTGCGGCGTTCAGGGCCGGAACACTCTCCCGCATCCTCTGAAGGGACACCCCCATGCAGATCGTCATCGCAAGCGGCAAAGGCGGGACCGGGAAGAGCACGGTGGCGGCCAATCTTGCCTGGAGCCGCGCACAGGCAGCGCCGGTCACCCTGGTGGACTGCGACGTGGAAGAGCCGAACCTCCACCTCTTCTTCCCTGGCGACCGCACCGCAGCCCCGGTGACCAGGCTGGTGCCGGCGTTCGACAGCGAACGCTGCAAATTGTGCGGGGAGTGCGGACGCTTCTGCCGGTACGGCGCTCTCGCCGTCCTGAAAGACCGCGTGCTTTTTTTCCCGGAGATCTGCCATTCATGTGGGGGATGCGCGCTTGTCTGTCCGAATAGGGCGATCGCCGAGAAGCCTCTCGTCGTCGGGCGGATCGAGGAGCGGCACCCCCTGCCCGGCCTCAGGCTGATCTCGGGCGTGATGAACGAGGGTGAAGCGGCCGGCAGCCCGGTGATCAGGGCCGCAAAAGAGGCGGCCTCCGGTGACGAAACGGTCATTCTCGACTCATCGCCGGGCACGGCGTGTCCGGTGATCGAGACGGTGAAGGGGTCCGACGTCTGCGTGCTGGTCACCGAGGCGACCCCCTTCGGGCTGCACGACCTGAAACTGGCGGCGGAGGTCGTGTCCTCCCTCGGGATACCGGCCTGCGTCGTCGTCAACCGGAGCTGCGGCGACGATGCCGAGACCGATGCGTTCTGCCGGGAGCAGGGCCTCCCTGTCTTCCTGAAGATCCCGTTTTCACGGGAGATCGCCGCCGTCCAGAACAGGGGCGGGCTGATCAGCCGGGACCTCCCCGGCTGGCGGTCGGCCTTTGCCGGGCTGTACGAACAGGTGATATCGTTTGCGGAGGTGCGGCGATGAAACGGCTTGCGGTGGTGAGCGGTAAGGGCGGGACCGGGAAGACGACGGTGACGGCGGCGATCGCCGACCTCGCCAGCCGGGAACTCGATCTGGTCATGGCGGACTGCGACGTGGACGCCGCCAACCTCGAACTCCTCTTCAACCCCGAAGTGCTGGAGACCGTGCCGTACTACGGCATGAAGTGCGCGGAGATCGATCCCGAGATCTGTATTTCGTGCGGTAGATGCGCCGAACACTGCCGGTTCGATGCGATCCTGGAGGAGAAAGCGATTTACCGCGTCGATCAGGCAGAATGCGAGGGCTGCGGCGTCTGCGAGTATGTCTGCCCGGCCGGAGCGGTGCGGTTCGTCGAACGGAAACATGGGGAGATCTATTCCTCCACGACCGCCATCGGCCCCCTCCACCATGCCCGCCTGATCCCGGGATCCGGGACGAGCGGCCTCCTTGTAACGGCAGTGAAGGAGCGTGCGCTTGCAGAGGCGAAAGACCGCAACCTGCTTCTCATCGACGGCCCGCCCGGCATCGGCTGCCCGCTCATCGCCACGGTGACGGGCTGCGACGCCGTCCTGATCGTCACCGAGCCGAGCATCTCGGGAAGGTCGGATCTCGAACGGCTGGTGCGGGTCTGCGAGGGGTTCCGCGTCCGCATGTTCCTTGCGGTGAACCGTTTCGACCTCGAAGAGGAGATCGCCGCCGAGATTCTGGCGTTCTGTGCGGAGAAGGGGATCACCGTCGCCGGTATGATCCCCTTCGACGATGCGGTCCAGCAGGCCGTCTGCTCGCATCGCCCGGTGACGCAGATCTCCTCTCCCGCGTCCGATGCAATCGCCGGCATCTGGACGGTGATCAAGATGGAGATGGGGCTGCCATGACCGGGGAGGAGGCCGGGCCCTGCAGGCGCGGGCGGAGACGTGCCGAGCGGATCATCGGCGGCCAGACCGAATGTTCCTGTTTTTTCCCGCAGTGCAACGCCGATGCGGGAGAGCCGGTCGTCCTGAGGCCAGAAGAGATCGAGGCGCTCAGGCTCGTCGACCTGCTCGGCATGCAGCAGGAAGAGGCGGCCGGGGCGATGGGCGTTTCGCGGAAAACGCTCTGGCGCGATCTCCACGAGGCGCGCCGGAAGGTGGCCGACGCCATCGTCAACGGCCGGGCGATCGTCATGGGGGGGTGCTGCCGGCCGGGCGGGCGGCGGTGCCGCTTCCGGGACGGCGACCCGCGGTCCGAGTCGGAATGACGGAATGCACACTCTTTTATGAACCCCGGCGATATCATTTGCCATGTACGGCATATCCACCTATGCTCTCCATACCCTCCCCCTCACCGAGGCCCTCGACCGGATCTCCGAACTGACCCGGTATGCGGAGATCATGGACGAAGGCTGCCATTTTCTCCAGAGTTCAGAACCGCTCCAGTCGTATAGCCTGCGCTATACCATCCATGCCCCTTCGCGCAGCGTCAATATCGCAAGCACGCTTGAGCCGATCAGGCAGGCGAGCGTCGAGGTGATCGAAGACTCGTTCGCCATCGCCGCGGACGTCGGTGCGGACGTGGTCGTCCACCCGGGATATTTTGCGTGGGAGACGGAGAAAGAGCGGGCGCAACGCCAGTTTCACCGTTCTATCGCCGAGCTCTCGGAGATGGCCGGCGAATATTCGATCAGGTATTTTGTCGAGAATATGGCATGGGAATATTTCCTTCTCAGGACGCCCGACGAGCTGCCCCTTCCCGACGGGGCCGGCTTCGCGCTCGACGTCGGCCATGCGCATATCGTCGGCTGCCTCCCCGATTTCCTGAAACAGCAGATCGGCCACTTCCATCTCCATGACAATGACGGCCGCTCCGACACCCATCTGGCAGTGGGCGCGGGCACGGTCGATTTCGCCGCGGTGATGGGGGCGGTCGGTGCGAGCGGTCTTGACCCGGTGATCGAGGTGGGGAGCATCGAAGGCGCCATAGAGAGTCTTATCGTTCTTGAACAAATTTCATGAGAGATTCTCGGAAAATATACAATATAAATTATTTTTTGGCCCTTCTGGATGGAACAATACTCTTTTTATAGGGGATTCACTCATTATTGTAATGCATCTGTGGTTCGGCAGGCAGAACATGTCCGCCCGAGGCACGGCGTGCAGAACGCCTCGGTGGCATAGCGGTATCGCGCTTCCTTGGTAAGGAAGAGGTCGCGGGTTCAATTCCCGCCCGAGGCTTAAAGAACCTAAGTTCTCATTCCCACTTAAAAAATAAGTCCTATACGGGCTTCTTTTCTAATGCTGACATTTGCAATGTTTTTAGACGTGGCGGGGTGTGCGTTCATCTCCGTTCATTGAACTGCCCGTTATTCTTCTTTGGCTTGGAGTCGTGTTATCTCCCGCTGTTGCCTGGACCATCTGCACGCGCGATGATGCCTGGTATGATAAAATGACCTTTTTTTCTCGTTTCTCCCTGCCGCCTGATCGGGTGCCCATTCACTCTTTTATGGTGTCTTCGCGCTCTCTCTCCATATCCATACACATCCCACTGAGGAGGGTATAGATCGCCCATGTCAGGGGAGCGTGCGGGCTGCCACTGCGTAGGTGGATCGTCTGCGCAATATCTCGTGCACCGGCCTGGGCAACCCCTATTCTCTCGCCGGTCTGGGGGTTGTGAAGTTCTACATCAAAGAGGGCCGGGTCGCCAGGATATCGCCGCATTTTATCGATGTAGAAGAGGGAGATCAGATCAGATTTTGATCCTGTCCCCACCGTGGACAGGTAGATCCCGCACGTACTGGTATGTTTGTTGTTTGAGGCGTACCCAAGGCCACATCGGATCCTGTATTGATGGGGTACGGTATGCCATGGCAGGGAGGAGGTATCAAGAGAGGCTTGGGATCCCCGGGTTTCTTGTGGTTCTCCTTCTGACCCCTGATTAGAGGGGTCGTTAATGGTGCGATCTATATCTGATTTTAAATGCGACGAGAGTTCACTGTTCAATTCAGTCATGGTTTCAATTCTCCAGAAAATTGCAGGATATTTGCAAAATCCGATCGCTACAGTAGGATCGTGATAAGCCGCGGGACTGCTGCAAGCACCCCTCTATGGGGTAGGCGAAAAGTGATTCAATTTCTGTATTGGTGGGATCGCAGCGGGTCGGTCTGATGGCTTTTCAGTGCAACGGAACACGGAGTTGTTACTATTATGTAAAATAAACCTTTCTATTCTCTCTTCACGGCGAATATCTTTCTAAAAGATGTGGGATTTTTGCCATACTGACGTTATCCCTCTATGTGTCGCCGTCGCAATCGTCGTTTGTGTGGGGTGCCCATAGTTCATGCCGTGGTTGTGAAGGCATCCAGGATAGTATTTCTCGTGTCTGAGGGTATCGCGTCCCGGATTTCGTCGATCTTTACGAGGTCAAAAATAATTTCTGTGAGAAGATCGGTTCTCGCGCGGAGCCGGGCAATTTCCTGCAGGGTGCCATCACTCATCGATCGCCGCCCCTTCTCCTTGTCGCCGGAAAAAATCAAAGTTCGTCTGCATCTCTGTCTCCCCCTGTGGCCTGGTAATAGGTTCTTTTTGGTTCTCTCTCTCTTCTCGCGTGGCCTTCACCCTTCGCAGCATCTCGTCTATGCCCTGGATTCCCACAACCCCGAACCCCTCCCCTTGGCAGTGAACCATGCGGGGCTTGTATAGGCTCGATAGAATCACCCGCCCCATCGTCATCCTCTCCTCGCCATTCTCGGGTGTGTGTATCCAAAGACACGCCCGTTCTCCTTCTGTGTGATTCTCCCGTGGCCGGAGTCGGCCCGGATCAGTGCAGGTATCCCGCAGGCGTCCATCACCGATATGGCCTGAGCGACGCGGCCCCTGGGGGGCTGGTATGCGATCCATCCGTTCGGGCCCGTGTACCGGAATGCTCGCCCGCACTTCGGGCAGCGGTACCCATATCGCGACCGGGTCATCTCCGTGCCGCATGTCTGGCAGTGCTTCATATGTTCCTTCCCGCAACATTATTGTTATAATGTTGCTACAATAATGCAATAATGGAGTTAAAATATTTATACTTTATTGCACCATATAAAAACTGATGAAGTCTTACACCGTGACCCGAGAGGTTTTTGGAACGGTTGAAAAAGAAGTTAAAAACGGGGGGAATAGCGCCCGGGTGTTCGTTCCTAAAAGTTGGGCTGGTAAAAAGGTCGCCGTGCTTCTCCTCGAACCGTTGGACGAAGAGGAGAAGTGATAATTATTCCCCCCATCCGGCCACAAAGGGGGCAATATCGTCTTTGTATTTCCCCAGGCCAACATTCAGGTAATGGTCGATCATCACCTGCGGCGTGTGGCCCGCGGAGGTCGCTATAAAAAGGCTTTTTTCGGGCGTTGTCGCCATCAACCATGAAATGTAGGTCTTTCGGAGCATCTTGGGACTGATCCCGGTCGGGTCGATCCCGGCCCGCACCGCCGCCCGCTTCAGATCCTCCCCCAGGACCTTCCGGGAGATCGCAGCGGTGGGGGACCGCGTGACCTCATCGATCGCCCGGATCCCCAGGTATGATAAAAGGACGGTCCGTTCTTTCTGCCGTGCTTTTACTTTGAGTATGGAGCCCCTTGGAAGGTCGATAACCTCCCGGTCTGGCTTATACCATTCCGGGTGATCGAGGAGCCGCCAAAATTCTTCCATGCGCACGTGACTATAGAGCAGACCATCGACGATCAGCCGTAGGTGTGGTTTAAGTTCCCGGCGAAGCGCCTTAAACTCGCCCGGGCGGAGAACCCGGGTGTTCATCTTCAGGATCGGGGAATCCATCGGTAACGTTATACGCTTCTTGTTACCTTAATGCTTGTGGCGGAAGAAAAATACGGTTTTCTCGCCCCTCAATCCCCACGCGTGAGGTGGGCGAGGTAACAACATAAGTTATGATGTTACCCTGCACCGGGGCGGGATTCTTAATATATTGCCGCGTGTATCAACCCCTGGTGATAACCATCTCTGGAAAAAACACAGGGGAGCGGATCCATGTTTCTCTCCGGGGGGTGCAACCGTTGCTGATGCACGCGCCGAATGCGATCGGGGCCCCCGCGAGTAAAAAACGGGTCACGTCATACGATCCCGAAGAAGAAGCTGCTGCTGCGCTCTACAAAAATCCCGAGGGTGCGATCTGCATCCCGAATCTTGTTGTTCTTGGTGCGATCCGAGAGGCTGCAAAAGAACACAAAGCGGCTGGAAAAGGGAGACGGACGTTAAAACAGTTCGTTCTTTCAGGTATCCGAATTTACCCCGACATGATCCCGATCGCCCCGCAGGAGTGGACCGTGGACGCCCGGCCCGTCGTCGTCCAGCGTGCGCGGGTCATGCGGTGGCGCCCGAAGTTTGAAGGCTGGTCCTTGAAGTTCGATCTCGAGATCGTCGATCCGGCCGTCTTCACCCCTCCGACCGTACGGGACATTCTCGAAGATGCGGGGCGGTTCGTCGGTCTGTGTGATTTCCGCCCGCTCTTCGGGACGTTTGAGGTCGAGGAGTTTGAAAGGATCCGCGATGGTGTATGATCGAACGTGCCTTGAAGAGCGAATGGCGGCGATCCTCGAATCCCTCGGGATTGCGTTTACCGAACAGGTGAGCACGCGATCGGGGTTCGTTCTCGATTTCGCCCTGGTGGATCGGGAACGCGGGATCAAGATTGCGATCGAGACAGACGGATCCCCCTGGCACTCGCCACCGGCACGGCGGCGGCGGGATGCGTACCGGGATCTGATCCTCAGGCGGTCGGGCTGGACCGTCCTCCGGTTCGACGAAAACTTTACCACCGAAGACGTTGCAAAGGCGATCGCCGGCGCGATGCCGGATCATGGTTAGGTGAGGCGAGGTATGTCGGGCTGTGGTGGGGTTGGGCAAGGTCCCGCCCTGATCCCGTTCGCCGGGTGAGATCACCCTATAAAAATATTCGATTTTTGAGCGCTGAGGATTAACGCTGATGGGTCGTATGCAATACCCCTTTGGGATTCATCAAACCATAACGAAGAGAGATAAAATAGGGGTTTGTTCCCGTTGCATATTTGAGTTATGTGTTGAATCGATGCCACCGCCCGGCGCTCTTGAGCCACACTTCACGGCCCCGCGGAACATCGAAGGGTTTGCCCTTCACCCGCCGCCGTGCGGCCTCCACGGTGCAGATGCGGCGGCTGGCGATCTCCTTCACCTGGATCCGTCTGACCTTCTCCCCCTTCCGGGCGATCAGGTCGGCCGGTCCCCGGCTGCCCGGGGAGATGGTCACGCTCCACCCGTCACGGCGAAGGATGCGGGCGGCTCGCTCCTCGGCCCCGCGCCCGCGTTGGTAGTTCTTGCCGTAATTCCGCCGCCCCTCTCGCGTGTGTTGTGCCTTTGTTTTCATGTGTATCCCTCCTCACGATACCGTTTCGTGATCACGGAGACGATGCTTAGCACTGTTGCGAATGAGAGAGCAACCGGCCCGATAAGCCCGGCGTCGTCCAGCCATCCAAAGGCAAGGAACACCCACCCCGCGAAACAACACAACACGGCCCCGAAGGTGGCCGAACTCGCCCCGAAGAAGCAGCCCAGGAGGATGATAGCGCCGCCGGCGATCCAGATGTACAGGCCATCGGGAATGTCACCGAGTGGAACCCGGACCCCCCGGAAGGCGGCGGCATAATCGCGCTTAACGGTGCCGAAATCCGGGTGGGTGGCCTCAACCCTGACAAAGTAAGACTGCCCGGAGGCGTCTGCAATGTCGAAGGTGTGAGAGACGTCGCTGTCGCTGGCGACGTTGTAGAAGTCGATCACGTCCTCGGGGGCGGTGGCGTTGGTGGCGTTCTTCTGCGTGACCTGGATGTTGAGGCTGGTGGTTTTCCTGGTGGTGTCGTTGTAATGCACCGCGATATGCCCGGTGCTATCGGTCTTTGAGGTGGTGACGTTCACGCTGATGGCCGATATGCTGTTGTTGCCGGACGGCAGGAACGCCCCCACAGAGGAGACATAGATCGTGTACTCGTCATCCTTCGGGTAGATGTCCATCTCTTCGTCGATCTCGTCGGCTTTGTAGGCCGTGATGTGGTACTTGACCGACTCGATCATCATGAAATCGATCTCGCCGTTGCTATCGGTGGTGCCGGTCATCGCTTCGCTGTCGATCGGGGTGTTGGTGGCGTTGATGCCGAGAAGCGCCTCGAACCAGTCCGGCGATGCTGTTTCCTCCACGCCCTGGGCGGTGATAGTTGCCCCGGTGATCGGGGATCCCCACACGGTTTTTGTGACGATCTTGACGTTGTGGGGGGGGAAGTTGGGGAGATCCGGCGCGGTGGTGGGCTCGGGGATCGCGGTGAGCAGGACGGTGACGGAGGTGTCCCGCTCGACATAGGCGTACGCGGTGTTAGGGTAATACCCCTCGGCTGCAGCGGTGACGGTATAGGTGCCGTAATCCACGGTGAAGGTGGCGGCCCCGGTGGCTGAGGTAGTCTCCTGCCCGTCCGTCAGGCTGAAGGTTACGGTCGTGTTGGCGATGATGGCCGAGGTGGTGGCGTCCTTTACCGTGACGGCCAGAGCGTAATGGGCCACCATTGCAACATTGTGCTGCGTGGCCGAGGATCCCACAGAAACGGATTCGCTGATCGCCGTGTGGCCGTCTGCGGTGGCGGTCATGGTATAAGTGCCCTCGTCGAGCCCGGAGAACTCATAGAACCCGGCGCTGCTCGTTGTTGTGCTGTCGGAATATGAGCCGTTGGTGATGCTCACGGTCGCCCCGTCGATGCCCTGGGCGGTGCCGGAAGAATAGACCTGCCCATAGAGGGAGGCCCCGGCCGGGGCGGTGTCGGGGAAGAGGTAGAGGGTGATCGGCCAGGTGGTCATCTGCGGGACGGCGGTGTACTGGATGGTCTGCGAGGTGTAATTCGTGGCTGAGGTGGTGAACGAGACGGGGAAGTCGGGTTTCAGGCCGGCGATCGAGAAGTAGCCGGCGCTGTCGGTGGTGTCACTGTCGGAGAACCCCGCGGCGGATTGGGCGGCGGCGACGGTCGCCCCCTCGACGATGGTGCCGGTGGTGACGTCATAGACGAAGCCGGCGGCGGTGACGTTGGTGACGGTCGGGGAGACGGTGCCGCTGATCACGGCGGTGGCGGAGGGAGAGGCGAGTTCTGCGAGGGTGCTGTCATAGACCCGGCAGGTGACGGTGTGGGATCCCTCGGTGGCGAAGGTAAGGGGTTGCGTTTTGGCTGCGGTTTCGGTGGTGGCGTGGGAGTAGGTGCCGGTGAAGGTGTCGTACTCATACCAGGTGGTGCCGTTGAGGTAGTACGTGCTGTAGAGTGAGCCGTCGATGAACCAGGAGAGATAGGAGTAGTCGGCGCCCGATGGGGTTGTGAGGGTGGCGGTGACAGGTTCGGCAATCGCGGCGGTCGAGGAGGAGAGGGCGAGGGCGAACGACGCCCCGGCACGACCATCCCATATTGTGGTGTTTCCGGTGGTTGCGGAAGAATGAACAATTTTTACATCGGAGTCTGGATATATGATAGTTTGGTCGAACATTGACATAGGGGTAGATTGCACCACACTGTCGGAGGCGTCATAGAAGTAGAATCTGCTGAAATAATCCCCCGTTGGAAATTGCCGCGTGACGTCAATTCTCAGACCCGGGTCGTTTGCAGTTATAACATAATCATTTCTGTAATCAACGGAATACCGCTCCCGATAAATTTTATATTCGGAATATGTTAGATACCGATACGATCCGGTTTCGGAAATTTGCACCGGGACCATAGAAAGGCCGGCATCGGCTGTTGTTACGACCGTGGATGTGGCTAAGGCGGGCAGTGGATAACTTGATGGCAAACTATTTTCCGATCGAATGCTTGACACAAAACCGTCGTCGGAATATGTTAGTAAAACATCCGACGAAACGCCGTTAAAAACATCGGTATTTACCCAATCAATGTCAGCATGCAGACCTACGACATGCCTAAACGAAGTCTGACTTTCAACGAAATATATGTGCCATGTCACATCTGCGACTTTCGTTGCTCCATACGAATAACTCCCGACACCGCTTATGTCGGTACCCATATTCGGCCATTCCTCGCCGTAAACATAGGCACCATATATTTCATATTCTGTTGGGTATCGGTTATACGTCGGATTAAACAAAAAGCAAACCCACCGCGAACTCTGAGAAAGGGTGGAGGCCGCCCCGATGGACGAAGGGCGATAATCTTCATAGGAGGTTTCCGCAAAAGACACACTCCCGGTTTTTCCGCTCGATCCCGCGTCCGCGCCAACATCATATGCCCAAGCGGGCGATGCGAGACACAGGAGAAGGAGAAGGACCGCGGCGAGGTGTGTGGATCTCACGCGAGCGCCCCCGTGAGGGCACACCCGCTCAGGATGATCAACCCCGCAACATAGACGGGCGCAAAAGCCCACGCCTCCGGGCGGCGAAACTCCAAGAGCGTGCCGGCGACGAGGGCGGCGGCGGTGAACACCACACACCCCGCGGGGGAGATGGGCCCGGGGAGAATGCACGCGACGGTTCCGACGATCAGGATCCCGATCGAGGACGCCACAAATCCGGGGCTGTGGATAACCGGCGTCAGTTTGCTTACGGTTGTTTGATTTTCAGGCATTTTTATCACCATACGAAGAGAGCCGCCGCCGCCCAGGGGCGAGGGAGGCCGAGGATCACAGCTGCGTTGTGAAGGACGGGAATGGCGAACATCGCCAGAACGGGGATGTAAATCCATTTTGCCGATCCGCGTATCCGGGACTCACAGAAGAACCACGCGAGGATTGCAGCGGCGGCGAGGGCTGCACACAGGGGGGCCTGGCTTGTCACAAGACCGAGAAAGGATCCCGCGTGAGGAGCCGCCCACGGATTCATCTCAACCCCCCCATGGGCGAGGATCAGGCGGGTGGAGGCGACATCGGCGAACCGAAGGCCGACGAAGGCGGCGAGGAACTTTCCCGGGCGAATGCTCGGGGCGGCTGCAGGGCTTGGGAGCGGCGGGTTAGCACAGGCGATCATCGGTGCCCCCCACCGCGATCCGAAGTGCCAACCGCGTAACTTTTGATAGATTCACCCCGCGACGGCGGGCCTCGTCATAAACGTCAGAATCGACATAAACAGAAGTTCTGACCCTTCCCGGGGGATCTTCGTCGGTCCGTTCCATAGCATACTTTAGGCGTGCATTATATAAAGATATTACCTCAAATAATAATTATCTATCTAAATTATGCTTAATAGTAATAACTATATAGCATAAATATAGATTATACATCATGGACCGGAAAATGAAGAACGATGAAGCGGTCTCGCCGGTGATCGGCGTGATCCTGATGGTCGCCATTACGGTGATCCTGGCGGCGGTCGTCGCCGTGTTTGCGCTCGGGCTCGATATGCCGGAGTCGTCGCACTCCGTTGGGCTCTCGATGAAAGTTTCTGGCGATGCGGGGACGCTGACGATCACCGGCGGCGAGGTCGCCGCCCTCGACGGCGTGACGATCAGCGGGGACAGTCTGACCACGAAAACAGAGGATGGACCATTCACAATCGGGCAGCGGTTTGATATTACATCGACCGATGGCTCGGATATTTCCGGCCGGGTGCTTGTTGTTGGCCACTATGCCGGCGGGCAGGATGCGATCATTTACGACAAAACCCTTTAAACTCCCCTTTTTTTTAGGTTTTTGATCTTTCCCGGGCCGGGCTGGAAAAAAATTTCGACGGTACCCCATAGATCTTTTCAAGTGAGGGCGAGGGTGTTTCACGTGTTTGTTTGGAGAGGATTTCAACACCCGTGGTCGTGCGGTGCACCGTCTCGGTCGATCGGTCAAATATGGCACAAATCTTCCGAACGGAGTAACCGGCCTCCCGATACTGCCGCATGAGTTCGGCCTCGTCGGGTGACACATGGGTTTCCCGGTCGAGGATTCGGAACCGGACCAGGATCCGATCGAACGCGACATCGGGCTCGATGGTTCCTTCGAGGGCCTTCATGCATTCGCTGGCAACCACGGCCTGGGTTTTTAACAATCGGGCATCGCAGACCCACGACGCGCACCTGAGGATCTGCTCGATCGTTCCGGCCGGCAGGTTTTCACGGCGGAGGATGCCGACGAGGTCATCGATTGCCTCCATCTCTACATCGAAGTTTGGCGATTTCTCCATATTGATGTATATTTCGCTCAAATATTATATAATAATGCCATAGAAACAAATATCTATTATATTTGCTATATAGCCATATATCGGAGGCATTAACCGACACGCTCATGATTGCAGAGGGCTCAGACGCGGATTTCGGCAACCCGGCGACGATGCTGACAAAAAATAATGTCCCGGTGCTGGTCGCAAATTATCTTGATTCGCTCGGCGTGACGGGGCAACTCTGGATTTCTACAAGTGAATTGGCGGCATTTTACAGTCTGCCCCACGGGCTGGTACTACAATAGCGGCAAAACTTACCGACAAAGCGGGGGAACGGCCGCGGGCCGGTGTTCGGGTACGTGCTGCACCTATCGGGCGGGCGGCCCGCGAGGGTCAGATCCTGATCGGGGGGAGAACTGGGCATCGGGCGGCATATCGCGGCCGCGTGTTTCTCGTTGAACGGCTCAAAAATGAGGATTGACCGATGGTCGGTCATCGGGAGTTGAACCGGCAGATCACGGGGGTCATACGCCCGCCCCCCACCGCAGACGGCAGTACTCGATCGTCTGTTTGAACGCCTCCCCCCGGAGGGGTCGATCCTCGTCGGGGAGAAAACCCTGCTCCAGGGCGATCAGTTTGAACAAGTTTCCTGATTTCCCGGTCTCGTTCCCGCCGTGAAACGAGGTCCAGGTCTCACCGTCTCGGGATACGGCGAAGTTGTCGCCGTGCGTCGATCCGTACACGGGGTGAGGTCCCCGTTTCCCGGGGGCGATGCCGGTATATGCGGAGAGGGACGGCATACGGCGTTTCAGGTCGTCGATGTCGTCGCTGTTGCTCTTCGATCCGCTCCTCGCCCTCCGCTGTCGGGAGACGGCGGACCGGAGGGCGGCCATGCCTGCAAGGATCTCCTGCCGCTTCTCCTCCTGCACGGCTGGGTGCTCGGCGGCCGGGACCGCCTCGGAGATGATCGGGGCGAGGTCGCCGCCCTCTCTCAGGTAGTCGTTGAGGTCCACCTTCTCGATCCCCTCGGGGCGGAAGAGGGTGCCGATATACACCCGCTCGATCCCGTGTGCCCGGAGGGCGAGGGCTGTCTTCGTCGCACCCTTCTGGCCGGCTCCACTCTCCTCATTGTCCATGAGGATATAGACCGCACCGGCCCGGCGGCAGTACGCGGCGGCCTCGTCGATCCTCTCCCGCTTGAAGGCCGTTGTCACCGGCGAGATGCACGGCCGGCAGTCCTGGAGGGCTGCGAGGGCGTCGGCGATCCCCTCGGTGACGATCAGCGGTTCGCCGTCGATCACCGACCAGGCGCCGAAGATCGGCTCTCTCGGCCCGGTCTCCGTGAGGATCTGCTTCTTGTATTTCGCCGGCGCCCGGTCGCCGTGCGCCGGGGTCTCGTCGGTTGCCCGGGCGATGAAATATGCCGGCGTTCGCTCGCCGTCCAGGTAGGGGAAGACGATCCGCCCCCTGAAGTGATCGACCACACCCGTGCGGCCGGCGTCCTCCCACCGCTGCACCAGGCCCGAGCCGACGATCTCCTCGCCGCAAAATCCCAGGTCCATCAGGTGCAGGAGGAGGGCTTCGCCCTCGGCCGGGGCGTAGCCGATCCGCGCCTGTTCGACAAACCACGGCTGGAATCCGTAGCGGTTGAGGAGAAAGGCGCGGTGCTCGTCGTTAAGGTGCCGCTCGTAGAATCGGCAGGCGTCTTCGAGGAGGGCGCTCCACTCAGTCATGCGCCCCGACCCCCAGGAGGAACGGGCAGACCGGCGTTTCGCCGTAGTCCAAGAGAAGAAGGGCATGACTCGCCCGGGTGGCGCCGACGTAGTAGACCCGCCGCTCCTCGGCGAGACGGGTGGGATCGGCGAGGTCGTCGAGGCGTTTTTTAAGGTATCCCGTATGGAGGAGTACCACGGCCGCCTCAAGCCCTTTTGCGGCGTGGATCGTGTCCACCCGCACCATGTCGGGCAGGATCTCGTATCCCCGCTGCTGCTCTCGAGTGAGGCATGCACGGATCTGCCGGACGGTCCACGGCCGGAGGTTCAAGGCGTCGAAGATACCGTCCCGTAGGTTGCCCCCTGTCCACGCGTACACGTCGCCTAGGCGGATCGGGCCATGCTTGGATTTCAAGAGCCTCAGGGCAGTGAGGGCGTCAGTCCGCACCTCGCCAGTGAGGGTTGCGAGAATCATGGTTTCGGCCTCGATCGTCGGGATTGGATCCTGGTCGATGTCGGACCCGGTGAGATACCGGGCGATCGCCTTCTTCAGGATCCACGGGCTGATCGCCGGCACTTCGAGGTGCGATCGGTCCCGGCCGATCCGTACCCGAGTCCAACGCCGCACCCGGCCGGGTTTTATCGACAAGCACGGGATACCGGCGGCAGAGATAGCCCGGGCGAGGTTCCAGGCGGTTTGTTTGTAACGACTGAGGATGAACACCGGCTGCCGCCCGCCCGGGAGGGTCCGGGCGTACGCGATCGCGTTCTCCACCTGCCGGGCGAGGGCGTCGGCGTCCGGGGGCTGGACGTGGTGAACCTTCCCGTTCCGTTTGCACGGGGAGACGTTCGCCGGGCGGCTGAGGATCGCCTCGGCGGCGGTCATAACCCTGACCGGGCAGCGGTGCGAGATCGGGCGGGACGCCGGGCCGGTCGCACCCCGATCCTCGGCGTCGAGGTCGAGGAAGAGGCGCGGGTCGCATCCTCGGAATGCATAGATCGACTGGTCGGCGTCGCCCGCGAGATACACGCGCCGGGTATCCGGGTGCTCGATCCACGATCGGATCAGGGCGTCCTGTGCCGGGGAAACGTCCTGGTATTCGTCGATGATGAGGATCGGGGCCGGCGGGTGGAGCCCGTGAACGAGAGCCAGACGTATATAGTCGTCGTGCTCAAAGAGCCCGTTCTTGACCTTATAATCCCGCCAGGCGGTTACAAAGTAGGGATGTGGCCATATCTGAGGCTGGGCTGCAAGGCCCAGGGCGGCGGTTGCCACCCGCCACTCGTCAGGCTGGCGCATGGTCGCCGTCAAGTACGCGGCGATGGCGAGAATCTGGTTTCCGAGCGGAGGGTCGGCACGGGTGCGGGCGTCGTCCTCGGTGGCGATCGTCGGGTCGAAAGCGAGGCCGTGCGCATCCATGAAGGTTTGATAGATCGCCGCTTTTTTCCGGTCGCCGGGCTGGATCACCTGCTCCCGTGGGTTCTCGATCAGACTGGCTGCGATGCACTGGCGCAGGGCGCGGGCGTGGATCGTGGTGCACATCCGCGAGATCGTCCTCATATCGGCATCTGGGAAAACCGATTCGTGGAGGCGTCGGGCCAGGTCGACTGCCTGCGAGCGGGAGAAGGTCATCACGGCCAGGTCGTCGATCGTCGCACCCGCGGCCACTTCAGATCGGACGTAATCGATCAGGGTCGTGCTCTTGCCGGCACCCGGGCCGCCTCTCCAGCGGATCAGGTCGGTAGTCATCAGGCCGCCCCCGTTCTATATCCCGCGAGGGATGATCGAAGAGCCGATCTGCACAAAGTTGAATCTCGCGATCCCCTTAAAGTGTCCCACCTGTCCCGAACATACTGATTAAGCACCGGGACATAATGCGCCCTGAATTTATTTCTTTTTTGAAATAACCCTCCGTGCTCAGATTCGTCCCGACCGTCCCGACCGTCCCGACCAAAAACAAGCATGTGTGATTTCGCGCATGCTTGTCGTCTCGCGTACGGGACACGGGACGCCGGCCAGGATATGTTCATCATGTGTCTGCCTCCTCCTCGGTGAGGTCGGCCACATCGGTGATTTCGCACTCCGGCCGGAATGCTGGTGAAAACCCCCAAGCGTGCACCCGAGTACCGAGAGCACGTTTACGATCCGATCCCGTCACCAAGTCCCCGTTTCGCTTCAAATATTCGACAAACGTGGAATCCGTCAACGATTTTCCAAATTCTCGAACCACGCCGTCGATGATGCTGCTCGTGATCCACAGTATTTCCCTTCCGTCGGGCGTGTTTTCAAGGAAGAGACCGCTCCGCGCGAGATCGTGCTTGCTCTCCCCCACCTGCAAGGGGGCGATCTTCCGTTGTAGGGCCTCGACGACGGGCTCCCATTGTGATCCCGCCCCAGAAGGCCGTGTCGTTTCTGCAATGGTGAACCAACTGTCCCGGATCTCCCGGAAGTCCTGCCCCGTTGCGTCGAGGGCGTCGCCGGGGTGGGCGGCAAGCCACCGATCGTTGAGATCACCCGGTTTGAGGGTGGCAAGTTCTCGGTTCTTGAAAAGTAGGCGTGCCCCATCGGTCAATTCGATGATGTAGACCGGCGGGTCCGAAGTCTCGATAATCACCCGCACCGTCGCGTCGGTCACGCGGCGCACGGGTTCTGAGACCAGGGCACCGGCGTCCGGCGATGACCTGATCGTCTCGAATACCGTGACGATCGCCTCCCTCACCGCACGTTTGTTCCGGGAGGGTTCGGCCGCACAGATCGCGTTGGCGAGGCGCCCGGCGGCGTATCGCCCGATCCAGGGGTACGTTTTGCTGCGGTCCTCAACGATCGTCTCGCCGCCACGGCTGAATGACGTGACCCACCCCCCGCCCCGCTCGGCGGCGATCGCCATGCTGATCCCGTCGATGACGGGGACCGGCCCAAGAGAGGATCTGGTGGAGGTCATTCGCACCCCCCGCCGCAGTGGAGCATCGCCCGCATGGCCCGGATGTCCGCGTCGAGGAGAGCAGCGGCCCGCCTCGACAATGGCGGCGCCGCCAGCCCGATCCCCCGCCTGGACAAATATTCGAGGATCTCATATTCGTCCGCGGTCAGGTCGTCGACGTGGGCCTGGAGCTGGTGGAGCAGCGCGTCGAAAATGAGCGGAAGCCTGCCCGGTGCGAATCCATAAGAATGGTTATATATAAGGCACGCACTAATCTGTTCAGGCACGGGGCAACACCTCGGAGGTGTGGTTTTGTGCTGGGGTTTTGGGGCGGCGGTGCTTGGGGGCTCCCGCCGCATCAATTTTGGGCATGTGTCTCACCCGCCTGCCTGTTTTCAGTCGTCAGCGTCCAGATGCCTCGTTCGATGAGAGTTCTGGCGACTCCTGCCTCGAAGGGATGTGATTTTTCGAGGCTGGCGAGAAGGTCCGGCGACAGCGCCCGCTGCGGGATGTCACTACTCATCGATCGCCACCGCCCGCTGCTGAGGGTCGCAATCGGCACCTATCAACTCTCCCGGCCTGTAAAAAACGACCCGGCCAAGTATCCGCTCTGCTCGGAGATACCCGCGGTGAACCAGGCGATCGACGTGATAGCGCACGCCATTGTCTGTTTTCTCGGACCGTACCGAATCGATTATATGGCGATACGTTGCCGCCTCACCAGAGGGAATAGAGGCGAGAATTTGCTGATCCAGTGGATCAAGGTCTTTTTCTGCCATGTTCGGACTCCCGGATGAAAGGGGCGCCCGGAAGATCCGCCAAAAACTTCAATACCTACAACGAGGTAAGTTGTAGTTGCGGCGTTTGCCGCAGACGAAAGCGAATCTTTTTCCGGGTTTGAGATGTTCCAGCATCTCACTCCCATTTCCATCCTTGTAGCAACATAGTTGCCCAACTCATATAAATTTAATCTGTATTCTACTACTTTCTACTACTTCTACCCGCTCCGTTTTCCATATGGTGCCTTTCAATGCCTCCGAATGTAAACAAATTTCATCAAATGTAACTTGGTGAATGGGGTTTCATGGTCATTTTATCCCGATCATAAAAAAACATGCAAAAAATTGCCAAAAATTTGGTGCAACGTCTATCAAAATGGTGATTTTTGGTTCCATATTGGCAATTGGGTCTTTTCTGCTGTTCTTCCGGTTTGTGTCACAGGCATGAACTATACTGCCAAAGGGGTGTTTATAAAAACGCCATCTATCCGCATTTGTGGACACTCCAACTTTTCGGAATTATATTGGGGAGTTAATGATTCCGACCCCTTATATCCCGCGCTGTATAAAAATAGAGTTGGTCTGGGTCATTTTATTGTTATATGTGATTTTCCCGCCGCTTGGTATCGAGTTTTTGCAGCACTTCGAGGGCGATGGCTGGGTTCTCTGTGGCAGCGATCCGCAGATCGGTGAGGATCCCTTCTATGGTGTTCCGGGCCTCTGGCGTCAGGCCGACCCCACACCGACCACAGAACGTGAACCCGGGTGGATTGACGAGGTGGCACTGTGAGCACTGCACCGGCTCGGGGGCTTCGTTCTCCCGGGTCTTGCCGAGGTCCACGCCGGCGAGTTCTGCGAAGGCGTCGTCCACGTCCTCATCGACCAGGTGACTGTAGCACTCGATCATGGCGGTGCTCTGGTTGCCCCAGAATGCCTTTTTTGCAAGAGTCTCCTGCATCCCGCCCCGTAGAGCGTGCGTTATCCTTGAATGCCTGAACGAATGGAGCGTCACATGCTTTGTGACACCTGCGGTCTTCACAAAGTTGTGGACGGCCTTTGATACCCCTCGGTATTGGAGCGGTTTCCCCCCGGTGGTAAGAAACACAAAGTTATCGCCGGTTGCGTCGCCGGGGTAGGCTGCCCGCCACGCGGCGAGGTAACTGCAATAGCTGATGATCGGGATTGTCCGAAGTTTCCCGGTCTTGCCGTCCGTACGAACCTTCGCTCCCCACGCCGTGAAGGTTATGTCGCACCACCGCAGTGACGCAACCTCGGATATCCGGAACCCCGTTTCGTAGAGTATCCCGATCAGTGCCTTGTATTTCTGCCCCCGTGCCGCTGCAATGATGGCGGTGATCTCATCGGCGGTCAGGATGTCGCCGTCGCTCTTCGTCTTCGTGTCGTAGGTCGGGGTGCCGATCCCGGCGATAACGTCCGGGGCGATGTCAACCACGCCGCCCTTGGCGAGCCACGCAAAGAACCGCTTGGCAAACTTCACATGGTCGGCGATCGTGTTGGCCTTGTAAGGCGAGCCGTTGTCCTTCTTGCCGTGCTTCATCTCCCGGACCGCCCGGAACAGGTCGGCCTTCTTCGTCTCGGCGAAGTCCTGAGAAAAATATTTGCGGACCGTCACCAGGATCGACACTGTTTTGAAATACCGTCCTGCGGAGAGGTGGCTTGATCGTTCGTCCGCGTACTCCCGGATCAGGTCAGCGTCGGCCTTTGAGATCCTTCCTTCGGCAAGGGCGTTTGCGATCGAGTGGTCGGCCAGGGTGAAGTATTCGTCGGGGGGGTGATGGAACCGCTCATTTTCCATAGATACCTATCGACGCCGTAATTGATAATGGCTCTTAGGGAATGAGAACTTACCTTCTGTATTCCCGCCCGAGGCTTAAAAAACTTAATTTCGTATTCCCTTCTAAAATAGATGTCCGTTCCGGGCGTTTTTCAAGATATCTTTTTACAAAGTTTTCTGGTATTAAACAACCTGCTATTTTTCACCGGCTTTTGGATTTGTGTGATCGTCTCGCCGTTACGGGACATATCTCCCGCCATGACGATGCCCACCGAAAATATAAACGATTCTCTTCATTTTTCCTGTATGATAGCCTGAATTTATTTTTACACTTCTCAATCTTCCGCATACGCCTGCCTCTTTGTGTCCTTCAGGCGCCGCTCCGATGGCAATAGATAAAGGAACGCATGGACTGGTTATCAGATTGCAATAAAATGAAATAAAAGCGTATTTTTCCGTTATAGCCTAAGTTTGCCACCCCACTCAAATTTCTCTGATTGTGGCAGAACAGAATTTGACAGTTCCAAGTATCTGGGAAAATATCTCCCGAAATATCCTCAATTTGGCTTTCAATTTCAGACAAAACTGGCATACTGATAATAAAACATGCATTTTATCCACAAATTTAACCCAACTGTCAAATTCTATTCTGACCATTTTGGATATTTTTGGGGCATGAAGCCCCTCCAGAAGTCAAGTGGCAAACTTGGGTTCTAGTGGGTGAGAACTGCTAGATTGTCACGATATCCAGAATTTGTGCGGGACAAAATGGGAAGGCATAAATAAAATTATTTTACTCTAACTTTGATGGTAGAATTATGGTTATAAGTGAAGCAAAAACAAAAACCGATCAGGACGAGATACTTCTGACCGAACTGGTCGCTCACTTCCGAAAGGAACGGGAGAATCTACGGCAGCAATGGCTCGCCGAGATGACGGCAAAGGGCTTGGTCGCCGGCTTGAATAAAAAAGAGCTGGAATCCGAATCGATCGCGATCTACGATACCTGTATCAGTTGTCTGGAATCGGGTGAATATACCAGGGCGGAAGAGTATGCAAAGAGAAAAGCGGAACGCGGCGTCCTGAAAGCGATGACTGCGGAGCAGTTTTTTGGCGGTATTCTGACACTGCGGGATATTTACGGAATCAGTCTCTATCTCCGGTATAAAAAAGATGAGGCCAGATGCCTGGCAGCACTCACTCATTATGAACCGGTTGCAAACAAGATCCTCTCCATTGTCGCGCTGGCATTTGTCGAGGGGAAAGAGAAGATCGTCCGGCAGCAGCAGCAGTCGATCCTCGAACTCTCGACGCCGACGTTGCCCATCCGCCCGGGTATCCTGATCGTACCTATTATCGGGATTATTGATACCCATCGGGCCAAGCAGCTCACCGAGCAGTTGCTGAAATCGATCCGGACGAACCGGGCGAAGATCATCGTCATGGACATTACCGGGGTTCCTTCAATCGATTCTAAGGTCGCCAACCATATCCTCCAGACCGTTGAGGCTGCACGGCTCATGGGAACCCAGGTAATCGTATCCGGGCTTTCACCGGAGATCGCCCAGACCATCGTCACTATCGGCGTCGATTTAAGCCGCGTCGTGACGGTGAGCGACCTCCAGAGCGGATTCGAGGAGGCGGACAGGATTGTGGGGTCTGCAGTCGCCGGTAAGCGTGACGAGAGGATCCCGGGTCTCTGAAAAGGAGAGGAGTGGCGCGCACTATGCAGGTCCCTATCCTCAAGCAGGGGCAGATCCTGATCGCTTCTGTCCAGTCTGCACTCACCGACGACGACCTTCTGGAACTCCGCGACAATCTGGTGGGAAAAGCCGGTACCTACCAGGCCCGTGGCGTTATCATCGATGTCACCACCCTCGATATAATTGACTCGTTTGCCTGCAGGCTCATCCGCAACCTGACCCTCTCCCTCCGGCTTCGCGGCGCTGAAGCAGTTATTGTTGGCATTCAGCCCGATGTTGCATTTGCTATGGTGCAACTCGGGCTCTCGCTCGAAGGAGTCACGACCATGCTCGATCTGGAAGACGCACTCGATTTCCTGCATGCGCAACACCCCGGGTGAATCACGTGGCAGATAAGACAACGGTAATCATCAGCGACGATTCCGATATTGTTGTTGCACGCCAGAAAGGGAAAGAACTTGCAAAAACCTGCGGCTTCTCGAGCTCGAACATCACGCTGATCGCAACGGCAATCTCCGAACTTGCTCGGAATATCCTTGAATATGCCGATACCGGGGAAGTGACCCTGAGTATTGTTCAGGATAACGGGAAACAGGGCGTTGAGGTTGTTGCCCGGGACAGCGGGCCGGGAATTGCCGATATCCCCCTCGCCATGCAGGACGGTTATTCCAGCGGAAGAGGACTCGGGCTCGGTCTGCCGGGAACAAAAAGGCTGATGGACGAATTCTGCATTGAGTCTGCTCCCGGGAAAGGTACGACGATCGTTACCCGCAAGTGGAGAACCTGAGATGGACTACAATCCACGTCAGGAAGGAGTACTGGCAGACTGGGGTGTTGCAGGCTGTGCATATCCCGGTGAAGAAGTGTCCGGTGATCTTCATTGCGTTATCGAGACGCCGGATGGTGTCCTCGCTGCCGTTGTCGACGGGCTGGGTCATGGACCTGAGGCGGGAGCGGCGGCAAGGGCTGCAGTGCAGGTTCTCTCCGATGGTAAAAAGCGGTCTGTTACCCGTATGTTCCAGGACTGCCATACGGCACTCAGGGGAACGCGGGGTGTTGTCATGAGCGCGGCATGGATCTCTGCAGCCGACCGGTCCCTGACGTGGCTCGGGGTGGGCAATGTCGACGGCTATCTTCTTCGCGGTCCGGCATGGGCGGACAATTCTTCCAGAGTGCATGATGCAGAAGATCGGGAAATAAAGGAGCGGGAGTCCCTTCTGATGCGGGGCGGCGTTGTCGGGTACCAGATCCCCACTCTCCGGGCTTCAAGCCTGCCGGCGCATGCCGGGGACACGCTGATTTTTGCCACTGATGGAATAACGCTTGATTTTCACCGGTTCATGGAAGATAATTGCAGTCCTCAGGCAATCGCAGACCATATTCTTGCGGAGTTCAGGCGCGGCACGGACGATGCACTTGTTCTTGTCGTAAGATATAAGGGAGGAACCTGTCGATGACCGAGATTTCAAAGATCAAGAAAGAATACAGAACGGCCCTCCAGAAATACCTTAAAATAAGGGAGGAGGGCTGTCTTGAACAGGCTTACGAGATCGGAAAAAAAGGAATCCGGGCAGGCATCGGAATATTGGACTTCGTCTCGATTCACAGCGACGCGATGATGGTCATCCTTTCCGAGCAGAACAGTAAAACGGAATCGGCAGGGTTTGAATTCTTTGCAAACAGCATCACTCCGTTCGAAATGACCCAGAAGGGGTACCAGGATGTTATTCAGTCGTTAAGGAATGAGATAACCACCCGAAAGATCACTGAAGAAGCACTCAGGATGGCCCAGAACGAGCTGGAGCGAAGAGTTCAGGAACGGACCCAGGATCTTACCCGCACAAACGAACTTCTCACGATAGAGATTTCAGAGCGCCGCAAAGCTGAAGAAGCCCTCAGGGAGAAGAGTCAGTATTTGGAGAAACTCATCGAAAAAGCGAATGCGCCCATTGTCGTCATCGATCCCGCCCTCCAGATAATTCGGGTCAACTATGCCACTGAGCAGACGGCCAGAAAAACCGCTGCTGAGATGCTGGGAGAATCGTTTGAGACTTTTGTCCTGCCAAAATCCCGGGATCCGGCCCGTGATTATTTTCAGAAGATCGTTGCCGGCGATAATGTGGAAACAATCGAACTTCAGATGCTGCATGCGGAGGGCCTTCCAAAATCCATCATCTGGAGCGGGGCGGCAATCTATGCCGATGATAAGGCCCTGATAGCGATTGTCCTCCAGGGAACCGATATTACCGAACGGAATCGGGTGGAAGAAGAACGCAGGCTTGCAAACCGGAAACTTGATCTCATGAATAGTGTGGCATACCAGGATATCCATAACAAGGTGACTGCGGTGAGGGGTTATTCCGAACTTGCCCTGAATGCAGAAACCGAAGCGGAATGCCGATTGTTTCTTGAAAAAGAAGATCAGATCCTCGCAAGTATTCAGGTCCTGATCGGTAAAACCAAGGATTATCAGAAGATGGGGCTGAACCTGCCCCGGTGGGTTGAACTTGGATCGCTCGTCAGGAAACAGGCGGCGCTCAACTCCGGCCTCGCAGGAATTGCTGTCGATATCGATCTGCATGGGCTGGGGTGCTATACCGATCCTGAAATCGAGCAGGTCTTTTACCGGTTGATCGGGAATTCGGTCAAACATGCAAAGAACCTGACGAGGATTTCCGTCTCCTGCCGTGAAACCCCTGAAAATATGATAATCGTCTATGAGGATGATGGCGTGGGAATCCCTGCCGAAGAAAAAACCAGAGTGTTTGATCGGGTGGTATCCGGTGAAGGAAAATTCGGGTTGTTTTTTATCTATGAATTTCTTGGTCTGTCGGGTATGAGCATCGCCGAGACCGGTGTTTACGGCAAAGGCGCCAGATTCGAGATAACTGTGCCGAAGGGGAAGTGCCGGTTCGGGTCTGTAGTCGTCCCGGTGGAGGATTCCTGATGATCCGCCCCCGGGGTATCGGTTTTTCAGAGGGGCTGCATAAAAAATATGGATCAAGGAATGGTTAACAGATATTCAATGCCCATCCCGGCAATGATTGCGACGCTGTAACTCAGCAGCGTGCCGGTGAGAATGTATTCGCTGACGGTTCTGCTGTCGGTGTAGCGGAATATCGCCTTCGCGCCCACTAAAAATCCTATGGCGACATATTGATCCGCCAGGATGAAAGAGAGGATCAACAGACGTTCAAGATAGCCGATATATGTTCCTGCGTTTTTTAGCCCGTCATCTTCGGCTTCTTTTTTTTCTTTGTCCGCGTTCAATCCGATATAACCCATAATTTTCGCAATAAAGAATCCGCCGGGCCAGAGGATGATCAGATACCTGGATTTATATCGATTATAGAGTCGATATCCTGGAATTATCAATCATAAAATGGATATGCCACAATTATCGATCTTATAATCGATATAATTGGATTATTCATTATAGATCGATACACTAACATTATTGATTAAAGAATCGATATATTACAATTATCGAGTATAGCATTCATAATTGACAAACTATAGAGGATTTCGATTAACCCTCCACCCAAGAGGCACTATTTATAAATCATTTATATGTGGCCTGTGTCAACCGAGGGGTTTTTCGAAATCCTCAAAGATCTTACGGTTTTGAGAATTCAGGAAGAGGGTGTTCTTACTGCGGATGGTGGGTTATTGGAACTGTTTTGTCACTTTTCACCATGATTTAGGTTCTCATAATAAATCCAGTGGAATATAGCAGATAATAACTAATAATTCAGCAATTCCGAATATAAACACACACATCAGTAAATAAATCGCATATGTTACACGCCCATATTTTTTTTCTGCGATTTGCGATAGTGACCATATTTGAGAAGAAAGATCTTCTATTGCCTTTTTCGAATCAGAAATCCGCCCTATTGATGCAGATACATAATCGTATGAGTTTTTGTATTCCTCCACAATACTGTGGTAAAAAATTAATGAGCCCGGATTCTCTGAAATTTGCTGGGGGATGAATATTCCAATACAAAAATAAATCGAAAAAACTGACAATGCAAAGACAATCAGTAATAAGAAAAAGATTACTGGTTGCGATGAAATTATTCCTGAATATTCAATTATTTTAGGAATGCCAATGCTGCCAATAATGCCATAGAAAGCAAGAATTGCACCGGCTTTAGTATCTGAAAATCGTATCAAGTCTTGGATTGAAAAATAAGTATTCCATAACTGTTCGGCATGAAGATTCACGGAATTGGTATCTAAATCAATCGGATTGCCTGGAGTCTTTACTAATTCATCTATCTGATCATTATTCATTGATACCTGAGAATTTTCGGATGATACTATTAATTCTCTTCCTCCTGATCTGTATCTCACGTTTTGGCTTGCGGGGGTGAAGGGAGCGGAGCGGGAAGTCATTGTCTTCAGGCTGGCGGACGCACGGGAAATCCCTGGCATTTCCCTGACATATCTTTCCAATGTGCCGTGAAGCGAAGAACGCGAAGTCCCGGTGTCCGGCTGCCATCAACTCCTCTTTGCAGCGTCGCGATGGCCCGTATCATTCTGCTCCAGACTCCAAATGAAATACCGGTGCTGTGGAGACGATACATCTCCATCACATTTCTGTGATGCATATATCGTCTATAAAGCAGGAAGCCATGCCCCTCAGGGCGGGATAGTTCACTACGGTCATGGTTGAGAGTTTTGAACGATTTGATGAACTTTTCTTCAGGGTGATCACCCCCACCGCTCCCGGCAGTACGCGACCGTCCGCAAAAACGCCTCGCCGCGGAGAGGGACACCCTCGTCACCGAGAAACCCCTGCTCCAGGGCGATCAGCTTGAAGATATTCCCCGACTTCCCCGCCTCGTTCCCGCCGTGAAACGAGGTCCAGGTCTCGCCGTCGGCCGACACCGCGAAGTTGTCGCCGTGCGTCGAGCCGTACACCGGGTGCGCCCCTCTCTTCCCGGCCGCGATCCCGGTGTAGGCGGAAAGGGAGGGCATCAGGCGCTTCAGGTCCTCGATATCGCCGCCGGTCTTCTTCCCCAGCCGCTGCCGCGAGACGGCCGAGCGGAGGCTCGCCACGCCGGCCAGGATCGCCTGCCGCCGCTCCTCCTTTACAGCCGGGTGATCGGCGGCCGGGACCGCATCGGCGAGCACCCGGGCAAGATCGCCGCCGCCCCTGAGAAAATCGTTCAGGTCGATCTTCTCTACGCCGTCGGGACGCGGCAGGGTGCTGACGTACACCCGCTCGATCCCGTGCGCCATGAGTGCCAGGGCGGTCCGCGCCGCTCCTTTCATCCCGGCCCCGCTCTCCTCGTTGTCGTTGACGATACAGACCGCCCCGGCCCGGCGGCAGCAGGCCGCGGCCTCGTCGATCCGCTCCCGCTTGAAACTCGTCGTCACCGGCGAGATGCACGGCCGGCAGTCCTGCAGCACGGCGAGGGCGTCGGCGATCCCCTCCGTGACGACCAGGGGTTCGCCGTCAAGGACCGACCACGCCCCGAAGATCGGCTCTTTCGGCCCCATCTCCGTGACGATCTGCTTCACGTACTTCGCCGGCGCCGTCTCGCCGTGCGCCGGGGTCTCGCCGGTCGCCCGGCCGATGAAAGAGAGAGGAGATCCTTCGCCGTCCAGGTACGGGAAGACGATCCGCCCCCTGAAGAGATCGTACACCCCGGTCCAGCCGTCCTTCGCCCGCCGCCCCACCAGGCCCGAGCCGACGATCTCCTCGCCGCAAAACCCCAGGTCCATCAGGTGCAGGAGGAGGGCCGAGCCGTCCGCCGGGGCGTAGCCGATCCTGGCCTTCGCCGCGAAATCCGGCCGGAACCCGTAGCGGTCCCTGAGAAACATCCGGTGCCCGTCGGTCAGATGCCGCTCGAAGAACCGGCACGCCCCCTCCATGATCGCGTTCACGCCGCCACCCCCGCGAGGACCGGGCAGACCGGCCCCTCGCCGAAGTCCAGGAGGAGAAGGGCGTGGCTCGCCCGGGTGGCGCCGACGTAGTAGATCCGCCGCTCCTCGGCCTGCCGTCCCGGGTCGGCGAGGTCGCCCATGCGGTTCTTCAGGTATCCGGTGTGCAGGAGCACCACGGCCGCCTCCAGCCCCTTTGCGGCGTGGACGGTGTCGACCCGCACCATGTCGGGTGCGATCTCGGAGCCCCGCCGGGCCTCGCGCCCGAGGCACGCCCGGATCTCTTCGACGATCCAGGGGCGCAGGTTCAGGGCGTCGAAGATCCGGCTCCCCTGCCGTCCGCCGGTCAGGGCGTAGAGATCGCCCGGGCGGATCGGCCCGCGCCGCGCCCGAATCCGCAGCCGCGTGAGAGCGGCGGTCCGCTCCCTGCCGCCGAGGACCGAGAAGGCCAGGGTTTCGGCCTCGTCCGTCGGCACCGGATCGATCTCGGAGCCGGCGAGGTAGCGGGCGATCGCCTTCTTCAGGGTCCAGGGGCTGACCCTCGCCGCTTCGAGGCAGGAACGGTCCCGGCCGATCCGCACCCCGGTCCAGAAGCGCACCCGGCCGGGCCTGATCGAGGTGCAGGGCACGCCGGCGGCGGAGAGGGCGCGGGCGAGGCTCCCGGCCCCCTTCCGGTAGCGCGAAAGAATGAAGACCGGCCGGCGCCCCCCGGGCAGGGTCCGGGCGCAGGCGATCGCCTCCTCCACCTGCCTGGCAAGATCTTCGGCGGTCCCGGGGCGGACATGGTGCACCTGCCCCTCCCTGTTGCACGGTGAGACGTTCGCCGGCCTGCCGAGGATCGTTTCGGCCGCCGCCATGATCCTGGCCGGGCAGCGGTGCGAGGCCGGGCGGGACACCGGGCCGGTCGCCCCCAGGTCCGCGGCGTCGAGGCCGAGAAAGAGGGAAGGGTCGCACCCCCGGAAGCCGTAGATCGACTGGTCCTCGTCCCCGGCCACATAGAGGCGGCAGGTCTCCGGGTGAGCGGCCCACTGCCGGATCAGGGCGTCCTGTGCCGGGGAGACGTCCTGGTACTCGTCCACGACCAGGATCCTGGCCGGCGGCGGGAGGTCGTGGTCGAGGGCGAGGCGCACGTAGTCCTCGTGCTCGAAAAGTCCGCGTCCGGCCTTGTACGCCGCCCATGCATCAAGGAGATTTTCGACCGGCCAGGCATACCCCGGGACCGCAAGGCCCAGGGCGGCCGCTGCCTCCCGCCACGCATCGGCCGTGCGCAGGGTCGCCGAGAGGTAGGCGGCGAGGGCGACGACCTGGTTGCCGACCGGGAGATCGGAGCGGCTGCGTTCCTCGTCGTCGTCGGTGCCGACGGCCGGGTCGAAGGCAAGGCCGTGCGCATCCATGAACGTTTGATAGATCGCCGCCTTCCTCCGGTCGCCTGGCTGGATCACCTGCGCCCGCGGGTTTTCGATCAGGCCGGCGGCCAGACACTGCCTGAGAGCCGCACCGTGGATCGTGGTGCACATCGACCGCATCGTTCCGGCGCCGGCGTCCGGGAAGACCGCGGCGTGCAGGCGGGCGGCAAGGTCGGCGGCCTGCGAACGGGAGAAGGTCATCACCGCCAGGTCGCCGGTCCCGGCCCCGGCGGCCGCTTCGGACCGGACGTATGCGATCAGGGTCGTGCTCTTCCCGGCACCCGGACCGCCGCGCCACCTGATCAGGTCGGCGGTCATGCCGTTCGCCCCCCTCTATCGCGCGCGAGGGGCGATCGATGCACTTTTTCGTGCATGGCGTCGGGTCGCGGTCGCGTATAGCAGGGGATCCGATCCGGGTGTACCGGGATGAAGGATCCGAAGGCGGATCGTGTAACCGGTGTGGA